>Ga0247823_10003937_pt1 | contig 11944 bp, 7 predicted proteins | sample 13C_PalmiticAcid_2_FD_192426 | JGI IMG/M metagenome (GOLD analysis project Ga0247823, IMG submission 192426) | Soil microbial communities from agricultural site in Penn Yan, New York, United States - 13C_PalmiticAcid_Day30 | ecosystem: Environmental > Terrestrial > Soil > Agricultural land...
CTACCGAACGCGCGAGGCCCGTGCGCACGACGAACTCGTCGAAGCTGTGCGTGCCGAGGAACGCCTGTTCCATGAGCAGCAGCACCGGGACGTCGCCGACGACGTCGAGCGCGCGCCAGATCGAACAAGCCCTGATCGTGCGGTCATGTTTCAAATCAGCCGTCCCATCTTCTCCCCGCCCCTAAACGAAGCCCGGGCGACCGACAAGGCTGGCACCTGCGACAGGAGGGCGGCGGCGAGCCGCCCTCCCTGTGCATCAGAAACGCCCGGTCAGTTGCACCGCAATCGTGCGCGGCCGGTCGACGATGCCATTATAGGCGTTGCCGGCATTGCGCGTGATCGTCGTCGCGAGCGGCATCGAGCTTGCAGTCTGCAGGATGCGCTGATTGGTCAGGTTGCGACCGATTAGCGCCACTTCCCAGCGATCGTCGACCTGCGCCAGCGCAATCCGCGCGCCGAGCTTCACATATCCGTCCTGATGCGTGCGCGGATCGAGGTTCGCCGACGCGATGTAGGATGAGGAGAAGTCGGCGTTGACGTTGAACGCCACCTTCATGCTCGACGTGATCGGCGTCGTATAGTCAACGTTCAAATTCCCCGACCATTTGGGGCTGAGCGCATTGCGCTTGCCCGAATAATCGCAAAAGCCGTTCGTACCCGGCGTCTGCAGATAATAGCATTGCCCGTCGGTGAAATTGGTGAATTTAAAGTCGAGATAGGCAACCGCACCGCTGACCGTCAGCCCTTCGGCGAGCGCCGCGCGGAAGTCGGCCTCGACGCCTTGCGTGCGCGCTTCGGCGGCGTTGCGAACGTTGAAGTTCAGCGTACCGTCGAAGATATTGACCTGAAGATCCTTATAATCTGTGCGATAAACCGACAGGTTAAAGGCGATATTGCGCCCCTTGTATTTCAGGCCGGCTTCGAAATTATCTGCGCTTTCATCCTCGAACTCGAACGCGCCGGGCTTCGCGACGGTGGTCGAGGTCGGGAGCGAGTTCGACCGGATGTCAAAGCCCCCGGCCTTCGTTCCCTTGGCATAGGAAGCGTAGAGCATCAGATCGTCGGTGGCGTCGAACTGTACGTTGACCATCGGATTGAAACTGTCTTCGCTGATCTTGCCCGAGATGCTGTGAGCCTCGATATTGAGGGCACGGAACACCGCCGCGACGACGGCGGCCGGCGCGGTACTAAGCGGCCCCTGTATCACGGCGAGTGTACGGCTGCCGCTCTTCTTCTCGTGATTGAAGCGCGCGCCCGCGGTGATGCGAAGCTGATCGGTGACCGACAATTCGCCCTGCGCAAAGCCCGAGATCAGGTCCGACTTCTGCGCATAATCGCGGTCGTTGCGCGTGTCGCCCAGCGCATTGAACGGTGCGCCCAGAGCGAGGAAGGTCGGGTTGAACAGCGTGAAATCCTGCACGTCGAGTTTTGCATGCTGGTAATAGATGCCCGCAATATAGTTGAACGCCTCGCCCCCTGGCGAAGTCAGGCGGAGTTCCTGGCTGAACTGCCGATAATCCTCACGCAGATTTGTGCCGTCGAGGAAGCTGATGCCGGAGAAGTCGACGTCGACAATCTCTCGCGTCTTGTAGTCGAGCAGTGAACTGACAGAGGTCAACGTGTGATCGCCTAGTTCAAGATCGGCGTTAAGTGTCGCGCCGAACACCTTGTTCTTGCTTTCATAGCCATTGTCTTCGCGGACATAGTCAGGGTCGGTGCTGACGAAAAACGGCCCCTGGAACACCGTGTTGTAATTGCCGACCGCGCCGAACACATCGCGCGGCTGACCCTTCATTTCGAAATCGGCATATTCAAGCTTCAATTCGGCAGCAAGCGGCCCGCACTTGTCGAACTCCAGCTTGCCGCGGAAATAATATTCGTCGACGTTCGGTTCATCGCGATCGAGCTTTTGGTTATAGAAATAACCGTCCATCGAACGGTGGTAGCCGACGACGCGGGCCTCGATGCCCTCGGAGAGCGGGCCCGACAGCACGCCGGTAAGCTGGAATTCCTTGTGGTTGAATTCATAGAGCCCGCTGACCGAGCCTTCGAACTCGTCGGTCGGGTTACGCGTCGTGATGTTCACCGCACCGGCGATCGCATTTTTCCCGAACAAGGTCGGCTGCGGCCCACGCAGCACCTCGACGCGCTCCATGTCGACGAGCGGCAGGCGCGAAAGCTGGTCGCGGCCGTAATAGACGCCGTCGACGAACATCGCGACCGACTGTTCAAAACCCTTGTTGTCGCCCGACGCGATGCCGCGGATCGCGATGCGATTGGCGATCGCCGTCTGCGTGATCTTGAGGTTCGGGACCGATGAGGAGATTTGCTCTAGGTTCGTCTGGCCATAGCTTTCGACCTGCTTGCCGCTGACCGCCGAGATCGAGATCGGCACGTCGGAAAGCCCCTCGGCGCGCTTCTGCGCAGTGACGATGATTTCCTCGAGACCGCCCTGCTCCTCCGCCGGAGCGGCGTCCTGCGCGAATGCGGTAACCGGGCTGGCGAGCGCCGATGCAGCGAGCAGCGCAACAAAATTTCTGTTCATAGGGTCCTCCCACGCGTCATCGTCTTGGCGACCACCGCCCGCGATGTTTTTCTTGCCTTGCGACTCATAACGGCTTTAAGTATCGTTATGCAAGTCAGATAATTTGAGAGAGGATTAGTCTTGCCGGGACACGGCCTTCCACCTGCACTGACGCGCAATTTGCGCCTGCCCGCAATCGCGGCTCCGATGTTTCTGGTGTCGGGTCCCGAGATGGTGATCGCCGCATCGCGATCGGGCGTGATTGGTAGCTTCCCTGCCCCCAATGCGCGCACTTCGGCCGATCTAGAGGATTGGGTCGGCCGGATCGATGCCGCGCTGTCGAACGATCCTGAAGCCGCGCCATGGGCGGTCAATCTAGTCGTCCATCCGTCGAACAGCCGACTTCCCGATGACCTCGCCTGCGTCGTGCGTCATAAGGTGCCGCTGGTGATCACCGCGCTCGGCAGCCCTGCGCGCGTGGTAGAGGAAATCCACGGCTATGGCGGGCTGGTGTTCGCCGACGTCAATTCGGTCGGCTTTGCCCGCAAGGCCGCTGCCGCCGGGGTCGACGGGCTGGTCCTCGTCGCCGCGGGTGCGGGCGGGCACACCGGCGCGACGGCGGGCTTCGCTTTTGTCGAAGAGGTTCGGCAATTCTGGGACGGGCCGCTCGTGCTTGGCGGGGCGATCTCGACCGGCCAAGCCATTCGCGCGGCCGAGATTCTCGGCGCCGACTTCGCCTATCTCGGCACCTCGCTGATCGCCTGCACCGAAAGCATGGCGGTTCCGGATTACAAGGATATGATCGTCGCCGCGGGCGCCGAGGATATCGTGCCTTCGAAGGGCATCACCGGTGTGACCGCCAACTGGTTGAAATCGAGCCTGATCGCTGCGGGCTATGACCCCGCCAACATGCCCGAGGACAAGCGCCCGAACTTCTCGGACGCCCAGGATGACGCGAAGGCGTGGAAGAATGTCTGGTCCGCCGGACAAGGCGTCGGCGCGGTGCGCGGCGTCGAACCGGTCGCCGATATCGTCGACCGCCTCGTGAAAGAATATGACGCGGCCGTAGCGCGCCCGCGCTTTGCACCTGCCGAAGGAGCCATCGCATGACTGCCGAGTTAGTCGAAACGATCCAGTCGACGATCCAGCCAAACGACCACCCCTATATGAAGGGCGCTTGGCGGCCGACGTTCAACGAATGGAATGCGATCTTTGCCAATGGTGACGTCGAGGTAATCGGAACGATCCCGACCGACATCGACGGTGTGTATGTCCGCACCGGCGAAAACCAGATTCACGAACCGATCGGCCGCTATCATCCCTTCGACGGCGACGGGTTCATCCATTCGATCAGCTTCAAGGACGGCCGTGCAAGCTATCGCAGCCGCTTCGTGCGCACCAAGGGGTTCGAGGCCGAAAAGGAAGCCGGCCGCTCGCTGTGGGCGGGGCTGATGGAGCCGCCGCACAAATCGACGCGCCACGGCTGGGGGGCGCAGGAATGGCTGAAGGATTCATCCTCTACCGACGTAGCGATCCACGCGGGCAAGATCATTTCGACCTTCTATCAGTGCGGCGAGGCCTATCGGCTCGACCCGTTCACGCTCGAACAATTTGGCACCGAAAGCTGGGTGCCGCTCGACGGCATATCGGCGCATTGCAAGGTCGACCTCGCGACCGGCGAGCTGATGTTCTTCAATTACTCGAAGCATGCGCCATTCATGCATTATGGCGTCGTCGGGGCAGACAATAAGCTCAAACATTATATCCCCGTCCCCCTCGCCGGGCCGCGCCTGCCGCACGACATGGCGTTCACGCAAAATTACACGATCCTCAACGACATGCCGCTCTATTGGAACGAGGAGCTGCTCGAAAAGCGGCTGCATGTCGTGCAATTCCACCCGGACGAGAAGACGCGCTTCGCGATCATTCCGCGGCACGGTCAGCCCGAAGATATCCGCTGGTTCGAAGCCGAGCCGACCTACACGCTCCACTGGCTGAACGCGTGGGAGGAAGGCGACGAGATTATCCTCGACGGCTATTATCAGGAAGAGCCGATGCCCAAATCCTATCCGAACGCGCCCGACGGGCTCGAACGGATGATGGCCTATCTTGATCAGGGCCTGCTCAAGCCGCGCCTGCACCGCTGGCGCTTCAACCTTGTCACCGGCGAAACGGTCGAGGAACGGCTCGACGATCGCGATCTGGAATTCGGGATGTTCAACCTCCGCTATGCGGGCAAGCCGTACCGCTATGCCTATAGCGCGATCCCCGAGCCCGGCTGGTTCCTGTTCCGCGGGCTGGTGAAGCACGACCTCAATGCGCGGACGAGCGAATCCTATGAATTCGGACCCGGCCGCTTCGGCAGCGAGGCGCCCTTTGCGCCGCGCATCAATGCGAAGGACGAGGATGATGGCTATCTCGTCTCCTTCATCGCCGACCTCGAAACCGATCGCTCCGAATGCGTGCTGATCGACGCGAAGAATATCGCGGCGGGGCCGGTGTGCCGGATCATTCTGCCCGAGCGCATCTGTTCGGGCACACACACCGTCTGGGCGAGCGGCGACGATATCGGCATCGGCGAAAACAGCGTGCTGGCTGCCTGAGATGATCGCAGCGGATGAGGATAAAAGGCAGCAGCACCGCGCCAGCGGCTGGTGGGGCGACAAGAGTTTCGCCGATCTGTTTTTCGCCAACGCCGTCGCGCATCCCGACCGGCTGGCATTGGTCGATGCGCCCAATCGCGCCGATTTCGCATTCGGCGCGCCGCAGCGGCTGACCTATGCCGCGCTGGAAGCCGAGGTCGACCGGCTTGCCGGCGCGCTCGTCGCGGCGGGGATCGCGAAGGACGATGTCCTGCTCGTCCAGCTTCCGAACATCAGCGAGTTCGTCGCGCTCTATTTCGCCGCCGCACAAATTGGCGCGATCGTCAGCCCGGCGGCGGTTCAGTATCGCAGCCATGAATTGAAGGCGATGATCGGCGTCGTCGAGCCAAAAGCCTTTGTCTGCGCGACGACGGTCAAGGGATGCGACCATGTCGGGGTCGCGGCACCGTTGCTTGGCGGCATCAAGTTGATGACCTTCGGCCCCAATCCGCCCGCAGGCGCGCTCGACCTGTCGACGGCCGCAGGCGACGAAGCCGCGCTCGCGGCGCATGTCGCGGCGAACCCGGTCGATGCCGACGATATTTTCACGATCTGCTGGACGTCGGGCACCACCGGCGTGCCCAAGGGCGTCCCGCGCAGCCACAATCACTGGATCGCCGTCGCGGGCGCCGGTTATGAGGCGATGAAGGTCGGGCCGGGCGATATATTGCTCAACCCCTTCCCGCTCATCAACATGGCGAGCATCGGCGGCATCACCATGTGCTGGCTCACCAGCGCTGGGACGATGATACTCCACCATCCGTTCGACCCCGCCATCTATCTGAAACAGATTGCGACCGAGCGCCCCAGCCTGACGATCGCGCCGCCCGCGGTGCTCAACATGCTGCTGCAGAATGAAGCTTTGCTTGCGTCGGTCGATCTCTCCAGCTTGCGCGTCATCGCGTCGGGCTCAGCACCGCTCGCGCCCGCAATGGTGCGCGGCTTTCAGGAAACGCTCGGCATCATCATCGTCAATGTCTTTGGGTCGAACGAGGGGATGAGCTTCATCACCGGCGAGGGCGACATGCCCGACCCCGACAAGCGCGCGAGCCTGTTCCCGCGCCGTGGCACCTATCAGCGCCCCTATGGCGACGGCCGCGCACCAAATATCGAAAGCCGCCTCGTCCCGCCCGGCGGCGGCGATCCGATCGAGCAGGACGGCGTTTCGGGCGAGCTGCAGATCCGCGGCCCGACCTTGTTCGAGGGCTATCACAACGCCCCCGAACGCACCGCCGAAGCCTTCACCGACGACGGCTGGTTTCGCACCGGCGACCTGTTCGAAATCGCCGAGGGCGGCGACTTCTATCGCTTCGTCGGGCGCTGCAAGGATCTAATCATCCGCGGCGGCGTGAATATTTCGCCCGAGGAAATCGACCAGCTGCTCGGCGGCCATCCGCTGCTCGCCGAAGCTTGCGTTTTCTCGCTCCCCGACGCGACGATGGGCGAGCGGATCGGCCTCGCCTATGTCCCGCGTGGCCCCGATGATGTCGGGATCGGCGAAGTCACCGACTATCTCCGCGAAAAGGATCTCGCGGTGTTCAAGCTGCCCGAGCGACTGTTCCGCTTCGACGCGCTGCCGCGCAACGTCACGAACAAAGTGATGCGCAGCGAGGTGCGCGACATGGCGCTCGAGACTTTGGAAAAGGAATCCTGACATGGCAAAGGACGTGTTCATTCTCGGCGGCGCGCAGAGCGATTTCGCGCGCAATATGGAACGCGAAGGCGGCGGGCTGTTCGAGCTGTTTCGCGACGTCGCCGAGGCTGCCTTCGCGGCAACGGGCATCGAGCCCAAAGAGGTCGAAACCGCGCATGTCGGCAATTTCGTCGGCGAGTTGTTTGCGGGTCAGGGCCAGCTCGGCGGCTTTTTCGGTCATGTTCATCCCGACCTCGCGGGCATCCCCGCTTCGCGCCACGAAGCCGCCTGCGCGTCGGGCAGTATTGCGATCCTTGCCGCGGCGGCGGAGATCGAGGCCGAGCGTTACGGCCTCGCGCTCGTGCTCGGCATCGAATTGATGCGCAACGTCCCGGGCCAGCGCGCCGCCGAATATCTGGGCGCCGCCGCATGGGCGGGCCGCGAGGCGCAGGAAGCGCGCTATCTGTGGCCCTGGATGTTCGCGCGCGTCGCCGAGGAATATGACGAGCGCTTCGGGCTCGACCGCGCGCATCTGCGCGGCATTTCGGCGAATAATTTCGCCAATGCCAAGAAGAACCCGAATTCGCAGACGCGCGGCTGGGCGGTCACCGACGATCATCTGGGCGAGAATGACGAGGTCAATCCGCTGATCGAGGGCAGCTTGCGCAAGTCCGATTGCGGGCAGGTCACCGATGGCGCCGCGGCGATTTTCCTCGCCTCGCGCGATGTCGCGGAGGCCTATGCGAAACGGCGCGGCATCGCGGTCGACAGCCTGCCGCGGATCAAGGGCTGGGGCCACTCGACTGCACCGCTGCTCTACTCGACCAAGATCGCGGGCAGCCGCGGCGAGCCCTATGTCTTCCCGAGCGTTCGCAAGGCGATGATGGACGCGCTGCATCGCGCCGAGATGCCCGACGTCTATGCGTGCGACGGGGTCGAGGTGCATGATTGCTTCTCGATCACCGAATATATGGCGATCGATCATTTCGGTATCACGAAACCGGGCGAAAGCTGGCGCGCGATCGAGGATGGTACGATCGCGCTCGGCGGCAAGCTGCCGGTCAATCCGTCGGGCGGGCTGATCGGGCTGGGGCATCCCGTGGGCGCGACCGGGGTTCGCATGCTGCTCGATAGCTGGCGGCAAGTGACCGGCAATGCAGGCGATTATCAGGTCGAGGGCGCGCGCAACTTCGCGACCTTCAATGTCGGCGGGAGCGCGACCACGGCGGTCAGCTTCGTCGTCGGCGTCTGACGCGTTGCAGGTCTATCTTTACGACGCAGTTCGCACCCCGCGCGGCAAGGCGCGGCCCGACGGCGGCCTCGCAGGGCTGAGCCCGCAGGAGTTGGTGCGTCAGCAAGCGGCGGCACTCGCCGCGCGCTGCGGCGAGCCAGCCCGCACCCCCGACGCGTTGCTGCTCGGCTGCGTCACACAGAGCGGCGCACAGGGCGGGCACATCGCAATGCTGGCAAAGCTCCATGCGGGCCTTCCCGACACCGTCGCAGCGCACAGCATCAACAATTATTGCGCGTCGGGGCTGTCGTCGATCGGCCAAGCCGTCGCCAAGGTGGCAAGCGGCGAAGCCTCGCATATCCTCGCGGGCGGGGTCGAGTCGATGAGCGGCGCGCCATTCCTCGGCGACCGCGCGGCTTTCTACACCAATGACGAGCTGCCGCCGCGCGCGCGCTTCGTGCCCCCGGTGCTCGCGGCCGACCGGCTCGCCAATGCCGAAGGCCTGACCCGCGCCGATCTCGACGCCGTCGCCCTCGCCTCGCAGCAAAAGGCGGGCGCCACGGAACAGGACATAGCGCTGCAAAAATCGCGCATCGCGACCGGGCCGCTGACGGGCGAGGAATGTATCCGGCCGCAAACGACGGCCGAATCGCTTGCCGCCGCATCGCCGGCCTTTGGCGAACTGCAGCAACACTATGCAGGCGCGCTCGAAGGCGCGACCTTCGAACCGCTGCACGGCATGGCGCACGCGCCGCCGATCTGCGACGGCGCAGGGCTGGCTCTCGTCGGCGGCGAAGGGCTCGGCCCTGCGCCGCGTGCGCGCGTCATCGCCTTTGCCGAAAGCGGCGGCGATCCGGCGGCGTCGCTGACAGCGGGCTTTGCCGCGATGGACAAGGTTCTGACGCGCGCGAAGCTGACGCTCGGCGACATCGACCGCATCGAATTCATGGAAGCCTTTGCCGTCACTATCGCCAAATTCCTGCGCGACCGCGACGCCGATCCGGCGCGCGTCAATGTCAGCGGCGGACATCTGGCGAAGGGCCATCCGATGGGCGCGAGTGGCGCGATCCTCACCTCGACGCTGCTCGATGCGCTCGATGCATGCGGCGGCCGATACGGGCTGGTCGTGCTGACCGGCGCTATGGGCGTCGGCGCCGCGATGATCGTCGAGCGGCAAGCCTGATATCGATCCTCCCTGTGGCGAAGCCATCAGGAGGTCGCAGCGCGCAGCGCTGACGGAGGGGTTATGACGCACCGTCGCGCCCCCTCCACCACGCCCTGCGGGCGCGGTCCCCCTCCCCATCGCTTCGCGACGGGGAGGATCGTTACGCAAAAGCCGTTTGCGCCAAAACGCTGTTCCGCTATGGGCGGCGCGTGCGGGGCTTGCCCTGCGCATGATCGCGCCGGTGCCCGAAAGGGCTTAAAATGGGAACGCGGTAACGGGGTTCGTCCTGAACCTCCGAAGCCGAGGCTGTCCCTGCAACTGTAAGCGGCGAGCGCGATGCACCGTCCGGATTTCGATCCGGACAGCCACTGGGGTTAACCTGGGAAGGCGTGCATCAAGCCCTGACCCGTGAGCCAGGAGACCTGCCGGCGTGGGTCGCTCAATGCCAAGGCCCAGGGAAAGGCCGCGGCACGGAGGTTTCCGTCGAGCGACGACCAAGCGGCTGGAGCCGCTTCGGTGCCGGGGCCGCAGGCTTTACGCCACTTGCGACGCCAGCGCCGGTCGATCGCGCCCCGCGCATCGACAGGCTCCGCCTTCGTTGTCGGCGTTCGGGGGCTTCCCATGTTGAAATTCACGACCATTTCCCTGTTGGCTTTGACGGCGGCAACGCCCGCGCTTGCCGAAACCGCCGATAGCGATCGCCCCGGCGACGAGATTGTCGTGACGGCGTCGGGTATCGAGCAACCGCGCGACGAAGTCGGTCAGGCGATCACGATCATCGATGCCGCCACGATCGAAAAGCGCCAGACGGTCGATGTCGTCGACCTGCTCGCCACAACACCCGGGGTTAGATTCAGTCGGGCCGGCAGCACCGGCTCGGTCGCCGGCATATCGCTGCGCGGCGCCGAAACGACGCAGACTTTGGTCCTGATCGACGGCGTGAAAGTGAATGATCCCAGCGGCATCGGCGATGCCTATGATTTCGGCCACCTGCTCACCGGCAACATCAGCCGGATCGAGATACTGCGCGGTTCGAACTCGGTGGTCCATGGCAGCCAGGCAATCGGCGGCGTCGTCAGCCTGACGACCGCGACCCCGGCCGATGGCTTTGCCGCGGGCGCCTCGGCCGAATATGGATATAGCGACACGCTCAACGCCAAAGCCGACGTGTCGGGCACCGCGGGCGCAATTTCGGGCGGAATTGGCGGCGCCTATTTTCGCACCGACGGTATCTCGTCGGCCGGGGTCGGCACCGAAAAGGACGGATACAAGAATTTTGCAGGAAATGCGCGGCTGAAGATCGCGTTCAGCGATGCGCTGAGTCTCGACCTGCGCGGCTATTACATCAACTCGGACCTCGATTATGACAGCTTCTTCGGCGCCCCCGCCGACAGCCCCGACGTCGCGAAGCTCGACCAATATGTCGGCTATGCAGGTCTCAACCTCGGCCTGTTCGACGGCCGCTTCACCAGCCGTGCGGCGGTGACCTGGCTGCGTAACGATCGCGACTATTATTTCGTCCGCGGGACAGCCCCCGATTATGGCTATTCGGGCACCAATCTCCGCTTCGAATATCAGGGTGTCGTGACGCCGGTCGAACAGGCCAAGCTGATCTTCGGATATGAGCATGAACGCCCCGATTATGATTTCTTCGGCTTTGGATCGACCGACAGCCAGCGAGCCAACATCGACAGCGTCTATGCGCTGGGAATCGTCCAGCCCTTCGCGGGCCTGTCGGTAACGGGCGGCATCCGCCACGACGACCATAGCCAGTTCGGGGGCGCGACGACGCTGGGCGCCAACGCGAATTATTCGCCCAACGACGGCGCGACGAGTTTCCGGCTGAGCTATGGCGAAGGCTTCAAGGCGCCGTCGCTCTATCAGCTTTACGACAGCTTCAGCGGCAACAGCGCGTTGCGCCCCGAACGGTCGAAAAGCTATGATTTCGGGATCGATCAGAGCCTTGCCGAGGGGCGCGCGCAGATTTCGCTGACCGCCTTTCTGCGCAACACGACCAACCAGATCAACTATGACAACGCCACCTTCACCTATGGCAATATCGATCGCACGCGCGCCAAGGGTGTCGAAGCGACGCTCGCGCTGCGGCCGGTCGACGCGCTGAACGTCACCGCGTCGTACAGCTATATCGATGCCCGCGACCGGTCGGGACGCCCGGCGTTCGACGGCAACCGCCTGCCACGTCGAGCCGCGCACGCGGTCAGCCTGTCGGCCGACTATGACTGGTCGTTCGGCCTGTCGACCGGCGCGACGCTGACCATGGTCGGCGACAGCTTCGACGATGCCGCGAACGCTGTGCGGCTCGATGGCTATGCGCTCGCGGGCATCCGCGCATCGCTGCCCGTCGGCCGGAATTTCGAGGTTTACGGCCGCGTCGATAATCTGTTCGACGCCGATTATGCGACCGCCTCGGGCTATGGCGTCTATGGGCGCGCCGCCTATGGCGGCGTACGGGCGCGCTTCTGATGAAAGCCCGCACCGACGCCGAACATGCGGCGAAGATGAAGAAGATCCAAGCGGCGCAGAACAAGAAGGTCGCGGCAAAGACGGTCGAAAAGGGGCTGGTGATCGTCCACACCGGCCCCGGCAAGGGCAAGACGTCGGCCGCGCTCGGCATGGCGATCCGCGCGATTGGGCACGACATGAAAGTCGGGGTCGTGCAATTTGTGAAGGGCGCGATGACGACGGGTGAGAAAGCGGTGTTCGATCGCTTTCCCGACCTGATCGTATT
>Ga0247823_10003938_pt1 | contig 11941 bp, 11 predicted proteins | sample 13C_PalmiticAcid_2_FD_192426 | JGI IMG/M metagenome (GOLD analysis project Ga0247823, IMG submission 192426) | Soil microbial communities from agricultural site in Penn Yan, New York, United States - 13C_PalmiticAcid_Day30 | ecosystem: Environmental > Terrestrial > Soil > Agricultural land...
CCTGCGCCTTGCGCATCTTGGAGACGGACACCATCTCCATGGCCTTGGTGATCTTCTTCGTATTCTCGAAGCTCTTGATCTTGCCGCGGATTTCCTTGCCTGCTGCCATGTCGGAGTTCCTTCGTTAAAGGGTCTTCGGACCGTCAGCGGGTCAGGCGAAAGACTTCTTGAAGGCCGTCACGGCGTTCGACAGTTCGGCTTCCGCTTCCTTGTCGAGGGCCTTGGAGTCTTCAATCTTCTTCAGCAGACCGGCGTGGCTGGACTTCAGGTGCGTGTGCAGGCCGGCTTCGAACGCGAGGACCTTCTTGACGTCGATGTCGTCCATGAAGCCCTTGTTCACCGCGAACAGCGTCGCGCCCATCAGGCTGATGGACAGCGGCGAGTACTGGGCCTGCTTCAGCAGTTCCGTGACGCGGGCGCCGCGGTCGAGCTGCTTGCGGGTGGCTTCGTCGAGGTCGGAGGCGAACTGCGCGAAGGCCGCGAGTTCACGGTACTGCGCGAGGTCGGTACGGATGCCGCCCGACTGGCCCTTGATGATCTTCGTCTGGGCAGCACCACCGACACGCGACACCGAGATACCGGCGTTGATGGCGGGGCGGACACCGGCGTTGAACAGCGAGGTTTCCAGGAAGATCTGGCCGTCGGTGATCGAGATCACGTTGGTCGGCACGAAGGCGGACACGTCGCCGGCTTGCGTCTCGATGATCGGCAGGGCCGTCAGCGAACCGGTCTTGCCCTTGACTTCACCCTTGGTGAAGGCTTCGACGTAGTCGGCGTTCACGCGGGCTGCGCGCTCGAGCAGGCGGCTGTGGAGGTAGAACACGTCGCCGGGGTAGGCTTCGCGGCCCGGCGGGCGGCGCAGCAGCAGCGACACTTGACGGTAGGCCACGGCCTGCTTGGACAGGTCGTCGTACACGATCAGGGCGTCTTCGCCGCGGTCGCGGAAGTATTCGCCCATCGTGCAGCCGGAGTAGGCCGACACGTACTGCATGGCGGCCGATTCGGCGGCCGAGGCGGCCACGACGATCGTGTATTCCAGGGCGCCGTTGGCTTCCAGGGCGCGCACCACGTTCTTGATCGACGAAGCCTTCTGGCCGATCGCAACGTAGATGCAGGTCATGTTCTGACCCTTCTGGTTGATGATCGCGTCGATGGCGACGGCGGTCTTGCCGGTCTGGCGGTCACCGATGATCAGCTCGCGCTGGCCACGGCCGACGGGCACCATGGAGTCGATGGACTTCAGGCCGGTCTGCATCGGCTGGTCGACCGACTTCCGTGCGATCACGCCCGGGGCGATCTTCTCGATCGGGGCGGTCAGCTTGGCGTTGATCGGGCCCTTGCCGTCGATGGGCTGGCCGAGGGCGTTGACCACGCGGCCCTTGAGTTCGGGGCCGATCGGCACTTCGAGGATGCGGCCCGTGCACTTGACGGTGTCGCCTTCCGAGATGTGTTCGTATTCGCCCAGGATCACCGAGCCGACGGAGTCGCGCTCGAGGTTCAGGGCCAGACCGAAGGTGGGCGCGCCGGCCGGGGTGGCCGGGAATTCCAGCATTTCGCCCTGCATCACGTCCGACAGGCCGTGGATGCGGACGATGCCGTCGGTGACCGACACCACGGTGCCCTGGTTGCGGATGTCCGCCGAAGCGGTGAGCCCTTCGATGCGGCTCTTGATGAGTTCGGAAATTTCTGCGGGATTCAGTTGCATAGCTTCTCTCCGGTCTGCTTCGGGCGAGGCCTCGGCAGGTTGGACGGGCAGCGGGGACGGCTTACGCCGTCAGCGCCGCCTTCATTTGTTCAAGACGGGCCTTGACCGAGGTGTCCAGCACTTCGTCACCGACCACCACGCGAATGCCGCCGATCAGTTCCGGCTGCACGACGACCGTGGCGTTGAGCTTGCGCGCAAAGCGCTTCTCCAGCGTCGCCTTGACGTCGGCCAGCTGGGCCGGTTCGATGGGGTACGCGCTGTAGACGACAGCGTCGGAGACACCGGAACGCTCGTTGACGAGCGCCTGGAACTGCGTTGCCACTTCGGGCAGCGCAGCCAGGCGATCGTTTTCGAGCGCGAGCTGCAGCAGGTTCTTCGCGGGAGCCGACAGCGGGGCCTTCAGCACCGAGCCGATGAGGTCGAGCACCTGTTGGGCGGTGACCTTCGGATCGGATGCGAACTGGCGCAGCTGGGCGTCACCGGCGACGGCGGCCAGGGACTGGATTTCTCCAGCCAGGGCCGGCGCGCTGGTGGCGTCGGATGCCTTGAACAGCGCCTCGGCGTACGGGCGCGCGATGGTTGCAAGCTCGGCCATGGTTTACAGCTCAGCCTTCAGGCGATTCAGGATGTCGGCGTGGACGCCGGCGTTGACTTCGCGCTTCAGGATCTGTTCCGCACCCTTGACGGCCAGCACGGCCACCTGGTCGCGCAGGCCTTCGCGTGCGCGGGTGGCTTCCTGCTCCGCTTCGGCCTTGGCCGACGCGATGATCTTGGCGCCTTCTTCGCTTGCGCGGGTCTTGGCTTCCTCGATCATCGACTGGGCCAGGCGCTCGGCATCGGCCAGGCGCTTCTGGGCGTCGTCACGGGCGGCCGACAGCTGCTCACCGACACGCTGTTGCGTGGCGGCGAGCTCCGTCTTGGCCTTGTCAGCGGCAGACAGACCTTCGGCAATCTTCGCGGCGCGCTCGTCCAGCGCCTTGGTGAGAGGCGGCCAGATGAAGCGCATCGTGAACCACACCAGGATCGCGAAGACGATCGCCTGGAGGAACAGTGTTGCGTTGATGTTCATTGCACAGTCCTTTCAACCGTGAAAGGGATGCGACGAATTACTTGATGAACGCGGCGAACGGGTTGGCGAACGCGAACAGCAGCGCGATGGCGACGCCGATCAGGAAGGCAGCGTCGATCAGGCCGGCCAGGATGAACATCTTGGTTTGCAGTTCGTTCATCAGTTCCGGCTGGCGAGCCGACGACTCGAGGAACTTGCCGCCCATCAGTGCGATGCCGATCGAAGCGCCGATCGCGCCCAGGCCGACGATCAGACCGCAAGCCAGTGCCAGAAGACCGATGTAGCTGTTATCCATGATTGCTCCTAAAGGGAATGAAAAACGAAAGGGAAGAAAAGCGAGAGATACGGATCAGTGCGCGTCGTGCGCCTGGCCCGTGTAGATCAGCGTCAGCATCATGAAGATGAAGGCTTGCAGCGTGATCACGAGAATGTGGAACAGGGTCCAGACGGTCCCGGCCACCACATGCCCCACGCCCAGCCAGAAGCCACCGGACACGGGATTGAACTGGAATGCCCACACGCCACCCATGAGGGCGATCAGCATGAACACGAGTTCGCCGGCGAACATGTTGCCGAACAGCCGCATGCCGTGGGACACGGTCTTCGCGACGTATTCGATCACTTGCATGAGGAAGTTCACCGGGTACAGGAACCACTTGTCGCCGAAGGGCGCTGCGATCAGTTCATGGGCCCAGCCACCAACGCCCTTGATCTTGACGTTGTAGACGAGGCAGATGAACAGCACGCTGGTCGACAGACCGAGCGTGGTCGACAGGTCGGCCGTGGGCACGACACGCAGGTAATCCTTGAAGCCGAGCGCCGGGCCGGCCTGGTGCCAGATGCCGGGCAGCAGGTCGACGGGGATCATGTCCATGAAGTTCATCAGGAAGATCCACACGGCCACCGTGAGGGCGAGCGGGGAGATGAGCTTGCGGCTCTGGGCGTTGTGGATGACGCCCTTGGCCTGGTTCTCGACACCTTCAGCGAGGATCTCGACCAGGGCCTGGAAACGGCCGGGAACGCCCGAGGTGGCGCGGCGCGCGGCCAGCCACAGGAACCAGCAGCCCAGCACACCGAGGATCACCGAGAACACCAGCGAGTCGAGGTTGAAGACGCTGAAGTCGACGATGGACGTCTGCTTCACGCTCTCGAAAGAGAAGTTCTTCTGCAGGTGTTGCAGGTGGTGCTGGATGTACTCCGTGGGCGTGGGGCCCGCGTGGTGAGCAGCAGCGTTTGCTTCGGCAGACATGTCGAATCAGACTCTCTTTGTTATGGTGTCACAACGGGCCGGCGCCGCAGGAGCAGCACCAGCCAACCCAACTTCAGGCACACGACCATCGTGACCAGCATCGCTGGCCAGCTCAGGTCCGGCGCCCACATGGCTGCTGCCACCAACATGGAAGCAGCCACGGCAATCTTCACCAGTTCCCAGAACATGAACCCCGCAGCCGCAGCCGCCGGGTTGGCAGTTCCACGCCGGATTCCATAGGCCAGCAAGGCCCCGGGAAACACGACCACCGCTGCACCGTAGAAAGCCGACCACATCGCGCTGGCGCGATGCGTGAGCCACCACGTCACCCCGGCGCAGACCAGACCCAGCGCGGCTTGCGCCGCAAGGATTCGCCAAGGCGAAACCAGTGGGTTCCGGGCCCTCAAGCTCAACACTTCTTCACGTGTCAGGGGCTTGAAAGCCTCGTCTTGCGCCGCATCTGTGTCCTGGAAGTCATCGACACCACGTTCGGTAGGTGCGCCCATGGCTCAGAACATCCGGTTGCAGCAAAGCCTCGGAATTATACGTGGAAACCCGTCCAGTTCCGTGAACCGCAATTCACTGTCTGGTTTCAACCAAACCGAGCGAGCGCTCGGCCCGGGGTGAACAGCGGATGGCTCAGCCGAAGAACGTGGTGGGCAGGCCCGGCACGTCGACCTTCAGCGACAGCACGCCACCGGCCCACGGCTGCGCGGCGAGTTCGGCCTCGGGCCGCTTCTCGCGCGTGGTGGTGAGGTACAGCGTGCGCAGGTCCGGCCCGCCGAAGCAGGGCATCGTGGGACACCGCACCGGCACGCGCACGTCGCGCAGCACCTCGCCGGTCGGTGCGATGCGCAGCAGCCGCCCGCCCTCGTACATCGCCACCCAGTAGCAGCCCTCGGCATCGACCGCCGCGCCGTCGGGCCGGCCGCCGTACGTGTCGAGGGACTGGCCCGCCTGCTTGAGCGGGAAGCTCGCGAACACGCGCCGGTTCGACAGCACGCCCGCATCGGGATCGGCATCGAACGCGAACACCGTGTGCGACGTGGTGTCGGCCCAGTACATGGTGCGCCCGTTCGGGCTGAAGCCGAGTCCGTTGGACACCGTGATGCCGTCGGCCGCGAGCTGCAGCCCGCGCTTGCGGTCGAAGCTGTAGAGCGCCGACTGCGGCACGCGCGCGTCGCTCAGCGTGCCCACCCAGAAGCGGCCCTGCGCGTCGCACTTGCCGTCGTTGAAGCGGAAGGCCGCGGGGTCGTACGGCGGCGCGGCGAGCGGCGTGCGCTGGCCGGTGTGGCGGTCGAAGCGCCACAGGCCGTCGCGCTGGGCGAGCAGCAGGGCGCCGTCGCGCATGGGGGCGATGCTGGCCAGGTGGGTCTCGAACTGCCAGTGGCGCAGCTCTTCCGTGACCGGGTCGAAGCGGCGCAGCTGGTGTTCGGCGATGTCGCAGTAATAGAGACACTGCTCGACGGGGTGCCACAACGGGGACTCGCCCAGCGTCGAGTGGGCCGCCACGGCCAGCACCCAGGGGGCGTCTTCTTCGGGGATCGGGCTGCTGTTGCTCACGATGCGGTGACCGCCAGGGTCATGCTGGATTCGAAGGACTCGCCCGGCTGCAGCGTGCGCAGGCCGTGGGCGGCGGGGTCGGCCATCTGGATGGCGTTGCTGACGTGGCTCACCGGCTCGACGCAGAAGTAGTCCTTGTCCTGGGGCGTGTAGACGACCAGGTAGGGCAGCGTGGAGGTGAGTTCGAGCAGGAACTTCTCGTCGGTGATGCGGGCCGTGCCCGTCCAGCCGTCGAAGCAGTTGTCGTAGTCGAGGCCGGACACCTCGCCGGCGATGCGCGCCTGCGCCTCGCGGCGCACCGGCAGGTGCGTGGCATCGGAATCCCAGCGGCCGGCGATCGCGATGTCGAGGCGGCTGTGCTCGCGCTTCGGGAAATAGGGGTGCCAGCCAACCCCGGCCGGCGCCGCCGCCGGGCCGGTGTTGGTGAACACGAACCGGGCCGTCAGGGCCTGCGGGGTCAGCTCGAAGTGCTGGACCACCTCGAAGGCGAAGGGCCAGTGGTCGTCCGGCGCGTGGCGGTAGCGGATGGCGGCGCTCGTCCCGTCCGCGGAGACCACCTCCCACGCGCGCAGCCAGGCCACGCCGTGCACCGAATGCGGGTAGTTGCCGAAGTTGTCGGGGGTGGTGTAGTCCTGGCCCGCCCAGCGGAAGCGGCGGTTGCCGATGCGGTTGGAATAGGGCACGAGCGGGTAGCTGGCCGACGACCGTGGCAGCGTGAGCGCGGCCGGTTCGGTGGAGCGGAGCACCGGCGTGTCGCCGGACCACAGCCCGGCGATGGAGCCGCCGAGGTCGGGGCGCACGGCGAAGCGCAGGGCGCCGGCGCGGAGTTCGATGCCGTGGGAAGAGGATGCGGTCATGGCCTGCCTAACGCTGGAGAAGAAGGAAACGAGGGGAAGGTGGCGCCCGGTCAGTCGAGGTCGGCCTTCAGGTAGTGCGCCCCCGGGATCGGGTTGAAATAGTACGGCGGGATTTCATGGAAGCCGAGCGTGGCGTACAGCTCGCGGGCCGCCTCCATGTCGTCCAGCGTGTCGAGCAGCATCGTGGAATAGCCGGCGCGCCGCGCATCGTCGAGCAGCGCCTGCGCGATGATGCGCCCGAGTCCGAAGCGGCGGAAGGCCGGGCGGACGTAGAGGCGTTTCATTTCGCACGCATTCGGGTAGTCCGCGTCGCGCAGCGGCGCGAAGGCGCCACAGCCGGCGATGCCGCCGTCCACCAGCGCCAGCATCAGCTGGCCCTCGGGCGCGACGTACCGCCCCGGCAGCGAGGCGAGTTCCTCGTCGAAACCCTGGAAGGCGAGGTCGACCTCGAGGCTGCCGGCGTACTCGCGGAAGATGTCGCGCACGCCGTCGAGCCATTCGGGGCCGTCGGCGGGGATCAGGCGGATGTCAGGGGCGTCCATTCCGGGAGGTTTTCGGGGGGCGGCCCCAGTTTATCGGGTCGCGGGCGACCGTCCCCCGAAAAGCCGGGTGCCGTGTTCCACCGGATGGTCCGGTCACGGCGTTCGGCTACTATTCGCGGCTGCCTTCCATGGTGCACCGTGATGCCGCCCCACCTGCGGGACCCGGCCGCGGGCCTTCCGAGAGTTCGTTCCGCATGACCCTGCCGTCCTTCCGCTCCCTTCTCAGAGCCAGTGCATTCGCCGCCTCGCTGCTGTCACTCTCCACGGGTTCGTTCGCTGCCGGCGAATCCACCGGCAGCTTCAACACCCCGGCCTACGGCGAACCCCTCGACTCGCTGCGCCTCAACGGCGCCTCGGGCGACACCAGCGGCACGTCGACCCGCGGCGGCGTCGTGCTGCGCAACGACGGCACGTCCAGCGGCTCGCAGCCCGGCTCGCTCACGCAGCAGCAGCAGCAGAACCAGCAGCGGTCGACCGTCACGTCGCCGGGCCGCCGCACCGACATGCTGCCGCAACGCCCCAGCGAATTCCAGAAGTTCGTCGAGGCCGCCACGGGCCGGCAGCTGCAGCCCTTCGGCGCCCGCTTCTTCAACGAGGCGGCCGACACCTTCTCGCCGATCGACAACGTGCCCGTCTCGGCCGACTACATGGTGGGCCCGGGCGACCAGCTGCTGATCCGCGCCTGGGGCAGCATCGACGTCGACTACCGCGCCACCGTCGACCGCAGCGGCCAGATCAGCCTGCCGAAGGTGGGCACCTTCACGGTCGCGGGCACCAAGGCCTCGAACCTCGAGAGCCACCTCCGCGCCCAGATCGGCCGCCTGTTCACCAACTTCAACCTGAACGTGACGCTCGGCCAGCTGCGCGGCGTGAAGGTGTTCGTCGTCGGCCCGGCCCGGGTTCCCGGCGTCTACACGCTCGCCAGCCAGTCGACCATGCTGTCGGCCGTGGTCGCCGCGGGCGGCCCCAGCGCCAACGGCTCGATGCGCAAGGTCTCGCTGCGCCGCGACGGCCGCACGGTCGCCGAGATCGACATCTACGACTTCCTGGTCCAGGGCGACAAGTCGAAGGACGTGCAGCTCTCCGCCGGCGACGTGGTCGTCTTCCAGCCGGCCGGCCCGCGCGTGGCCGTCACCGGCACCATCGACAGCCCCGCCATCTATGAACTGAAGGCCGCGAAGGAACCCGTGGCCGAGGTGCTGCGCTACGCGGGCGACTCGCCCGTGCTCGTGAACCCGAACCGCGTGCAGGTCGAGCGCATCGACACCGCGCGCGCCGGCGCGGCCCGCTTCGTCGAGCAGTTCAAGCTCGATGCCGAAGGCCTGCAGAAGCAGCTCCAGGACGGCGACGTCCTGACCCTGCTGCCCATCTCGCCCGCGTTCAGCAACGCCGTGACCCTGCGCGGCGCCGTCGCCCAGCCGCTGCGCTACGCCTACACCCCCGGCATGCGCATCCGCGACCTGATCCCCGACCGCGACGCCCTGATCTCCCCCGACTTCTACCGCCGCAAGAACCTGCTCGTGCAGGTGATCGAGGAAGACGAGTCGGGACGCCCGCTGAACCGGAACGACCGCGACCGCTACGACCGCCAGGACCGTGCCGACCGCTACGACCGCTCGAACACCAATAACAACAACAGCAACAACCGCAACGACTCGGACAACCGCTCCTCCGGCCAGCGCAACGGCGCCACGGCCTATGGCGCGCCCACCGACAACCTCGACGGCCGCGACCCGCAGCGCCAGGCCAGCCAGGCCTACGACCGCGACGGCATGTCCTCGTCGAACATGGGCGACACCAGCCGTTCGTCGAACGGCTCGCAGCGGTACGACCGCGAGGACCGCGACGACAACAACGAGCGCAGCCGCTACAGCACGAACACCCGCCAGCGCATCGCCCCGCCCCTGTTCGACGCGGTGAACTGGGACTACGCCGTGATCGAACGCCTGAACAAGGCCGACCTGTCGACGCAGGTCATCCCCTTCAACCTCGGCAAGGCCGTGCTGCACGGCGACGAGACCAACAACCTCGAGCTGCAGGCCGGCGACGTCGTCACGGTCTACAGCCAGAAGGAACTGCGCGTGCCGGTGTCGCGCCAGACGCGCATGGTGGCGGTGCTCGGCGAAGTGGGCGCCCCCGGCACGTACCAGCTGCAGGCGGGCGAGACGCTGCCCCAGCTCATCGCACGCGCTGGCGGCCTCACGCCGCAGGCCTACGTGTACGGCCTCGAATTCAGCCGCGAGGAAACCCGCCAGCGCCAGCGCGAGAACCTGCAGGCGGCCATCGTCCGCCTCGAGGCGCTGTCCTCGGTGCAGGCCGCCCGCGACGCGGCGAACCGCTCCGACCTCGCCACCGCCGGCCAGGCCGCCGTCAGCTCCGCGGCCACCCAGGCCCAGATCGGGCGCCTGCGCCGCATGGAGCCCAACGGCCGCATCGCCCTCGAACTGCAGCCGAACGTGGCCTCGCTGTCCGAACTGCCGGACGTGCCGCTCGAGCACCTCGACCAGATCGTCGTGCCCACCAAGCCGGCCTTCGTGACCGTGGCGGGCGCCGTGGTCAACAACAACGCCTTCCTGTGGAAGCCGGGCAAGACCGTCGGCGACTACGTCGGCTCGGCCGGCCTGGACGACGCGGCGGAGGTGTCGAACATGTTCGTGCTGCGGGCCGACGGCACCGTCACGCACGCCAACGACAACCGCGGTTTCTTCGGCGGCAACAAGCTCGAATCGGTGGCCCTCAACCCGGGCGACGCCGTCGTGGTGCCGAACAAGCTCGACTACGAGACCTGGGGACGTGCACTGGTCCGCAACCTGAAGGACTGGTCGCAGATCTTCGCGCAGTTCGGCCTGGGCGCCGCGGCCATCATCACGCTGCGGGACAACTGACATGAGCAAGCCATTCCCGCCGGCGGACGCCATCCTGCAGCCCGATCAGGACGAAGGGCCGCAGCTCAGCCTCCTGGACGTGCTGACCTGGCTCGGCGAGGGCAAGGTCCTCATCGCCGCCGTCACCACCACCGTGGCCATCGCGTCGATCGCCTTCGCGCTGACCCGCCCGAACATCTACACCGCACGCACGACCCTGCTGCCGTCCACCCAGCAGCAGGGCGGCTCGTCCGCGGCCGCCGCGGCGCTGGGTGCCCTCGGCAACCTGGGCGGCCTCGGCAACCTCGGCGGCGGGCTGGCCAAGATGCCGGACGACCTGTACGTCGCGCTGCTGCGCAGCGATTCCGTGCAGCGGGCGCTCGACAAGCGCTTCAACCTGCGCGAGCGCTACCGCCTCGAGAACTACGAAGACCTGCGCGCCAAGCTGCCGACGGTCATCCAGATCAAGGGCGACAAGAAGACCGGCATGATCTCCGTCGAGGTCGACGACAAGGATCCCCAGTTCGCCGCCGACCTGGCCAACGCCCATGCCACCGAGATCGACCGGTTGCTGGGCCGGCTGGCCGTCAGCGAGGCCCAGCAGCGCCGCACGTTCTTCGAGCAGCAGCTCAAGGACTCGAAGGACCGGCTGGTCCGCGCCGAGCAGACGCTGCGCGAGGTGCAGGAGAAGTCGGGCATGGTCGTGCTCGACAAGCAGGCCGAGGCGATCATCACCGCCGTGGCCCAGCTGAAGTCCCGCATCGCCGAACGCGAGATCCAGCTCAAGGTGATGCGCGCCACCACCACCCCGGAGAACCCGGACACGCGCCGGGTGGCCTCCGAGCTGGCGGCCATGCGTTCCGAGCTGGCGCGCATGGAATCGAACGGCGGCGCCGCCGCCGATCCCGATGGCGCCGGCGCCGGCATCGACATCGCCGTCGGCCGCCTGCCGTCCGCGTCGGTCGACTACGTGCGGGCCATGCGCGAGGTGAAGTTCCAGGAAGCGATGCTCGCGGGCATGCTGCGGCAGTTCGAGGGGGCCAAGCTCGACGAGGCGAAGAACGCACCCGCCCTCCAGCAGGTGGACGAGGCGCTGCCGCCCGACTTCAAGTCGAAGCCGCGCCGATCGCAGATCGTCATGGGCGCCACGCTGGCGGCCCTGCTGCTGAGCGCCGCGTGGGTGGTGGTGCGCCGCTTCCTCGCCGTCACCGGGGCGAACAACGATCCGGAGCGGCAGAAGTCGCTGGCCTCGCTGCGCGGCGCGTGGCGCCTGCGCCGCCGCTGACCCCTCAGAACGTCACGTCGCCCCGGATGCACCCGACGGTGGGGCCGCCCACCCACAGGGTGTCGCCGTCGCGGGTCAGCGACACGCGGCCGTCCCGGCCCACGCGCGCGCCCTGCGCGGCACGGTAGGCCGCCGGGGCCTCGCCGCGGTCCATCAGCCAGCGCGCCACGCTGGCGTTGAGGCTGCCGGTGACCGGGTCTTCCGGGATGCCACCGCCCGGCGCGAAACCGCGCAGCTCGAACTGCACGTCGCCGCCCGGCGCGTGCGCGCCCACCAGGCCCACGTCGGCCAGCGTCGCCAGCGCCGCGAAGTCGGGCTCCACGGCCAGCACCCGCGCTGCGCTGTCGAGCTGCAGCACGAGCCACGGCAGGCCGTTGTCGAGCCAGCTGGACGCCCGCACGTGATCGGCCGACAGGCCCAGCGCCTCGCGCACCCGGCCGAGCAGCACGTCGTCCACCGGCGTCGCCTTCATCGGCGGTGCGGCGAACGCCGCCTCGTCGCCCGACACGCGGATGCGCACGAGCCCCACGCCACACTCCTGCACCACGAGGCCGGGCGTGCGTGACACGCCGCCCGCCGCGCGCCACGCATGGCAGCTGCCGAGCGTGGGGTGGCCGGCGAACGGGAACTCCCGGTTGGGCGCGAAGATGCGCACGCGGTAGTCGGCCTCCGGGGTCGTCGGGCGCAGCAGGAACGTGGTCTCCGACAGGTTCGTCCAGCGGGCGAAGGCCTGCATCTGCTCGGCCGTGAGGCCATCGGCGTCGTGCACGACGGCCAGCGCGTTGCCCTTCAGCGGCGTGGCGGTGA
>Ga0247823_10003939_pt1 | contig 11941 bp, 16 predicted proteins | sample 13C_PalmiticAcid_2_FD_192426 | JGI IMG/M metagenome (GOLD analysis project Ga0247823, IMG submission 192426) | Soil microbial communities from agricultural site in Penn Yan, New York, United States - 13C_PalmiticAcid_Day30 | ecosystem: Environmental > Terrestrial > Soil > Agricultural land...
TCCGTACATCCCCTACTCGCGTGCCTCTCTCTTGTGACCCTCGAGCAACTACAGGCATCATATTAATCTCAAGGTTGACAACCTCATCACTCCGTGACGGCTTTACCGAGAGTGCAGAAAAACGAAAAAAAAAAAAATGAATTTTTTTTAAAAAGGGCCAGAACTTGTCTTAACCATGCTAGCTATTAACCTTGGCTACAGAAAATATTCGCGGGTCCCATTCTATCAGAAACGACTCCCAACGGCTACGTTGTCAAGGAAGATAGCTCCGACATACACTGGCAAATAGGTATTGACGTAGAGCAGAATCAATCTTGCATTGGGAGCCTTGCATGTCTCCACGATACTAAGCCGCAATACAAAAACTGATCCTTAGGGAGCAAACTCCCTCAGATCATGACGAGCTCCAGCCCTAGCTAATGTAAATACCTTGCCCATATCCAATATCCCTGCACCCAAATACAGTCGGCCCTCTCAACCCAGAAACGCCCACCCTTTGTTGTTCTTCCCTTTAATTAGTAGATGGATTCGGGCTGGTCTTCTCCTCCGGAAACTTCCGGAAGATATCAGCGATATGGTCGATCGGCGCCGCCAACATGCCCATAGCCGACTCAAAGTAGGGATTCTCGCCCGCGTTAGGGTGGCTCCCAGTCGGGACGAAGGCCTTGGTCCGACCGACCTTCTTGGCCATGTTTTCCGACTCGCCAACCACTGCCTTCAACGCCGATTCCAGCGCCGGCAGGTCGCGCTTCTCCTCCTCCTCCATATGCGCCGAGAGCAAGCCCTACAGCTCCTTTAGCTTGGGCACGTACCCATCCTGCTGCGGCTTCATATTCTGAAACTCCTTGAGTAGCTCCTTGACCTGTGGACAGCCGGTTAGTGTTATTACATCCTACGAGGACGGGAATCCTAGGGCAAGGTCGACTATCTGGAGAATGAAGGAAGTGACGTGGTCATGTAGTCTCCCACAACAGTTGTAGCATCTAACTTTGATTCAGGACTAGCTCTTCCTACACTTAGTCGCACAAGTTTAAAGTACCACCCATGCTGGCTGTCACTTTCCGCTACTTAGTAGCCACCATCTCGCGCACAGTCAAACACTTCCAAGCCTACCAGACTGTCAAATCATTCCCTCGTGGCAGAGTAAATAGTTAACCCAAGTACTAGTATTCGTAGCGCGAACTCCGAACAATGAGCGTTGGCAATCATGGTATGAATCAAACCCTATCTAAGTTGGGCGTCAGCCCCTCACTCCGTCAATCCCATCTGCTCGTCACTCGGCTCAGAATACGTGCCCGTAGGCTTAGCCTTGCGGGTCCGCTCTTTTATGATATTCCCCTTGTCGATGGCCTCGCGCTCATCTTGCTCTGCAATTCACAAGCCCACGTCATCAGAATCTTTCCTTCGTCACACTCAAGACGGTTGAGGACAAGACACATAGGTGGTATAGCATACCAAGCTGCTTGCTAGAATCGGCCTTGCCTAGCTTCATAGGGTCCTCGATCTGCGCCTCGTCGTCAATGACGGGGACGGGCTCGTTCTTTCCCGTCTTGTACGAGGGGTCGTTGACTCGGCCCTCGGGTGCCTCGGGAGGTAGCTCGGCACCGAGCTTGTCGTCTTGATAGGGGTGAGCTGTTTTCGACATATTTGATGCTTGCTGAATCTGAGATGCTTGAGCGGAGTTTTCTGTTGCTGTTTGGCATTGGGATTCGAGTATTGGCGAGTTTAGGGCAGGTTCGTACTTAACTAGTCACTAGTATCAGCGAAAGGGTTAATAACGTACGATGACATGCGGAACACAAGCTTTGTTGGACCTTGGTAGGTTAGTGATGCTTGTACGGTCTGGTGTTGTCATAATTACATGCGCTGACGTTGCATGCGTTTCTGGGGCGAATCTATTCATGGGAGCCGCGGGATGGACGGGCAGGTTGAATATACCGAGGACTGAACCACCGTATATAGTTTAGAGACGCTCACAAATTCGCGATGAACTGAAATTTCAATGGTGGGATCAGTTGCCTTAGAAAATCGGCAGCAGCCAGGGGCTCAATCAGAGGTCAAGTTCGACAGGCTGGGGTAGCTCGTTGGAGTTCCTGACGTACCCCTTCAGTGTGTCTCGCAGACCGCCGTCTCTGGTACCCTGGTACAAGCTTGGAGCTTACTGTATAACTTCAAAACTGTTGGCACCAGCGATTGGGCATGAATTCCGTGCTTGCTGGTTGTAAATACCATCTTCGGAGGCTCTCCCGCCAGAGATTGAGCTCTATCCCCAAACACCAAGCTCATACCGCCAATAGTTAATAATTCGGTGAAAATGGAGACTATATCCACCACCAATCTCAACACACTCGCTGCGCCCTCACTCACTACCCCAAAACACTATCCCAACCTAAACCACTCCCATCTTTACTCACCACCCAGCTTCCCCAACTTTTCCCTCGCTTTCTGCTTCGCCTCCTCCGATACCCCAGGGTTGCTAACACTAGCCTTCAAACCCCTAGCAACATTACCCGGATCTTTTTCATGCTGCTGCGTCGTCTCGTGGCTAGCCTGCGACGGCTCATACGGCTCGTCCATGCTCTCGAGCACCTTCTTCGAGCGCTCCTTTGCCTGCGACGACACCTCTGCTCAATTGTGATATCAGAACATATCCGATGCAAACCAGATGGCGACTCAAAAGAGGCGAGAGGGGAGTAATAATAGGAATGGGAAAACACACGGGGGTTGGAAATGGCAGCCTTGTGCCCGCGCATGACGTTCTCGGGCTCGGCGGCGTAGTCCTCCGAGGCGGGAACCTCCTTAGGGATGTCGGACTCGTCGTAGTCGGCCATGCTGGCTACCTAGTGAGGACTTTAAGGGCTTCCTTCGGGTTTGAGAGGGGGGAAATAAAATGCTGAAGGCGCTGGTTCCACTCCTTCTCGAGGACCTATGGAATAAAAGACTATAGTTGATGCTTCAGCGAGCCATACATAGCACGAGGCTTTTATATCGACAGGTGAGAGAAGTGCTCAACCTGCATGTTTGATCGCAGCGGGCGAAGCCGATGACGTTTGATCTGATCTAGGAGGCTGGGTGATAGACAGCCGTGAGATCACACCTATGTCACCGGCTGATAGGGTGTCACAGGAGGGACAGGCAGGTAAGTCCGATGACAGTGTATTCGGCTAAACTACAGTCTGGGCGCTATTCCGTCGGGTACGGGCAGGCCTGATTGTCAAGACGTAGCTCGAAGAGCTACAAACAAGTCTCGCGACGGCGAGGTGCAGAATCTTCAACCCCAGGGGACGCGTGGTCCACCGCGTGCCGCGCTCCACCTGTGGGTCCTAGCGGTCACGGCAGAGCCGCCGTGACAGTATCCCCTCTCTAGGCGCGGAGCTCCGTCGTGTCGCTAGGAGGGACATACTATGACATCAGACTGTCGTCACACATCTGTCGTGCCTATTACCAATGTCAATATAAAACCCCTGTTACCCTTAGCCTCACATGCGCATGCCCCTCATTGACTCTCTGACAACTTGATTTTTTTATGAAACCTGCAGAATACTACAAAGGCCCAAGCTATACTTCCTGTCCTATCTTCCATGATGGCAACCTCCCACTCAACCGACCAGACATGGGATGCCCAAAACAGCTCTGCTGCGCCCCTCGGCGGAGATACACGGCCAAAGGCCTTTGACGAGCAAGGCGCTGTAGGGAAGCAGTTTACTGGTACGTTGTCTCTCCGCTGAGCCGGTATAGTTGCCTGACCTTCTCGTAGAGCAGGGGGCCGTGGGAGGTATTGCGCAAAAAATTGGCGGTCCCTTAGACAAAGAAGGAGCCATTGGGAAGCAGTTCACGACTGAAGGGGCGGTTGGGGGAACGGTTCAAGCCGACTTAGGCGGGAAGAAGGAAATCGGTGGTGGCAGTAGTGAAAGAGGGTGACACTAGTTCGAGGGGTAGTTGCGAGATAGCCTCAAATGACCCTATAAAGTAGTTCGCATTTGCAGACTACTGCAGCCCTGTTCGGATGTCATCGTGATGATTTACTATAGGCACACTGGTCTAAGTTGACGGACATCGTAGTCATAACTCCCAGATCCGATATGACAATATGGGCCCAGGATGTTCCGTTTTACACTTTATTGCCTAAGCGGCGGCCACATGTTATTGTTTGGCTCCGCACCCAGCGTCTCCCGGCGAAATTTGGGGGCTCTGAGTTGCACGTATGGCAGGAAAAACAATAGGCTCCGTACTCACTTCGCTATCTTGTTTAACTATGCTAGACAATCCGCTGTCGGAAACCGGCAAAAAAATGGACACTACACAGGGCAAAACAGCTAGCGGTAACCCCCGCGTCTAGTGCCGGTATGTTAGAGGGAGCCTACCGGCTAGTTACGTGTGCTTTTATGAGGCTTCCTTTCCGATAGGCACAATATACATAGAAAGGACAAGTCAAGGATGTTGCGCACGTCTCGCTGGTTGTGAAGCTAGATGTACGGTTCTGACCCTGGTCAGAGCGTACTTCAGTTCCGGCCACGGCACGAGCCCAGGAAACGTTCCTGCACTGTGTTCTGCGAACGTCTGAATTTCGAGGCACGACTGTAAACCCGTACACTTGCTATTTTCTGCTCTGCAATGTGCAGGAGGAGCTCGGGGATGAGTGGTACGAGGTCTCGCCGCTCAGTTTCAGGCTGTGCGATTCAAGATTGAAACAGAATCGTGTTTCGGGAGCCAAACGGTAATCTGGGACATGTCCTGCGTACCTGGGCAGAGGGTGCTGTGTACGCACTATAAAACAGCTTAGTTAACACGGCAAAGCAGTTTCGAAGGGAAGCCCGAGAGCCTGGGTGCAGCCAAAGAAAAATTGATACCCACAACCCTCACAATTACGTTACCCTCACAGAAAAGGATATTTTTGTCTCATGCCATGATTCATAACAACCAACAGGATGTCAAGCAAACAACACTTATAGCAAGTACGTTGATTGCGGCATTGTGTCATCTTCGAAACTGTTCCCCTTTCTAGCTGGTAGCCCTACCGAACACGTCTTCTATTGGCTGGAGTAGGGGAAGATCTCAAATATTTTATCAATCGTCGACTGGGAAGAATACAGACACCGCAACTTGCCCGTTGAGGGCTGATGGCATGTGACCCGCCTCTAATCTTGGTTGAATGATGCTACCTAGTGTAATTGATTGGACCAGGCCCGGGGCGGGAAAAGACGGTTTTTCCTACATCCAGCGATCCGTCAGATAACCAGTCACAAACGCGAAGACAGTCTTGTGCAACAAGTCGACCACCTGCTCGCCAACGGGCCACGTCCTTGTGTTTCCGTGTCAGCAACCAATGTTCTGCCGGCTATAGCAGAGAACACTTACCAAGGAGGGGCCCCAACTCTGGTCCAAATCTCCAGCGTTTGGTCAATCATGAGCCGCAACCCGACGAACATGAAATTCGTAAAGGGGCCACGAATGCCATAGTAGCTTGAGACGCCGCGAATGACGCCTGCTACCACTCCTTGTCCATAGTGCATCGCCATGTTAAGTCCCCAGAGTTCCTCTCTAGTTCGTGGCTTGGCACTGATTAATCTCGCCAGAGTCTTTCTGGGAACCTCTGAATTCTGTCTCCCGGTAAAGAACTGCTCAACTTTCTCTGCCCCCGTCATGCTGCCGATCCACAACACTCTGTATCAGCTCTGCTTGGGGATAATCCAGGGTCAGATTTCGAGGCTATCACTCACGCAGCTACACCTAGGAAACCAGCGCATGCGCCATAAGCAATACTGTGCCCCATCCCATTTTGGGAGGCTGGACGGGGTCTATTGGGCGGCTGGACATCTTGATAAATCTCGTTTGTGAGAGAATCGGCGAGGGTTAGACAATGTGACAGTGATGATTTTCTTGACTAGTGTAGATAACAAGTTGAATGCATAGCCTGGAGCCTCAAGACAATCACAGCAAGTCGTCATGATGAACCGCAACATAAATGCAACGCGTCATGAATCTTCAAAAGGGTTAGGGATGACACTTCTAGGTTGTCACCGTCACGGTCTTTGGAAGGCAAAGGATGCAATTCCGGTGCAGATTGCCCAAACAGGTCTCGAGGTCTCCTAGTGACGCCATGACCGAGTTGGGATCGAACTTCGCCTCATATCCCCCGTGTTGACCCACCTGGGCGACGCATGAACAAACGTCACACCCGGATTCAGGTCGCCCCTCAAGGTCTCTGCCATGCTCCGTTCCTTGTTAGCTCCGTTTCCGTGTGGCAACGGCGAGTTGTTAGCAAACATCGTCTCTAAAGTACCGATTTCATCCAAGAGTGTCTCGAGTTAGGTGACTGCGTCGAAGGACCGATACTAACAGACGGAGATTCTAGAGAAAGAGGGCAACGCAGTAACCCTTATTTGCGTAGTGTTGCAAAGGTCGGTGACGACATATGAGGCGAGTTTTGGTTCTTGGGTGATCCCTACTCCCCGATGTTCAGATCGATCCCTAGGACTGGATGTCAGTGTCTGGTGAACGCTCGAGAAAACTTGCAATGTTCTTAGGTAACATAGTATGGTAGTGTCACAGCATGTTAACTTTTGAAACTAGCATCAAATGCAAAGTCTCAGATGTCACTCGATGGACTTGTCCGTAATATGTAACGTTACTGGCGGTGGCCTTTCCCCGAGATGGACCGAATGCTCCCGGAAGTTAGATGCTCTGGAAAAATTTAGTGTTCATTGAGTCGTAAATTTCATCGCTCAAAGGCTACTTTGGTTTTGGACCGACAATTCAGAGTCGCAGACGTCACTAACGAGGATGACTTCATGACTTCAAGCCGGCAGAGGCTTTCGCCAAGGGATATAATCCCTTTCTCCCGCTGCAATGAGCAGTATTTTTTCCTCTACATCCCATCCCACCATAGTCTTTCCCAGTCCAGGTCTATTCCACACTTCATCCCAGATCCACTTTCTTGCACCATTATCATGGACAAGATCAAGAAGGCTGCCCACAACATGTCCAAGGCTGGACATCACGATACTACCGTCCATGAGCAGGTTGCTCCGGCCATAAAACACGAGACAGTCGAGCCTACCCGGCATGAGGATATCAATGCTGCCATCGACAAAGAGATCCACCAGGACCATTACCACCGCACCGTCCAGCCTGTCAAGGATACTGAGGTCCTGCCAGAGCAGCACAGGCATCGAGTGGCCGCAACGGAGCACCGCGATTTCGATCACCGCAACCACGAGGCCACTGAAAGGGCCTTGAGGGCCGAAGCCGGGAAGCTGCACGACCAGCGCGTCGTGACTGACACCATCCAGACCCAGAGCCGCGCTCCGGCTGTCCAGGGCGAGCGTTTTCACCAGTAAGCCGCTACACGGCCTTGGATCCTTCATTTTGATCGCTAATACTTGCAACCAGTCATGTCCACGAGACCGTGCAGCCGTTGATCCAGAAGGAGGTCATCCAGCCCGAAGTCGTCCACACCACCGTCCCTGTCCATGAGGTCCACCATTTCGCCGCCAGCCACCACCCCACTACCAACCTGCCTCCCGTCAGCATGAACGAGTTCAAGACGCAGGGCGGTACCCTGAGTGGTTCTGAGCGGCGCATGAACGATTTTGAGGGATGCCCCAAGGGCGTGGGTACCCATCTTGAGAGTGAGAATATCAATAGGTCGAGTTCGTCATCCATGCCATCGGGGATGGAAGGCAAAGGAATCGGCGGCGCTGGTACGGCGAAGAAGCCGGGCCTCATTGATAGGCTGAACCCATGGAAAGATTCGGACGGTGATGGAAAGTCGGGATTCATGAAATAGATCAGAGGCAGGCCACCTTCGATTGGATAGGTATAGCTAATGAACGGTATTTTCTAAGTACGCAGGAATCTTCATACAGACTAACTAGTTACACGATCTCATCTTTTTGCATTGGTCAGCATATTTTGTACAAAGAAATGTGATCTTTACCCTAGAGACCGCGTGGCCTTGCTGTATGTCCAGGGGCGGTAGAGGGCGGCCAGCGACGACACTACCAGGGCAACCCAGTTGACGATGCCGTCGTCGTTCCCACCATTGCCATTGTCGGCGAGCGTGCTGTTGTCCATGTCGGCGGCGATTCACGGCTTATAGCGGACTTGGAACTGCCTGCCGATCCCGTGCGGATCCAGTCAACCTGCTTCAAACAAACGCTTCGGTTGGGATGGCGAATGATGCAGCATTGTGACCGGCGATGACGTCACTTACGACCTTAAGGAGCTCGAAGTTCTACAACTTCAACTGTCTCCTGAGGACCATACATCCTAGTATTGCAACTGATCACAGCAAGAACGCAACCCGTCATGTCCTCGATCACTCACGCCAAGGACCGAGCGCCGACCCCAAGGTAGCCGGCGAGCCACGCAGCACCGAGAGCACTGTCCTCGAGACCGGGGCCGCCATGACACAGGCAAACAAGCCTTTTCATCAAACCCACGGAGACTCGCTTACATGACCAGGAATTTTCCCCTCTCCAAAGCATCTGCGGTCACCTCAACGCCTTCCACGTCTACACCTCCGACCTAACACGCATCGTCGAGGCGAACCACTACTGCGGCCACCTGACCGAGGACGTGCGCCAGTGCCTGCTGTATGATAGCCCTTCCCCCGGCGCCCGCCTGATCGGCGTCGAGTACATGATCAAGTCGCACCTGTACGACGCCCTGCCCCAGCGGTGGACGCGTAGGAGCAGAAGGTCTCATTCCGAACATGCAGGAACAAGCATTCTTCTCACTCAGTACCAGCAGCCGTTTCCGGCTCCTGCAAAACCAGGGATTCCTTGGAATAGCCCCTTGCTGCCTACAGAGCATGAACTGCTTTGGCTAAAGCCAGAACTGGTCCCCTTTTTCTTCAACTTCTGGCGCCCACACACAGTGTATGCATTCTACCTGGCGGGCTTGACCCGAAATGGTATATAAGAGATGTATCGCCAATGGTCTCGGCTGCCATGATTCAGGTTGAACCGCTCATCGTCCGGCAGTGCGGGTGTGCGCGCCCGGTTCTCCACCACTTGCGGCGGCACGGCCGAGTGATCTCCTCTGCAAGGCGTGATATCTCACATTCTGCATGGAAAGCTCTGAACTGACAGGACTATCAGCGAAGGTCAGTGCAGGTCAAAAGACAGTCAATTCAGTGCTTGGTCTGTCCCCTACTGCCAGATCCTTCACCCCCCTCCCTTCCCTCGTTCAGGCCTGTAGTTTGACGCCGTGGACACTCTCTACATGGTTCTTGAAATGGTTCAGGTGCTTGAACTGTAGCACCTTCTCCTTGCACTTCGGGTGGTTGCACAGCATCCGCTTCACGCTGCCTAGCTGTTGCGCGTGCTTCCTGTCGAAATGGTCGTTCATCACCGCCGGTCGGCAGTACTTGAACGTTCGTTCCTCATGGGACAGGTCTCATCACCGGTGCAGCGTGGGCATTGCTTCCTGTCCATCAGGAGCGGGAAGGGGTCCGGCCCGGGAGAGACCTTCTTCACCGTGACGTCGGCCTGCGCCCGCGCCCTCCGTCGGATGTGGTCCGGCCTTGCCGTCTCCCGTTTGCCGCACAGGATGACCATCAGCTCGGCCGCCTGGATACGGAGTTCGAGAAGCTCTGCGGAGCTCAAGTTGTCCGGTTGGTTGTAGAGGATCTCGGCGAGCTGAGCGTGCTCGGGGATCTATAGGTCGATGACCAGCTCGACGTATTCTTCCTCCTCTTGCCCATCGGCCTCTATATCCTAGGTCGGGCGGTTGTGAAAGTAATGTTTCCGGTACTCTCGCCGGATGGCTGTCTTCCGCTGCTGCTCCTTGGTCGCGATCAACTTGGTCAGTTCTCGAATCTGGCTTTCGTTTTCCGAGCCTTTGATCCGGCACCGGCCGCCTTTGAGCCGTGTCCTTTCCGCCTTCATCGCTTCGATCTACGGATCGGACGGCATCAGCTCCCAGACCTCGTCGGGAACCATGTCTTTGCTCGCGGGGGGGTCGCGTATAAGGCCGACATGCGAAAGCATTTCAACCAGGCTGTCCTCGGTCGGCTCGTCCAAGGAGGTAGAACCCGACCTTCTCGTTGAGATATGCGTTGTTGAACGTAGCCCACCCCGGGTCGTGGCGCATCATCTGATCGCGGACGGTATCCGAGGCCTTGCCTGCGCGCTGTTAGAACAAGGCTGCTCCGGGGATGGGACAAACGTACCGTTCGCTACGTTGGCCGCTCCTCTACGCCAGGCCTTTGGTTCGATCTTGTTCTCCTCTCCGGCGTCAAGCGACTGCCGCTCCATGTCGTAATGTAGCTTGTGGTATGGGAGAGGTTGATACTTCCGCTCGTCGGATTCCTCTTCTGCAGTGGACTCGTCGCAGAACACTTGACCGGTCCCTGGTTCTTTGCCTGGAAGACTTCTCTGGCGCTGGTGAACTTCGATACGGCAAACGCGCGGTTGTGCACTGCGAGGCTGACGATGATGCTGATGAAGCAAAAGATCAAGCTCCTAGCAGGGGTAAAGAATAATATAGTCCTGGAGGAAAGATGGTTAACTAAATCCGAGATATCAAAGAGCAAGATGCAGTCGCTTACGGCTCTGGCTTGTTGTCCATCCCTTTATGGTGCGCGAGTCTGATGTATATAGCGAGGGTGTCCTCGCCAGTTTCCGGATGGTATACGACCAACAGCAGAATGTCCTCGTAACAGAGCGCCTTTGGGCGTCTACGACCCTCGTACTCTTGCGAGATCATCTCTTCAAGTAGTTAGCCTAGAATGCTTATTGGACGCCTCGTCTTTATCGTGAGGGATGCTCTTCATGACGCTCTGGGAGAAGATTTCCAGATACTCCTTATCGTTACCCTTTTTCTCTCTGTCTATAAACTCGGCTGGCCGTGTCCCTGTGAACGTAAGGCCGAGGTAGCACCCCGGCAGTTGGATACGGTGCCCCCCCCAAGAGAAGATGCCGGTGTCGTACCGGATGTTGAAGGTCAGTAGGACCAGTAAAGTGTCTATGTTCGCGACGTCTTTTCCAAGGGTGTTTGGTGGCTGTAGGTTATGCCTACGAACCAAGATAGCATTATGCTACTTGCGAGGCGTGTTAGCTACTATATTGGTTGGGGGGAGGCGAGGGTACTTACCTTCTTGACTTCTTTGCTGTCGTTCCTGTCCATGAAGCGGCCTGTGACACTAGTATATAGCTGCTTGTACTGGCGAAAATACTCCCACGACGTGCCCCACGACTTGGTCCGGTATATTTGACAAATATAGTCGAGGGAATCCATCGCCGACGATTTCTTGGCGTTCATGATTGCCTCTTGCCAGCACGTTGGTGGTCGGAAAATGACCAGCAAATGTGGGGCCGATGCTGTCGCCTAAGATTTGTCTATTCGGCGGGCCAAAAACGCAAAAAGGCCACGGCAAGGTCACCGGGAAAATATCTGCAAGTTTGGGCAGCTCAGCCCAACCCAGTCCCGCGCTAATTAGTTTCTGCAGCAGCCGCTGCTGCATGGATGCCCTTCCCACGCCCGCCGAGACGCATACATGCAGCCCAACCTGTCCGGTCCGCTGGCTGGGTTGGTTGGCCTGCGTGGCCTGCATGGCCTGCGTGGCTGTCCGAAGCCGCACATCAGGTACGAGTGTACAAGTGTACATCCACTCATCCATCCATCCATCCAACCACAGGCCGATGCACACGGTGCAACAACTCCAGGCGGCAGGCAGGCAAAAATAAAGCAGGATTGAAGCATGGGGCAGACCGCAACCTCCCTTCAGTCGAGTCTGCCTGGGAAAACCTACCTCGTGGGGCGAGAGAAACTGTCTCCTCTACCACAAGCAGCCAAGAACGAAAAAGGGGGATGTCAACAAACCCAAGGCCACACTCACACCCACACCCACACCCCCCCCCCCACACACACACACACACACATACACACATATACACATACGCACACACATACACACACACACACACACACACAC
>Ga0247823_10003940_pt1 | contig 11939 bp, 8 predicted proteins | sample 13C_PalmiticAcid_2_FD_192426 | JGI IMG/M metagenome (GOLD analysis project Ga0247823, IMG submission 192426) | Soil microbial communities from agricultural site in Penn Yan, New York, United States - 13C_PalmiticAcid_Day30 | ecosystem: Environmental > Terrestrial > Soil > Agricultural land...
CTCCATGCGGCTTGCGCGCAGCGACGTGCTGAGGCTGACGCCGAGAACGCGCGTCGACACCTTCGGCGAGAACTCGTAGCCGTGACGGTCCCAGCGGTCGACGTAGCGGCCGATCGCGCTCAGGCTCACCGGCCCGACCGTCAGGCGCGACGAGAGCGACAGATCGAACGTTCGTCGGACCACGTCGACCGAGTCGAGCCGCACGCGCACCGGCATTCCGTTGAGCGGGTCGAGCGTGAACGAGGCGCCGAATCGCCACGACTGCGGATCGAGTGTCAGCGAGACGGGCGTCGCGTCGAACAGTGCCATCCGCACGCCGATCGACGTGCGCAGGCTGTCGGCCGAGATCCGATCGACATAGGTGGCCGGCAGTCGCGTCGCAACGTCGACCGTGACGCGATCGTCGATCCCCAGGGTGATACCGGCCGATGCCGTCGCGGCCTGATTCGCCAGGTACCGGTAGGTCGAGCCGCCGAGATTCCACCGCAGGTCGCCGGCCGGCAGCATGTCGCCGCCGATCGCAAACGTCCGCGTCTGCCACTCGCGCTCGCCGTGAGGTCCGCGGACGCTCACACGCCGGGTCGTCACCGACGAGCGCATCGGCACCTCGAAGCTGTACGTGCCATCCTCTCCGATGCGAACCGCGTCGATCAGGCGGGGTCCGTCGTAGAGCTCCGCCCACCAGCCCGCGGGCGCCTCGCCGTCGATCGTTCGCGAGCCGTAGGAGTGCGGCGTGCCGGTGTGCGTCGAGCCGCTGAGCCCGACCGAATAGGATGCGCCGAGCCTCGACGGGCGGAATCCAAGGCTGATCGCCTGGAGCATCGGCAGTTCCGGCAGGTCGAGTCGCCAGGTCGCTCCCTCGAATCCCAGGTCGACGCGCGTGGCCTCGGAGGCTAGTCCAGCACGGCCGCGCAGTCCGAGAACGCCGTAGAGAAACGGCGTGCTCAGCGTCACGTTCCCGTAGCTCGCGGTGTGCTCCCCCATCATCATCGACGATGCCCCCCAGTCGAGCGCGATCGGGCCGAGCACCGAGCGGCTGAGCGCAACGATCTCATCGCGGACGCCCTCGGTGAGCCCGGCGCCGCGGCCGAGCCCGGCCCCATTCACGAGTCCGGCACCGTCGGCGAGCCCGGCGCCATCGCCGAGCCGCGCGTAGCGACGAAGCGCCGCCTGCGCGTCGACCGCGGGAATCGAGCGATCGGGCGGGATCGTCAGCGTGAGCTGCTCGGCGTCGTAGTCCGCGGCAAGGCGCAGTGTCCGGTTCAGCTCGTCGACGCGGATGAGCACGTCGCCGTCGATGGAGCGCAGCGCGCCCGGCGCAAGCGTGTCGCGCTCGCCGTTGCGCTCGAAGCTGTGCCGGCTCACGACGTACGTGAACGGTGTTCCCGTCGGTAGCTCGCCGCTGAGCGTGTCGCCGTCGGAGGAGACGGCGTGGATCATGCCCAGGTAACGGGCGATCGTGCGATAGGGAATGAAGAGCGTGTCGCCGGAGAAGTACGCGACGAGATCGCGCCGGCTCACCTGGTACATCTGTGCGGTGACCAGTCCCTCCTCCAGCCCCGCGACGCGCGTCTGCGCATGCGCGCACTCCTCGACGGCCAGAAGGCCGGCGATGAGTGCGATCACTATGCGCAGGAAATGGTTCATCGTGTTGGTCGTCGTCCGTTGCCGGTCACGTCGGCTGCCATGACGACGCTGTGGACGTGCTATCGAGCCGCGACCGTCACGGACTTGTCGCGGAGCGTGACGGAGAACTCCTTGGTAACCGCCGGCGCCGTCACGAGGTGGTCGCCTCTGTCGCCTCGCCTTCGCGTGGCGGCGCGGAGACTCAGCGCGTAGGTACCGGGCTCGAGATTCGGAAGCGCCAGCGGGTAGTCCATATCGACGGTCGCGACGATCGGCAGTTCGAACGTCGTCGGGCTGCCCCCGTTGGCCGGGGTGAGCGTCGCGAAGAACGTCCCGCGATACGTGCAGTTGCCCGAGACACGCAGACGCAACATCACCGCGGGCCCGCCATCGGTCTGCCGCGCGTCGATCGACGTGAAGTCGAGTCCCGTCGTCAACACTCCCTTGTGGAAGACCGCCGGGAAACTGTAGGCGTACGTGTAGTTGAGTCGAACACCGATCTGCGTCGTGTCGGGCTCGAGCTGCGCCGGCTTGTCGACCGGCCGGCCCTTGATCTCGAGCCGCGCGAGCCACTCACCATCGGCAAGGCTGTCCGGAGGCGTCGAGAGCACCTTGACCGCGCGCGAGGCGCCCGGCGCAAGGGTGAACTGGCGCGGGAAGGCGCGCATCCACTCGACGGCCGAGCGCTGGTCCGGTGCGCCGGTGACGATCGTATCCTTGAAGGCGGCTCCGGCGGAGTCCGTCCGCAGGATCGCGTACATCAGGCGGGCGGTGACGACCATCGCCTTGTCGCCGGCATTGCGGACCTCGACCTCTCCGGAGGTCTGGGCCGGTTTCATGAGAATGCCGTTCGGCGATATGGTCAACTGCGCGCTGGCGCGCGGGCCCGTGGCGAACACCGCGATCGAAAGCGCGGCGATCAGCATCGGAAGGCGGAGGTAGAACATCGTTCGCATGGCAAGAGGGGATGCAGAGTGCTGTTAAGAGCTCGGCCGGACGATCAAGAGGCGTGCAGCGGGACAAGCCCGCTGCACGCCGCTGTGCGAGGCAACCGCACGTGAGGTATGAGCGCGGAATCAGATCGCCGGTGCCCAGTCCTCATCGTACCACGACTGCAGCTCGATCTCGCCCTCGTAGGCGCCGCGCTGCTGATCCTCGGTCGTGCTGAAGGTGCCACCCACGTAGACGTTGACCTGGCCGATGCCGACCGGCAGACCGCTGATGCCGCGGGTGATGCCGTCCTCCTGCGTGTCCTCATACCCGTTGCGGGCCGTCCACGTCGGCAGGTCCCACAGAAGAGCATGCTCCTCGTCGTTGTCGACGAAGCGGTAGCGGAGCTCCGGCGTCACGGTGATCATCGACGAAGCCTGGTTCGGCTGGCCGTTGACGTCGTTGTTGTAGCCGTCCGGTCCCTCGGTCGTCGGGTTGTCGGCGGCTGCGGCGGCCGCGGCGGCGTCGTGCAGTGCGTAGAGCACGATCGGCTCGCCACCGTTGACCTGCACCCAGATCAGATCGCCCTCGTCGCCGGTGATCTTGAACTGTGCGGTCTGCTCGACACCCTGCTCGCTCATGCCACGCTCGAGCGTGCCGAGGTTCATGTCACGAATGCCCATGACATCGAGCGGAACGCGGACATAGGCGGTGGCGGCGACGACGTCAAAGTCGCCCTCGTTGTACGAGTCCGCTCCCTGAGCCGAGGCGATGCCGGTCAACGCCAGCGCGCTGACGGCAAGTGCGAAGAACTTCTTCATTGTGAGGTCCCAATGAGATTGATTGATGAGTCCCGGAGGTCCGGAACGTTTTTCCATCGGGCGGCGGGCCCGTTCGGCGCTCGCGTCGGCGATGTTGGCCACCATCGTCGATGCGTTCCGAGGCGGGAGGTCCGTTCCCGTCATCCGCCCGGTTGTACGGATTCGTTGTCGGTCGGCGATTCTCTCAGCGTCCTCCCCGTGCGGTCGCCTGGCGGCCCGGGGAGTGTGTGACGGCGGAGTCGAGCTCCGCCGCCGATGCGGCACCACCGCTGTCAACGGCGCCGCGCTGAAGCCGCAGGTTGATCTGCTCGCGGCATTCGATGATCGCACGCACGGGCTGATCCAGCACGCTGGCGATCTCCGATTCCGAGAGCTTCAATCCCGTCAGCATCCAGACGTTCGTTTCGAAGGGCGTCAGTTCGACTCCGGCCCCGAGCGCGTGAGTCGCGACCTCGGCGGACGTCGTCTGCACCTGGTCGCGGAGTCGCTCCCACTGGACTCGCGTGTCATTGGTCGCATCGATCGTGCGGATGAGACCGCCGAGATCGCGACGGACGTCGCCGCGCCAGCTTCCCATCATCACCGCCAGTTGCACCCGCAGATGCTCCAGCGCCTGCCGTTGCTCGACGAGCACCGACTCGACCTCGTCGAGCTCGTTGCGCTGTCGCAGCACCTCCTGCTGCAACCACCGCAGCTCGTGGTGATGGTCGCTGCGGCACTCGTTCGACTGCTCTGCCATGACGGTCCGTATTGTTCGGGGAGGTGATCGCTGCGGGCGGCGCAGCGCATCGCGATCTCGCGCCACGGGTGATCTGCCGTATCACGCGCGGTGTGGGGGGAGATGAGGTTGATGCGCTCCTCGAATCGACCACGCCGTCGTCCGTCTGCCCATTGGCGACGCGTCGATATCGCAACGAAGATCGGATGGAGCGTGGGTGGTGTCCCTACTCCATTACCACTCCATTGCGACGCCTCAGATGGCGGCGAGAAACGTGGCGAGGTTCTCCTCGGGCGACAATCCCAGCTTCTTGCGAAGACGGTAGCGGTGGTTCTGCACGTTCCGCTCCGAGACGTGCATGAGGTGCGCGATCTCCTTTGCCGACAGGTCGATCCGCGTCAGCATGCTCACCTTGAGCTCCATCGGCGTCAGAGCGGGAAATCGTTCGGCGAGACGGCGCGTGAAGTCGTTGTGGACGCTGTCGAACTGCTGCTCGAACATGCCCCAGCTCTCCTCGCTCGAACCGATGGAGAGCTCCTCGAGGATCGGCCGCACCATCGACGCGGAGTGCTCGATGGTCGTCTCGACGATCCCGCCGAGCTGTTGACGCACCTCGTCGAGCAGCTCGCTCTTTCGCACGAGTGAGAGCGTGGCCGCGGTGAGCTGCCGGTTGGTTTCGGCAAGGGCAACGCGCAGTCGTTCGGCTTCGGTGCGCAGCGCATCGCGCTCGCGACCGAGCTGCAGCGTCTCGTGACGCACGCGAAGCTCGTCGACGCGCGCCTCGCACCGGCGTGCGAGGCAGACGTCACGCGCGGCGAGCGCGCTGCGCGTGTGCTCCAGGGCGCGGGCAACGCTGCCGGTACGCTCGCACAGCTCGGCGGCCAGCTCGTGCACGCGCCACTCGAGCTCAACCGATCGTTCGTCGAGCGCGGCCGTCATCGCCTCGTCGACCGCGGCCAGCGCGTCGACGAGCCGGCCCTGGTCGCGACGGACCTCCGCCAGCGCGAAAAGCGACGCACCGATACCGGACGACTGCGTGCAAGTGCGCGCGAGCTCGAGACCGCGCTCGAGGTAGCCCGCGGCCGTCTCGAGCTCGCCGAGCTGACGATACGATCGACCGATGATCACGAGCGCCTCGATCTGGCCAGCCTCGTCGTCGAGCCACTCGAGTGCGACGAGGCCGCGGACCGCGTGGTCGATCGCCTCGCGCGACCGCGACAACGCAACGAGCACCGACGCCGCGCCGATGCGGGCGCGAGCCTGCAGGTAGGCGTCATCCGGACTCTCGAGCAGCACGATGCTCCGCTCGAGCGATTCGAGCGCGAGATCGAGCCTCCCGCACTCCGAATGCACCGACGCAATCTCCATCAACGCCGCCGCCTCGCAGCGGGAATCCCCCGCGTCGATTCCCTCGCGAAGCGCCTCGAAGAAGTTCTCGAGCGCCGGCGCGTGCTCGCGTCGATGAGCGCGCAGCATTCCCATCGCCACGAGCGCGCGCGCCGCGATGCGATGATCGCCGATCGCGCGCGCTGCCTGCAGCCCGCGCTGATACGCGTCGAGCGACTCGCTCTCGCGCCCGCTCTCCGAAAACAGCCGCCCGATCTCCGTGTAGATCTCCGCGGCCTCCGCCGAGTCCTCGCGGACCCGCTCGAGCTGCCTGCGACAGCGTACGATTCGTTCTGAGGAATCCACCGGCTCGCGCGGCCCGCGCGCGCGGAACGAATGGAAGAGACGCGGCCGCGACGGGCCGGGCGCTGATCGCGCCCGGATTTTTTCGTCCACGCGTGAACCGTTCATGCGCCCTCCCCCCATGCCGCCAGGGCGCGCGCAGTGTCGCTGCGGACCATGCGCAGCACGTCCCTCGGTCCGGAGTCGATCGACGTGTAATCGCGCGCGGCGGGAGCGCCGAGCGGGTAGCGACGATGGACCGCGGCACGTAGCAGCGGCGGAAGACGGAATCGATTGTCGGTTCGGTGGAGGTGATTGCCGAGGACCGCCAGCACATGCGCGATCGATACGGCGCGCTCGTCGTCGCCGGCCGAGAGCTCGGCGCTCGTGCAGCCATCGCCCGCGGACAGCGCGAGGAGGACGTCGCGCACGACCGCGCGACCACAGCGGAGCTCGGCCATCGCGATCACGAGCTCGACGACGGCGTCGAGCGAGGTCGCGGCGAGCGCCGGCGACGCGTCGTCATCGCCGACACGGTCGTCGAGCACGCTCGGATCGAGCGTGCGCATCGGTAATGGCCGCACGACATGCTCAGTCGTCCGTGAAGGTGCCGAGCCGGCACGCTTCGTGGAGACTGTCGCGTCGTTCCAGCCTGTCCGGCCGACTGCCCATGCGTCGGCCTCGCTTCCGCCCGCGCGGAATCCCAGGTGCCCGGTATGGTGCCCTGAGCGGAGGTAGGAGTTGCCCGTATTCACCTCTTCCTCGTGCTCTGTCCTATGTCCCTGCCTGCCACCGGTCCGTTCGTCACGGCGATGGCGCTCGACCCTCCCGCTTCATGTCGATCGCGGATTTGCCCGCCGCGGTCGATCATGCTCACTACCCGACGCACACGTCACGACAAGACGACGCACGGCGTCGACACATCGGACCGAACTCGGGATTGCTGAGGGGAGGGGGGGATGTTTCCGAATTGCTTCGGGACTGCACGGCAGAACCAGGGGAAGTTGCCCGTTCCTCCACTGGTGTCATCGTGCGGCTCGAACTTAGCCCGCGCCATCGCGTCGAGCAAGGCCCCGTGCGATTTTTCCGACGCGGCCTCCCGCGACTGCCCCCTGACCAGTCGCCCTGACTCAATCACCGCGCCACCTCACGCTTCACGGTCGCACCGCAATCGCGTATGCACTACTGGGGAAATACTGGCCGGTATCGAAGATGCCGGCGCTGTCAGGGCGTGGATGCAACTTCGGCTATGCAATGCGACATTGCACTACGTATTTACTACGTAGAGAGATTGCGGGCATTCGCGGGCGGATTGATCACCGTCTCGGCCGCGCAAGACCGCGTCTCGTGTAGCGTGACGCACACAGAAACGCCCGAGGGACCGCGCGGCAGGCGGCCCCTCGGGCGTTTCCAGTGTCGCTGCCGACGTCTAGCGCCGGCCCCGTGCGCGCTTCGGTCGGAGAAGCTCCTTCTGCTCGACGACGTCGACGTCGCGCTCGACGGGCTTGCGAACGAGGTTCGTGCGGCGGCGGACGACGACCGTGTCGCCGAACTCGTCGAGGTAGTAGCGGCCGCCGCCGGCGAGCACACCGATCGGCCGGCCCTTGCTGTAGCGGCTGCGGAAGAGGATGTCACTCATCAGGGCGTCGCGCTCGGTTCGGCCGTAGACGCGACCGCTGCGCACGACGAAGAGATCCTCGCTCGTGCGCACCTCCATCGGCGCGTCGAGCACCTCGAGGCTATCCCCCCAGGCAAGCGTCGCGACGGTGTCGGCCTCGTCGATGCCGCGGACGAGCACGCGCTCCTCGTCGACGTAGTAGGTGCCGAGCGATGGCAGGCTTCCGAGCGTGGCGCACCCGGCGATCAGGGGCAGCGCGGAGAGGATCAGGGGGATGGGACGCATCGGGATCACTCCGCTCCGGTCTTCAGGATGCCCATGCGCTCGAACAGTCCGGTGACGAGCAAGGGCAGCGCGATCGTCGCGTCGCACTTGACCTCGGCCGTGACGGCGTTCTCGCTGTACTTGCCCCAGGAGACCGACTCGCTGATCGTGCAGCCGCTGAGGCCGCCCCACGATGGCGAGTCGGTGTAGATGCGAACCGTCCGGTCATAGCCATGACGCTCGGTCGCGCCGGTCATCTCCAGCAGCGGCCACGCCTGCTGCGCCCAGTTGCGCGGCACGCCACCGCCGATGATGAGCGTGCCGGCGCGCTGGCGCTCGAGTAGCGTGTGCGCGAAGACGCCGACGTCGGCGAGCTCGTCGAGCGTGATGCGCCAGCCGTTGCGCATGTTGTACTTGACGAGGTTGAGCGCGAACTCACTGTCGGTCGTCGCGCCGCAGTAGATCGGCACGCCGTGCCGGGCGGCGGCGGCGAGAATGCCGCGCTTGCCCATCGCGTCGAGCGCCTCGCCGACGATCCTGAAGAGCTCCTGCGGTCGGACGATCCACGGCTCGGTCGGATCGATCGCCTCGCGCTCGAAGTACTGCCGAAGAATCCGCTCCAGCAGCATCTCCCCTTCGTGATATCCCTCCTCCGGAAGGAACGTGTCGAAGATGCGGTTGATATGATGCGCGTAGAGCTCGACGTCGTCGACCTCGACGGCGCCGACGTAGTGGCCCTGGTTCTCCTCGTCGGCGTGGTTGACCATCGAGTGCGAGATGTTCGCGCCGGTCGAGACGAGCGCGTCGATGACGCGGTGCTCGATGAGCTGCGTGACGACCTCCTCCATGCCTCCCGGCACCATCGCGCCGGCGAGGGTCATGACGATGAGGCACTCTTCGTCGCGGGTCATGTTCTCGAGCACGTCGAGGCATCGCGAGAGCGCGCGTCCCTGGAACGAGCAGCCGCCGAGCTGGCGCAGCAGGTCGTCGATACCGCCGATGTCGCGCGGCGACAGCGGCGCGATCTTCTTCTGGAGGTACTCCTCCTTCGTGTACTTCACTTCCCTCATGATCGAGTCGTTATGCGGTGGCTCCGTTGCTCGACGCCGCGCCCGCACGGACGCCGTCGCCCGATGCGGGCTCGTCCGATGCATCCGACGCCGCCGGCGCGCTCTCCGACGGCGCGTTCTCGACACGGAAGCTCGCGTCCCAGAAGTTGTAGTAGGTGTACTCCTCGAGTCCCTTCGAGTAGCGATCAAGGAACGCGACGCCCTGCGTCGGGCGGATCTGCTTGGAGCGGACGCGCTCGCGGATCAGCGCATCCATCCGCTTCTTGAGGTCGCTCGGGAAGTACTGCACGAGCGAGACCGCCTCGGTCACCGTCGTGCCGGCGATGGTCTTCTCGATGTAGAAGTTCCCGGGCTCCTCCTCGTCGGCATAGACGTGCACCTCGTTGACGCGGCCGAAGAGGTTGTGCATGTCGCCGAGGATGTCCTGGTAGGCGCCGGTCAGGAAGATCCCCAGGTAGTACGGCTCGCCGGTCGTCGCGTGCAGCTCGAGAAAGCGCTGCTCGCCCTCGTTGCTTATGAACTGGTCGACCTTTCCGTCGGAGTCGCACGTGATGTCCACGAGCGTGCCGCGGCGCGTCGGGCGCTCGTCGAGACGGTGGATCGGCACGATCGGAAAGAGCTGATCGATCGCCCAGTGGTCGAGCATGCTCTGGAACACCGAGAAGTCGCAGAGGTACTGGTCGACGAGCTGCTCCTCGACGTGATAGAGATCGAGCGGCAGCGGCGCGTCGGGATCGAGCTGCGCGATGCCGCGGTGCAGCCGCTGCATGATCGCCCAGTAGAGCTGCTCGGCCTTGCCCTTGTCCTCGAGCGAGAAGTAGCCGAGGGCGAAGAGCTGGTCGGCCTCGCGGCGCTTCTCGACCGCATCGTGGTAGATCTCGAGGTAGCGCGCCTTGCGCTGGCCGACGCCGCGCGAGGTCTGCTCATCGAACGTCACGAGCGCGTCGTGGAGCTCGCGGACGACGGGCTCGTCGTCGGCGTCGATCTCCGGAAGCTCGTCAGGGACGTTCTTCTGCGTCGCGTTGAGCACGCCGACGACGAGCATCGAGTGATGCGCGGTCAGCGCGCGGCCGCTCTCGGAGACGATGATCGGATGCGGCACCTCCTCGATGTCGCAGATCTCCTTGATCGTGTAGACGACGCCGTTGACGTACTCCTGGAGCGAGTAGTTGATGCTCTGCGCGAGTCCGGCCTCGGGCGAATCGTAGTTGATGCCGAGGCCGCCGCCGACGTCGAGGTACTTCACCGACAGTCCCATCTTCACGAGCTTCGCGTAGATGCGCGTCGCCTCGCGGACGGCGGACTTCAGCGTCATGATGTCCTGGATCTGCGAGCCGATGTGGAAGTGCACGAGCTTGAAGGCGTCGGTGATGCCGCGGTCGCGCAGTGTGGCGACGAGCTTGAGCACATCGGGGATCGCGATGCCGAACTTCGAGACGTCGCCCGCGGACTCGGCCCAGCGTCCGCTGCCGGCGACCGACAGGCGCACGCGCACGCCGAAGCTCAGCGGTGTGTTCGAAGCGTCGCTCTCGACGAGCAGATCCTCGAACTCCTTGTACTTCTCGAGCACCGGGATGATGTTCTTGCCGAGCTGCTGGCCCATCTGGATGGTGCGCAGCATCGTGCCGTCCTTGTAGCCGTTGACGATCAGCAGCATGCTGTCGCGCTCGAGGTGCGGAAGGCTCGCAAAGAGCTCCGCCTTCGATCCGCACTCGAGTCCGAAATCGTAGGGCTCGCCCGCCTCGAGGATCTCCAGGACGACTTCGTGGAGCTGGTTGACCTTGATCGGGTAGACGCCGCGATACTCGCCGCGGTAGCCGAACTCCGCGATCGCCGTGCGGAACGACTCGTTGAGCTCGATGACGCGCCGGCGCAGCAGATCCTGAAAGCGGATGAGCACCGGCAGCTGGATGCCGCGACGCTTGATCTCCTCGACGACGTCGTGGATGTCGATCTCGGTCTCGGCGCCGTAGACCGGACGCACCGCGACGTGACCGCGCGCGGTGACGTCATAGTATGGCGCCGCCCATTTGTCGAGCTCGTAGATGCTGCGCGCATCCTCGATCGTCCAGTCGGCCTCGGGGAGGTCGACGGCGCCCTGCGGCTCGTCGACGTCGGCGAGCGGTTCGTCCTTCATCAGCGTCTTCGAAGTGATGGTTGTCAACGATGGTTCACGTTCGGCCCTCTCGGTGGATTCCGGAACGGACGAACCCGAAAATAGGTGAATCGCGATCGGCAACTGCAACATTTGTTCCGAGTTGGCCGCGCCGACATGCAGCGGGGCTCCCCCTCGAGAAGGAGAGCCCCGCTGCGTTTCAATGAGTTCCGGGCGACCGACTACTGTTTGATCACCAGGACGTTGAACTGCGCGTTGGTGGGGATCACGGTGTTGGCCTCGTTGAAGATCTCCCACTTGTTGCGGATCGTGTTGTAGTACACGCCGATCGGGCTGTTGTTGTAGACGATGCCGTTGGGATTGAGCTTCTGCGTGACGATGAGGATTGCCGTGGGATCGCCGTCGCAGAACGGGTGGGTCACGTCGGTGCCGTTGAAGCTGAGCTTGTTGGCGACCGTCGCGGTGTGCACGAACGCCGCGCGGTTGACACCGGCGACCTTGATCGCGCCGTTGTCGAGCTCGAGCCCGATGCCGGCGCCGGTGCCGGAGTACTTCGCCTCGACCGCGACGCCGTTGCTCGAGAAGGTCTCGCCGCGGACGCCGACGCTGGTTGCCGAGTTGTTGGTCGTCAGTCCGTAGACGCCGAAGCCCGACGGGGTCTCGCCGTAGACGCCCCAGCCGGAGCCCGCCTGGTAGCCGACGACGCCGATGCCGGTACCGCCGGTGCCGTTGTTGACGCCGCGGACGCCGGCGGAGTAGCCGCCCGGCGTCGTCGGCGTGACGACGCCCTGCACGCCGGTGACACCGCCGGTCGCGCCGGTGCCGTGACTGGTCGAGGAGGCCGTGCCGCGCACGCCGATCGCCAGTCCGGTCGCCGCGGTCGTGGCGCCGAGAATGCCGTTGCCCGCGCCGTTGGTGGTCGCCACGAGCGCATGCTCGGCGTTGCCGGCGGTAGTGTTCTCGAAGAGGCCGGCGTTGCCGCCGGTGCTCGTGCCCTTGACGCCGATGCCGGTTCCGGTCGCCGAGCCCATGACGCCGGCGTGCGTTCCGCTGTAGGTGACGCCGCCGACACCGTGTCCGGCGTCACCGAAGCCGCTGACGCCGGACA
>Ga0247823_10003941_pt1 | contig 11936 bp, 15 predicted proteins | sample 13C_PalmiticAcid_2_FD_192426 | JGI IMG/M metagenome (GOLD analysis project Ga0247823, IMG submission 192426) | Soil microbial communities from agricultural site in Penn Yan, New York, United States - 13C_PalmiticAcid_Day30 | ecosystem: Environmental > Terrestrial > Soil > Agricultural land...
GAAGAAATTATATCCGGGTAAATTGACTTTTGTTTTATCCGGGTATAATGGGCCTGCATGACTCAGGAACATGAAACCGTCACTGCCTTCCTCGGCGAAGCGCAACTCGCCGCAGGAAGCCGCGAAACCGTCACCCGCACGCTCGAAGATCGCTATCCCGCCGATCTCGGCGCGATCCTCGTTTTCGACGACGCGACCGGGCGGTTGACCGACCTGGATTATTGGGACGCCGCCAAGACCGCACCCGCGCCGCCATCCGCGGGGCGTCCGCGGCTTGGCGTCAAGGCGCGCGAGGTCACGCTGCTGCCGCGGCACTGGGATTGGCTCGCGGCACAGCCGGGCGGCGCGTCGGCGGCGCTGCGCCGGCTGGTCGAAACCGCGAGCAAGGGCGCCCCCAGCGCAAAGCAGCGGCGCGACGCCGCGTATAACTTCATGAGTCATCTTTGCGGCGACCGCCCCGGTTATGAAGAGGCGCTTCGTGCGCTTTACCGCGACGACGATGCCGCTTTTGCCGGACTGATCGCCAGCTGGCCCGAGGATATCCGCCGTCATATCGGGCATCTTTTGGGTCGCTAGCTGACATTCTCGGTGCATCGCCTATATCGCCCCGCATGGCCGAACCACTCGCCCTTTATGTCCATTGGCCGTTTTGCGTCTCGAAATGCCCCTATTGCGACTTCAACAGCCATGTGCGCGAACGTGTCGATCAAGCGGTGTGGCGCGAAGCGTTGCTCGCCGATCTGCGGCACGAGGCGGCTTTGCTGGCGGGGCGCACGGTCGGGTCGATCTTCTTTGGCGGCGGTACGCCCAGCCTGATGCCCCCGGAAACCGTTGCGGCGGTGATTGCGGCAGCGGAGGGCGTGTGGGGGCTGGCGGACGATGTCGAGATCACACTCGAGGCGAACCCCAATTCGGTCGAAGTCGCCAATTTCGCCGATCTCGCGGCGGCCGGGGTCAATCGCGTGTCGATAGGCGTCCAGAGCTTCGATTCCGAAGTGCTTGAATTTCTTGGTCGCGCGCACAGCGAAGATGAAGCGCGCCGCGCGATCGCAACCGCGCAGGAGCATTTCGCGCGCGTCAGTTTCGACCTGATCTATGCGCGGCCTGGCCAGTCGATGGCGGCGTGGGAAGCCGAACTGACGGGGGCGCTGGCGTTCGGCACCGACCATCTCTCGCTTTACCAGCTCACGATCGAACCCGGCACGCGTTTCGCGACGCTCGCGGCAAAGGGCGACCTCACCATTCCCGATGGCGATACCGCCGCCGACCTGTTCGACGCGACGCAGGCGATGTCGCGCGCAGCAGGGCTGCCGCGCTACGAAGTGTCGAACCATGCGCGCGTCGGGCAGGAGAGCCGCCACAATCTCGCTTATTGGCGCTACGCTGATTACGCGGGTGTAGGCCCCGGCGCACACGGGCGAAGGCTGGGGCAGGCAACCGAACGGCACAAGAAGCCCGAGAATTTCATTTCGGCTGTGACACGCAACGGCCATGGGCTGAAGGTCGAGAGCGACTTGCCGGCGCATGAGCGCGCGACCGAGGCGATGCTTATGGGGCTGCGGCTGACCGAAGGAATCGACCTTGCGCGCATCGAGGCGCGCAGCGGACTGGCGCGCGCCGCGTTCGTCGATGCCGATGCGGTGGCGCGGCTGGCGGGGCAGGGGCTGATGCGGCAGGACGTCGACCAGCTTGCGGTGACCGACGACGGCATCCTCCTGCTCGACTCGATCCTTTCCGAGGTGGTGCGGACCGGCTAGGCTCGCCGCGAAGCGAGACCGATTTTGAGCGATACCCTTATCCGCGACTGGGATGCCCATCTGGCGCACGAGAAGCGCCGGTCGGAGCATACGCGCCGCGCCTATATCGCCACAGCCGAGCGCTTTTGCGCCTTCATGTCGCGGCACCGCGGCAGCACGATCGATGCGCGCACGCTGAAGGCACTGACCCCGAATGACCTCCGCGCCTATCTCGCCGACCGGCGCGCCGAAGGGCTGGGTAATGCGTCGGCAGCGCGCGAGCTTTCGGCGCTGCGCTGTTTTCTGCGCTTTGTCGGCGGAACGAACGCCAGCGTGCCGCAGATGCGCGGTCCGCGCGTCAAGAAAGGCTTGCCGCGCCCGGTCTCGCCCGCCGAGGCGCTACAGCTTGCGCGGGATGTCGAGGACAATGCGCGCGAGGGTTGGGCCGGCGCGCGCGATTTTGCGCTGCTGCTGCTGCTCTATGGCGCCGGGCTGCGCATCGGCGAGGCGTTATCGCTGACGGGCGCAGTGATGCCGCTCGGTGATACGCTGCGGGTGACGGGCAAGCGGAACAAGACACGGATCGTTCCGATCCTGCCCGCCGTCGCAAGCGCAGTATCGCGCTATGTCGCGGCTTGCCCCTGGCCGATCGCCAAGGACACGCCGCTCTTCCTCGGCGCGCGCGGCGGGCCGCTCCAGCCGGGCGTCGTTCGAGCGAGCGTACGTTCGGCGCGGCGCGCGCTGGGCCTCCCTGAACGCACGACGCCGCACGCGCTGCGCCACAGTTTCGCGACGCATCTGCTCGCGGGCGGCGCCGATTTGCGGAGTTTGCAGGAATTGCTCGGCCACGCGAGCCTCGCCTCGACGCAGGTCTATACCGCGGTCGACGCCGCGCATCTGCTCGACATTTACCGGAACGCGCACCCGCGGGCTTAGCCGACCTGCTTCGGCTTCCACGTGATGACGCGGTAGATATAGATCACGACGAGCGAACCGATCGCGACCAGCGCCACCGGCCCCACAAAGGCATCGAGGTTCGCAAACTTCCCGCCGAACCAGTTGCCCGCGCCCGCGAGCGCAGCGATCCAGATCGTCGACCCAGCGGCGGTCCAGAGCAGGAATTTCGCCTGATTCATCTTCACCATGCCCGCGGGCAGCGACACCATCGTGCGCGCGACAGGCATGAAACGCGCGACGAAAACGATCGCGGGGCCATATTTCAGGAAGAAGGCGTGCAGCCGCTCGACCTCCGCCCAGTCGAGCGTCAGCCAGCGGCCGTGGCGATCGATAAAGGGCTTGAGCCGCTCATAGCCGATCCAGCGGCCGATCCCGTACCAGATCCAGTTGCCAGCGGTCGTCCCCGCGACGGCGACCGCGACGAGCGTCCAGAAATCGAAATGCCCCTTCGCGACCGCGATGCCGCCCAGCCCCATGATCACCTCGGACGGGATCGGCGGAAACACATTCTCGAGGAACATGAGGATGAAAATCCCCACATAGCCCCAGCTCTGGATCAAGGTCAGGATGAAATCGGTCATGGGGAGGGAACGCGCGGGGCCGTCAGCCGATGCGTCGCTTGATCGCGTCCCAGATCATGCCCGCCGTATCGCTGTTGTTGAAACGGTCGATCGCGACGATCCCGGTGGGCGAGGTGACGTTGATTTCGGTCAGCCATTCGCCGCCGATTACGTCGATGCCGACAAAGACAAGGCCGCGCTCGCGAAGCTGCGGCCCCAGGACGTCACAAATCTCCTGCTCGCGCGGGGTGAGTTCTGCCGCCTCGGCATAGCCGCCGACCGCGAGGTTCGAACGGAATTCGCCTTCGCCGGGCTTGCGGTTGATCGCGCCCGCAACCTCGCCGTCGACGAGCACGATGCGCTTGTCGCCCTTCGACACGCTCGGCAGGAATTGCTGGACCATGAAGGGTTCGGGCCAGACCTGCCCGAAGAGTTCGACGAGCGCGCCGAGGTTGCTGCCGTCGGCATCGATCTTGAACACCGCCTTGCCGCCATTGCCGTGGAGCGGCTTGATCACGACGGCGCCGTGGCGCGCCTGAAAATCCTTCACCGCGTCGAGGCTGCGGGTGACCATCGTCGGCGGCATGAATTCGGGGAAGTCGAGTACGAAGACCTTTTCGGGCGCGTTGCGGACCGATACGGGGTCGTTCACGACGAGTGTTTCGGCCGCGATGCGTTCGAGCAGCCAGGTGCCGGTGAGATAGCCGAGGTCGAAGGGCGGGTCCTGCCGCATCAGCACGACGTCGACGTCGCGGCCGAGATCGAGCAGCACCTCGTCGCCGAACTTATAGTGGGCACCGGCCTCGCGCTGCGCCTCGACGATGCGATGCGCCTTCGTCGTCAGCCGTCCGGCCTCCCACGTCAGCCCGCGCACGTCGTAGTGATAAAGCTCGTACCCGCGCTCGAGCGCTTTCAGGATCAGGTGGAAACTGCTGTCGCCCCCGATGTTGATACCGTCCATCGGGTCCATTTGTACCGCGGCGCGCAGGGTCATTCGATCTTCCTCAGGGTTGCCAGACGTGGACCAGATGGCGTGGCAGGCGCCTTGGCGCAAGGAGCATCACGTCGATGCGAATGTCGTCGCGGGGACCCGCGAAGCGCGGGCTCAGCATTTCGGCGGCCGCAGCGACACGGCGCAGGCGATAATGATCGATGGCAAGGTCAAGGTCGGCGGCGCGGTCGCGCCATTTGACCTCGATAAAGGCGACCGTGCGGCCGCGCCGCGCGACGAGGTCGACCTCGCCGACCGGGACGCGGAGCCGTTCGCCGACGATACGCCAGCCGTGGAGGCGCAGCCACCACGCCGCTCGGCGCTCGGCCTTGCGCCCGCGGGCTTCGGCGGCGGCGCGGTTCAAGCCTGTTCTTTCCCAAAATCTTTTAACGTCAGCGCACGCGCATAGACGTCATGGCGGTCGAGCCCGAAGCGTTTGGCGACCGCCTTCGCCGCTTGCGCGACAGGCTTGTCGCCCATGGCTTCGCGCAGCGCCGCGTCGAGCGTCGCGTCGTCGGCCTCCTCGGCCACCGCTTCGCCGGGCGGTCCGACGATGACGACGATCTCGCCTTTCGGCGGCGCGTCGGCGTAGCGCGCCGAAAGCTCGGTCAGCGTGCCCGTCACGCACTCCTCGAACATCTTGCTGATCTCGCGCGCGACCGCCGCCTCGCGATCGCCGAGCCCTTCGGCCATCGCAGCGAGCGACGCCGACAGCCGCGGCCCGCTCTCGTAGAAAACCAAGGTGGCGCGCAGCCCGGCAAATTCGGCGAGCGTATCGGCGCGCGCCTTGGCCTTGTTCGGCAGGAAGCCCGCAAAGAGAAAGCGGTCGCTCGGCAGGCCCGACAGGGTGATCGCGGCAATCGCGGCGCATGGGCCGGGCAGGGTGGTTACGTGGCGCCCCGCCGCGCGCGCATCGCGAACGAGTTTGTAGCCGGGGTCGGAAATCAGCGGGGTGCCGGCATCCGACACCAAAACGACAATTTCGCTCTCCATACGCGCAACCAGCGCGGCGCGGGTGCGTTCGTCGCTATGATCATGATAGGGGGTCATCGGCACACGCAAACCCAGATGCGACAGCAATTTCGCGGTCACGCGCGTATCCTCTGCGGCGATCACGCCGGCGGAGGCGAGCGTTTTGGCGGCACGCGGAGTGATGTCGCCAAGGTTGCCGATGGGCGTCGCGACGATATAGAGACCGGGCAAGGGAGAATCTGAGATGTTCGAATCTGGCATGACGCCGAAAATGGCAGAAACTACTGCCCAGCGCCAAAATAATGCATCGCCGCGCCGTCAAATGTTGCGCGGGCTCGGTGTCGTGGCGATGGCAGGGTTCCTCGCGGCGTGTCAGGTCGTTCCGAAAAGCAATGGCCCGGCGACCCCGCCGCCGCCTACCAACCCCGACGACAATGTCGGCCCCGGCCTTCCCACCGATACCGATCGCCACCGCGTCGCGCTGCTCGTCCCGCAAACCGGCCCGAACGCCGACGTCGGCACCGCGATCGCCAATGCGACGACGCTGGCTTTGCTCGACTCGCGCACCGAGCGCGTGCGCATCACCACCTATGACACCGCGCTCGGCGCTGCAGCGGCGGCACGGCAGGCAGTCGCCGACGGCAACAAGCTGATCCTCGGGCCCTTGCTCAGCGAAGATGTCACCGCGGTCGCGCCGATCGCGCGCGAGGCGAAGGTGCCGGTACTCAGCTTCTCGAACGACAGCGGCGTTGCGGGCAACGGCGTCTTCATCATGGGCTTCGTCCCCGGCCAGTCGGTCGAGCGCGTCGTCGCCTTCTCGCGCGCCAAGGGCCATCAGCGCTTCGGCGCGCTCGTGCCAAAGAATGTCTATGGCGACCGTTCGGCGGCGGCGTTCCGCGCCGCAGTAACGCAAGCGGGCGGCACGCTCGTCGCGGTCGAAAGCTATGACCGCAGCGCGACAGCACTCACGGGCGCGGCGCGGCGCCTCGCCAATGCCGGCGCAATGGACGCGGTGCTGATCGCCGACAGCGGCGGTAACGCCATTCGCGCCGTCCCGGTGATCAAGACCACCGGGAACAAGCAGATCCTCGGCACCGAGCTGTGGAATACCGACGCCGCGCTTGGCAGCAATGCGGTAATGCGTGGATCGTGGTTCGCCAGCGTTTCCGACGGCCTCTACGGCCAGCTCGCGACCAAATATCGCACCCGCTTCGGCAAGGCGCCGTACCGGCTCGCCAGCCTGGGGTATGATTCGGTGCTGCTGACCGTGCGCATCGCGCGCGACTGGAAGCCGGGAACGAATTTCCCCGCGAACCGCCTGCTCGCCGCCGACGGTTTCGGCGGCATCGACGGTATCTTCCGCTTCAGCAACCGCGGCATCGCCGAGCGCGCGCTCGAGGTGAGCGAGATCGGCGCGGGCGGTTTCCGCGTCGTCGATCCCGCGCCGACCAAATGGTAGTGGCAGACCAGCCACAGTCGGCCCGAAAAGCAGCATAGGGTGAGCGTCGCGGTCTTTACGGCGGCGCTTTGATCACTATATGACCACCACGCGTGTTTTTGCGTCGATGCTGCACGCCCTTTTTAAACGACCCAGGAGATACAGCTATACCACCGCCCATGACCCGTCGCCCAATGGCACCGATGCCGCCCAAGAACGGCCCGCGTTACAATGAATTTATCGCCTCCCCCAAAGTTCGCGTGATCGACGAGGAAGGCGAAAATCTGGGCGTGATGCTGACGGCCGAAGCAATCGAGCAGGCGGCCGAGGTGGGTCTCGACCTGGTGGAAGTATCCCCGAACGCCGATCCGCCGGTGTGCAAATTCCTCGACGTCGGCAAGTTCAAGTACGAGGCGCAGAAAAAGGCGAACCTCGCACGCAAGAGCCAGAAGACTCAGGAAATCAAAGAGATCAAGATGCGTCCGAACATCGACGATCATGATTTCGACGTGAAGATGAAGAAGGTCTTCGACTTCCTCGAGGAGGGCGACAAGGTCAAGATGACCATGCGTTTCCGCGGCCGCGAAATGAGCCACACGCAACTCGGCCTCAACGTGCTTCAGCGCGTCGCCGAACTGACGTCGGAAATCGCGAAGGTCGAGGCGCATCCGCGCACCGAAGGCCGTCAGATGCTGATGGTGATCGCGCCGAAATAAGCGCGACCGGCTCAGCCGATACGAAATTCGAGGGCGGTCGTTCCGATGGAGCGGCCGCCCGCTTCGTATCGGCGTTCGATCATTTTCACGCTCCCGTCGGCGGCGACCGCAACCAGCGTCGAGGCGCGCGTGCCGTAAACGTCGCCGCGTATGAACAGCGCCGGGTCGCCCTCGGCGGTGAGCGTGTCGAGCAGGCCTTCGGGATCGCTTCGCGCATCGACGACCGCTTCCAGCGCCGTCCGCAGTCGCTCGGCGCGCGGGCAGGGCTGGTTGACGGGCTCGTTGGCGAGCGCATGGACGCCCGGTGCGAGCGATGCGATCAGCGGCTCGGGCCGATTGGTGAGCAGCCGCGCGCCGCCGTCGCCGACGGCAAACAGGTTGAACGCGTTGAACCTGTCGAGATCGCTCGCGGCCGGATCGGCAAAACGCCCGGTGCCGCGCAGCATGTCGACGACGAGCGCGCCGCGCGATTCCTTCGCCGGGTCGGGTGCCGCGCCGCGCACATTGGTCACGACGACGATCCGGCCGCTGGGTGCATGCACCCCGAGCCATGTACCGCCCGCCTGAAGGTCGCGGCCCGCGACGATGCCGCCCCCGTTTTCCCACACGGCGAGTCCGGCGCTTGGGCGTCCGTGGAACTCGTCGCGATTGCCGATGAGGATGAGGGGCCAGTCGGGATGAACCTGGTGAGCAAGGGCTACGACGCACATAAGGCGCATATCGGGGCTGACCGCCCGCTTGCCAAGCCTCTTGACAAAATGCTTGGTTGAATGTTCAATCAAGTGATCTTGACGAGGGAGGACGGCGATGGCCGACGAATTCGAGAAGATGGGCGAAAGCCTCCGCGCCAAGACCGGCAAGGGGCTCGACGAATGGGTCGCTACCGCGCGTGCCGCGGGCATCGCCGGGCATATGGCGCTGGTCAATCACATGAAATCGCAGCACGGGCCTGGTCATGGCTATGCCAATATGATCGTCCATGCCGCCAATGCGTCGTCCTCGCTGTCGCAGGATGATGACACATTGGTCGAGGCGGCATTCGAAGGAGCGAGGGCGCGCTGGCGCCCGCTCTATGACCGGCTGGTCGCGCTTGTGCAGGAGTTCGGCGATGACGTCGAGCTGGCGCCAAAGAAGGGCTATGTCAGCCTGCGCCGCAAGAAGCAGTTCGCGCTGCTCCAACCCTCGACCAAGGATCGCTTCGATATCGGCCTCGCGCTCAAGGGCGAGCAGCCAGCCGGCAAGCTCGAAGCCGCGGGAAGCTGGAATGCGATGGTCTCGCACCGCATGCGCATCGCCGCCGATGAAGAGGCGGATGCCGACGTGGCGCGCTGGCTTCGCGCCGCCTATGATCGCGCCGGGTGAAACCATGAACGCCGCCGATACACGCCAGCGCATCCTGATGACCGCGATGGAGCTATTCTGGGAGAAAGGCTATCTCTCGACTTCGGTCTCCGACATCCTGTCGCGCAGCCAGGTTCACTCCGGCAGCCTCTATCATTTCTTCCCCGGCAAGCAGGATGTGCTCGTCGGCGTGCTCGAACTCTATCGCGACGGGATCGACGACATGCTCCTCGCGCCGAACTGGGAAGGGGTCGACGATCCGATCGACAGGATCTTCGCGCTGCTCGCCGGCTATCGCACACATCTGATCGTCACCGACTGCACTTACGGCTGCCCGATCGGCAGCCTCGCGCTCGAAATCCACGAGCCCGACCCCGTAGTGCGCGACCTGATGGCGGCGAATTTTACCAACTGGTCCACCGCGATCGAGGGGTGTTTCGAGGCTGCGGCACACCGCCTGCCGAAAGACACCGACCGCAAGGCGCTCGGCGAGTTCGTCCTGACCGTGATGGAGGGCGCGGTGATGCAGGCGCGCACCTATCGCGACATCGGCTATTTCGACCGCAATATTGCTGTATTGCGTGACTATATCACCATATTGCTGGCGACGGCAAAGGATGATAGCTTCGCCTGATCTTTCTGGAGGGGGAGACGATATGACTGACGCTGTCAAAACGCCGTGGCATCTGTGGGTGGTCGGGGGGCTTTCGCTCCTCTGGAATGCCTTTCCCGCAGTCGATTTCACACTGACGAGCATGCAGAACGCGGCCTGGCTGTCGCAATATACCGAAGAGCAGAAGGCGTTCGTCCTCGCGGCACCCGCATGGTCGAACATCTGCTGGGCCCTCGGCGGCTTCGGTTCGCTGCTCGGCTCGATCCTGCTGCTCGCGCGCTCCCGTCATGCCGTGACGGCTTTTCTGGTCTCGGCGGTCGGTCTGCTCGGCGTCACCTATTATCAGCTGGTGCAGAATGGCGACACGCTGAAGAAGCTGTTCGGTGATGTGCCGCTTTACGTAAACATCGCCATCTGGGTCATCCTGCTCGTGCTGATATTCTACGCGCGCGCGATGAAGGCGCGGGGCGTTCTGCGCTAGGGAACAGGGGGCGCCCGCGGGCGCCCCTCCAGTTTATCGCCCGCGGATGAACGCGCGAATATCAGCTGACAATTTATGCCGGTCCTCGTCGCGGATGTACATCATATGGCCCGCGCCATAATAGGTGTACTGGATGCGGTCCTGCGGGATGCCCGTGCGCGACAGCGCATATTCGGCGGCGAAAAAGGGCGTCGCGAAATCATAATAGCCCTGCGCAACCAGCACCTTCAGCCCTGAATTCTCGCGGAGCGCCTGCCCGATATAGGGCGCGACGTTGAGATAGGAGTTGCTGTCGCGGTCGCCGATCCGCCAATCCCATTGCCCGCCGATGCGGCCGATCGACTGATATTCGCGATCGGTCTTGAATCCCAGCCCGTCGCGGCTCCAGCTGTTGATCGCGGCGGTATAGCTCGCGTCGATGCCATAGAAGCTGGGGTCGTTGTCGGGGCCCTCGCCCGCGCTGTCATAATCCTTGCCCGTATAGCGGCTGTCGAGCCGGCCGACGGTCAGCCCGCGGTCGCGCAGCAGCTCCTTGTAGAAACGGTTGGGCGTGACGCGCAGGTCGGCGTTCTCTAGATATGTCTCGCTAAGCCCCGTGAAACGCGACAGATCACGGCGGATCGCGGCGCGTTCCTCGCCCTGCAATTTCTGGCCCTTGAGCAAGGCGGTCGCATAGGGACCGATCGCCCATTGCCGCGCTTCCTCGACGAACGCCTCGACCGACGGCGCACTCGCCTTGCCATGATAGAGCGCGGTCGCGGCCATCGAGGGCAGGTTGGTGATCGGTGACAGCTCGTTGCCCGGCGTGTCGGCACCCGCGGCGAAATCGAGCACGGTCGAAATCAGGATGATGCCGTTCAGCGCGACGTCGTTATACGTCTCGTTCATCAGCTGGTTCGCGACCGCCGCCGAACGCGTCGTGCCATAGCTTTCGCCGCCGAGATATTTGGGGCTGTTCCAGCGGCCATTGTCGTTGAGCCAGCGGCGGATGATCTCGGCGACGAGCTTGGCGTCCTGCGTCACCCCGTAATAATCCTTGGGGTCGGCCTTGCCGATCAGGTGCGAAAAGCCCGTGCCCGGCGGGTCGATGAAAACGACGTCGGTGACGTCGAGCAGCGCGTCGGGATTGTCGACGATCGGGTACGGCGGGGCGCCGTCGTCGACGCCCGTGCCGGGGATCGCGACGCGCTTCGGCCCGAACGCCCCCATCATCAGCCAGACGGTGCCCGATCCCGGGCCGCCGTTGAACAGGAAGGTGATCGGCCGGTTCGGGTCGCGCGGTTCCTTGATGTATGAGGTGGTGACGACCGCAACTTCGGGCACGCCGTCCTTGTTCTTGATGATCGTCTCGCCGATCGTCGCCGCATAGTTGATCCGCTGCCCGCCGAACGTGCCGCTGAGCTTCGTCGTGCGGACCTGCGGTTCATAGTCGGCGGGTTTTTCGGCCTTTGCCTTGTCATCGGCCTTGTCCTGCGCGTGAAGGACGGCAGGTGCGGCGACGGCAAGCGTCAGCGCGATAAGCGACAGACCCGATTTCATAGAATATCTCCCCGATTGCGGGGCGACCCTATGCAGCGCGCGCCGGGGCGGCAAGGTTACTTGTCGGTTACAACGGGGGTTTCGTCGAAGCGGTCAGGCAGCCTTCTTAGGCTGCACCGATAGTTCGAGGCCGAGGGCGTCGAGCACTGCCATCAGCGTTTCCAGCGTCGGGTTACCATTTTCGGACAGGGCATTGTAAAGTGCTTGTCGGCCAAGTCCGGCCTTGCGCGCGATTTCGCTCATGCCTTTCGAACGGGCAACGTCGCCGAGCGCGCTGGCGATATGTTTAGGGTCATTACCCTCCATCGCCGCTTCAAGATAATGAAGGATATGCTCCTCGGTCGTGAGGTAGCTTGCTGCGTCAAACGGTCGTAGCTCCGTCACGGCTTTCAATCTCTTCCTTCAACCGCTTGGCGCGGGCGACGTCTTCATCCTGACTGCGCTTGTCGCCGCCACATAGCAGAATGACAAGCTCCTTGCCGCGCTGGAAGAAATAAACCCGATAGCCCGGTCCATAGTCGATCCGCATTTCGAAGACGCCGCCCTTAACGGACTTATGGTCCCCGAAATTGCCGTTCGACGCGCGTTTCAG
>Ga0247823_10003942_pt1 | contig 11935 bp, 13 predicted proteins | sample 13C_PalmiticAcid_2_FD_192426 | JGI IMG/M metagenome (GOLD analysis project Ga0247823, IMG submission 192426) | Soil microbial communities from agricultural site in Penn Yan, New York, United States - 13C_PalmiticAcid_Day30 | ecosystem: Environmental > Terrestrial > Soil > Agricultural land...
CTCCAACTACTCCGCGCGGACCACGACGCCGTCGTGGTCGCTGTAGAGCATCTCGCCGGGCACGAAGGTGATGCCGCCGAACTCGACGGTCACGTCCTTCTCGCCGCTGCCGGTCTGGGTGCTCTTGCGCGGGTTGGTGCCCAGCGCCTTCACGCCGATGTCGAGGGTGCGCAGGATCGCCGAGTCGCGCACGGCGCCGTTGACGATCACGCCGGCCCAGCCGTTGTCGACGCCACGGCCGGCGATGATGTCGCCCACGAGCGCGGTGTGCACGCTGGCGCCGCCGTCGACCACGAGGACCTTGCCCTCGCCCGGCTCGCCCAGGGTCTGCTTGACCAGCAGATTGTCCTGGAAGCACCGGATCGTGGTGATCCGTCCGGCGAACGCGGCCCGGCCACCGAACTGGATGAACTGGGTGTCACAACTGCGGATCTCGGGGCCGATCTCGTCGGCCAGATCGGCGGTGGCCACAACATTCGCTGATTCGGTCATGGCCTGCATTCTGTCAGGCGCCCTCGACATGCGCCTTGGCGATCTCCCTGACCAGGCTGTCTGTGGTGTGCTTCACCGCGATCTTGACGAACGGCTCGATCGTCTTGCCCAGCATCTTGCCCGCGAGACCGCCGGGCACGAAGTACTCGATGGTCGCGTCGACGGTGCACAGCGCGTCGCCCTTGGGATAGAAGTGGAATGTCGAGATGATCTCGAATCCCTTGATCGACTTGATGCCGATCACGCGGCCCTTCTCCCACTGCACGACCTCGACCCGGGACTTGAGCGACGCGGGGCCGAGCTTCATGTGGCCGTCGAAGGTCGCGCCGAGCCCGTCGGTCTGGTCGGTGACCGGGACGAAGGATTCGATGCCGTACAGGAAATGCGGCAGGTTGCGGTAGTCGTTGACGTAGTCGAACGCCGTCTCGGCGGACGCGGCGCAGTCTTCGACGATCCTCACTTCGGTCATAGCGGCCACTTTAATGGTCCGCCGCGACCGATCGGGCTACGCGGTGACGGCCAGGGTCGCGGCCAGGCCGAACGCCAGGCCCATCGCGGTGACCTCGATGGCGGCGTTGCGCAGGGAGATCTCGGCGGTGACCCGGTGGTCGGCGGCCCGGCGCACCCAGCTGCGCCGCCACCACCAGCCCAGGCCGGTCAGCGCGCAGAGGACGGCGAACTTCGCCAGCAGGATCCGCCCGTAGCCGGTCGACCACAGCGGTTCGATGCCGCCGATACGGACGAGTCCGTCGATCGTCCCGGTGGCGGCCACCGCCAGCACCAGGGGCGCGGCCAGCGCCGAATAGCGGGGCAGCGTCCGCGCCCAGCCGCCGCGGGTGCGCAGCACCACCGCCATCGCCAGCAGCAGCCCGAGCCAGCATGCCGCGGCCAGCGCGTGGATCGCGGCCAGCACCGAACCGAACATCTGCTGGGACATGTGGCCGGTGATCGGGCGCAGGGCCAGCGCGACCGCGGCGAACACCAGCACCAGATCGGCCGACGCCGCGTCGGGCCTGCGGAAGGCCAGTGCCGCGTAGCAGGCGACGGCGCCGGTGCAGAACAGGATCGCGATGCCGATCTGCCCGCCGCTGAGGTTGGTGAGGAAGGTGCCGAACTCACCCGCGCCGAGCCGGGTCACGGGCACGCCGACCACCTCGGCGGCCTCGGCCACCAGCACGGCGAATTCGGCCGCGAACCAGACGCCGGCCAGCGCGGCCAGCGGCCGCCAGGCCACCCGCAGCCGGTCGTCGAGCCGGGGCAGGGCCGCCAGCCCGAGCACCACCGCGCCCGCGCCGTCGGCGAGCACCCGCGCGCCCGCCGACCAGGGGAAACCGCCGCCGCGGCGCAGCAGCCAGGCCAGCGCCACCCCGGCCAGGGCGGCCACCACGACCGGCACCAGGACCCGCCACTGCCGCAGCGTCGTCGCGGGTACCCGGCGACCGGTCGTCATGGTGGCTACTTCTTGCGGCCGGACAGCAGCGCGACCGCGAGGCCCGCGCCGAACAGCACCACGCCACCGGCGATGAACACCCACACCGGCACGCCGCCGTCGGAGTCGCCGCTGTCGGCCGTGTCCGCACCCGGCTTGGGTCCCGGCGTGCCGGTACCCGCCTTGCTCAGCGTGAAATGCCGGGTCCCGCTGACAGGGTGCCCGTCGGCAGAGGTGACCCGGAACGCGAGGGTGTATTCGCCGACCGGCCCGAGCTCGCCCAGTTCCACACTGACGGTGCGGCCCTCGACGAGCGCCTTGCCCTTCGACCACAGGCGACCGTCCGGGCCGACCACGGTCAGCGACGGAAAGTTCTGCTGCAGTTCCTCGTTGAAGGTGATGCTGGCGCGCGCGGGCCCGGCCTCGACGGTCGAGCCGTCCTCGGGCACGCTGCTCACGGCACCGGAGTGCGCGCTCGCCGTGCCCGCCGCGAACATCGCGGCGAACAGGCCGGCGATCAGCACCGCGAGCACCCGGCGTCCGATGCGCAGCCGCGCGGATCGGTTGATATCGGCGACGAGATGATCGGCCCGCATCACGACCGCCGCGAACGGAAGACGAGGCCGAGGCCGAGCGCGGCCGCGAACAGGCCGAGGGCCAGCCCGATGCCGCCGAGCCAGCGCGCCACCGTGTCGGTCTCCGCGACGCTGGTCTCACCGGAAGCGACCCTGTGGTCGCCGCCCGCGTCACCGCCGTCGGCGCCCAACGTGATCGACGGTGCCGGATGCTCGGGCTCGGCACCGCCGGTGCTCGGCTGATCCCAGGCGACGACCTTGCCGTCGCTGTAGGTCTGGGTGGCGGGGAAGTTCACCGTGTCCTGCGCGGGCAGCGGGCCCAGCGAGAGCACGAAGCGCTGGAACTGGCCGGGGCCGACGCCCGGGTTGCCCGGGTCGGCGGTCCAGGCGACGGCGACGGCCTCGCCCTTGTCGTTGCGCTCGACCTTGGCTGTCCAGCCCGGCATCGGCTCGGTGCGCACGCTTTTCAAGTTCGGCACGGCGACGCGCAGCGCGGTGGTGGCCGCGGTCTCGGATTCGGTCGGCACCTTGAAGGTGGCGACGGTGTACTTGCCCTGGGCGGCGCCCGGCGCGTCGACGGTCACGTGCGCGGCCGCCGAGCCGCAGGCGGCGAGCACCAGACCGGCCGCGACGGCGGCGGTCCCGGTGCTACGGGTGATGAAGTTGTGCATGGAAAGCCTTCTGTCCGAAGAGATGCTGATGTCGTGACGAATCAGGCGGACAGCGGCGGCGCGCGCGGACATCGCGTGCCCCGCGTGGGGCGGCCCGGCCCGGCGAACGCCAGGCCGCGCCAGCGCGGCGCGCGCTGGACGATCGCGGTCGACGGCGCCGTGAGCACGGCCCTGACCACGCTGGACGCGACGAGATAGAGCCGCTCGGCGACGAGAATCAGTGCGGCGCAGGCGAACGCCGCGACCGTGTGCGCGGCCACCATCGGCGCGCTGGGCAGGTGGAACAGCTCGTCGTGGTGCGCGAGCGACGCCGACAACGCGAAGTGCCCGGCCCATTGCCCACCGAGCAGCACCGCACCGGCTCGCAGCAGCGGCGCGCCACCGGATCGCACGCGCGATCCGCCCGCGACGATGCCAGCGCCGAGCGAAACCAGCAGCAGCAGGGCGATATCGGCCGAGTGCGGCACGCCACCGCCCGCACCGCCGTGCGCGGCGACGGCCAGCGCGCCGACGAGTACGCCGCAGCCACCCCCGCGCAGGCGGGCGGTGAGCTGCGGCGTGGTCACGACGGGATCAGCGCACGCCGAGCCGGGCGAGCGCGTCGGTCTCCAGCACGCCCAGTTCGGCCGAGATGGACGCGTGCACGGCCTTGCGGCGCGCGGCGGGCATCTGCTCGGCGGTGTTCACCGCGACGGTCAGGTCGGTCAGCCGGGACCGGGCGGCCTCGACGAACTTCTTGGTGTCGGCGTCGCCGGGGGCGTCGGCGGCGACCTTGTCGAGCGCGCTCTCGGTGTTGGTGATGCGGGCCTGCAGGCGCGCGCCGTGACCGCTGAACTCGCCAAGCTGATCGAGCCCGATGCCGAGCTGCTGTGCCTTGCGGGCGTCGAGCTGGCCACGCACGTAGGTGGCGCCGCGGTAGGCCAGCGGCGCGAGCACCGGGACCAGCACCCGGGCGACGCCGATGTACTTGCGGATCTGGCTCGCGCTGAACAGTTCGCGGTCGGCCTTGGCCGCCAGCTTCTGGGCGGCCTTCTCCTCGGCCTGCAGGGTCGCGATCTGCGCCTTGGCCACCTTGGCCTCGGTCTTGGCCTGTGCCTTGGCCGCGCGCCGGGTGGTGCGTTCGCTCGCCTTGGCGGCCTTGCGCTCGTTCTTGGCGCTCAGCTTCGCCTCCACGGCGGCTTTGTGCTTGAGCGCCTTCGCCTCAGCGCGTCGGCTCGGGCGCCGCTTGCGCTTGCTGAACAACCCCATGAGATCAGGCCCTCCGTCATGCTCGCCAAGTCATGAGGCAGTGCCGGGGTAGCGGCCTGCCGTACTTCGTAGCGTAGTGGGATGAGGGTAGCGATTGGGCATTGTGTCGGGGGGAGGGACCATACTGCTTGCGTGCGTGCAGCCGAGGACGACTTCGACGGCGGGCCGGTGCATCGCCCGGCCCCCGCTTCCGCTGCGCTCGATCGAGGTACCGATACCGGGCTCGCCGAGTCCCGGATCGCCTTCCTGGACGCGCGCTCGCTGATCGGGTGCAGGCACCGCCTGCGCCTGGACGCCGAGCATCCGGGGACCATCGCCGAGGTCAGGGAGGATCCGGGCGTTCAGCAGCGCCGGGAGGCCGCCGCCGCGCACCGTCTCAAGGTCCGCGACGAGCTGGTGGCCGCCGCACCCGCCGACTGGGTGGTGATCGAGCCGCAGCTGCGCGCGGGGGAGAAGGCCGCGGCGACGATGGCCGCGATGGCGGCGGGCGCCGCGCGCATCTGGGGCGGGCTGCTGCCGCAGGAACCCGATACCGGCCGTCGTGGCGGCGCCGAGTTCCTGCTCCGCGACGACGACCGTGGCGGCTACATCCCGATCATCGTGGTCAACCACAAGGTCACCGACCCGCGCAGGCCCGATCCGGCCGATTTCCACCCGCTGACCTCGGACCTGTTCCGCTGGCAGCCCCGCCGCGACAAGCACGTGAAACTGCGTCCGCAGCCGCGCGACCAGCAGCGCCTCGCGCACCTGTACCGGATGCTGCAGCGGCACGGCATGGCCAGCCCCGCCCTGCTCGGCGGCGCCATCGGCCTGGCCCTCGACCGCATCCTCGTGCACGACCTGACCAACGTCCTTGCCGACTACGACCAGCGCTACGGCGACCGCATCGCGGTGGTGCGCGGCGAACTGCCGACCCAGCCGTCGAAGGTGCCCGAGTGCAGGCAGTGCCCGTGGTGGGTGCGCGGCGCGGGCAGCGAGCCCAGCTGCGAGGGTCAGCTGGCGCTGATGCGCGACGTCAGCCTGGTGGCGCCCGGCTCCCGGGCCGACGTGCTGCGAGTACACGGCGTGCAGACCGTCGACGAGCTGGCCGCCTGGGAAGGCGAGGACCCGGAGGACTGGCAGCACGGCCCGTTCTCCGAGACCGTGGTCACCGCCCGCGCCTGGATCGAGGGCGCGCCGCTGGTGCGCCGCTTCGACACGGTGAGCGTGCGCCGCGCCGACGTGGAGGTCGACGTCGACCTGGAGAGCTACCAGGAGGACGGCGCCTACCTGTGGGGCACCCTGCTCGACGGCGTCTACCGGCCGTTCGTCACCTGGGACCCGCTGCCCACCGAGGACGAGGGCCGCTCCTTCGGCGAGTTCTGGACCTGGCTCATGGCGGTACGCGCCGAGGCGCACGCCGCGGGCAAAACCTTTGCCGCCTACTGCTACTCGCGCACCGCCGAGGACAAATGGCTCTACGAGTCGGCCCGCCGGTTCGCGGGCAGGCCGGGCGTGCCGACGCACGAGCAGGTGCGCGCGTTCGTCGATTCGCCCGAGTGGGTCGACATGTTCCAGGCCGTCACCGACCAGTTCATCTGCCCCAACGGCAAGGGATTGAAGAAGATCGCCCCGGTCGCCGGCTTCGGCTGGCGCGACCCGGAGGCCGGCGGCGAGGCGTCGATGGGCTGGTACCGCCGGGCCGTCGGCTACGACGCGGAATCGGACCTGTCCCAGCGCACGCGCCTGTTCGAATACAACGAGGACGACGTGCGGGCCACCCAGGTGCTGCGCGACTGGATGACGCAACGGGCCGTCGACGAGGTTCCCTCCCTGGCCGACTTCGGACGGTAATACGATCGGGGGCGTGACAGAGCACGTCGAAACCCTCGAGTTCCAGGCCGAAACCCACCAGCTCCTGGAGCTGATGATCCACTCGGTCTACTCCAACAAAGACACGTTCCTGCGGGAGCTGATCTCGAACGCTTCCGACGCACTGGACAAGCTGAAGCTGGCCACGTTCCAGGACAAGGACCTCGTCGCCGACACCTCCGACCTGCACATCGAGCTGGAGGTCGACGCCGACAAGCGCATCCTGACCGTCCGGGACAACGGCATCGGCATGTCCCGTGCCGAGGTGATCGATCTGATCGGCACTCTCGCCAAGTCCGGCACCGCCGAGCTGCGCCGCAAGCTCACCGAGGCCAAGTCCGATGCCGCCGCCGAGGAGCTGATCGGCCAGTTCGGCATCGGCTTCTACTCCACCTTCATGGTCGCCGACCGGGTCACCCTGACCACCCGCAAGGCGGGCGAGGCCGAGGGCACCCGCTGGAGCGCCGCCGCGGGTAGCTCCACCTACGAGATCGACACCGTCGCCGACGCCCCGCAGGGCACGGCGGTCACCCTCGAGCTCAAGCCCGCCGACGAGGACGATCACCTCTTCGATTACACGCAGGAATGGAAGCTGCGCGAGATCGTCCGCAAGTACTCCGATTTCATCGCCTGGCCGATCCGCATGCAGGTCGAGCGCACCGTGATGGAGGGCGAGGGCGAGGACAAGGTCGAGAAGACCATCGTCGAGGACCAGACCCTCAACTCGCAGAAGGCGCTGTGGACACGCCCGCGCAGCGAGGTCTCCGACGAGGAGTACAAGGAGTTCTACCACCACGTCAGCCACGCCTGGGACGAGCCGCTCGAGATCATCCCGATGAAGGCCGAGGGCACCTTCGAATACCAGGCGCTGCTGTTCATCCCGTCGACCGCGCCGTTCGACCTGTTCACCCGCGAGCACAAGCGCGGCGTGCAGCTCTACGTGCGCCGGGTGTTCATCATGGACAACTGCGAAGAGCTGATGCCGGAGTACCTGCGCTTCGTCAAGGGTGTGGTGGACGCGCAGGACCTCTCGCTCAACGTCTCGCGCGAGATCCTCCAGCAGGACCGCCAGATCCAGATGATCCGCAAGCGGCTGGTCAAGAAGGTGCTGTCGACGGTCAAGGACCTGCAGGGCGCCGAGGATCAGACCAAGTACCAGACCTTCTGGACCCAGTTCGGCCGGGTGCTCAAGGAGGGCTTGCTCTCCGACACCGACAACCGCGAAACCCTGCTCACCGTGTCGTCTTTCGCCTCGACCGCCTCGGAGTCCGAGCTCACCACGCTGAAGCAGTACGTGGAGCGGATGCCGGAGGGCCAGGACGCGATCTACTACATGACCGGCGAAAGCCGTGCGCAGGTGGAGAACTCGCCGCATCTGGAGGCGTTCAAGGCCAAGGGCCGCGAGGTGCTGATCCTGACCGACCCCGTCGACGAGATGTGGGTCGGTTCGGTGCCGGAGTTCGACGGCAAGAAGTTCCAGTCCATCGCCAAGGGCGAGGTCGACCTGGAGACCGAGGACGAGAAGAAGGAGACCGAAGCCCTGCGCGAGCAGCAGGACAAGGACTTCGCCGATCTGCTCGGCTGGCTCGGCAAGACCCTCGACGAGGTCGCCAAGGAGGTGCGCCTGACCAACCGGCTCACCACCTCCCCGGCCTGCCTGGTCGGTGACGTCTTCGACTTCACCCCGATGCTCGAGCGCATGTACCGCGCCTCGGGCCAGGCGCTGCCGGAATCCAAGCGCATCCTCGAGCTCAACCCGACCCATCCGCTGGTCACCGGCCTGCGCGACGCCTACGACGCGCGCAAGTCCGATGCCGACGAGGGCAAGGTTCCCGAGCTCGCCGAGACCGCCGAACTGCTCTACGGCACCGCGGTTCTCGCCGAGGGCGGCGAGCTCAAGGATCCGGCGCGCTTCGCCCAGCTGCTCACCGACCGGCTGACCCGCACCGTCTGAGGTCCCCGCGATGGCCGCTTCGCCCGAGGCGGCCATCGCGCCCTGCGGCAAGAGCTGGATTCGCTGTGCGGAATACGGGTGCCGACCAGCCCCGCAGGCCGCACTATGGAGAGATGGCGGCGGGGCATCTGATCCGCCGGGCGCGGCCCGGTGACTACGACGGCCTGATCGGGGTGGTCGACCACTGGTGGGGCCGGACCGTGGTGCCCAGCCTGCCGAGGTTGTTCCTCGACCACTTCCACCGCACCAGCCTGGTGGCGACCGACGACGACGGAATCTCCGGCTTCCTCATCGGTTTCGGCTCCCCGTCCGACCCCGACGCCGCCTACATCCATTTCGTCGGCGTCCGCCCCGACGCCCGCAAGGTCGGCCTCGGCCGCACCCTCTACGACGAATTCTTCGAGCTGGCCAGGGCCGATGGCCGAAAAGTGGTCACCGCCATCACTTCTCCGGCCAACTTCACCTCGATCGATTTCCACCGCAGCCTCGGGTTCACCGTCACCGGCCCGGTGCCGGACTACAACGGCCCCGGCCACGCCCTGATCACCTTCGAACGAACTCTCTGACACCACACGGCCACCGAACCGTAATCTTGGTCCGGGCATCGATCGCGGAGTGAGAGGAACGGTCGCACATGTCGGAGGGGACGTCGGTCACGGCACAGCCGTGGGATCTGGTGGCCGAGGGTTATGCCGCGGCGGCGGCGACCGTGCTCGGTCCGTTCGCCGAGCGCGCGCTCGAATTCGTCACTCTCGAACCGGATTCCATTGTCGTCGATGTCGCGGCGGGAACGGGACTGCTCAGTCTCGCGGCCGCGGCCGCAGGGGCGCGTGTCGACGCGATCGACGTCTCGGCGCCGATGATCGAACAGCTCACCGCGGCCGCCGAACGCGCCGGGCGCACCACGATCACCGCCCAGGTCGGCGACGGCCAGGACCTGCCGTACCCGGACGGCCGCTTCCACGCCGGATTCTCGCTGTTCGGCCTCATGTTCTTCGCCGACCGGCCCCAGGGCTTCGCCGAATTGCGCCGGGTCCTGCGTCCTGGCGCCACCGCCGTTGTCTCGGCCTGGGCGCCCGCGGTCGACTCCTCGCTCATGCGCGCGCTGTTCGGCGCGCTGAGCGCGGGCGACCCGAACGCCGCGCTACCGCAGCCCAACTCGCGCGGCCTGGAGAACCCCGCCGTCTTCGCGGCCGAGATGCGCGCGGCCGGCTTCGACGCGGTGACGATCCGCCCGCACACGGTCGAGGTGAGCTTCCCGAACGCGGCTGCGCTGTGGGACACCATGACTCGCAGCAGCGCCCCGCTGACCACGCTCAGACACGAAGTGGGCGAGGCGGAATGGCAGCGCCGCACGGACGCGGCCGTCGAGCACCTCACGGTCACCTACCGCGCGAACACCGCGCTGTCCACCACGGCCCTGTTCGGCATCGGCACCGTCCCCCCGGCCTGAACGACGACTGCCCGCCGCCGAAACCGGCGACGGGCAGTCGTTCCACAGTGCGTAGTGCCTAGCGCGGGGCCATGCGCAGGGCGCCGTCCATGCGGATGGTCTCGCCGTTGAGGTAGTCGTGGCTCGCGATGTACTCGACGAGCTGGGCGTACTCGTCGGGGCGGCCGAGGCGCGACGGGAACGGGACGCCGGCCTCGAGGCCCTTGCGGTACTCCTCGGTGACACCGGCCAGCATCGGGGTGTCGATGATGCCGGGGGCGATGGTGTTGACGCGGATGCCGAACTGGGCCAGGTCACGCGCGGCGGGGACGGTCATGCCGTGCACGCCGCCCTTGGACGCGGAGTAGGCGATCTGGCCGATCTGGCCCTCGAACGCGGCGACCGACGCGGTGTTGATGACCACGCCGCGCTGGCCGTACTCGTCGACCGGCTCGGTCTTGGCGATGGCGTCGGCGGCCAGGCGCATCACGTTGAACGTGCCGAGCAGGTTCACGGTGATGACGGTGCGGAACAGCTCCAGATCGTGCGGGCCGTTCTTGGACAGGATGCGACCGGCCCAGCCGACACCGGCGCAGTTGACCACGATGCGCAGCGGGGCGGGGCCCTCGGTGATCTGGGCGATCGCGGCGGCCACCTCGTCGCCGCTGGTGACGTCGGCCGCGATCAGGGTGACACCGGCGGGGACGTTGTCGCCCGCGCGCTCGATCGACGCCGGGACGTCGAGGCCGAAGACGGTGGCGCCCGCGTCGGCGAGACGCTTGGCGGTGGCGGCACCGAGGCCGGATGCGCCTCCGGTGACGATGGCGGCGGAACCCGAAATCTCCACGATGGTCCTCTCGTTCATGACTACTAGTTGGCACTTCGTCAATTGGCACCCTAGCGGGTTTCCGGTGAGGTGCCCATCACGCCCACCGACGCTGCCGGATCAGCTGCGAAAATACCAGCGAACAGGGCTGTTTTCCGGTGGTAACGTGCGTTCATGAGATCGTTCGCCGCTCCGACGGTGGCCGGACGCAAGGTCCTGATCACCGGGGCAGCGCGCGGTATCGGGGCCGCACTCGCCCGCAAACTCGCCGCCCAGGGCGCCCACGTCGCTTTGCTCGGACTGGAACCGGAACTGCTGGCGGAGGTGGCCGCCGAATGCGGCGACGCGCCGTGGCGCTACTGCGACGTCGCCGACCGGGCCCAGGTCGAGCGCGTGGTCGAGGCGCTGGTCGGCGAACTCGGCGGGCTCGACGTGCTCGTCGCCAACGCCGGGATCGCCAAGCAGATGCCGATGATCGGCGGCGATCCGAGCGTGCTGGAGGAGACCCTCGCCGTCAACGTGCTCGGCGTCGCGTACGCCGTGCAGGCCGCCGGTCCCCACCTGGCCCGTCCAGGCGGCTACGTGCTGATGATGTCGTCGATCTCCACGGCGGTGCAGTTGCCGCTGGCCGGCGCCTACAGCGCCTCGGCGGCGGCGGTCGAATCGCTGGCGGGCACGCTGCGCTGCGAGTTGCGTCCGACCGGCGCGCGCGTGGGCGTCAGCTACTTCGCCGAGATCGATACCGAGATGACCCGGCGCGGCTTCGGCACCGCGGCGGCGCACACCGGCCTGCGCGAGCTCAGCCTGACCGGCACCTCGCCGATCGGTCCCGCGGTGGACGCGTTGGTCCGGGCGATCGCGCGCAGGCGCAAGAGCGTCGTCTCACCCTGGTGGGTATCGCTCGTGCTGCCGGTGCGACCCTTGGCTCAGCAGCTGGTGCAGCGGTTGCTCGGCAACCGAGTCGCTCGCGCCATCGAGATCGCGCGCACCGAGGACGCCCCCTTCACCACCACCCAGCCTGCCCGACCACGCAGAATGGAACGGCAAGCCTGACCTCGAGCACGGAGTTCGACGATGAGCGATTCGGCATCCACCCTGCGCCAACTCCCGCGCGGACGGCACCACCTCTCGCGCGAAGAAGTGGTCGCCTCCCAGCGGGAACGCATCCTCGTCGCGATGGGGGAGGCGATGACCGAGGGCGGCTACGTCGGCACGCCGGTGGCGGCGGTGCTCAAACGGGCCGGGGTCTCGCGGGAGACGTTCTACGAGCTGTTCCGCTCCAAGGAGGACTGCTTCGCCGCGGCCTTCGACCGGGTCTCCGGCCTGCTGGCCGGGCGACTCCAGGAGGTCATCGCCGAGACCGCCGAGGCCGACGCGTTCACCAGGATGGACGCCATCCTCACCGCCTACTTCGACCACATGATCGACGACCCGGCTTCGGCCAGGCTGTTCCTGAT
>Ga0247823_10003943_pt1 | contig 11935 bp, 6 predicted proteins | sample 13C_PalmiticAcid_2_FD_192426 | JGI IMG/M metagenome (GOLD analysis project Ga0247823, IMG submission 192426) | Soil microbial communities from agricultural site in Penn Yan, New York, United States - 13C_PalmiticAcid_Day30 | ecosystem: Environmental > Terrestrial > Soil > Agricultural land...
GCTGAAGTCGCTGTTGAACGCGTTGACCGTCAGGCTGGTGTTCACGCCACCGGCGACACCGTCGGCGATCAGGAACGCACCATCAAGGCCCGCATTCGTCGCGGTGCTGCCATTCAGCAGCGTGAAGATCCCCGCGGCACCGTTGAAGAATCGCAGATCGAGGGCGTTCTCGCCGGCGTTGTCGAGCGGGCTGGCATCGAAGACCCCGTTCACCGTCGTGCCGAGATCGGTCGCGAAGACGAACACCGCGTCATCCAGTGCATTGGTGATCGGGGTGTTGGTGAAGCTCATGTTCATCACACCGCCGGTGGTCGCTACACCGAAGATGCCGGAGCCTTGGACACCGTTCGAGCCGCTGCTGTCGAGCGAGCTGTCGCGGACCGTGGCGTTGATGACCCCGCTGTCGGAGACGTTCCACAGGAAGCCGGTTTCCCCGCTGTTGTTCATCGGCGTGCCGACGATGTTCAGGTTCGCCGCTGAGCCGGGGTTGGCTACCGAGACGGCCATCGCATTCAACTGATTGAGCGACATGTCGCCGTTGGTGTTGTTGAAGTTGAACACCGCTCCGGTGTTGATCGCCGCGAACAATCCCCGCTGCTGGCTGTTGAGGACAAAGTTCGTCGTCGGGGTGTTGACGAGATTGATGTCGATCTGAGCGGCATTCGCGCCGCGGACATGAATCGCGTCCTGGGTGTTGATCCCGCCGAGGTTGAAGCCGCTCTCGGAAAGGTTGCTGTCGTTGATCTGAGCGACGAAGGTGGTGCCGGCATCCGCAGCATCAACCTTCAGCCCGTTCTGACCCGAGAAGATCGCGGTGCTGCCGTTCTTCATTTCCACCAGGACGTCAGCATCCGACCGCACGAAGGCGTCGACGCCGTTAGCACCGCTGAAGTCGATCGGTGACGAATCGGCGATGAAGTGCAGCTGACCACCCGTGAGGGCCGTCAGGCGAACGCCGTCGAAGCCGCTGAAGCTGGCGTTCGAGTTCACGAGATTGACCAACGCCCGGCCGTTGGCTTCCACCGTGGCGTCCACGGCGTTATCCAGGTTGCTGGTCATGTCGACGTTGTCGAAGTTCGCGTTCACCAGGCTGTTGAAGTTCGAGTAGATCCGCAACCCATCGGCCTGTGTCGGTGGATTGATGCCGTCGTTGTTCAGCTGCGAGTTGCCGAACACATCAAGCTGCACGAACGAACCGTTGAGCGCGAAGATGTTCATGCCCGCGCTGTTGGCCACCGTCTGTCCGCTGTTCGAGAACAGGCCGTTGTTGATGCGGATCTGGTTGGCACCATTGCTCGAGAAGAGGAACAGACCGTCCGCACCCGAGTTGAGGGCCGAGATGTTGTTGAAGTTCGCGAAGACCGTACTGTCGAGATTGACGCCGAAGACGCCGCTGCCGCCGTTGTTGTCGACGTTGAGGTTCGCCAGATCAAGACCGATGAAGCTGTTCGCGGTCGCCATGAACATGACGCCATTGGCACCGTTGTTGTTGATCGTCAGGTCGTCGACGAAGGTGACCACCGAGTTGTTGTTGGCCGTGATGACTAGACCGTTCTGACCGTTGTTGCCGAGGAACGTGTTGCCGGTCGCCTTGCCTTGAATGAAGGCCCCGTTGTCACCACTGAACGTCAGGCCGTTGAGGGCGTTGCCGCCGGCGTTGACGTTGTCGAAGAACGCGGTGCCGGTGCCGCCGCTGTTGGTCACAACGATGCCGTTGCCGGCAACGCTCGCCGAAGCGTCGACATTGCTGAAGATCAGGTCCATGTCGGCCCCGTTGATCAGCAGGATGTTGACGTTATCCTGCACGTTGCCCGAGGCGTTGAGCGAGTTGGCCGCCATCGCGAACGAGCCGCCGTCGATGTTCGCCTGGAAGCCGGGACCGAAGTTCGACGACGCATTGACGGTGTTGAAGATCGCGACCACGTCGGAGTTGATCGAATTGATCCGCGTGCCGGCCGAGTTGCCGATCGTGCTGACATTGTTCATCGTGACCCGCAGCGGCGCATTGGTCGCTGAGAGTTCGATCCCGATGTCCTGCGTGCCGGGGGCCGTGCCGTTGCTGGTCGTATCCTGAATGATCAGGTCGAGTGGGCTGCTGTTGACGATCTGGATGCCACCGAAGAGATTGTCCAGGGCGTTGACATTGTTCACGACGCCAATGCCGCTGGCATTCTGCAGGAAAATCCCGCGCTGATTGTTCGTGATGTTCAGATAGTTGAGGTTGAAGTCGCGTGAACCGGCCACCGGATCGTTGGTGATCGCGGCACCACCGGCGTTGATCAGGTTGAACGCGGAGACTTCGTTGTTGTTGGCGAGCATGATGTTGTCGCCGGGAGCCGTGATCGTCGGATAGAGTCCGCTGTTCACGAAGCCGGGCATCAGGAACGTGCCATTCAACACCAGCTGCTCAAACTGCGCGTTGGCGGCGAAGCTGTGCTCGCGGCCTTCACCCAGCAGGCGTTGATTGTCGAAGAGCTGCACCGGTCCGTTGAGTGGTACCACATCGGAATTGCCGCGACGAACCAGGATGAGGTCCGCACCCGGATAGGGCTGACTCGGCTGGAAGTCCTGATACGGGTTCTCGTAGGTGCCGTTACCCAGCTGCGGGTTGCTGTTGTCGACCCACACGACGAAGTACGGATTGCCCGTTCCCGGGTTGAAGGCCTGAACCGGCACGTCGCGATTGAACGTCGCTGTCGAGATGCGGCCGTTACGCTGCACATTGGCGAGCATGCGGTCGCGTGTCGACCAGTTCGGGAAGTACCGCGTCGGCTTGAAGCCCGAGAACCGGAAGTCGACGACGGCGTTCACATTCGTGCCGAAGCGGTTGTCGTCAGTGACATTCACGCCAATCGTGAAGTCATCGCTGATGTTCGCTTCAAGGCGAGCTCGCGCACCAACGGGATCGGCTCCCGTCGCGTTGTAGGCATACACCCCGGCGTAAGCGCGGAGCCATTGGGCTTTCTGCGTGATCGGAGCACCGACTTCGAAGTCCGCTCCCTTCAGTGCTTCCTGGAATTCACCCACACCATTGAAGAAGATGTTGTTGCCGCCAAAGAACGGTGTGTTGCCGAGCGAGACGGCCCGCACGAAGTTGCCGTCCGAATCTTCGGGCAGATAAACGTTCGACCGCATGTCGAAGAACTGGCCGAGCGATTCGAAGCCGAAGCCGAACTGGCTGTAGTTGTAGCCTTCGAAGGTCTGCTCGAAGTCCCCATACATGTTAAAGCCGAAGATGCGGTCGTAGGTCGGTGAATACCGCCGGACCACACCGCCGATGCTGCCGCCGACGTTGTCGTTGTTCGTAAAGAAAATACGACCGTTGGGCGCGACCATCAGGTCGTCTGTCACCCAGTAGGGGAGAAACGCCCCGAGGTTCGTATACCCGTTGGTATAACCCACCCCGCCGCCGGACAGGTGCTGGATGTTGAAGAACGCCCCGCCGCCGAGCGAGACGCCTCCACTGAAATCCTGCAGCGTGGCGATCCCGGATCCGTCTTCGAGCTCCACTTGCGCAGAGGCCGAGGTGACCCAGGAGAGGCACAACAAACATGCGAGGCTGAGTTTCACACGTTGCATGGACGTCGCACTCCGGCGGGATTCGTGGTCGAATGTCCCGTTAAGCCCTTCCTGTCCGTGCTGGGCAAACACACCCGGCGCGCGGACACGAACGGATTTATCGCGTCTTCTGGTTATTCGGACCGTAAGCCGCGTCCGGATGAGGAAAACCTTGCGGCCTGTAACGGGGATTCGGGAAATCCGGCTCGCAACGATCCTGCGGCTTTTGCCGATTTCACCACGCGACAAGAAAAGAGCGCGCAGCCCAAAGCCCTGCGCGGCAGCAAATCGCTCGGAGGAATGACGTTACTGCACTCGGCAGCCGGCGGAGGCCCCAGGCTGACAAAAGAGGAGGATGAACCAGACGCTAGCTATCCAATTTGCCCAGACGCCCGGTGCTGTCGCCCAGCGATTCGATGCCGGAATCCATACGATCCAGCAGCGACAGGAAGAGATTGTTCAGTGGCGTTTCGGTGGGATAGACGATGTGCCGTCCACCCCCGATGCTGCCGTTGCCGCGACCGGCGAGCAGAATCGGTAAGTCATGATGCGTATGGCGGTTACCGTCAGCGATCGCGCTGCCGTACACGATCATCGAATGATCCAGCACCGTCCCGTCGCCTTCCTTCGTTTCGTCCAGCTTTTCCAGGAACCGGGCGAACTCTTCGATGAAGAACCGGTCGATTTTCTTCAGCGAGGCGATCCAGTCTTCTTTCTTCTGGTGGTGCGACAGGTGGTGGTGGCCGTCGTTCACCCCGATCGAGGCGTAACTGCGGTTGCTGCCCTCGTTGGCGAGCATGTAGGTCGCAACGCGGGTGCTGTCGGTCTGGAACGCGACCGCGAGGAGATCGTACATCAACCGGATGTGTTCGCGCGTATCCTTCGGAATCCCTTCGGGTTGCGACATGTTCGGCTTGGGACGATTTGCCGCTTCGGCTTGCGACCGGGCGATCCGCTGCTCGATCTCGTTCACGCTGGTGAAATACTCATCGAGCTTCCGCCGGTCGGTTTGGCCGAGCTTCTTGTTCAGCCGGGCGGCGTCCTCGGCAACGAGATCCAGCACGCTCTTCCGCGCTGCTTCCCGACGGAGACGGTCGGCCGCCGCTTGCTGATCGCCGAACAACCGCTGGAACACGGCCTTCGGATTGATTTCCTTCGCCATCGGCGTCGACGGCGTCTTCCACGAGATACTGTTCGAGTACGCGCAGCTGTAGCCGGAATCGCACTGACCGGCGCTGCGGCCCCCTTCGGTCCCCACTTCCAGTGACGGCAGCGGGGTGTATTTTCCAACCTTCTCCGCGGCAACCTGGTCGACCGACATGCCGACCTTGATGTCGGTCCCGCCGGTCTTCACCGGGTGTGCACCGGTCAAAAATGCCGCAGCCGAACGGGCGTGATCACCGGGGCCGTCACCCTTCGCGCGGGCGTTGTCCTGCATCAGACCCGACAGCACGCACAGCTTGCTCTTCACCTTCGCGAGTGGTTCGAGCGTCGGCGAGAGGGCGAAGTCGGCTCCCTCACCGGACGGCGTCCAATCGGGCATGATCGCCCCGTTGGGGAAGAAGATGCACAGCAGGCGATTCGGCGAGGTTGCTCCTGCGGCCCACGCTTTCGCCGGGATCATGGCTTCCAGCAGAGGCAACGCCATCGCCGTACCCACGCCCCGCAAGAACGTCCGCCGTTGCAACTTCCACCCGCTCATCGATCGCTCCTGCCGGTCGCCGCAAAAATTGCCGAACACTGCAATTCTAACTCGGTCGACTGTGGCATGCCACAACATTCATTGATCGATGACCGGCGTTATCCGTGTCGGCTGGTCAACGATTGTTCAAGCAGCGTTTTCGTTGCCGTGGCCAGGACCGGCAGATCGTGCTGTTCGCGGACGCCGTTCCACCCGGCCTCGGCGCATTGTCGGCGGAAGGGTTCGTCGGTGAGCATTCGCTGCAAACCGTCGGCGAGGGCGACCGGATCACCGGGTGTCACCGTAATGCCGCCACCCGTCTCGGCGATCAGCTCCGGGAAGTGACCGTGTGCGGGTTGAACAACGGGAACACCGTTCGCCCAGGCTTCGAGGATCGGCAGGCCTTTCGGTTCACGGTACGGTGACGGAACCGAGAACACGTCAAACTGCCTAAAGAGGGCGACCTTCTCGGTGAGTGTGTCGGGACTGCCGGCATAGCGAAATCGATCGCCGAGCGGCCGCGCGAGTTGCTGAACCGCGTTCCAGTATTCGGGCTGTTTCGCGTTCAGATATCCGCCGGCGAGGAGACGAAAGTCGAGTCCCCGCTGCTGCAGAATCAACGCGGCTTGCACGAGCTCCCGCAAGCCTTTTTCCGGTGCCAGCCGCGCGAAATAACCGATCGTCGGCGGTGTTCCTTTGGCTCGCGGCGTGCCGGTGTGACCGCGGCAATCGATGCCCAAGGGAAGCGTGTGGAACTTGTCCGCGGGGGCCGTGAGGTAGCCCTGCATGTAGTCTGCGTAAAACTGGCTGTGCACCAGAAAGCCGTCGAGGTGCTGCACAATCTCCCGCAGCCGGGCGAACACTCGCGTGCGATGCGGTTCCGTCAATCCGTCAAGAAAAATGTCATCGCCCTGCAGCGTGCAATACACCGGTCCGGCAAATTGCGCTTTGATGCGGGCGACTTCGCCGCAGAGCATGACATTGCTCAGGACAATCACGTCCGGTCGAAGATCCTGCGTGAGATAATTGACGAGTTGTTCGCCCTCGCGAGCCTGCGGTCCATCGGGGCCGGCGATGGTCGCCTCGGTGAGCGCACCCAGTTCAGCGGCATTGTTGCTGACGCCGCGCTGCGAGACTGCCCGCAGCAGCCATGGAGCATCCAGCGATCGCGTCAACCAGCGTGGCAGGTACTGCCAGCCGGGGACATACACGTCGAGATAGACATTAATTCCGCCGAAGAAGACGCGGGTCGAGGTATTGTTCGCCTCGTCCACGCGGATGGGCGTGTACATCGGCACGAGCGTGACTTCGAGCCCGGCATCCATCAACGCGCGGGCCCAGGCGTTGTCGTGCATGCACGATCCGCAGAACATCCCGGCACCACCGGCGGTGACAATCGCAATGTGCATGAGGAAGGCAGTGGGCAGTGGGGCTTAGCAGTGGATGTCAGGGGCGATGTCGCGGCGGACTCTCCTATTTCACCGACTCTGGAAGAAGAAGAACAGGGCCGCGGCGATGATCACCCACATCAAGACGAACAGCGTAATCTTCACCCAGCTGTAAGGCCGTTCGCCCTGAACCTCGCCGGTGGCAGCGTTGACGGTGACGCGGAAGGTCTTCTGCTTGTACCGGTAGGCCAGCAGCCACACGGGCAACAGCAGGTGCTTGTAGGTGATGTCGTTGTACGTAGAGTTCTTCCCCATCACGCGCTGTTCGTTGCCGCCGATGCGCCGGATAATCTCCTGATTGATCGCGGCGTCCATCCGCTCTTTCCCCCGGCGGAAACCGTCTTCCAGCGCGACGTCATAAGTTCGCGCGAAATAGCCGCTCAAAAACTGCAGCGTAAACGGCAGGGCCTTATCGAGCGGCCATGGTTCGAGCGACTGAATCAGGTTGCGACGATCATCTTCCAAGGCCAGCACCAGCACGTCATCAAACGGTTTGTCGAATTCTCCCCACGTCGACGTCCACCGGGTCCGGCGCACTCGTTCGGTCTGATTGTTCGCCTTCTGAATGGTCTCGTAATAATAGTCGCCGCGCTGACCGGACCAGCGGGTGAACGTCGCCGCGTCGAAGGTGTAGAACGGCAGGTAACAGCCCTGAAACTTGCCGTTCGCGCCTTCCCGTTTGAAGTCGTTCGGGGCAAACCACAACGCCTGCACCCACGTGCGCAGATTGGACGCCGCGCGTTCATACGGCACGAGGAACGGCACCACGGCATCGACACGAATCCGCGCGGAGGCATTGTGCACCCGGTCGCGCTGCAGCGGCGTTGCACAATACGGGCAGGTCGTGCTGGTCAGCGTTCCCTGAAAGACCACGTTCGCCCCGCAACCTTCGCAACGGATTTCATGGACGTCCTTGACCTCCTCGGCCGGTGTGGTTTCAGCCTTTTGCTCTTCGAGCCGGCGCAGCGCGGCAAGGTAGTCGTTCTCAACAATCTCCGTCTCAGGGAGTTCAATCGATTTCACGAAGCCGCAGTAGGGGCATTGCAGGCTTTGCTGTCCGATGGAAAATTCGAGATCAGCTCCGCATTGATCGCAGGGGAAGATCCGGCCTTTGCCGGCGTCGACAGCTTCGCCCGTCCGCTCTTCGGCGGAGACATCATCGGGGAACAGCGGTGATTCGGACTGCGCCATCCGAGGAATCCCCTTACTGGGTAGGAATTGCGGGGGAAGTATAACGATTGCTGCGGCCGAGCGTCGCGGCAGACAGAACGCGAAATCGAGACGGACGGATCAGACGGCCTCTCCGCCGGTTGGTTTTGCTCACCTGACCGAAATCGGGCGGGTCGTGAGTGCAAACGGCGTCACTCGACCGTAGAATAAAACAAATTGAGATTGAGTCTCAACTCGCTCCGCATCGTCGAATCCGGGAGTCGTTCGGTGACGCAAGTCGTTCCTTTGGAAATGCTTCAGTCGGGAGAGCGGGGGCTGATCCGCGATCTCGACGGCCGCGACGAGTTCGTCCACCGCCTGGAAGAAATGGGGCTGCGGCAGGGAACGATCGTGGAAATGCTCCGGCCCGGGACTCCCTGCATTCTCGGCGTGAATCACCACCGGCTTTCCTTCCGCCCGGAAGACTCCACGACCATCCTCGTCGAGGTCGTCCGCTAGCATGATCACCCTGAACGAACTCGCCGTCGGTCAGACCGGGGTCATCCGCGATGTCCGGGGCGACGATGGCATTTCTGCACGGCTGCTCGAAATGGGGCTGACCGAAGACGAGCCCATCACCCTGCTCGGAGCCGCTCCGCTGGGTGACCCGCTGGAATTTTCCCTCCGCGGCTACCGACTTTCCCTCCGCCGTTCGGAAGCCGAACGCGTCGATGTTGAACTGACCGAATAACGGTCCCCGCCGAAGATGTTTTCGATATGGCTGTCGCAGCTCCTCCCCGTTCGCTCACGATCGCCGTGATTGGCAACCCGAACACAGGCAAGAGCACGCTGTTCTCGGCGCTCACCGGGGTGCACACGCGCATCGGCAACTACCCCGGCGTAACTGTGGAGAAGAAAGTCGGCTGCATCGACCATGAGGGGACGGTGCTCAATCTCGTCGATCTGCCGGGGACGTATAGTCTGTCGCCGCGCTCGCTGGACGAGATGGTCTCCGTCGACGTGCTGCTCGGGCGGCAGCTGGATGTCGGCAAGATCGATGCTGTGCTGTGCATTGTCGACGCATCGAACCTCGAGCGCAATCTGTATGTGACAAGCCAGGTGCTCGATGTCGGATTGCCGACCGTGCTCGTTCTCAATATGTGGGATGTCGCCGAAGAGCGCGGGATCAAAATCGATGTCGCCACGCTGTCGCAGCGACTTGGCATCCCCGTACTGACTTGTGAAGCGCACAAGCGAACCAACATCGCGGCGATCAAGTCCGCGCTGGTCGATGCCGCACACCAACCGCAGCGAAACTCATTGCGGTTATTTCCGGAGGAGTTTTATCGCGAAGTCGATTTGCTGCGGACGCAGACCACCGTCGACAAGAATGTCCTGCCACAGTTTCTGCTGGAACGCTTGCTGCTCGACGCCGGCGGTTATGTCGAAGAGTGGCAGACGAAACAACGCTCCGCGGAGTTGCCCGCGCAACTGGCCGCCGCACGTGATCGCTTGAAAGCCGCCGGATGCAAAATCCCGGCGGTGGAAGCCAAGGTCCGCTATGCGTGGGCCCGCCAACTGCTGACCGGCGTGGTCCAGCAACCGGTTCAGCGACCGGTGACCAAGAGCGACAAGCTCGACAAGTTCTTCACGCACAAGTTCTGGGGGCTCGTCGTTTTCTGTCTCGTGATGCTCGCGATGTTCCTGTCGATCTACATCGGCGCGGACCCCTTGATGAGCATGTTGGAAACCGGGCAGAACGCGATCGGCGACGCGGTCGGCTCATGGATACCGGACGGCCCATTTCGCAGTCTGGTTGTCGACGGCGTGATTGCGGGCATCGGCGGCGTGGTCGTCTTTGTGCCGCAGATTGCGTTGCTCTTCCTGTTCATCGCCATTCTGGAAGACTGCGGGTACCTGGCCCGCGCGGCGTTCCTGATGGACAAGCTGATGGTCAAAGTCGGCCTCAGCGGAAAGTCGTTCGTGCCGCTGATGTCGTCGTTTGCCTGTGCGATTCCCGGCATCATGGCGACGCGTGTGATCGAGAACCGACGGGACCGTTTCGTCACGATTCTCGTCGCCCCGCTGATGAGCTGTTCAGCCCGGCTGCCCGTGTATGCGCTGCTCATCGGCGCGTTCATTCCCGGCATCTGGTACGGAGCGCTGCAGGGATTGACGCTGTTTTTGATGACGTTTCTCGGCGCCGTCGTCGCGATTCCTGTCGCCTGGATCTTGAAGAAGACGTTCTTCAAAGGCGAGACGCCCCCCTTCGTGATGGAGTTGCCATCGTACAAATGGCCGTCACCGCGGATCGTGCTGTCGCGCGTGTATGACCGCGTGAAGTCTTTCATCGTCCGTGCCGGGACGTTGATTTTCGCGACGAATGTACTGGTGTGGGCGTTGGCATATTATCCCGGTGATCACGCCGAGGAAGAACGCCTGCAAGCCGAAGTGGAGGTCCGCCAGGAACAACTCGCGGCGATCAGGCTGCAAAATCAAGCCGCAAATAACGAGACGCGCGGGGCGACACCGCCGGAAGTTGCTGCGGTGGAAGCGGCACAGGATGCCGCGAACCGGGAATCACAGCGGCTGCTGGAAGTCAGTTATCTCGGCCGCGCGGGGAAGGCGATGGAACCGGTCTTCCTGCCGCTCGGCTGGGACTGGCGCATCGGTGTTGGTGTGCTGGCGTCATTCCCGGCACGCGAGGTGATCGTCTCGACACTTGGCACCATCTACAGCCTCGGCAGTGACGTGGACGAAGAGAACGAAGGCCTGCGGTCAGCGCTCCGCTCCGCCACTTGGCCCGACGGTCGCCCGATTTACACGATCCCGGTCGCGCTCTCGGTGATGGTTTTCTTCGCACTCTGCGCCCAGTGTGCATCCACACTGATGATTATCCGCCGCGAAACCGCCCACTGGGGCTGGGCCGCCTTCACGTTCGTCTACATGACCGTCCTCGCCTACGTCGGTGCCTGGCTGACGTACAACATCGGCACGTGGTGGTTCTGACGGGACAATCGCTACAAGCGGCAGCCACGCTGCCAGTTGTTCGAATCGCGAGGCGACCCGCGCGTTCCGGTGCAGGCATGGCTGCGCCGAGCCGACAATTTTCAATTGCTGATGTCGTGTCCCGTGTTCGGAGTGTGTGGTCGTGGACCTGCCGCGGAAGGTGTTTCTGGCGCTGGTCGGCGTACTCCTCGGGCTCGGGTTGTTGATGGTTTACAGCTCCAGCATCACCTCGCGGCCCACCGAGTTTGAGTGGATCCATCTGCGGCGGCATCTCGCGGCGGCGGCGTTGGGTGTTGTGATCGCCGGGGTTGCCGTCACACGCGATGAAAAATTCTGGCGATGGACCACGCCCGTCTGGTTCTGGCTCACGGTCGTGCTGCTTGTCGCGGTGCTGATCCCCGGCATCGGTACGAAGGTGAAAGGGGCACATCGCTGGATTCGCGTCGCCGGCGTGTCGGTGCAGCCGTCGGAGATCGCGAAGATCGTTGTGCCGATGATGACCTGCTGGTTGCTCACGCGGACGGTGGACGGTAGTGATCGCAGCTGGCGGCGACTGCTGTGGATCTTGTCGCCGATGCTGATTGCGGCCCCGCTCGTATTGATCGAGCCCGATCTCGGCACGGCGGCTTTCCTCGTGCTGGGAACCGGCGTCGCGTTGTGGATCAGCGGGTGGCCGTTGCGGCACTTCGCCTGCGGGTTGCTGCTGCTGATCCCCATGGGTTTCAGCTTCCTGTTCTTGAAACCATATCAGCAGCGGCGGATCATCGGGTTTCTGGAAACGTGGAACGATCTCGATGCTGCCCCGTATCAGATTCGCCAATCGCTGGTTTCCTTGGGAGCCGGCGGCATCTGGGGCGAAGGTCTCGGCCGTGGCTTTCAGAAGCTAAGCTTTCTACCCGAGGCAAACACTGACTTCGTTTTCGCGGTGATGGGGGAAGAACTCGGTCTGATCGGAACGTTGGCCTTACTCGCGGTGTGGAGCGGTTTATATCTTTCCGGGGTCCGATTGCTGTCGGCGGTCGATGTCCGCAGTTTCTCGTTTCGCGCGGGATTCACGTTGCTGACGATGTTCGTGGTGCAGGCCCTGCTC
>Ga0247823_10003945_pt1 | contig 11931 bp, 11 predicted proteins | sample 13C_PalmiticAcid_2_FD_192426 | JGI IMG/M metagenome (GOLD analysis project Ga0247823, IMG submission 192426) | Soil microbial communities from agricultural site in Penn Yan, New York, United States - 13C_PalmiticAcid_Day30 | ecosystem: Environmental > Terrestrial > Soil > Agricultural land...
GCGCTGCCGCCAGCGCGGTGGCGCTGGTGGGCGGCGGAGCGGAACCGCGTCCGGGCGAAATCTCGCTCGCGCACAATGGCGTGCTGTTCCTGGACGAATTGCCGGTTAGGTTGTCAACATCCGTGTCAAGATGAGGATCGCCTCAGCTTTTCCGTGAGTTTGAGCATTTCGGCGGCAGGATTGAGCTGAAGAACGTCGCAGAACGCCATGAACTCGACGACGTCGATTCGACGTTCGCCCCTTTCGGCCTTTGACACAAAGGACTGGGTGACTCCCAGCAGAGCGGCCAACTCAACTTGACTAACCCCACGGTCGCGCCGCATGGCTTTGAGGTGTGTGAGGAACGCCCGGTAGGTAACGTCGTGAGTGAAACTGGGCATCAGAGCTTGCCGCTGAGTCTCACAGCACGCTAGAGTCGATTTTCGAATAGTCCAAAATCGACTATTTGTTGAGGTTCGCGTGCTCCGATTTGAAGACAGAGGCCAAGCCGTAGAGATCGAACTTTCGCCCAGGGCGGTCATAGCCCTCCGCACAGCTATCGCTCGCGCGCGCTTGGACGGCACGACCGCGAGCCTGTTCGAAGCCCTCACCGTCCATCTTGAATGTGCGATCAACTCAGCGGTCCGTAAGGACGTACGCCCCCCGACGTACGCGCAGGTCACGTACGCAATCGCAATTGCGCGGGACTTAGAAATTTCGATACCTGGAGACGCCCTTCGGTATCGCCGAGAGATGCAGAAGTTCCTCGCTCGCGTGGTTCCATTGCATCAGGTGGCGGGCAGCTCCCACACTGAGGAGTCCTCATGACCTCTACTACGCGTAGCGTTTGGCTGGATTTGGAGCGACCTCAACAGGCAGCAGTGTTCGAGCTTCGATCCACTCTCATGATCGCATTGCAGGAGTACCTGCATGCACGAGGATGGCCAGCGGATGTCGCGGCCGAGCGCTGCGATATGACTGTGACCCGCCTGAATGAACTTCTTAAGGGGCGAATTGGATGCTTCGATCTCGAGGCCCTGGTCGCGATGGCGACCAGCCTAGGCCTCAAAATGCATCTAGCTGTTACAGCACCCGAAGTTGCTAGTGATTGATGCTATGGCTATGAGCGGAGGCGTTTCGACGACCTTGTAATCTGGCGAACGAACCGCACAAGCGCGGCTTCCATAGAAGTACTTCCTGAGCAGCTAGTGAGTGATGTCTGGTCGGCGGACACTGCACCTCGACATAACTCCACGATCGACAACGATCATTGGGCTCTCAGTCGGACGGAAGCACTTGGTGTCCAATGTCCAGCGCTCGCCGAGACCGCGCGACGTACCACGCGCCCATTCTGCTGTCCCAGCTGCGCACCGCACAAAATTGCTCCCAGCTCAAGACTACAACCCTACTCAGCTCAAGCGTATCGCTCAGCAACGCTATTACCAAGTACTCAAAGAGCTGGCGTTCGCGGTCAGAGTCCGGGTATACGGTGCCGGTCTTCTTCGCACGCTGTAGGGACTTGATGGAATATCGCTCCCCGTCACGTGAAAGGGCATCCACGTTCTTGGTTCCAGGGGGTGCTGCCGAGAGAACAGGAAGATCAGGTCTCTTCTTGAAAAGCTCGATTACAAGCCGCTCACCCAACGCACCTATGTCTAACGTAAGGCCCCGCCGTCGAGCCTCCCTGTCGAGAGCAGAACGAAGACGGAGCAGTTGCTGGTCGTCGAGGCTAGTGACATCCATGTTTCGCCCTCTTAGTAAAGAGCAACAATGCCCGGTCGGAGCTCATGTCGCGATTTAAAGTAGGCGAGCTCATTAACCAGTGGATCGCGCAACCTGTACACAGCCTGCCGCACTTGGGCTTTCTTGACCGAAACCATCGAGACATAGCGAACATTCGCCACTAGGCGCACCGCTTCGTTCTTCTCGGAGCGGAATACGGGCGATTCCCACAGGGAGTCTGGCCTACCCTGCCTTCGTTCCTGCTTCGTCTCCTCCGCGGCTGCAACTTCCAAAGCGAGCACATACGGTATGCAAGGGGACTTCTGCTGTGCGAAGTCACATGCCGCTTCCACCTGCACTCCCACCCATCGGTGCGTCGTGGGGGTGGCATTCTTCAAACCGAACGCCTTCATGATTTCACCGGGAGAGTCTCCGAACCTGTACATAAACAGGCTAGGGCACTCGACCTCGATGACGGCTCCTCTCTCACGCGCAGAAATAACGGCCCCTGCGTCACCATGAACAATGCTCATGGCGGTATTCACTGCACACACGCGGTCACTCTTTGATTCCAGCTTCGCTTTAGCCACGGCGCTCGGCATTGCCTTCTTCCAGAGGTCATCGCGCTGCCCGTCACGTGGAAGATGGGCGATTCCGTCAGCCAGCAGCGGCGTTAGCGCTTCAAGCAGGGCCGCTCCGGGATTTTTGGCCGCTAGCTCCTTTCCAGTCGCAGCGGTAGCCAGCGAGCTAAGAAGTTTGTCGAGGGCTTCCTTTAAATCGCCGCCCTCCCTTCTTGCGAGGTCTAGGAGGCTGCCGACACTCGTGTTTGCTGCGATGGCCACATCATCCTGCCACTCGTAGAGCGCTCGCAGCTGAGGCACGTCGTCGAGCTTACTTCTCACGGCAGCCGGAAGGTTCACGGCGAGCGGCCCGTCAAAATCCGCTTTACGGAGCGCATAGATCGCAATCGGCTGAGCCGCTGCGTGACGTTTCGAAAGATAGTCGCGAAGGTTATCGGCGTCCTCAGGGTAGGCTGTCCAGAGGATGAGCAGCACGGGGGCTGCTCCAGGAGCGGCCACCCGCTCAAGCAAAGAGCCGATCACCCCATAGTTCAACTCCGGCTTCGCCGCTCCCTTCAGCAAATGAAGATCACAAAAGATGATGCGAAATCCCGAGAACCAGGTTGCATCGTCGCCTGGCACCTGGTCCGGAAAACAAATTGGAATGCACGGAATCCCCATGCCGTGAAGGACGCCTGTCAGTTTGTCCAGGTAGTCCTTCTCATCGTCGATTGCGATAATTCGACTTGCGGAAAACATCCTTAGCCCCCTGTCTAGCTGTCCTTGAACACAAGTGCGATCACCGCGCCGTCGTAGCCTTCGGGAAGGTCAAGATCGGCTGGATCGGGAAACTGTACGCTGCCCCCAGAAAGCTCCATTGCAAGCTTTACGTAATAGAGACCTAGCCCCATGCCATCTGGTCGACGCGTGAAGAATGGCTTCGTGAGGAGATCGGCTGTATCGCGAAAGCCAGGTCCGTTGTCCGCAATGATGATCGCAGGCCCACCTTCCAGATCGCGGCTTACCCCAACATAGAGCTTGCGGCCGAGATCCGCGAACGAGCCCCCCTCTTGCCCTGGCCATCTCACGCGAAGCCAGTACAGGGCGTTATCGAAGAGGTTTGTCATGGCGCCCAGCATCAATCCCCTGGCCATCACGGCCTCGAAGTCCCCGCCCTTAGTTTCGAGTAGCGGGCATTCGAACCGAACATGGTGATACTTGAAGCGCGCTGCGGAAATGTCTCGCGCTTGCCTGACCAACTCAGACGCAGCCATGTTCCTCTTGTCGGTGCGGCGAAGAAGCGTGCTGAAACCATCCAGGAGGAGTGATAGCTCCTTTGCACGTTGCTCTAGAGCAGGACGATCACTGCCATCCTTCAGCGCCGCGTAAAGTTCGCGTACGCCGCGGTCGATCTCGTGAAACACCACTGCAAGCCCGATACCGGACATCCCCGCGTGCGCAAGCGTTTGCTTCAGGGCATCGAATTCCTTCTGAATGCGTCCGATATACGGCTCTAGCGCTTCACCGACTCCGCACTTTTTAGCCTCTCGCCGAAGAGCATCAATCGGCGGCGCCGAATCAAACTTTTCGTGCCCCTCCTTCTTTCCCAGAAGACGTCGGAGCCTATCCTTGTCCTCGTCACGCTCGGCTTCGAAGGCCGTGAGTGCAGCAAGGACGATACGGCGCAGTTTCGCATACTGGTCGTTCTCAACGAACCCTTCACGATTCGTCTTCTCGAGGAGTCCGTCGCTCGTTTCTAGACTTAGATTAATCGCGCCAATAATGACGTTCTTGCTGACTCTGCGAGTAGGTTGATTAACTCGACGCAAATCGAGTCCAAGCCAATCATCGCCCTTCTCACCATAGTTGTAGACCCGAATTGCATCCCGATACACCCGGATGCCGCCGTTCTCGTTTAGGTACTGGGTGACAAGTTGGGACTCGGGCATACGCTCGAGCACGTACTTATCCCGATCATAAACAAAGAACTCGCCTTCGACAGGACCGATGCCCTTCAAGAAGTCCGCGTTGACTACCAGACCATGCTTCTTCCCTTCGGCACGATGGCGCTTCGGCATCGCCTCTTCTGCAAGGTCTTCGCTCTGGTCATCGAGAACAAGTGGGCCCTTACCGCTGGCGCTGCGACTCTCGAGATCAACCCCTGAAAGCTTATTAGTGAACTTGTAGGACCAATCGAAACCGTTCTCGTCAATCGTGAAGCTGAAGTGCCAGAAGGCACGATCAAGAATGTCACCGACGCTCGGCAGTCCGGCGAGGTCCGCTTTGCGACCTGGCACTTCGAGACCTACGGAAAACTCACGGCTCGCAACAAACGGCGAGCAGATGGACGTTACCTGTCGATAGAGTCGGCGCAAATCGCCCCGGGTCCACGTGCCCTGCCTGAGCTTTTCAATACGAATCAGGGTTCCGTGCGCATCGCCTGGGAACTCCTGCGGGACGCGGTCCTTCACTTGGATCGTGAGATTTTCCAGGTACCGATCGTCAAGAAGCTCTGCCCAATCGATCTCGACCGTACGCTCGATAGACTCCTTTCGACTTCGGGTGACCAAACTGATCTTATCGCCCAGTTTATGTACGGCAAATCGTCCGAGGCCCTTTTCACCCAGCGGCAGTCGATGAAAAACTTCGCTCCGTCGCCCTTCACGCCGCTGTTTTTCTCTGTGATCAGCACCTGGGACGAACCAGATATCTCTTATTACATCGGCATCCATGCCATCACCGTCATCGCGTACTGTGATATCGGCCCGCGACGTACCGAGGTTAGAGAGCGTGACTATGACCTCTTCAGCATCTGCATCGTAAGCGTTCTTGACCAGCTCGAAGATCGCCAAACGCGGATTCCCGATTAGCTGGTCCCCGAGGAGGCGCAAGATTCGCGCCTTTGGTCGGAAACGAAAGGAGTGTTCGTCGGTCATCCTGCATCCTTGGCTCATTGTCAGGCACTAAGTTCGGCCCCACGCAGACAGAATATAGCCTGCACTGACTCAATCTACGTAGCTTGGCCTTGGGTGAGCGACCTTAGAACCTCGGCCATTACTGGCGGGCAGACTCCATTCCCTAGAATGCGCACCCTGTCGCGTCGCGTACCTACCTCTAGCCTATAGTCGTCGTCGAAACCCATTGCCCGACGCAATTCCGGTACCTGGAGCATTCTCATTGTTGGGCCAGCTGAGCTTGGCTCAACCAGAGCGAAACGATCAACAGTCGTTATCGTACGCAAAGGTCTGGTTAGCGGCTGCCATCCGCCGCTGCCATCACTTCCGTAATAGACAACTAAGAACGCCTCTTCGTCTCCGATAGCCTCGAATGCACGCTCAGCGCGAGCCAAGGTGTCTTTCGCCCTCTTGGCCGCGTAGAGCGGCGAGGTCGCCCACGTGCCAGCCTTATCGAGAATAGATTTGGCGGATCTGCGAGGGCCGGGGCGCTTACTACCTACCAAACCTGGTTCGCCCATGAGGTCGCCGACCAGGAAGAGCCTCCGTCTCGTCTGGGCCACGCCATAATCTGACGCGTCGATGACTTGCTCAGCTAAGTGATAGCCGAGCGACTCAAGTTCCCTCTTCAGCTCACCGTAGCGAGACCAAGGCCGCATGTGCACCACGTTCTCAAGGACGAGCCAGCGAGGCCTGAAGGCACGCGCGTACTCGACCGCGTGCAAGGCGGTTGCGCGACTTTCCTCGCTACGCGGTGCGGCGCCTTTGGCGCAAGTGTGGTTGGTGCACTCGGGCGATGCGAGCAGGATATCGATTGACCCTACGGCGCGCTTCACATCCGCAATCGACACCGCTTCCAGACGGCCGGTTATCACATGGGCCCCTGGAAAATTCTCCCGGTAGGTATCGGTTGCCACGGGACACATGTCAATGGCGCCAGCTAGTTCCACGCCAGCGGCGCGGGCGCCAGCGCTGCTTCCGCCCCCACCGCAAAATATATCCAGGGCTCGCACAGCCACCTCGGGTTAGGAAAGCCGAAAGGCTACCAGGTTCGGGCTCGCGCTTCTACACGCACGCTTTCGCTGGCTCGTCAAGGCCTGCCAAAGATCGTACGCAGTCTCTCAGCGAGCATCGCCCCATCTACGGTTTCGCATTCCCATACTGTTTCAACGCGCCAGCCCAGCGCCTGAAGGCGCTCAACTGCCAGCCGGTCCCGGGTCTTGTTCCTGGCGAACTTACTTACCCAGAATTCCGTCCTGGTCTTCGGGATAGCGGCGAGCTTGCATCCGTGATGCTGATGCCAAAAGCATCCATGCACGAACACCGCGATCCCATGTCGCGGAAAAGTGAGATCGGGAGAACCTGGAAGATCCTTCCTGTGGAGCCGAAAGCGCAAGCCCATCGCATGCGCTGCGGCCCTCACCTTCAACTCTGGCTTCGTGTTCTTTGACCGAATCCCCGCCATCATCTGAGCTCGCTTCTGCGAGCTCACGATGTCCATGCAGGTTCCCCATCTTGCGAGAGCGGCCTTGGCAACATGTTCACGGCTTACGCCTTTTAGTCAACTGAGCCCTAGATGCAGCTATTTCAAGCTGTCGCCTGAGCCTTTCTATCTCGTTGCCAAGATCGTCTCTCGTCATCGTCAACTCTGCCATCAGCTCTACCACCAAGGTCGAAAGAAGCGCGACCTTCTTCGACTCTGACGCGACTCGCTTCCTAAGTATCAGATTCTTAGCCGATACGCGCGAAGCTAGCTCAGGTGTTCTCGAGGATTTTTCGCCATTTATGTGACCCACAATTTCCGGGTAACTTGCATAAATGGCCTGCCGCGACATTCTGGCTTCCTTCGCAACGGCGCTGATTGAGGGCATCGGACCGCCCGCGCGCCAATCGCGAACCTGTCTATCGACAATAGATCTCAATCGCTCGAGCGTTGTCGCACCGCTAGGAGGCATCGCACGGATCTCTCAAATGATCGAGAATCTTCAGCCCTGTTTCGAGTCTTGTTTGAAGCAGACGCTGGGCTTGCTCCGGAACGCCCCTCAGCGCTAGGTGCCGTTGCAGATCGTCGACGCGCTTCGCCCACCAGGGCTGCCAGCTGGGTGGAACGACGAAGTTCGCGCACTTCGCACATGTCTCTGGAGTTCGGAGCACATCGTTAGGGCCGGCCAGAGTGCCCTTGCACGCACTCGTGGGAGCCTTGTACAGGCAAACCCCCCAGTCACACGGTGCGAGCGCCGCCCCTGCACCCACCATTCTCCTGACTTCTGATGCTTTGCGCACACGGTCCAGAGCTTCGAGCGCTCGCGACCTCAGGTCTCGCTCCATGTCGGTGGATAAGTTTGTATAGATGCGTGGCGCATCCGCAATCTCATTCAGCACTGAGGCTGCGTCGCGTTCTGATTCCTCTTCTAGAAGCCGACTGTACTCGCTGTCGCCGCTCGCGTAGTAAGTATCGGTCACCCTTGGGGATAGGTGCCCGAAATGGACAGCGAGATCGCCCAGCGCATTCTTGTTTCGCATGGTGACGAATCTTGCGAATGACCTCCGTCCGTGACGCATCGAAATCCTGCCCCGCCATCCAGATTCCATGAATGCCCTGGTTGAACGCGCAAACTCGTAGAGACGTTGGTTCAAGTGGCCTGCTGACGTCACGAATATTCCGCTCGGACCCCAAGCTTGCGTCCACAGCATCGCACCTCGGCCACCTAGAAACAGAGCGTCGTCACCAGCGATACGCATAAGCGGGCTAGCGAGACGCTCGAGAACCTCAATTGCCCGGACTACAGGCTCACAAGCGACCCAAGAATGCTTTCGGCCGGACTTCGCGAGGTAGCCGTTCAGAGCGTACTGGACGCCGCCGTAGGGGGACTCAATCGCTGACAGGCTGCTTTTCCGTAGCCAGCGAATCTCCGACGACCTCGGTGCGCAGGCGAAGGCAATCACGAATATGCAGGCTCCTTGAACTCGCCTCAGCAGTTTTGCGACCTCTCGAACCTGATACGGCGCGACTTGACTCCAGGTCGTTCCGGTCGTGGGCAAGGTACTGAACCGCTCATGCAACAAGCCTCGTGTGCCAGCGGCAAGCTTCGCACTCTCCGACTTGGCCTTCGACGCTTCCACGGCGACGCGGTACTTCTCTCTGATTCTCACGATGTCGTCAGCCGGCGCCCCCAGCATTTCAATTGCTTCCGAGAGGATGCCAAGAATCAACTTCTCAGGGGGCGTTCTGTCTAAGCGCTGACAGGAGCGGTTAACAGGCACTCCTCTAATCGAACGACCAGCCGCGACGCCTGGCAGCTCTCCGCGCCCGTAGGCCAGAAAGTCAACGAGGCACCGAGTGATCGAGCTGATGTAACGCGCTGTGGGATACCTGCCGGATCGCTGGCGCAGGCCATTCGCCCGAGCTCGGAGGTAACGCTCAACGTCCTGGTCAACCATTAGTTCTGGGCTCGCGTATGCCTCAGCGATGGCCCATTTGGCGAACGGTCGGATGACAGCACACTTCTCGAAAATCGTGTGAAGATCGTAGCAACGAGGGCCGATACGCAGATGCACAACGTAGGCTCGCAGCGCATTCGCCCAGACCTCGCCGGGCATCCCCTGCGCCACCTCTAGATCAACTAGCTCGAAGAAGGGAATCGACCATCGATCAGAACCTCCATCCTGCCGCGGCCGTTCGAGCACCCAGACGGCTGCAACCGGATCATGCCCAAGACGCCGAGCTTCCTCTCTCCAGGAGTCGTTGCTAGCACCTTCTTCTGCTGATCGAGCAGGGCACATCGCTATTCCTCAAGCGGGTATGGCGGCATACCTTTTGCGATATCGGCGGCGGCTAAACGCACTGCTTTATGAACCTTATCCAGTATTGCGTTCGCTACTGCCAATGTCGGACCGAAAACTTCCCGGCATCTGGCAGGCGACCCTCCCACTCCAGTGGCAGAGCGCCTCCCGTACTCTTCGATCGCGTCGCGCGCAACCATGATCCTAGCAACATGCTCAGCGCTGTCGATAATGAAGACTGCATTAGGACACGTAGCGCACTGCGCGAACTCAAGGCAGGGTTCGCCCCGCTTTGTTCCGGGCGCTGTTCCGCCTGCAGGGTCGGAGCATCGGAAGCCGTAGGCGGTCTCATATACCGCTTCGCGCCCTAGATCGGTCGCAGCTTTTAGGATCTGCCCCTGATAGGCTGCCACCGCTCGTTGGCTCGCCTCGATGTCTCCTTCACGATGCAAGTATCCGTCCGTCGTTCGAGCGGAAGCGTGCTGGAGAACCCTTCTTATTGCATCAATGTTTTGCCCGCTAGCAGCAATAGCTTGCGCTATCGCTCGGCGAACGTCGACGAAAGTGAAGTATGCAAGTTGATGGCGCTCCCTGAATGCTGCGAGCGCGTTGTGGTATCCCTGAACGCACGGAGCCTTGGCGTGTCTACCTGTCCGAGCTATGAAGACGTGATTGGCGAACCGCGGTAGCGCCAGTCGCCGCACTGCGGCTGTCGCCACCTCAAGCTCACGAAGTAGTACCGGGATCGCATAGGTGCCGGAAGCCATGACATCACAGAACTGCTCTCGCCCTGCCCGATTCTTTTGCCAATAGACGCGCCTTAGTAGTGGGTCTGTTGGATGATCCTCAACACAGTTAAGTTTGAGGTCCATCATAGATGACGGATTTGCGGCTGTAGCAAGGAGCAGTAAGAGGAGGTAGGGCAATAGTGACTCTGTCGTATGTTCCTTGTACTTGGTGATGGATCGCAATGAAGCGTCATTGGTTCTAACCTTCGCTTGGCGTAGTGAGTCCTTTGCGAATATCCCTTCTTCCTCGAGCTCTATGCACCTTCTAAGCAGTTTCGCCTCACTAGGCGAGAGCTCACCTTCAGCGTCAGAACTACCTCGCATAGAGAGGCGGCGCCTGGTTTGCGCGATTTCCGCTTTGCATGCGGCAGCTATCTTCTTTAGCGTAAGGCCGTCTATGTTGTTTGACCTTGGCCGACTCGCCTCTCGTTGAAAGTTCGGAGTTGGCATCCGAATCGCTGCCCAACGGATGGGCTTGTCGCCATTGTCAGCGAGCCACCTATAGACCATTGCGATGAAGTTGAAGTGGCATCCATTTGTCTTGCGCATCGATCTACGCTGAAGGTCTTCCGCGAACCCCACGAGAACGCGCGGGTTGGTCATATGCTCGATCGGATCTTTCGTGGCGCGTAAGTATTCGGCGAACCTGCGAACACTTCTCCAGGCTTGGCGTCTACTTACAACCCTGTAGTGCGAAGTGCTCCCCCGGAATGCATGAGCCAAGACCGAGATGCACTCATGCGGCAGGTCTAGATCGCAGAAGTCATATACATCGTCCTTTGCGTGTTCGATTTCCGAAGGGAATGTTAGAAGGACCGGTGATCTATTCATCGCCAACCCAATCGCCTGCTTGCACCTCTTCCAGAAGCCTCAGGACATCCCCCGTCGGCGCCACGATCTCTTCTAGGTAAAGCTCCGTCGTCTCGGCCCGCCTATGTCCGAGCCAGTGCTGCACAATCTTCAACGGATTTATGCTGGGATTCGTCGGCGCCATTCTTGACAGACCTGCATGCAGGCGAGTGGCGAAGGTGTGTCGCGTCATATGCGGCGTCGCAGCTAGATTTGCCCTTTTGGCCGCCCGACGAAATGCCTGGTAATAGCCAGAACTGGACACTGGTTGTCCCCTGCTGTCTAGAAACAGTGCGTCTACACTTGGTGAACCTTTTGACCGGCGCGACTGCGAGGCTATCCGATCTGAATCGATGTACCTCCGAGTTCGCTCAAGGAGTCGCCGTGTGACTGGGACATCGACAACTACTCCGCCCTTGGCGGAGACGGAGATGTAAGTGAGCGTATTCTCACCGCCTGGAATATCTGCTAAGCGCAGCGCCGTCAGGCTTGATCGTCGCAGCCCTGTCGCGATTGCCCACGTAAACATGAGTTGATAGACGCCCCGTAAGTTCACGTACAGACTTTGAGCTTGCGCCTCCGTGAGTGCTCTCGGTCGTCGTCGTGCACCTCGTAGCATCAGCCTACGCGCCTGTGTGCGAGGATTTTTCTGCGACGCATCCTTGTTGTGCCCGGAAGGATCAATCCCGAGGATGGTCTGGAGGAACGTCTCGCTACTTCGATATGAGTGAAATTCGTAGAAGCCAAGTACGGCCCGCAGCCGTAGATTGACCGTTGAGTTGGCGGCCCTTCCTCGCACGCCCCGCCTTTCCATGAGCGAATTTCTAAAAGCTGAGAGGGAGCTTCGCCGCGGCGAGCACCATGTTTCTCGTCTTTGCTCTAGAAACTGAAACCAGAGAAGCAGTGACTCAGCATAGGTGCGTACTGTGCTCGACGACCTCGACGCTCCGCGGACGACGGCTAGATCGTGTAGGTACTCGAATGCCTCCCTCTGAACGGCCCCAGACTCATCGAGAATCAACGGGAACCGCCCCGGTACTAGCCAGCTAACCGAGACGGAGCTTAAGCCACGGTGATCCTGGAGTAGGTGACGCGCATTCTGTAGGAGCTCAGTCTTGCTGCCGACTGGGCTCGTCCAAAGCAGCTTCATAGCACCCCCCGAATTTGGCGGTGACAAACGATAACCTAGTGCCCGAGTGGGATCGGCGCGCGCTGGAAGTCCTGCGCGAACCCCTGGAGTCCGGCACCGTGTCCATTTCGCGCGCGGCGCGCAGCGCGGAGTTTCCAGCGCAGTTC
>Ga0247823_10003946_pt1 | contig 11931 bp, 12 predicted proteins | sample 13C_PalmiticAcid_2_FD_192426 | JGI IMG/M metagenome (GOLD analysis project Ga0247823, IMG submission 192426) | Soil microbial communities from agricultural site in Penn Yan, New York, United States - 13C_PalmiticAcid_Day30 | ecosystem: Environmental > Terrestrial > Soil > Agricultural land...
ATAGATGGTGCGCTCGGATACCTCGAATTCGGCCGCGAGGTCGGCCGCGGTCAGCCGTCCGCGCAGTTGCAGCAGGATCAGGATCGAGAGGAGGCGGCTCGCGCGCATTTTTTCGCTGTAGCAGAAAATAACTGACAGAAAATGTCAGGATAGGCGGCGTAGGACGGAATGGTCACCAAGGGAGCAACCCATGACCCAGATCGAACGACGCACCGCCATCACCCTTTCCGCAGGAGTCCTTATGTCCAGCCTGATCCCGACCATCGCCGCTGCCGCCATCAACCCCGCCCCTGTCGGCAAGCCCGGCGACTTCGATTTCCTCACCGGCGAATGGCGCATCCACAATAGATTCCGCGAGGGCGAGAAGTGGATCGAATTCCCCGGCGAAGCGACCGTCGTCGGCATCCTCGGCGGCGTCGCCAGCGTCGAGGAACTGCGCATCCCCGCGCGGGGCTTTTCGGGCATGGGCCTCCGCCTGCTCGACGTCGAAAAGAAAATCTGGTCCGACCATTGGGTCAACGCCAAGTCGGGGGTTGTCGCGGTGCCGGGCCAGCTTGGGGTATTCGAGGATGGCGTCGGCACCTTCCTGTCCGAAATCGATGGCAACGGTGGGGCCGGGGCGCGTCGCGAACTCGAACGCGGGGTGTGGGACCGGATCACGCCGACCAGCCACCGCTGGTTCCAGAGCGTCTCGCGCGACGGCGGAAAGACGTGGGACGATAACTGGTTCATGGACTGGACGCGGGTCGGCTGAGGAGCCCCAAGCCGGTTGCACCTTTGGCGGCGGACTGCTAGCCGCGCCCGCGTCTTTCCTTCGCCAAGGGTGCCATCATGTCCGAGTCCTTCAAGCGCGTCGTCCTCGCCTATTCGGGAGGGCTCGACACCAGCGTCATCCTGAAATGGCTGCAGGTGACCTATGGCTGCGAAGTGGTGACCTTCACCGCCGACCTGGGGCAGGGCGAGGAACTGGAGCCGGCGCGCGCGAAAGCCGAGCTGATGGGGATCAAGCCCGAGCATATCTATATCGACGATTTGAAAGAGGAATTCGTTCGCGACTTCGTCTTCCCGATGATGCGCGCCAATGCACGATATGAGGGCGATTATCTGCTCGGCACCTCGATCGCGCGGCCACTGATTTCCAAGCGCCTCGTCGAGATCGCCAGGGAAACCGGCGCCGACGCGGTCGCGCATGGCGCGACGGGCAAGGGCAACGACCAGGTACGCTTCGAGCTCAGCGCCTATGCGCTGAACCCCGACATCAAGGTGATCGCGCCGTGGCGCGAATGGGATCTGGCGAGCCGTACCGCGCTGATCGCCTTCGCCGAGCAGCACCAGATTCCGGTGCCCAAGGACAAGCGCGGCGAAAGCCCCTTCTCGACCGACGCCAATCTCCTCCACACCTCGTCGGAGGGCAAGGTCCTTGAAAATCCGTGGGATGAGACCCCCGACTATGTCTATTCGCGCACGGTCAATCCAGAGGATGCGCCCGACACCCCCGAATATATCACGATCGATTTCGAGCGCGGCGACGGCGTCGCGCTGAACGGGCAGGCGATGTCGCCCGCGACCTTGCTCGCGGCGCTCAACGACCTCGGCCGCACGCACGGCATCGGCCGCCTCGACCTCGTCGAAAACCGCTTCGTCGGCATGAAGTCGCGCGGCATGTACGAAACGCCGGGCGGCGAAATCTATGCCCGTGCGCATCGCGGCATCGAAAGCATCACCCTCGACCGCGGCGCGGCGCACCTCAAGGACGAGCTGATGCCGAAATATGCCGAGCTCATCTACAACGGCTTCTGGTTCGCGCCCGAGCGCGAGATGCTGCAGGCGGCGATCGACCACAGCCAGGAAAAGGTCAGCGGCACGGTGCGGCTCAAGCTCTACAAGGGCAATGCGAGCGTCGTCGGGCGCAGGTCGCCGAACAGCCTCTACAGCGAGCGTCACGTGACTTTCGAGGATGATGCCGGCGCCTATGACCAGAAGGATGCGGCGGGCTTCATCAAACTCAACGCGCTACGCCTGAAGCTGCTCGCCAAGCGTGATCGCTGAGCTGGATCCGCCGGGCGCGCGAGATTGATCCGGTTTTAGCCGAAGGAACGATCCCGCGCCGCCCGATGGAAGCCAAATGAAATGAAGGGTTAGCATGGCGTCATGACCTGCGCTAAGGCGCGATCCATGACTGCGACCCGTTTTTTCTCCGACAATGCCGCGACCGTCCATCCCGTGGTGATGGATGCGCTGGCGGCCGCCAACCATGTCGATACCGCCTATGACGGCGACGCGCTCAGCCAGTCGCTCGACGCCGCCTTCTCCGACCTGTTCGAAACCGATTGCGAGGTCGTTTGGATCCCCACCGGAACGGCGGCGAACAGCATCATTCTCGCCCATTTCGTGCGGCCGTGGCAGGGCATCCTCTGTTACGAGGAAGCGCATATCGAGGTCGACGAATGCGGCGCGCCGACCTTCTATTCGGGCGGCGCCAAGCTGATGCCGTTGCCCGGCCGCGGCGCGAAGATCGATACCGAGGCATTGAAGGCCCGCATCGCCGGGATCCGGCAGGATGTGCACCAGGTCCAGCCCGCGGCGGTCAGCATCACCAATGCGACCGAATATGGGCTGTCGTGGCGCGCGCAAGAGATTGGCGAGATCAGCGAGATCGCCAGGGGCCGGAATATGAAACTACATATGGACGGCGCACGCTTCGCCAACGCCGTCGCGTTCCTCGGCTGCGCGCCCGCCGACGTAACCTGGCGCGTCGGGGTCGATGCCCTGTCCTTCGGCTTCACCAAAAATGGCGCGATGATGGCCGAAGCGATCGTCTTTTTCGGCGGTAGCGGCGGGGCCGGGGTGCGCGAACTCAAGAAACGCGGCGGGCATCTGCTCAGCAAGGGGCGCTTTGTTGCGGCGCAGATCCGCGCGATGCTGGCGAACGACCTGTGGCTCGCCAACGCGCGCGCCGCCAATGCGGGTGCGGCCAAGCTGGCGGCGGCGTGCGGCGGCCGATTGATGCACCCGGTCGAGGCGAACGAGCTGTTCGTGCGCCTGACCGCCGAGGAAGCGGCGACGCTGCGCGGAGCCGGGTTTGACTTCTACGACTGGGGCGAAGGCGCGGCGCGCCTGGTCGTCAGTTGGGATCAGGATGCGGAGGCGGTCGCGCCGCTGGCGGCTGCGATCGGCGCGCTATGAGCGAGCAGCCGCTGACGCTGCTCAATCCGCGCATCCTGCTGCCCTTCATGCTGGTGACGCTGATCTGGGGTTCGACGTGGATCGTCATCACGGGCCAACTCGGCGTCGTGCCGCCCAGCTGGTCGGTGACCTATCGGTTCGCGGTCGCGGGCATCGCCATGTTCGCCTTTGCCATCATCCGGCGCGAGCGACTGTGGCCGGGCGGCCCCGCGCTTGCCTTTGCCCTGATCCTCGGCATCGCGCAGTTCGCGTTCAACTTCAACTTCGTCTACCGCGCCGAGCAGCATATCACCTCGGGCCTTGTCGCGGTGCTGTTCGCGCTGCTGATCGTCCCGAACACATTGCTCGGCCGTCTCTTCCTGAAGACCCCGCTCGAGCGGCGCTTCCTTGCCGGGGCAGGGATTGCCATCGTCGGGGTCGGCATGATGATCCTCCACGAATATCGCGCCGCGGCGCTCGGGCCGGCGGCGGTGCTGACCGGGACGGCCTTCACGCTGGCGGGCGTTACCAGCGCGTCGATCGCCAATGTCATGCAGGGAACACGCATTGCGCGGGCGCAGTCGATGACGGTGATGATCGCGTGGGCGATGCTGTTCGGCACGCTGGCCGACGGCGCCTTTGCGTGGATCACTACCGGTCAGCCGGTGATCGAGCCGACCGCGGCTTATGTGGGCGGCGTCCTCTATCTGGGCCTGATCGCGAGCGCGGTGACCTTTCCGCTCTATTTCAATATCATTCGCGCCGTCGGGCCGGGGCAGGCGGCGTGGTCGAGCGTGCTGATCCCGATCATCGCGATGGGCTTTTCGACGCTGTTCGAGGGGTATCACTGGGCAACGCTGTCGATCGCTGGCGGCGTGGTGGCGCTGATCGGGCTGGTGATTGCGGTCGCGAAACGGCCCGAGCGGCCAACGATCAGCGGCAATATGGTTTCGGTTCCGGTTCAGCGCGAGACCTAGTTGCTATCGCTGTATTGTTTTAATAAGACGGTGACATGAAACATCTCGGCAGCACCCTTCTTCTACTCGCAGCCCTTCCGGCGACGCCCGTCTTTGCGCAGACCGCGTGCCAGCCGGGCACCTATGCCGCCCCTGATAGTGACTTTGTCGTGCTGGTGCCGTCGCCAAGCGTTGCGGCGCCGGGGCTGCGCTATATGTTCCGCGACGGCCGCCGCGGCGCGACGACCGAGGCCGGTGTCCCGCTGACGTGCGGCACCGACGCGGTGACGGTGGGCGGCAAGCGTTGGGCGCGGATCGCCTTTCGCGAGACCCCCACAACCTTCGATAGCGTCGGCACGAAAATGACCGGCGTGCTGATCGAACCGCCGGGCGCATCCGATGCGAAGCGGCCGCTTGTCGTCATGGTGCACGGGTCCGAACGCACCTCGCCGATCGGCGGCCTCTATGGCTATGCGATGGCGGCGCAGGGGATTTCGGTGTTCGTCTATGACAAGCGCGGCACCGGCGGGTCCGAGGGCGAATATACGCAGAATTTCGAATTGCTCGCCGAGGATGCCGCGCAGGCACTCGACCAGGCGCGAAGCATGGCGGCGGGGCGCTTCGGGCGCGCAGGCTTCTTCGGCGGCAGCCAGGGCGGCTGGGTCGCGCCGCTCGCCGCGACGCGCACCAAGGCCGATTTCGTCGCGATCGGCTTCGGACTCGTTGCCTCGCCGATCGAGGAGGATCGCGAGCAGATGGTGTCCGAGGTCCGCGCCGCGGGGTTGGGGGACGATGCCGTCGCGTTGGTCAATCGCCTGTCGCAGGCGACGGCGCGGTTGCTGCTGTCCGATTTTCGCGAGGGCTATGATGCACTCGATGCGGTGCGGCGCGAGATGGCGGACAAGCCGTGGGCCGCGAAGGTCGAGGGCGAATATAGCGGCGCGATCGCGCGCATGCCGAACGACGAGCTGCGCCGGATCGGCCGTGCGCGCGTCGACAATCTCGAACTGATCTGGGACTATGATGCGGTCGCGGCTTTGAAAAAGCTCGATACGCCGCTGCTATGGGTGCTCGCGGGCGAGGATCGTGAGGCGCCGATCGAAACGACCCGCGCCGCGCTGCTCGGCCTCGCGAAGGAAGGCAAGTCGGTCGACGTCTATCTCTTTCCCCAGACCGATCATGGCATGTGGGAATTTACCACCGATGCCGATGGCGAACGCCATGTTACGCGGATTACCGACGGTTATCTGAAACTGCTCGGCGATTGGATCAAACGCGACGTGCGCGGCGCCTATGGCCATGCCGAACGCCTGACGCCCAAATCCTGACGTCTAACCCGCGCTGATCCGCTCGATGTCGGCGCCGACCGCCTGGAGCTTCTCTTCGAGCCGTTCGTAACCGCGGTCGAGGTGATAGACGCGGTTGACCTCGGTCGTGCCCTGGGCGGCGAGGCCGGCGATGATCAGGCTCATCGACGCGCGCAGGTCGGTCGCCATCACGGGCGCGCCGACCAGATGATCGACCCCGCGGACCACCGCGCTGCGGCCGCGTACGTCGATGTCGCAGCCCATGCGCGCCAGTTCGGGGACGTGCATATAGCGGTTCTCGAAAATCGTTTCGGTAAACAGCGAAGCGCCCTTGCCCAGCGTCGCCATCGCCATGAACTGCGCCTGCATGTCGGTGGCAAAGCCCGGATAGGGCGCGGTCGACAGCGTGACAGGTTCGGCGCGGCCGGACATGGCGACGCGGATGCCGCCCTTGGTTTCCTCGACCGTCGCGCCGGCTTGGCGGAGTGCCGAGAGCGTCGCCTCCATCTCGTCGGCCTTGGCACCGACCAGCTCGACGTCGCCCTCGGTAATCACCGCGGCGCAGGCGTAGCTGCCCGCCTCGATGCGGTCAGCCATCACGCGATAGGTCGCGCCGTGCAGCCGGTCGACGCCTTCGATGATCAGCGTTTCGGTGCCGATGCCGTCGATATGCGCGCCCATCGCCACGAGGCAGTTGCACAGGTCGACGATTTCGGGCTCGCGCGCCGCATTGCCGAGCACGCAGGTGCCCTTGGCGAGCACCGCGGCCATCAGGGCATTTTCGGTTGCGCCAACCGACACGACGGGGAAGGTGAATTTGCCGCCGGGAAGGCGTCCGTGACCCGGCGCGCTCGCTTTCACATAGCCCGACGCGAGCTCGATCTCGGCGCCGAACGCTTCGAGCGCTTTCAGGTGCAGGTCGATCGGGCGGTTGCCGATCGCGCAGCCGCCGGGCAGCGACACCGTCGCCTCGCCCGCGCGCGCGAGCAGCGGGCCGAGCACGAGGATCGACGCGCGCATCTTGCGCACGATGTCATAGGGCGCGACGGTCGACGTCAGCGTCGTCGTGCGCGCGGTCATCACGCGGCCGAAATCCTCGGGCCGCGAACCCTCGATCGTCGTCGAGCAGCCGAGCTGGTTGAGCAGGTGCCCGAAGCCGTCGACGTCGGCGAGGCGCGGCAGGTTGCGCAGCGTCAGCGGCTCGTCGGTGAGCAGCGCGCAAGGCAGCAGGGTGAGCGCCGCATTCTTGGCGCCGGAGATGGGGATACGGCCCTTGAGTCGCTGGCCGCCGCGAATGACGATTTGATCCATCGGCTGTCTTTAGCGGATGCGAACGCCGGTGCAAGCGGGGCTGGGCGGATGACGGTACGACGGCGTTCCTGATCGTGTGCGTCGGCCCACTGTCGGACCCGAAAGTGATGCTGCGAAAGATCGACAGGGGCGCGCGGGTGCGCGGCGGATTCCACGCTGCCGTCGACGATTGAAGTGGTCGTCCGTCCCCCCGTTGTGGTTGGTTGACCGGGTGCCAAGCTAATCGCTCCGGCGAACTAAGGGAAAAAGCGTCCATGGTTAAGTAGTCGCTTATGGCACCCGGCTTTTGCCGTGGATTTTCAGTCCAAAATATGAAACTATTCGCGTCGATATTTGGGTTGAAAAGGGCAGCGTGCAACCGAAACGACTTTTCAAAAGGGGAGAAGGTCATGCGGAATAGGGTCGTCACGATCGTCACTACGGCTACGTTCATCGCCAGCCAGCTTGCTGTCCCGGCGATGCCACAAGCGACGACGCTGCCTTACCCGCCGCCGGGTGGACCGGTGGTCGTCCAGCCAACTCCGGGCGGCCCGCAAATCCAGCCGCCGCGTCCGGGTGGACCGGAGATCGTCCAGCCTTCGCCGGGCTATGGCTATGCGGGAACGCTCCGCTGCGAATCGCGGAACAACAATATGCAGCGCTGCAATGTCCGCACCGGCAATCGCGTCGACCTGCAGCGGGTGATCGGCGGGCGCTGCTCGAAGGGGCGCGACTGGGGTTTCACCGCCACGCAAATCTGGGTGTCGGACGGCTGCCGCGCCGATTTCGCCTATGGCTATGCCAATGATGGCGGCTATCCGACGCCGCTGCCGCAGCCGGTCAATGACTATGCGGGGACGCTGCGCTGTGAATCGCGCGGCAATCGCTATGAACAGTGCAATGTTCCGACCAACAATCGCGTCGATCTGCTGTACAAGCTCGGCGGTAAATGCAACGCTGGCCGGCAATGGGGCTACACGGCCGATTATGTGTGGGCGGACAAGGGCTGCCGTGCCGAATTCGGCTATGGGTACCGGAATGTCCGGCCGCCCAAGGATAAGGACAAGGGGCCGAGCACCGGGCTGATCATCGGCGGCGTCGTCGTCGCCGGCGGGCTGCTCGCGCTGCTCCTCAGCAAGAAGAAAAAATCGCCGTCGGGCGAAGAGACGGCGGTCGAAGCGCCCGCAACCTATCCCGCAGGTCCGCCGGCGACGCTGAGTGCCAATCTGTCCGCGCTGCCAAGCGCGGCGCGGCCGTCGGTGCAACATTGCATGAACGATGCGGCGCGCCAGATCGGGGTGACCGGCGGAACCCGGCTGTCCTATGACAAGCTGGTCTCGCTCGAACAGGGCAATGGTGGCTGGCGGATCCGGGCGTCGATGACCGCGACCTATCCCGACGGCGCACGCGCGATCGAAATGTATTGCCGCGCGACGCCGAGCGACATCATCCAGCTCGATTTCAGCTAGATAGCTGAAGCGTTTCCGATATTCCGTCACCGCGGCCAAAGCCGCGGTGACGGATTTCGAGACGGAGGCAGGGCCTGACGCGATGATGAAACATGGTGGGCCCGCTGCGGCGCTTTGGTCGCGGGCCTATCTGCTGTTGACGATGACCGCGCTTTTCTGGGCCGGAAATTCGATCGTCGGGCGCGCCGCGCGCGATCTCGTGCCGCCGGCGGCGCTGTCCTTCTGGCGCTGGACGATCGCGCTTGCGCTGCTGCTGCCGCTCGCCTGGCCGCATCTGAAGCGCGATTGGCCCGCGCTGCGGGCGAACTGGCCGATCATCATGGTCCTGGGCGCGCTGGCGATCGGTTCGTTCAACATCCTGCTTTACACCGGCCTGCAAACCACCACTGCGCTCAATTCGATGCTGATCCAGTCGGCGCAGCCGGCGCTGATCCTGATCGTCGGGGCGCTGGTAATGGGTGACGGCACGAGCCTGCGCCAGGTCGCCGGCGTGCTGATCTCGCTTGCGGGGGTGCTGATCATCATCGGGCGCGGCGACCCGCAGATGCTGATCGCGCTGCGGCTCAATATCGGCGATGCGATCATCGGCGGTGCGGTGCTGCTGTGGGCGCTTTATTCGGTGCTGCTCCGCCGCCGGCCGCCGGTCCATCCGCTCAGCTTCCTTGCGGCCTCGATCCTGGTCGGAATTGCCGTCATCGCGCCGGTTTATGCGTTGGAGCTCTGGTCGGGCAGGTTGATCGTCCCGGTGGCGGGCAGTGCGCTGGCGATCGCCTATGTGTCGGTTTTTCCGTCTTTCCTCGCCTATCTTTTCTTCAACCGCGGGGTCGATCTGATCGGTTCGGCGGCGACGGGCCAATATATGAATGTGATGCCGTTGATGGGCGCGGGACTGGCGATGCTTTTCCTCGGCGAGGTGCTGCACCTGTTCCACATCGCCGGGCTGACGCTGATCGTCGCGGGCATATTGGTCGCGGGGCGTCCGGCGCAGCCAGCGGAAACCGCGGCTTAGCGGCCGAGCGCTTCCTCGACCTGCGCCAGCCGGTCCTTGCCGAAAAACATGTCTCCATCGATGAAGAAGGTCGGAATGCCGAACACGCCGCGCGCGACGGCAGCTTCGGTATTTTGGGCGAGCTTGGCCTTGATCGCGGGCTCCTGCGTCCGGGCAAGGAGCGCGGGGCCGTCGAAGCCGTTCGCCGACAGGAAGGTGGCGATCACCTCGGGGTCGTCCATCTTCAGCCCGTCCTCCCACATCGCGCGGTTCACCGCGTCGACATAATCGTCGAGATTGCCTTCGTCGTCGGCGACGATCGCGCCGCGCATGATCGTCAGCGTGTTGACCGGGAAGTGCGGATTGATGCGGAATTTGGTCAGGCGGTGGCGTTCGATGAAGCGCCGCATTTCGAGATTCTCATAGGCGAGCTTGGCCGGGGCGTCGGCATATTGGATCATTGGCGCCTTGTTGCCCGTCGCCTTGAAGATGCCGCCCAAGAGGCATGGTGTGATGACAAGGTCGGCACCGGTGCGATCGAGCAGTTCGGGAAGCGCCTTCATCGACAGATAGGCGTTGGGGCTGCCGAAATCGAAGATGAGTTCGAGGCTTTTGGTCACCATTTTTCTCCCCAGGGACGCAGGTCGAGTTCGTGAGTCCAGGCGCTTTTGGGCTGCTTGTGGAGCATCACATAATTGGCGGCGATCGCTTGCGGATTGAGGACGAGGTCCTGCGCCCTCGCATTGTCAAAATCGGGGTGCCGTTGACGGATGAAATCGGTGTCGATCGCGCCGTCGATGATCGTATGTGCGACATGAATGCCCTGCGGTCCCAGTTCGCGCGCCATCGATTGGGCGAGCATGCGGAGCGCGCCCTTGGCGCCCGAGAAGGCCGAAAAGCCCGATCCGCCGCGTAAGGACGCGGTCGCGCCGGTGAAGATGATCGTGCCGCGGCCGCGCGGGGCCATATGTTTCGCGGCCTCGCGTCCCATCAGGAAGCCGCCGAGGCAGGCCATTTCCCAGACCTTGGTGTAAACGCGCACCGTCGTCTCCACGATGGGGAAATTCACATTGGCACCGATGTTGAACACCGCAACCTCGATCGGGCCGACCTCGGCCTCGACCTGATCGAACAGGCCGATCATCGCTTCTTCTTCGCGCGCGTCGCCGGGGAATGCGCGCGCCTTGTGTCCATCGTCGCGGATCGATTGTGCGAGTGCCTCGAGCGCGTCGGCGTTGCGTGTCCGGCGGTTGACGCAGGCGGTAAGCCCTTCGGCGGCGAAGGCACGGGCGATGGCGCCGCCGGTGGCGTCTCCGGCCCCGATGATGACGGCTGCGGACATAAACGACTCTCCTCTTGCGCCTGATAGTAACTATGATAATCATAGTGACAAGGGTTAATTTCTCTCGTCATTCCCGCGAAAGCGGGAACCCAGCGAGCTACTGTTGCGGGCTGGGTTCCCGCTTTCGCGGGAATGACGAAGAAGAGGAGGTGCGGGATACATGCCAAAACGCGCGGATCTGTCGGACACTTTCTGCCCCGTCGGGCGATCGGCCGAGCTGCTCGGCGACCGCGCGGTGCTGTTGATCCTGCGCGACCTGTTCTTTGGCAACCGGCGGTTCGAGATCATCGCCGCCAATACCGGACTCGGCCCGCAACTGGTGTCGGCGCGACTCAAGCGGCTACTGGTCGAAGGCGTCGTGGAGCGACGCGCATATCAGGAACGTCCGGTCCGCCACGAGTATCGGCTGACCGCCAAGGGCAAGGATCTGTTCGACGTCCTTTACGCGATGCGCAACTGGGCCGAACGCTGGGCTTATGCGCCGGACGAGACGGGCGGTGGGCCGGCGATGCGCTATTTTCATCGAGCCTGCGGTGCCGATGTCGGAACGGCGATAGTGTGCCCCGGTTGCGGTGAGCCGCTCCGCTATGGCGATTTGAAGGGCGAGCCTTCGCCGGCGCTCAAGGCCGAGCAGGCGGCGCGGGTGGGCTAGATCAGGCCTTTTCCAGCGTGCATTGCAGCGGATGCTGGTTCTGCCGCGCGGCGTCCATCACCTGGTTCACCTTGGTCTCGGCGACCTCATAACTGAACACGCCGCACACGCCGACACCCTGCTGGTGGACGTGCAGCATGACCTGTGTCGCCTGTTCGATGTCCATGTTGAAGAAACGCTGCAGCACCATCACGACGAATTCCATCGGCGTATAATCGTCGTTGAGCAGCAGCACCTTGTACATCGACGGCTTCTTCGCCTTGGCGCGGGTGCGCGTCGCGATGCCGACGCCGGGGGTGCTGGGCGAGCCGTCGTCCTTGTCCGCCATCGCGCGGACCGGGTGGGAGGTGAAAACAGGAAGCATCATCGGCAGGAATATCGCAAGCCACGGGCGAAGCGCAAGGGGCGGGCGCGCGGATTTTAACCTCTTGTTCGCCAGCCAGGCGCCGGCGCGGGGTAGGGGGCCCCAAAAACAAGAACCGCCCGCTTCCTGAAGAAGCGAGCGGCCTTGGGGGTGTCGGCGCAGGCGGGGAGGGAGGGGGAAGGCCCGCGCCAACGGAAGTTGAAAGCCCTTAGGCGGCCTTCAGCTTCGAAGTGATAACCGAAACGCGGTTCGAGATCGGCGCGAAGCTTTCGTTCGTCAGCTTGACGACGAGTTCGCTGGTCTTCGAGGTCTGCGCAACAGCGGCGTCGAAAGCCTTCTTGCTGTTTTCGGCATAGAGCTTGAAGAAGTCGGCCGGGGTCTTGACGGCGGTGTAGCCC
>Ga0247823_10003949_pt1 | contig 11927 bp, 6 predicted proteins | sample 13C_PalmiticAcid_2_FD_192426 | JGI IMG/M metagenome (GOLD analysis project Ga0247823, IMG submission 192426) | Soil microbial communities from agricultural site in Penn Yan, New York, United States - 13C_PalmiticAcid_Day30 | ecosystem: Environmental > Terrestrial > Soil > Agricultural land...
GCATCGGCCACGCGGGCGATCTCGGCGGCGCGCTCGGGCGTCTTGACGCCGAAGCCGACGGCGACCGGCAGGTTCGCCGCCTTGCGGACCCGCTCGACGGCAGGGGCCACAGCGGCGGCCTGCGCCTCTTTCACGCCCGTCACGCCCGCGACGGAGACGTAATAGACGAAGCCCGAGGTGCCGCGCGCGATGACCTTCAGCCGGTCGTCGTCCGAGGTCGGCGTGGCCAGACGGATCAACGACACCTCGGCCGCGTCCAGCGCGGCGGCCAGAGGCCCGGCCTCTTCCGGCGGGCAATCCACCACGATCAGACCGTCCACGCCCGCCGCCGCCGCGTCGCGCGCAAAGGCCTCGTAGCCGTAGCTTTCGACCGGGTTCAGATAGCCCATCAGTATGACCGGCGTGGCGTCATCGCCCTTGCGGAAATCGGCCACCAGATCCAGCGTGCCTCGCAAGGTCATCCCCGCCGCCAGCCCGCGCAGGGCCGCGCGCTGGATCGGCGGCCCCTCGGCCATAGGGTCCGAAAACGCCAGACCCAGTTCGATCAGGTCGGCCCCGGCGGCGGGCAGACCGCGCAGGATTTCCAGCGCCTCGTCGCGGCTGGGATCGCCGGTCATGACATAGGGAATAAATCCCGCCCGGCCTTCGGCCTTCAGCGCGGCGAAACGGGCGTCGATACGAGCAGTCGTCACTGAGCTACCTCACAAACTTTCTGCATGGCCTCAGCGGGCACGGCGAACCATTGGAAATCCGAAACAGGATAGCAGCGCGAACCATAGGCCAATCCCGGCGCAGACGGGATCAGATGTCGATCACACACCAACTGGTCACGCACCGAAGCGCCTCGAATAGTCCGCGTGTCGCCATCCTTGCCGCACGCAACGATGTCGGCGGAACGCGCAATCGTCGCCCCCGCCGCCTCGACGGAATTCTCTAGCGGCGCTGAAACACAGGACGCGACCAGAAAGATCAACCCAAGGCCAACAGCCCCCTGCCGCCCCGTCACTGGGGCGTCGCTCCTGCGGCCGGCGCGGCGGGTTGGCCGGCGCAGACGTCGCCGGGGATGGTGGCGAAGCCCAGGTAGCCCGGCGACGTCGCTTCAGCCGGCTTGGTCTCGTCATAGAAGGCGATCATCTGCATGCCGTCGCAACCACCGCCCTCGCGGCGCTTGATCAGGACCACGCGGTTCTCTTCACCGGCGGCGGGCAACCAGCCCTCTTTTTCGAGCTGCGCCAGGTAGGCGTCAGCCAGATCACTGACCTGGTCCAGTTGCGCGGTGACGCAGAAGGCGGGGCTGCGCAGCTGGGCCCCGCAGTCGGGCGAGACCACGGCCGGAGCCAGGACCGGCACCCCCGTCGCGGCGACGCCGGGACCAAAGGACGGCGCGGCGGGCGCGGGGGCCTGAACCGGCGCGGGCGCGGCGGGCGCCGCCTGGGTCCTGGCCATGGTCAGGGTCGGCGACGCCAGAACGGCGAGGGCCGCGATCAGAAGACTGTTCATGCTCAAAGCTCCACGCCCAGATGCTTGGCTACGGTGAAGATGTCCTTGTCGCCCCGTCCTGACAGGACCAGGACAACATCGCCGTCCTTGCCGACCTCCTTCGCCACCTCGCCGATGCGGGCGAGCGCGTGCGAAGGCTCCAGAGCCGGAATGATGCCTTCCAGTTTCGACAGCAGCTGGAAGGCCTCCAGCGCTTCGTCGTCGGTGGCCGACAGGTATTCGCCACGCCCCAGATCGTTCAGCCAGGCGTGCTCCGGCCCGATGCCGGGATAGTCGAGCCCGGCCGAGATCGAGTGCCCTTCCAGAATCTGACCGTCGGCGTCCTGCAACAGATAGGTGCGGTTGCCGTGCAGCACGCCGGGGCGGCCGCCCTTCAGGCTGGCGGCGTGTTCGGGGGTGTCCAGACCATGACCCGCCGCCTCGACGCCGATCAGGCGCACGCCCTCGTCTTCGATGAAGGGGTGCATGGCGCCGATGGCGTTGGAGCCGCCGCCGATGCAGGCCACCACGGCGTCAGGCAGACGCCCGATCTGGGCCAGCGACTGGCGCTTGATCTCCTTGCCGATCACCGACTGGAAATCGCGCACCATGGCCGGATAGGGGGCCGGGCCCGCCGCCGTGCCGATGATGTAATAGGTGTCCTCGACGTTGGTGACCCAGTCACGCATCGCCTCGTTCATGGCGTCCTTCAGCGTCGCCGCCCCCGCCGTAACGGCCTCGATCTCGGCCCCCAGCAGCTTCATGCGGAAGACGTTGGGCTGCTGACGCTCGACATCGACCGCGCCCATATAGACGGTGCAGGGCAGGCCGAAGCGGGCGCAGACGGTGGCCGAGGCCACGCCGTGCTGACCGGCGCCGGTCTCGGCGATGATCCGCGTCTTGCCCATGCGCCGCGCCAGCAGAATCTGGCCCATGCAGTTGTTGATCTTGTGCGCGCCCGTGTGGTTCAGGTCCTCGCGCTTCAGCCAGATCTTGGCCCCGCCGAAGTGATCGGTCAGGCGCTCGGCGAAATAGAGCGGGCTCTCGCGACCGACATAGTGAGTCAGGAAGCCGTCCAGCTCGGCCTGGAAGCTCGGGTCGGCCTTGGCCGCCTCATAGGCCGCGTTCAGCTCGTGAATGAGCGGCATCAGGGTTTCGGGCACGAAACGGCCGCCATAGGGACCGAAGCGGCCCTCGGCGTCAGGCCAGCTGTAAGGCTCGGGGGAATTCGGGAGGATTGCGTTCACGAGCGGCAGTCTTTCGCGAGAAGGCGACGAAATCAGGACCGGGATACGGCCTCAAGGAAGGCGCGGATGCGGTCAGGGTCCTTAACACCGGGTTCGCTTTCGACGCCAGAGGAGACATCGACCAAAGGCGCCCCCGAAATCCGCACCGCCTCGGTGACATTTTGCGGATCCAGCCCGCCTGCGAGGAACCAGTTTGCCGGAAGCGCCCGGTTCTTCATCAGCGCCCAGTCAAACGATGCCCCCACGCCGCCGGGCAGGTCGGACCCCTCGGGCGGCCTGGCGTCGAACAGCAGATGGTCGGCGACATCGGCCCAATCGGGCACGCCGGCGAAGTCGGCCTCGTTACGGATCGGCAGGGCCTTGATGATCCCCGCCCCGGTCAGCCGCCGCACCTCGGCGGCGCGCTGCGGCGTCTCATGACCATGCAACTGGATCAGGTCGGGCCGCAGGATCAGGCCCACCTCGGTCAAAAGGGCGTCGTCGGGATCGACCAGCACCGCCACGATCTTCGCCCGCTTGCGCGCACGGTCGAACAGGGGGGCGGCGTGCAGGGGCGGGATATGGCGCGGGCTCTTTTCAAACACCACCGCCCCGACGAAGGCCGCGCCGCCGTGCAGCGCCGCCTCCAGCGTCTCGGGCGTCGTCAGTCCGCAAATCTTGGCCAAGGTCTGAAGCTGGGTCATCGACAAGGGAGGTGCGCGAGAGCGCCCTTCCGGTCAAGCGCCGGGCGGCGCCTCACACCTTCAGGCCCTCGCGGTCCGATTGAAAATCAGGCTTGGCGATACAGGAACGCCGGCTGACTTCCCGGCGCCCCGTCGCTCCCCGGCCTGGATGGCGCATGGGACACAGGCGGCATATCTTGTCCCCCGTCCGGACCGCCTGAACGCCCATGTCCGCCTCCCCGAGGAAAACACCATGACCGTCAAAGCCTATGGCGCCCATGCCGCCGACAAGCCGCTCGAAGCCCTCGACATCTTCCGGCGCGCGCCTGGCGAGCACGACGTCCAGATCGAGATCGCCTATTGCGGCGTCTGCCATTCCGACCTGCACACCGTGCGCGGCGAATGGCCCGGAACCCTCTATCCCTGCGTGCCGGGCCACGAGATCGTCGGACGCGTTTCCGCCGTCGGCGCCCATGTCAGTCGTTTCAGGGAAGGCGATCTGGTCGGGGTCGGCTGCATGGTCGACAGCTGCCAGGCCTGCGCTTCCTGCGACGAAGGGCTGGAGCAATACTGCGAGGGCACGGGCATGGTCGGCACCTATAACGGCCCCACGCCGGACGCCCCGGGACACACCCTGGGCGGCTATTCGCAACGCATCGTCGTCAGCGACAAGTTCGTGGTGAAGGTCAGCCACCCCGAGGATCAACTGGCCGCCGTGGCCCCCCTGCTGTGCGCCGGCATCACCACCTGGTCGCCGCTGCGGCACTGGAACGCCGGTCCCGGCAAGAAGGTCGGCGTCGTAGGCATCGGCGGCCTGGGCCATATGGGGGTCAAGCTGGCCCGCGCCCTGGGCGCCGAAGTCGTGGCCTTCACCACCTCGGAAAACAAGCGTGAAGACGCCAGGGCCCTGGGCGCTCACCAGGTCGTCGTTTCGCGCAACGCCGACGAGATGAAGGCGCATCGCGGCAGTTTCGACCTGATCATCAACACAGTGGCCGCCAGCCACGATCTGGACGCCTACACCAGCCTGCTGCGTCGTGACGGCGCCCTGGTTCTGGTCGGCGTGCCCGAACACAACCACCCCTCGCCCCAGTTCGCCTCGCTGATCTTCCGCCGCAAGGCGATCGCCGGCTCGATGATCGGCGGCATCGCCGAAACCCAGGAAATGCTCGACTTCTGCGCCGAGCACGGCATCGTCGCCGACATCGAGATGATTCCGATCCAGCAGATCGAGGACGCCTACGCCCGCATGACCAGGAGCGACGTGAAATATCGCTTCGTCATCGACAGCGCGAGCCTGGCGACGTCCTGAGAACAGGCTCGATACGTCCAGCACCCGCCGCTGTCCCTGGGTCCTGCCCCTGATGAGACAGCGGCGGCTGCTTCACGGATTGCCGCCTCCAACGACCGTGACGGCCTGCTGTCGGCACTCAGCCTCGGGACAGAAGCTGCCTTGAGTCTGAAGCTTGGGCTCCGGATCCCAGTCCAGAGTGAAGTCCGGCGACTGGGCCACATGCTTCAACAGCGCCGATCCGTCCTGCCCCCTCGCCGGCAAGGGATCGATGGTGAACACCGCTCCTGTGAAGGTCATGTCGTAGTTGGCTGACAGCCCCAGCGTGCCCTGGCCGATCCTGTATGCTCCCGGCGCCTCGCCCGCGACACGCGTGGGACCGCCCGTGAAATCATCTCCGGCCACGAGGCCGCCTGCCGTAATGCGATAGGCCAGGTTCGGGTCGGCCTGCCCGAACATCTTGGTCCCATTGTCGGCGGACACCGCAATCTGCCGGCGCAGAATGTCGGCCTGGGCCGCCGCGACCGGAGAGAGAATATAGTTGCCTGCGTCCGCGCCCGACAGCGCCACCCCTGAAGCGACGACCGTCTTGGCGACGCCGGCGTTCCAGTCGGTGAAGGCGTAGCTGCCCGCCGCGGAAACATCATCGCCGGCCACGACGCCGTTCAAGATGATGGAGCCCGCAGCGGCGACCGTACGATCATAGGTCTTGTCGGTCGCATCCAGCACCCCGGTGATCGTCCTGGCGTCGATACGCAGCACGCCCGTCTCCAGGGCAAAGGCGTAGTTGAAGTCCGACGCCAGACTGCCGAGACCGGCGTTCAAGACATAGGTTCCGACATTCTTGCCGGTCGCGCCGGAAACCGTGGCCGCACCGGACCAGGCTTCAGCCGCCAGATCGCCGTTGACCAGGCCGGAGATCGTCGTCGTGACGACGGGTACGCCGCCATCATAGGTCACGACCTGACTGTCGGGCGTCACCGTCAGGGTCGGCTGGTAGGCGTAGACGAAGCGGTTCCCGGCGTTGGGCGTCGCAGCAAACGTCCCGGTCGAGAAGTCGTATGCGGCGCCATAGTAGGACTTGCCCGCCAAGCCGTTGAAGGCGTTGCCCGCCGTCGAGCCCGTCGGGTCGCCGGCCGCCTGGGTATAGATCAGCCAACGCCCCGCCGGGTTGGACGCCGCCACGGCGTCCGCGCCGCGTCCGTTGGTGAAGACGCCGTCGGAAGCCAGCACCACCGCGTCGCCTGCTCCATCAGCCCGGATCAAGCCGTTGGCGGTGAAGCCCATGCCCCCATGGGACGTCAGGGCGACGCTACCCGTACTGCGAACCGCTCCATCGACCACCAGGGCGCGGTCATTGTTCAGCTTGAGCTGTCCGCCCGTATTGGTGAAATCGCCGAGCTGAGCCACCTGGTTGGCCGCCTCGAATCCGGCCCCGCCAACCGATGACCCGATCAGCCTTTGCGCGGTAACGCCCCCCGTCGTCGCCTGTGTGACGGCTTGACCGGAGCGCAGTTCGACAGTCTGGCCGACAGCTGTGATCGGACCATTGATGTGGAGGCCGACAAGATCGTTGAAGGCGAAGCCGCCGTCGGCGACCGTGACCGCATCAAGAGTGGCCACACGATTGTCGCCCAGCAGAACCACAGCGCCGCCAGACGTCACGCCGAGTGACGCGGCCTGCAACGCCGCTTGCTGAGTGATCCCCGTCGCCGCCTTCAGGGACAAGGCGCCCTCGACGTCGACCACGCTTCCCGGCCCGGTATCGCCCAGGGCCAGCGCGCCTGCGACGGACGTCACCGACAGATCGTCCGACACGATGGCCGAAACCAGGCGAACGTCGCCGCCACCGCTGATCCGGGAGGCTGTATCGGCCGTCAATCGCTCAACGGTCAGGGCTCCGTCCGGTCCGTCGATCAGGACCGCACCGTTCGTCGAATCCGCCTCGACAATACGCAGCGAACCATTGACCACGTGGACCGCCACGCCCTCCGACCCGCTGACAGTCGTGAGGTTCGCGTTGACGACACGATCCAGATTGACGTCGACACGCCCGTTCGCGGCCACGGCCTCGACGACAGCCCCCGCGTTCGCCGACGTAACCATATTGGCCGACGTGACGCCCCCGGACGCAGGCGCGCCCAGAACGGCGTCGCCGTTCGCGGACCGAAGGGTCAGTCTGTTGGTCCCTGTCCCGGTCAGGGTGGCGGCGCCCAGGCTGGCGGTTCCCGTCGAAGTGGAAACCAGGATGGAAGATACGGCCGTTGCGGCGTCGATCCTGTCGCTGGCGGCGAGATGAACCCTGACGTCGCCACCGTTCGAGGACAGGTCAGCCCTGCCCGCGCCGCCGCCCGACCTGCTGAAGACATTGCTCGCAGCGATCGACAGGTCATCGGAGGCGCCCAGCACCACGTCGTCTGTAGCGGTGATGTCGAGGTCACGTCCTGTCCCCGCGCCGGTCAGTTCGGCCCGACGCAGGACCACCTGCCCGCCGGTGGAGCGGATCAGGATGTCGTCGCCGGCCGTGGTCGAGATCAGATCAATGTCGCCTGCGGCGGAGACATCGGCATCACCACCGGCGACAAGCGCGTAGGCGCTTGTCAGGCCGTCATGGGATTCCAGCCTCAGATCGCCTGTAGCCGTGAGGGCGTGCGTCAAGATCAGGCCGCCGTCCGTATCCGTGATCGACAGATTGCGGATCGTCCCTGCCGGATTCAGGGCTGCGCCGGCCCAGGCGGGCGCCGTGGCCGTATAGTCGCCGCCGCTGACGGTGATCGCGGCGGCGTTGACCGTCCCGCCTCCTCCATGGAGCGCGACATTATGACCGCTGACCGTCCCTGCGGTGAAACCGCCGCTGATCCCGATCGAGGCCGTGCCGGACGCGGCGTCGGCGACCACCGAAGTCAAGCCGCCCGGCAGACCGTTCAGGAAGACATGCGCATCGCCGCCCGAAGACGCGACGTCCAGGGTTCCGAACCCGCCCGTGCGCTGAACGATATTGGTGGTCGCCACTCCCGCCTGACTGTCCGCGCCCAGGGTGGCGGTTCCTGTTGCGGCGACCTCAAGCGCGCCGCCGCCTGTTATCGCAGCCCCGCGCAGAGTCGCGGCGCCGTCCAGAGCCCGCACCAGAATCGAGCCGCTGGACGTCAGCTGTCCCGCCACCACGTCGCCCGTCGTCGCGGTGACGACAAGGTCTCCGCCGCTTGAGACCAGGCCTCCGGCGCCGGCGCTGCTGCTGAAGCCCGTCGCGCCTGTCAGCGTCAGGTCGCGCGTCGCTTGAACCTGGCCGGCCGGCGCGACGGACAAGAGGCCCGCTGTGGTGGTGATGGCGACATCCCGTCCAGCGACATCGCCTGTGATGGACAGGTCCTTGGCGTTGCTCAGCGAGACATCGTTCGCAACGGCCTGGAGCCTGGACACCCTGTTGATCATATTGGCGCCGCCAAGGTTCACGCCCGTGGCGCTCTCGGCCGCCAGAAAGTCCGTGGTGACGCTCCCGCCTGTCTGGCTGATCGCGCCGCCGCTCGAAGACAGTTCGACGGTCCCGGAGGCGCTGTAGTTCCCGGTCAACGTCAGATCGCCCGCAGCCGTCCAGTCCAGATTGCGCGCCGATGAGGCCGAGCCCAGGGTCGCGATGTCGGAGGCTTCGATGACGATGTCGCCGGCTGCGCCTCCGCCCCCCTGGGTGACGGCCGAGCCGACATTGACCGCGCCGGTGGTCGAACGCGCCAGGACGTGAGCATCGTCCAAGGTGCCGGCGCCCGTCGATGTCAGGGTCGCGCCGCTGGCCAGGACGTCGCCGCCCGACGCCGTGATCTCGACGTCGTCCCCGGCCATGGCCGATGACGTGACGCTCGCATTGCCGTTCGAGGCCGTCACGAACACATCGCCGGCGGCCGCAGCGTTCGCCACGCTGGCGCTGGCCCCATTGATCCTCAGATTGCGGCTGGAACTACCCGTCGTCAGCGTCGCGCTGGTCGCGCCGCTGACGGTGATGTCGCCCGCCTGGGTTCCCGTCCCCTGAGTCAACAGCGTGCCGCCGGACGCCGAACCGGACGTGGAGCGGATCAGAATATGGGAATCGTCCGCACCTGCTCCCGTCGCCTTCAGATAGGCGCCGCCCGCCGTCACATTGCCGTCGGCTGTGATCTCGATGTCGTCTCCGGCGAAGATGCGGTTGGTCACATAGGCCTGGGTCGTACCCGTGACATAGACGCTACGCACTGCATCGACCGTGCTCAGAAACACCTGAGGCGCGCTGAGTGTAAGGTCCCGCGCCGAGTTGCCGAGGGTCAGGGACGCCGAGCCGTTGCTGGTGATCAGAATATCGCCCGACGTCGTCGTGGTGGCCGCACCGACCGAGCTGTTGTTCGACGATGAGACCGTCACGCCGGTGGCGCCCGTGATCTGGGTGACGGTGGCGCCCGGCCCGCCGGCCGCGACCGTCGCCGCGCCCGCGCTGGCGGTGACTTCGCTGGCGGTGATCGACCCGGAGGTCGTGCTGATCTGGACCGTCTGTCCATAAGCCGTCTGGACGCTGAGCGCGCCGCTGGAAGCGCTGAGCACCACATCGCCGGCGGCGTTGACCGATGCGCTGGTCGCCGAAGAAAGCGTCGACATCCGGATCAGGCCGTTGGACGCCGCCCGCAGCACGGCCGTCGGATCGGCGGCGTTGACGAACGTCGCATCATTCAGGCCTGTTCCGCCGGCGAAGACGAAGCCGCCGGCGGTCATGGTCGCGCCGGGAGAGACGATGACCCCCTGCGGCGAGTAGAACCAGATATTGCCCCCCGTCGCCGCGCCGACCTTGCCGCTGATGACGGCGCCGTTGTCGATCGCGATCTGACTCGTGGTCTTGTTGAGGACGATGTCGCTGGCGCTATCGAAGAGGAAGTTCATCGTGTCGCCGCTGCTGACATGCAGGCTGGACCAGTTGATCACCGTCCGCGACGCGTTCAGGTCGATCTGCAGGGTGGCGGCGTCCGGGGCGGTGATGACCGGCTGCGACCCGCCCGACGAAACCGTGATGCTCCCTGCCCCCGGTATGCCGGGCAGGGTGCCGGCGGAACTCGGATGCGCCAGCATTGCGGCGACGCCGCACAGGGCCGAGGCCGCCAACAGGCCTGTACGGCGCGCGCGGTTCTGACGAATGACGGAACTAAAGGCGGTGTTCGACGGGGTCATGAGGGACGCTCCGGAAACTTCAGCGGATTAGAAAAGAGCAGCGGAAAGCGAGAGCAGCACCCGTGACGAAGGCGTGTCACGCCCTCCGAACGGGTCGTCGAGCGGCTGGGCCCATGTCAGATCCAGAGCCGCTCGCGACGTGAGTTGGGCCCGCACTCCCGCACCGACCGACGCCAGGCTCAGCTTGCCTCCGCCGACGCCCAGGTTCCTCAACCCGGCGACGTCATAGAAGACATAGGGCCGCCAGGCGGCGCGCCCGTCCGCTATGGGTAGCGAGACCGTGCTCAGTTCGATCGAAGCTGACAGCGCGCGATCGCCGGACGCGACCGACGGATCATAACCCCGCCCGATCGTCAGATTGCCGACGCCGTATTCCTCGTAGGACAGCAGCGCATCCTCGGTGTGCTGCCAGGCCAGCGCGAGCCTGCCGACCAGCGGCCCCGCAAGACGACCGCCGATTTCTCCCTCGGTTCGCAGCACCAGGGCGTCCGGCCGGCCCTTGAACCGCGACGCCGCAGGGTCGCCGTAGTCGCTGGCCCCGAGTTCCCCGGTTCCCTTTCTAATCTCGACGACGCCGGTCATGGCCACGGAATGGTCCGCCAGGCTCTCGGGCGCATAGTGGCCGTCCACGCGCATGAAGAAGACCCGCAGGTGGTCCTCGGTCAGCACGGCCATGCCGCCGCCGAACTCGACCTTCTGGTCGATCCATTCCATGCCGCCGCCGATGTTGAGGTTGTGACGGCGATGGCGCACCAAGGGATAGGTCAGACGCGCGCTGCCCGCGAACGAAACCCCCTCCAGGTTCAGCGGCGCGAGAACATCACCGGGCTTGGTCCAGCCCCATGCCCCTGACAGATCGGCCACCAGCCCCTCGCCTCCGATATAGAAGCGTTCGCCGATCTGAACCACGCGCTGTTCATCGCTGAACAGGGTGCCGTAGCCGAGGATGGATGTCCGATCGCCCAGCGACGTCATGCCGTTGAAGTCCAGGCGCGCTAGCGCCAGATCACGCCCGACAGTCCTTGAGCCGTAATTCTGGGCCATGACCGAACCGTTCGCCGCATCACGGGAGATGCCGATCTCGAGATCCAGCGAACCGTCGCCCGCCGCAGACGGCCGCAACGCCGACTGAATGCTCACGCCCGGCACGTCTGACGCCAGCAGCAGATAGCGTTGCGCGACATCGAGATCGAACGGCGCCATGTCGCGCAGATGGTCAAGGAAACGCTCGACCTGCTTCTGGGCCGGACCGGCGTCGCCATGATAATTGACCGAAGCAATCCGAGCCTCGACCACCATCAGGACAAGACGGCCATCAACGATCCGCTGCTCGGGAATGATGATGTTCGCCAGGATCCCGCTACGCAGATAGAGCATCGCGGCCCGATCGCGAATTTCACAGACCGCGCTCAGGGGCGCCTCGCGGCCGATGAAGTCAGCATAGGTCGAGGCCAGGATCTGATCCGATACGGCCAGGCGACCCGACGTCGCCCCCTTGAACTCCACGGCGCTCAAGGTGACCTTGATCGGACTCTCTCGAATGGCGCAGGGTCCCGCCTCCATGCCCTTGAACAGATCCCCGCGCGGAGCGGCGGCGATCGGGGCGGCGCTGGCCGGATCCAATTCCTGTCGTGACGGCAACGCCACCTGAGCGTCAGCCGGCGCGTCGACGGCGAAACTCGCCGCCAGGCAGGCCGTCACGCCCGCCATCAGAACAAGCCCGCGGCTTCTCAACAAGCTTTTCAACACAGCCCCCTCGACCCTCGCGCCAGACACCCCCGGCCGGGCGCCATCATGACGCCGATCCGGAAGTGTAACATCGATCTTCGAATTACATGTTCGGAGTTCACGTTTTTTGCCGCGGCGATCCGGCGCGCCTGCAGCCAGGGCGTCACAGGCGAAGATGCGTGTTCCAGAAGGAAGTGCAGGACGGCATGGCGTCGCTGTTTTGGGCGCGGACGGCAGAAAGCCCCGCCGAGTGTGTCAGCGGGGCTTTGAGATGTTTGGGTGCGGGAGCAGGATTTGAACCTGCGACCTTCAGGTTATGAGCCTGACGAGCTACCG
>Ga0247823_10003950_pt1 | contig 11927 bp, 8 predicted proteins | sample 13C_PalmiticAcid_2_FD_192426 | JGI IMG/M metagenome (GOLD analysis project Ga0247823, IMG submission 192426) | Soil microbial communities from agricultural site in Penn Yan, New York, United States - 13C_PalmiticAcid_Day30 | ecosystem: Environmental > Terrestrial > Soil > Agricultural land...
GCGCTATCGGCGCGCGGTCTTTCGATTCCCGGCGATGTCGCGATCGTCGGCTTCGACGATGCGCCGATCGCCAGCGTCCACCGCCCGTCGATCAGTTCGATCCGGCAGGATGGCGCCGAGGCCGGTCATGCGCTCGCCAATGCGGTGATGGCGCTGATCGAAGGAAATGCGTCCACCGCAGCGCACGCGCTTCGCGTCGAGCTAATCGCGCGCGAAACGAGCCGCTGAGGCGTCAGCCGAGCCGCTTGCGGAAGAATTTCGCGATGATCGCATAAGTTTCGACCGATTCCGGCAGGTCGACGTCCATATGATGTGCGTGCCAGAGACCATCGAACAGGACGAAGTCTGCATCGACACCCGCCGCCAGCAGGCGGCGATGCATGACCGACACCGCGCTCGCCGCGAAATCGCGCGTCGCCGAGATCAGCAGGCTCGGCGGGAAGCTTGCCAGTATTTCGGGATGTTCGGCGGAGAGGACAAGCGGATCGGACAGGTCGGCGCCCCAGAAATAGGGAAGCTCCTCGACCTTCGGCGCTGCGCCGGTGCCCGCTCGCGGGTCGAACAGCGCCTGCGACAGCGCCGCGTCGCCGGCGAACGGGACCGGTGCACCGTGGAATATTCCGATCGCACCGGGTACCGGCAGCCCGTCGTGGAGAAGACGCGCGATCGCCTGCGTCGTCAGCACCGCGCCCGCCGAGCAACCGTAAATGCCGATCTTGGCGGGATCGACCGTTTCGATCAGCGCACGATACACCGCGACGACATCGTCGACGGCCGCCGGATAGACATGCTCGGGCGCAAGACGGTAATCGACTGCGACGACGCGCAGGCCCGCAACCGATGCAATCGGCACCGCCTCCAGGAGCGCGCCCGCTCCTTCACCCCACATGAAACCACCGCCATGGAGGCACAGCAACACCGGCGACTCATCAGCGCCGCCCGTCGGCATGACATCATAGACCTTCACGCCCGTGATTTCGCGTTCGGTGATATCGACCGCATATCGGGCCTCGGCCTTGTCGAGCAAACGCTGATTATAGGCGGCGAAGAACTGCCGCGCTTCGGACAGGTCGGTCGGCGCGGCCGATTCGGCCAGATAGGCGCCAAACCGTGCCTTCGCCGCGTCGCTGACCCACGGACCAAATTGCTCGGCGTTGCTCATCCCAAGCCCCTTGTTATCGATAGCAGGTTAAAATCACCTCTATTGATAGGCTTTGTCCGCGTCGATGCAACCTCTATTGACATCGATAACATTTTTCGCCATTTCACCCTCGACCGGACGAATCCGGCTATCCTTTGGGAGGGAAGTGATGATTTCGATGCGTTCCGCCTTTCTGCTTGCGCTCGCGAGCAGCGCGAGCTTGCTGCCCGCCGCCGCTTTTGCACAGACCGAAACGCCGCCGGCGGACGAAACGACCGCCAGCGAGGACAGCGGCTTTGCCGACATCATCGTCACCGCGCGCCGCCGCGAAGAAAATCTGCAGAGCGTGCCGATCGCAGTCACCGCCTTCACCGACGAAGCGCTCGAGCAGAAGGGCGTCTCCGACCGCACCTCGCTCGCCGACAACACCCCTTCGCTGTTCACGATCAGCGGCGGCTATCCCCGCGAGTTCGCCTATTTCGCGCTGCGCGGTCAGGGGCCGGCCTTCGGATCGACCCCGGGCGTCGTCAATTATTTCGCCGAAGTCCCGAACAGCGTGAACGTGGACGGCCGTGTCGGCACTTATTTCGACATGGCTAATATCCAGGTGCTCGCCGGGCCGCAGGGCACTTTGTTCGGCAAGAATGCGACCGGCGGCAACATCCTGTTCGAACCGGTCAAGCCGAAGGATGAATTTGAGGGCTATGTCCGCGTCCAGCTCGGCAATTATAACGACCGCCGGGTCGAAGGCGCGCTCAACACGCCGATCGTTCCCGGCGGCGTGATGCTGCGCATCGCCGGCGAAGTCGGCCGCCGCGACGGCTATACCAAGGACGTCGGTCCCTTCTTCGAAGGCAAGGACTACGACAATCTTTCTTATGAGAGCTTTCGCTTCGGCCTGACCCTGCAGCCGACCGACAACATCGAACTCTATACGATGCTGCGCTATTATCATTCGGACACCAATGGCGGCGGCACGGTGCTCGGCGCCTACAACCCGGCGGCGGGTTTCGACGCCACGGCACTGGGGCTAGGGTTCCTTCCCGTGGCGGCCTTCTATCCTGGCGTGCTGACCGCCGTCGCCGAGCAGCAGGCGCGCGGTCCGCGCCGCGTCTCCTATGATCTCGACCAGTTTTCGGAGACGAAATATTGGCAGGTGATCAACCAGGCGTCGGTGCAGCTCAGCAACAATATCAAGCTGCGCAACATCATCAGCTATTCCGAATTGCGTACGATCTACGGCTATGACTATGATGCCATGCCGTTCCCGATCGCGGGCCAGCGCGGGCGCATCCCCACCGTCGCCCCCAATTTCTTCACCGAGGAGCTGCAGCTTCAGGGCACGTTGTTCGATGACGCGGTCGATTTCTCGGTCGGCGGCTATCTCGACCGGCAGAGCTGGTCCGACCCGGCGGGGATCGAGGTCTATACCTTCTTCCCGATCGGCACGCTGATCCCGACGATTTCGGGCTTCTTCACCCAGACGAACAAGAGCGAGGCCGTGTTCGGGCAGGCGACTGTCGATCTCGGCAAGCTGTCGGGCGCGCTCACCGGGCTCAGCGTGACGGGCGGGCTCCGCTACACGTGGGAGCATAGCTTCACCTCGCAGACGATCGGCGGTCCGCCCGCGGTCTCGGGTTCGGTCGACAGCGATTATCCGAGCTACACCGCGACGCTCGACTATGATGTGACGCCCGGCGTCCATGTGTATGTCACCGCGCGCGACGCGTATAAGTCGGGCGGCGTCAACGGGCCGGTGCCGGTCGATTCGGAATTCCGTACCTACAAGCCCGAACGGCTTTCCGACGTCGAGGTCGGGCTGAAGTCGCAATTCTCGCTCGGCAACGTCGACGTCCGTGCCAACCTCGCCGCCTATCGCGGTATCTACGACAATATCCAGCGCACCACGGCGGAGGTGGTCGAAACGCCCGGCGGCACGATCCCGCTCAACGTCACGCGCAGCGCGGCAAAGGGCAAGATCCAGGGCGTCGAGGTGAACCTCGCGATCATGCCGGTGCAGGGGCTGACGTTGAACGGCAGCTATTCCTACATCGACGCGCGTTATACCGAGGTTGCCGACGCGAGCGCGGGTGCGATCCTCAACGGCGCGCCGTTCCCCTACACGCCGAAGCATAAATTCTCGGTCGGCGGCTCGTACGAGACGCCGCTCGGGGGCGCAGGCGATCTGGTGCTGGCGGCCAATTATGTTCGCCAGACCAAGGTTTCGACTGCGCAGACCAATTCGTCCTTCTATAACTATCTGCCCGCCTATGGCCTGCTCAACGCCAGCATCAGCCTCAAGGATATCGGCGGGCGCCCGATCGACCTGACTTTGTTCGCGAACAACATCACCAACGAGGCGAAGCCGGTCGGGGTGCTCGATCAATATGCCCAGTCGTCGGGCATGGTCGGGCTGACCTACAGCGAGCCGCGGATGTATGGGGTGCGGATCGGCTATCGATTCGGGGGCTGATCGATGAACGACAAGGGGCCCGTCCAACCGCCATTCGCCATGACCGTCAGCGCCGAGGCACGGGCGGTCGTGGAACCGATGCTGAAACAGGGATCCGCGCCCGAAGTCACCGCAACGCTGCTGCGCAATCCGATCACCCGCGCGGCCGTGCGCGCCGCGGCGGCCAATCATCTGAAGCCGCTGAACAAGGGGCGCGCGGCGCGTTTCGGGGTCGACGTCGAAAAGGGCAAGGTCGCCGGGGTGCCGGTGAAATATGTGCGCCGACGCGATGCGGACCCCGCCGACAATCGCTTGCTGATCAACTTCCACGGTGGCGGCTTCATGGTCGATGCGGGGTCGCTGACCGAAACGATCCCGATCGCCGGGCTGACCGGCATTCCGGTCACCACCGTGCTGTATCGCATGGCGCCCGAACATCCCTATCCTGCGGCGGTCGACGACGCGCTCGCGGTCTATGCCGACGCGCTGTCGCATCGTCCGGCGAGCGCGATCGGCATCTACGGGACCTCGGCGGGCGCGTGCCTGACCCTGCAATTGCTCGCGCGGATCAAGGCCGAGGGGCTGCCGATGCCCGCAGCGGCTGGCTTCTTCTCGGGCGCGGGCGACTTCACCATCGTCGGAGATTGCGAGGCCTATCTACCGTCGATCATGGGAACGCGCACCGCCGCGGAAACATTGGACGATTATTGCGGAAGCGCCGATCGCACCGATCCGCTGCTATCGCCCACCTATGGCGACCTGTCGGGGCTGCCGCCGATGCTGCTGATGACCAGCACGCGCGATCAGTTGCTCAGCCACACCGTGCTTGCTGACCTCGCGTTGCGCCAAGCGGGTGTTTCGGTCGACCTGCGCGTCTACGAAGGCATGCCGCACGCCTTCTGGGCGTGGATCGAATGTCCCGAGACAGAGATCGCGCTGGCGGCGCAGGCGGCCTTCTTCGACCGTCATCTGGCGGGCTGATGCAACCCGAATCCAGCCCTGCCGACCTGTTCGGACCGCTCCTCGCCAAGGTGCAGGAGCGTGCGATCCTCCCCGATAGCAAGACCTTCGTCGACGCGCTGCCCCGGCGGCCGGTCGCCGAAATCATGCGCGATTTTGCGCATCTTCCCGCTGGTGACGAGGCGCTCCGCGCCTTCATCGCCGCCAATTTCGACCTGCCCGCCGCAACCGAGGGCACGCGGCCGGCGGTCCTGCCGTTGCGCGAGCATATTCGCGCGCTGTGGAAGGACCTTGCCCGCGCACCCAAGCAGGCCGCGAGTGGATCGGCGCTGCCGGTCCTTCACCGCCATGTCGTACCCGGCGGCCGCTTTCGCGAAATCTATTATTGGGACAGCTTCTTCACGATGCTGGGTCTCGTCCGCGACGGCGAGCACGAACTAGCCAACGGCATCGTCGAGGCGATGACCGACCTGATCGAGGCGCATGGGCATGTCCCCAACGGCACGCGCACCTATTATCTCGGCCGCTCACAGCCGCCCCTCTTTCATATGATGGTCGAACTGCTGGACGACGAAAGGCCCGACGTCGCCGCGCGCCGGCTCTCGGCGATGAAGCGCGAGCATGCCTGGTGGATGGAAGGCGCGGAAGGCCTGGCACCCGGCGAGCAGAATGCACGCGCCGCACGGCTTGCCGATGGCGCACTCCTCAACCGCTATTGGGATCCGCGCAGCACGCCGCGTGACGAAAGCTGGCGCGAGGATGTCGCGACGGCAGCGGAAAGTGGCCGTCCGGTCGAAGAGGTTTACCGCGACCTGCGCGCTGGCGCGGAAAGCGGCTGGGACTTTTCGTCGCGCTGGCTGGATGACGACATGCTATCGTCGATCCGGACCACGACGATTGCGCCGGTCGATCTCAACGCCTTCTTGTTCGGGCTCGAAACCGCGATCTCGGCACGCGGCGGTTCCGAGGCGACGCACTATGCGCAGCTTGCCGATGCCCGGCGCGACGCAATGCATCGCCATCTGTGGAACGCCGAAGACGGCTATTTCGCTGATTATGATATCGGGAAAGCCGCGCTGCGCACACCGTTGACAGCAGCAGCGCTCGCACCCCTGCTCGTCGGCGCAGCGACGCAGGAACAAGCCGATGCGACGGCGCGCGCGGTCGAGAGCGCCCTTCTCGCGCCCGGCGGGCTCCACACGACGCTTATGCAGACAGGGCAGCAATGGGACCGGCCGAACGGCTGGGCGCCGCTGCAATGGATCGCGGTCGCGGGGCTTGGGCGCTATGGGCATGACGCACTGGCGCGTGAGATTGCGCGCCGCTGGGTCGACACGGTCGGCGCGACCTTTGCCCGCACCGGCCTGTTGTTCGAAAAATATGACATCGAGTGCCCAGGCGTCGGCGGCGGCGGCGAATATGCGACGCAGACCGGCTTCGGCTGGACAAATGGGGTGACTGCCGATTTTATCGACAGCTACGATCTTTTACCCCCGGCGGAGTAAGGCGATGACCGACCCGAGTTTCGACCAGATCATCGCCGCACATGGGTCGGATCCGGCGGCCGACGAGACCGCGATCATCTACCCCGGCGAACGGCTGAGCTGGGCAGAACTCGAAGCGCGCAGCGCTGCACGGGCGCGGCGGCTGGTGTCACTCGGGGTCGAACCCGACGATCTCGTCGCGATCGCGCTCCCCAACGGGATCGAGCATCATGTCAGCAGCTTTGCCGCGTGGCGCGCCGGCGCGACCCCGTGCATCCTTCCGACCAAGCTGCCGGGGCACGAGCTGGCGCAGGTCATCGAGCTCGCTGCGCCGCGCGTATTGATCGGCGTCGGTGAGGCGCCCGATGGGGTGACCCATCTGGTGCCCGGCGACGACAGCGATGCGGATGCCGAGCTGCCGGCTGGCCTCGCCGCTGCGCACTGGAAGGCCGTCACGAGCGGCGGTTCGACCGGCCGACCCAAGCTGATCGTCGACCACGCCCCCGCGCGTTTCGGCGAGCGGCTGAACGGCCTGATCGATCTTGTTCGCATGCCGCGCGGCGGCGTCATCTTGAACCCCGGCCCGCTCTATCATAACGCGCCCTTCCTCTTCACCAGCCTCGCCTTGCTGGCGGGATCGCGCGTGATCGGCATGCACCGCTTCGATGCCGAGGAGGCACTGCGCCTGATCGAGGCCGAGCGCGTGCAATGGGTGTGCATGGTGCCGACAATGATGCAGCGGATCTGGAACCTCCCCGAAGAAGTGCGCAGTCGCTACGACCTGTCGTCGCTGCAATGCGTCTGCCACATGGCCGCGGCCTGTCCGGCGTGGCTCAAGCAGGCGTGGATCGACTGGCTCGGACCCGAGCGCATTTTCGAAGTCTATGCGGGCACCGAAGGCGCCGCGCTCTTCATCACCGGCGAGGAGTGGTTGGCCAAGCCGGGTTCGGTCGGCAAGGCACCGGCAGAGCTCGTCACCATCATGGGCGAGGACGGTGCGCCCTGCAGGCCGAACGTCGTCGGTGAGATATTCTTCGGCGGCGATGCGGGAACGCGCTTTCACTATATCGGGGCCGACGCAAAGCTCGACGGTGCGGGGCGGCTATCGCTCGGCGACCTCGGCTATATCGACGAGGATGGCTATCTCTTCCTCTCCGACCGGCGCAGCGACATGATCATCCGCGGCGGCGCGAACATCTACGCCGCCGAGGTCGAAGCCGCGCTGAGCGAACATCCGGACGTGGTCGATGCCGTCGTCGTCGGGCTGCCGTGCGACGATCTCGGCCAGCGCGTCCATGCGATCATCCAGGCTTCCGGTGAGGTGGCGATCGGCGAGGTCGAAGCGTTTGTGCAGACCCGGCTCGCGAAATATAAATGCCCCGAAAGCTATGAGGTTGTGAACGAGCCGTTGCGCAGCGATGCCGGCAAGGTCCGCCGTACCGCGCTGCGCGACGAGCGGTTGATATGGCTGCAGGATGGCAAAAGCTTTCAACTGGCCCGCTGACCCAAGGGCGGTGGCATGACCAACAAGGACGGCGCCGGCACACCCGCGCCGCAAAAGGAGATACGATGCTACTCGGCTTGATGCAGGAGGCCCCGCTGCAGATCAGTTCCATCCTGACCCACGCCGCGCGGGCGCATGGCGAGCGCGAGATCGTCTCGAAGCTCGTCGACGAACCGCTGTGGCGCTACGATTGGGCGGGCTGCGAACAACGATCGCGGCAAGCGGCACAGATGCTCGGCACGCTCGGGATCGGCAGCGGCGACCGCGTCTCGTCGCTCGCGTGGAACACGCATCGGCATCTCGAACTGTTTTACGCTGTGCCCGGTATCGGCGCGGTGCTCCACACCGCCAATCCGCGGCTCAGCGACGAGCAGATCGCCTTCACGATCAACCATGCGGGAAGCCGGATCCTCTTTTTCGAAGCCAATCTCGCCGATCTGGTCGAGCGGCTGAAACCGCTGCTCCCCGCGATCGAACGCTATGTGCTGCTCGCCGCGCCCTATGAAGAATTGATCGCCGCCGAGGATGGCGCGTTCGACTGGCCGCGCTTCGACGAGAATGCTGCGGCCTTCCTCTGCTACACCTCGGGCACCACGGGCGATCCCAAGGGCGTGCTCTACAGTCACCGTTCGATCGTCCTGCATGGCATGGCCGCCGGGCTCAGCAGCGCCTTCGGGTTCAGTGCCTTCGACACAATCATGCCCTGCTCGTCGATGTATCACGCGACCGCATGGGGCCTGCCCTTCACTGCCGCGATCAACGGATGCAAGCTCGTGCTGCCATGCGACAAGATGGACGGCGCGAGCCTTGCCGAGTTGATCGCGGACGAAGGCGTCACCTTTTCGGGCGGCGTACCGACGATCTGGACCATGTATCTCGCTCATCTGGAGAGCAGCGGAAAAGGCGTCGGCGACCTCAAGCGCCTCGTCATCGGCGGATCGGCGGTGCCGCGCGCGATGGCCGAGACGTTCCGCGAGAAATATGGCGTTACTGTACTCCAGATCTGGGGCATGACCGAAACCAATCCGCTCGGCGTAATCGCGACGCCGACGCCGTTACTCATGGCCGAGGGCGAGGACTTCGCGACCGAGACGATCCTGACGCGGCAGGGCCGGATGCAGTTCGGGATCGAACTGCGCATCATCGACGACGACGGCAACCCGCTGGCGTGGGACGGCGAGCAGGCAGGCAAGCTGCAGGTCCGCGGGCCGTGGGTGGTCCAGCGCTATTATCCCGACCTTCCCGCGGCAGGCGCCGATGGCTGGTTCGACACCGGCGACATCGGGACGATCGACCGCTTCGGCTTCCTCCGCCTCACCGACCGCGCCAAAGATGTCATCAAGTCGGGCGGCGAGTGGATCAGTTCGATCGACCTCGAAAATGCCGCAGTCGGCTGCCCCGGCGTGCGCATTGCCGCAGTGATCGGCGTGCATCATCCCAAATGGGAGGAACGCCCGCTGCTCGTCATCGAGACGCACGAGGGCGAGACGGTGGCAGCGGATGCCATTCGCACGCATCTCGAAACGCGTGTCGTGCGCTGGTGGATGCCTGATGATATCCTGTTCGATACTGTCCCGCTCACCGCGACAGGCAAGATCGACAAAAAGGCGCTGCGCGACCGCTATCGCGATCATCTGGCGAACAGCTGAGCCGCCGGATCATTTTCCGGCGGCGTCGAGTTTTTCCTTCAGGAACCGCGCAACGACCTCGTTCGCCTGATCGCTCTCGGGGATCGCCATATAGGCCCAGAAGGCGTGCGGCAGGCCGTCGAACATCACGAGCCGCGCATCGACGCCCTTCTCGTGTAGCGCGCGCGCAAAGATCGACGTCGGGCTCATCAGAAAGTCGCGCGAACTCGTCAACAGCAAAGTCGGCGGAAAGCGCGACACATCGCCGCGGATCGGCGAGAGGATCGGGTCGGTCATCGCCGTCTTGCCCGCATAAGCGGCGACCCAGTCGAAGCCCGGCCCCGGCATCCAGCTTTCGGAATCGCCGCGCAAGCCGAGGTCGGCGCTGCCCGACAGGAAACCAAGTGCTGCGGGCATCGGACGGCCGAGGCTCGCGAGCTTCGCCACCAACTGCCCCGACAGGCATGCGCCGGCCGAGGTGCCGAACACCGCAATCCGGTTCGCCTTCCGATCCTTTTCGAGCGCCTGGTAGACCGCCAGCGCATCGTCGAGCGCGGCCGGATAGGGATGCTCGGGCGCGAGGCGGTAGAGCACCGCGACGACCGGCAGGCCCGTGCGCGCAGCGATCGGGATCGTCTCGGTCAACGAACCCGAATCGATCGCAAAACCGCCGCCATGGAGGTTCAGCAGCACCGGCCCGTCGCCGAGCGCGCTCACGCCCTTAGGGTAGACGATGCGCACCGGCACCCCGGCAATCGTCGACGCCTCTACCCGCACGTCGTACCGTTTCTGGAGCTCTGCCCCCATCGCGCCCTGCATCGCATCGATGAGCTTGCGGATATCGGCGACTGGCGGCAGCGGATCGGGCATGGCCTGGCTTGCCGCGGCAGCCGTCGCCGCCTTGCCTTCGGGGCTCACCGTGTCGGGAAGTGGCCAGTTCTGCATATTAAGCGTAGGCTGTGCCGTGGGTGCGGTTTGGCCCGTTGCGGAGGCCGGCATGGCGCCCGCGAGCAGCGCAGCGAAAATGAGGGTCTTGTGCATCATGCTTCCGCTCCCGCTCTCGAGGCGTTGTCCGAGTTGTTTCCGAAATTGCCCGGCCAGGCGAAGAGCGCGCCGAGCAGCGCGAGCGCCGACATGGTGAAATAGGCGATACCGAGGCCATAGGACCACAGCATGCCCGACCCCATCGTTGCGACCGCGAGCACCGCACCGAGCAGCACTGCATACATGCCCTGCGCGGTAGCGCTGAGGTGCGTCGGCACCCGGCGCGCAATCATCAACATCATGCCGAGAATCGTGCCCGTTGCGGTGATGCCGTTGAGCAATTGCGACGCGATCAGCACCGGAAGTCCCGGACTGGTCGCCATAATCGCCCAACGCAGTGCTCCGGCCAAAGCCCCGGCACAAACCAGCAAGCGAGGATCGCGGTCTCCGAGCAGTTTTGCGCCGAACCAGAAAGCGATGATTTCGGCCGCGACCGCGAGCGCCTGCAACAGGCCGATCACCGTCGTCGAAATGCCCTGCGATTCCCACTGGATCGCGCCGAAACTGGTCAGGACGCCGTGGCTCCCCATGATCAGCGACGCTGCGATCATTCCCATGATCAGCGCGCGGTCGCCAAACAGGTCGCGCCAGCGTCCGCCCACCGACGCATCGGCAGAGCTAAGTTTGCGGTCGGGGGGAAGGCGAAACGCAACCAATGCCGGCGCGAGCAGCAGCGTTGCGACCATCAGCGGCAGCATCTTGATTCCTATCACCGAAATCGCCCAGCCCGCCGCCGCGTTCGAGGCGACCACCGCAATCGAGCCCCATACCCGCAGCCGCCCGAAATCAAGCGACCGGCTGCGCACCGCCATGACAGCATAGGCGTCGGTCAGCACCGGGATTTGATCCCAGACGATCGAAAACAGGATGACGATGACAATTCGCCCGGCATGATCGGGCTCTCCCATCAGCAGTAGGACGACCGCCGCCGAAGCCAGCGACGTATAAGCGATCGCATTGCGCACCCAACCGCGACGGCCGACAAAAGCCGAAAAAGGCGCGACGGTGAGCAGCCGCAAGATCAACGGAATCGCAAGCAGCACGCCAATTTCTTCGGCCGACGCGCCGGTGCTCTTCAACCACAAGGGCAAAAACGCGAAAAAGCCATAATGGGTGTAGAGCGCAAGGTAGAGCCCCGAAACGCCAAGCCCCAGCCGACCGGGATCGCTCCCGCCCAAGACCTTCGCCGACTCCACATGCAGATGCGCCGAATCCATATTTCTCTCCCAACCCGGAAGCGATAACGGCATTTGGTATCGATGTCATTTAGTTTTCTGTCGTGATATGCATGGGACCCGACATTTTCCATCAGATCTTGAGCGGCTGATTTCGATGGCGAGTGCAAGCTCGGGGGAACGACCGATTTGAGGCGCAAAACCGAAGTAAAAAAAGGCGGCCAAAAAAGGCCGCCAAGTTTGTGATGAAGGAGAACCTCCATCGGGTCGCGTCGCGTTCCTTACAGGAGGGTGAGTAAGTCACTACAAAATTGAAGACCACTAGACCGAATAGATCGCAAGTGATGCTGCGGTGCAACACGTCGTTTCATCTGCAACTTTCGGGCGGGAGACGGCCGTCCCAAGCATAAGCAACTAATCGAAATCAGCGCCGGGTGGCGGCTGCGAAATCGGTGCGACAGCGACTTCGACGGAAGTTGCCTCAGCGTGCCGGGGCAATAGAGAAGCCCTCCTTCCGTTTTCAGTTCCTCAGCCACAGC
>Ga0247823_10003951_pt1 | contig 11921 bp, 11 predicted proteins | sample 13C_PalmiticAcid_2_FD_192426 | JGI IMG/M metagenome (GOLD analysis project Ga0247823, IMG submission 192426) | Soil microbial communities from agricultural site in Penn Yan, New York, United States - 13C_PalmiticAcid_Day30 | ecosystem: Environmental > Terrestrial > Soil > Agricultural land...
GCGAGGTGCAGGAGACCGGCGACTTCGAACTCGACGGCGTCACCTTCCCCGCCGCCGAAGTGCAGCTGGAGTTCATGGACCCGGCCGCCGAGGAAGAAGGCGCCGGCGGCTCCATGTTCCCCACCGGCAACGTCGTCGACGACCTGGAGGTGCCGGGCCTCGGCACCCTCAAGGCCACGATGATCAACGCCGGCATCCCCACGATCTTCGTGAACGCCGAGGCCATCGGCTACAAGGGCACCGAACTGCAGGACGCCATCAACGGCGACCCGAAGGCCCTCGCGATGTTCGAATCGCTGCGCGCCCACGGCGCCGTGCGCATGGGCCTCATCAAGTCGATCGACGAAGCGGCCAAGCGCCAGCACACACCGAAGATCGCGTTCGTCGCGAAGCCCGTGGGCTACACCGCGTCGAGCGGCAAGGCGGTCGCCGCGGGCGACGTCGACCTGCTCGTGCGCGCGCTGTCGATGGGCAAGCTGCACCACGCGATGATGGGCACCGCGGCGGTGGCCATCGGTACGGCGGCGGCGATTCCGGGCACGCTCGTGAACCTCGCGGCGGGGGGCGGGCAGCGGCAGGCGGTGCGGTTCGGGCATCCGTCGGGCACGCTGCGCGTCGGAGCCGAGGCGGTCCAGGTCGATGGTGAGTGGAGCGTCGCCAAGGCCATCATGAGCCGCAGTGCGCGGGTGCTGATGGAAGGGACGGTGCGGGTGCCGGGCGACAGCTTCTGACGAAGCCAGGCACCAATCTAGACGAAGGTCTAGTTCCACCGCGGGAGGCGTGTCGGTACACTGGTCCGGAGGTCGGCCGTTCGCGACCCGGCGCGCGAGGCGAGCACGTTCACGGCCTCCCGGACAGCCACGCTCATCAAGGCATTGAATGAATCGCCAGGACCCTCGGGGGTTCCTCGGCGATGGATTTGTCGAGCGCACACGTGCGACGTACAGGTCACGGGCCGGAATCTCGCGTTCTTACCCTGTGCAGTACGTCGAATTGAGTTCCCCGCGCGAGGCAAGACTTGCTTTGACCAGACCCCTTCTCACTGCATTGGTCGACGACGACGAGGCGATTCGCGAAGCGGTCGTCGACCTCCTGGAGTCCGTCGGACTCCCGTGCATTTCGTTCGAGTCGGCGGAGCAGTACCTCGTGGATCCTCGGCGCACGGATGTCAGATGCCTGATCCTGGACGTCAACCTTCCCGGCATGAGCGGGCTCGAGCTGCATCGCTGCATCGTGGAAGCGCATGACGGGACGCCCGTGCTGTTCCTCACGTCCGTCGATGACCCTCCCGTGCGAGAGCGGGCGATGCAGTTGGGGGCCAGGATCTTCTTTTCGAAGCCCGTCGACAGCGCACTGCTTCTGTCGGGCATCCAGGGTTGCCTGACGGATGGCTGCTGACGCAGGCACCGGCCCTCCGAACGGTCCTTGGCGAGAGATCGTTCACGCCCCCACGCTTACACTCTCTTCTGCCTCAAGGCGTGAAGCTCATGCATTTGCAGACCGACTCCACGGCGTCCGCTGACGCACCTCCGCTGGTTCATGTCGTCGACGACGACGAAAACATGCGGGCCGCGCTGTCGGATCTTCTTGCCAGCGTGGACCTCGAGTGCCGCGCCTACGCCGCCACGGAAGAACTGCTCTCGGCCTCGTTGCCCGAACGTCCCAGCTGCCTGATCCTGGACGTTCGCCTTCCGGGAGACAGCGGGCTCGACCTGCAGGCGCAACTGGCCAGGCTGGGCCGGCACCTTCCGATCATCTTCATCACCGGCCACGGCGACGTGGAAACCTGTGCGCGCGCCATGAAACGCGGTGCGCTCGAATTTCTCACGAAACCATTCCGTGACCAGGACCTGCTCGACGCGATCGCATCGGCACTCTCGAAGGACCGGGCCTGGAGGGAGAGGGAGGCCCGCATCGCCGGCATCGCGAGGCTGGCGGCGTCGCTGACCCGGCGCGAAACCGAGGTCATGGGACTCGTGGTCGAGGGGCTCGCCAACAAGCAGATCGCGGCAAAGATGGGCATCACCGAAGTGACCGTGAAACTCCACCGCGGCAACGTCATGCACAAGATGGAAGCGACGTCGCTGGCCGACCTCGTGCGCAAGGCCGGCAGCCTTCCGGGCGGCGAAGGGAGCGGGTCCCCGGCCAAAAGCTCTACTTCAGTCTAGTAGATATGGCGCAGGGCAAAACGTAGAGTTGCGTTCATCGCGAACGCCTGCGCATCTTCGGAACAGGTCGATCGCCTGACCCACTCGGAGTGCCCCATGTCCCTTCCCCCCCATCGTCCGCGGCTTGTCCGGGTGCTGATCTCCGAGATGAATCCGCTGATCTCATCCGGCATCGCCGCGGCCCTGACGAGCTGCACCTCGTTCGAGGTCCGGTCGGGCCGCCTCGACGAACTCATCGAGGGAGATTCGGACGGCCTGGATTCGATCGACGTGGTGGTGATCGATTGGCAAGCGGGCCTGCGCCTCGCGGCCGAACGGTCGCGGCCCGATGCACGCGCACGCGTCAGGGCCGTTCGGATCTTCGCGATCAACCAGGCCTGTGGCGAGCGTGACATCCGCAGGGCCCTCGAAGCGGGAGTGCACGGGTACGCAACCCTCAGCCTGGGCCTGGAAGAGTTCCAGGACGGGGTGAGGTCGGTGGCGCATGGACTTCGGTACCTCTGCCCCCGTTCCGCACAGCGCCTGGCGAACAGCATGACGCACGAACAGCTGACGCCGCGTGAAGCGGAGGTGCTGGCCCGGCTGTCGCAGGGGAGCTGCAACAAGGTCATCGCCCACGAACTCGCGATGGCGCTCGGCACGGTCAAGGCACACGTCAAGTCGTTGATGGCCAAGCTGGACGCGAGAACCCGCACCCAGGTGGTCAGCGTGGCGATCTCGCGCGGCCTCGTCGACGCCACCTTCGGCGTCGACGCCGCCCGATCGAACCGCGGCCACACCGCCGATCCGCGCTCCCGCGCGGACGAACTCGCGTTCGCGGCCGGCTGATCCACGGGGCGTGCCGGGCGCCGTGTCCGAACGGACAGCAATGTGTGTCCGCTCGCCGGATTGTTCGCAGTGCGCGCGAGTGGTCTCATCGATGCATCAACAACGTCTGTCGACCTCGATCGCGGATGCACCGTCCGCGGTGTCCCGGCGCAGACCCTGCACATGGAGCTCTCAGTGACCCCTCGTCGCCTGCTTTCCCTGACGCTGATCCTGGCGTCGTTCCTCATCGCATCCGCATCCCGGGCCGCCCTGCCGGAGCCGCCCGCCGGATCCTCCGACGAGACCCTCGTGTCCGGACTTGCGGGATTCGAAAACGGCGTGGCCGCCGTCAACGGCATCAAGCTGCACTACGTGATCGGCGGTCACGGCCCCTTGCTGGTCCTGCTGCCCGGCTGGCCTCAGAACTGGTGGGAGTACCACAAGGTGATGCCCGACCTCGCCAAGAACTACCGCGTCGTGTCGGTGGACCTGCGCGGCATGGGGACGTCCGACAAGCCCGAGGCGGGCTACGACAAGAAGACCATGGCGAAAGACATCGCCGAACTGATCCGCCATCTCGGCGCGAAGGACGCCCACGTGGTGGGTCACGACATCGGCGCCCAGGTGGCGTTCGCGGTGGCCCAGAACCACCCCGAGGTCACCCGCCGGCTCGTGATGATCGACGTCGTCCATCCGGACGAGGGATTCTCGAAGCTCGCGCTGTTGCCCGAGATCGGCCAGTTCCGCGACAAGGTGGGCGACGCGAGCCACCAGTACCTGTGGTGGTTCGCCTTCCATCAGGTCAAGGGCGTGCCCGAGCGCTTGATGGCCGGTGGTGGCATCCGCGTGGAGCAGGACTGGTTCTTCCACTACCTCACGGTGGATGAGCGGTCCATCGACGCGCGGTCCCGCGACGTCTATGCCCGTGCCTACTGGACCGCCGACGCCATCCGAGCGGGCAACGCCTGGTACCAGGCGTTCCCGCAGGACATCGTCGACGCGCGCAGCCACGGCATCCTGCGCATGCCGGTCCTCGGCATCGCGGGCCCGGGTTACGACTACCTCAAGCTTCGACTGACCGCACAGGCAACCGACCTCCAGATGGTCAAGGTCGAGAACGCCGGCCACTTCATTCCTGAAGAGCAACCCGCCGTGCTCATCGAGAACCTCACGAAGTTCCTGCGTCCGTGAGCCGCCTCGACGCCATTCCTTCTCCCGGCCCCTCGGGCCGGCAACCCCAACGAAAGTGAAATCCCCATGGCAAATCGTCTCAACGGAAAAGTCGTCCTCGTGACGGGTGGAACCAGCGGCATCGGCTTCGGCGCGGCACAGGCACTCGCAGCCGAGGGAGCGAGGGTCATCATCACGGGCCGCCGGCAGGCCGAACTCGATGCAGCCGCCCAGGCAATCGGAGACGGCTGCATCGGCATTCGCAGCGACGTCACGAAACTCGCCGACCTGGACGCGCTCTTCGACCAGATCCAGCGCATCTCCGGCCACCTCGACGCCGTCTTCGCGAACGCGGGTGGCGGCACGATGCTCCCGCTCGGCGAGATCACGGAGCAGCACTACGCCGACACCTTCGACCGCAACGTCAAGGGGGTCGTGTTCACCGTCCAGAAGGCCCTGCCGTTGCTCAAGGATGGCGGCTCGATCATCCTCACCGGCTCCACGGCGGGCAGCAAGGGAACGGCCTCGTTCAGCATGTACAGCGCCTCCAAGGCCGCGGTGCGCAATTTCGCGCGCAGCTGGGTGCTCGATCTCAAGGAGCGGAAGATCCGCGTGAACGTGGTCAGCCCGGGCCCGATCCGCACCGCGGGCCTCGCGGACCTCGCAGGCGACAGCAAGGAAGCGCAGGAAGGTCTGCTGGGATACCTCGCCTCACTGGTTCCCAGCGGGCGCCTGGGTGAACCTTCCGAGGTGGGTCAGGCCGTCGTGTTCCTGGCCTCGGACCAGTCGAGTTTCATCAATGGCGCCGAACTCTTTGTCGACGGAGGCCTGGCCCAGGTCTGACACTCCCGCACCGTGAGGTCCCGTCGGTCCCTGCGCCAGCAGGAACGAACCACCTCCCGTATAGTCGCCCGGACAGTGGTGGGCCGTGAGCACGATCGCGCGGCGACGTTCCCGCCCCACCCTGCCAGGCCCCGGGAGAGCGGTTCGTGAGAGAAGTTGAAGCAGTCCACCCCTTGGCTCGCAGGCAAGGCGAGGCATTGGCGCGCGGCGGCAGGCGCATCGCCTGGACGGAGGTCGGTGAAGGCGAAACAGCGCTTCTGTTCCTGCACGGCTGGTGCTGCGATCAGTCGAGCTGGCGACATCAGATGGCCGCGTTCGGCGATCGCTTCCGATGTGTCAGCGTCGATCTCGCCGGCCATGGCGGGACTTCCGCCATCGCCTCGGCCGAGACGACCCTCGCGGCCATGGCCTCCGATGTCCAACTCGTGCGCAGGACCCTCGGCCTGGACAAGCTCATCCTCGTCGGTCATTCGATGGGCGGCCCGGTGGCCGTCGAGGTGGCACGCGAGAACCCGGACGGCCTGCTCGGCATCGTCGGCGTCGACACCCTGACCGACGCGCGCATGTACACACGCCGCTCCGAGGATGAGATCGCCGCCCGCCTGAAGGCGCTCGAGGCGGATCTGCCGGGGTCGATCGCCGGACTGGTGCGGATGATCACACTCGTCGATCGGAAAGGCACCGGCGTTGTCGACGAACTGATCGCCACGATGACCTCGGTGGCACCGTCGGTCGCGATCCCCTCCATGCGCGCATTGCTGGCGTGGGACATCGACGAACGGTGGCCGCACTCGGGGGCGCCGGTGCACACGATCAATTCGAAGGCGCTCGTTCCATTGATCGAGGAACTGCCACGTCGCGAGCGCTTGACGGTCCGGACGATGGCCGAGGTGGGGCACTTCCCCATGCTCGAGGATCCCGACGCGTTCAACGCCGAGCTCTCGGCCGTGCTGGGCGAAGTGACTTGCCCGTCGCCCAGCACATGATGGGCCTCCTTGCGGTCCTGCTGGTCGCGCTGCTCGCGCTCTGGGGCGGATGGGCATGGCTGCAGCGCCAGATGCGGCGGATGCACGCCGCCGAGGCCCGCGCGCAGCAGCTCTACCGCACGCACTTCGACGAGGCACCCATCGCCATGCTCCAGGAGGACTGGTCGGGCGTGAAGGCCCTGGTCGACCAACTTGTCTCGTCGGGCGTCGAAGACCTGGAGGCCTACCTGAAGGAGCACCCCGGCTTCTTCTTCGAAGCGCGCAAGACCCACGTCTTCCTCGACGCCAATCGGGCGACCGTGGCCCTGTTCGGCGCGAAGGACAAGGCGGACTTTCTCGCCCGGGCCCCCACGCTGCTTCCTGGTTCGCCGGAGAGCAACATCCATGTCATCCGCGCGTTCGCGAAGGGCCACGGGTTCGCTCAGGGCGAGCGCCTTCTCCACACGATGGACGGCCGCAAGGTGCCGATCCTCTGGCAGGTCAACATCCCGCCGGGGCGCGCGGATCGGCTGCTTTTCCTCGCCACGAACGTCGCGCCGCTGAAGGAAGCCGAGGAGGCGCTGATGACGGCGCAGGCGGAGCTGGCCCACGCCGCGCGGGTTGCCGTGCTGGGCGAGCTGGCCGCGTCGATCACCCATGAGGTCAACCAACCCCTGGGGGCCATCCAGTTGTTCGCCGACACGGCCCTGCGGTGGATCGACCGCCCCGAACCCAACCTCACGCGTGCCCGGGCCAGCATCGGTCGCATCGCACGCAGCGCGGAGCAGGCCTCGAACGTCATCCGCAAGATGCATCAGTTCGTCCGGAAGACCCCGCCGGAGATCATGGCCCTCGACGTCCGCGAGGTGCTCTCCGACACGCTGCTCCTGGTCGAACGCGCGGCGGCCAAGCACCAGGTCACCCTGGACCTGGTGATCGCGCCGGACCTGCCTCCGGCCCGCGGTGATCGCGTGCAGCTCCAGCAAGTGCTGGTGAACCTCGCCATGAACGCCATCCATTCGGTGGCAGGTCAACCGGCGAGCGAGCGCGAGGTGCGATTGCGAGTCGAACTCGACCCCGAAGGCCTGCTGCGGTTCTCATGCGAGGACACCGGGCCCGGCATCGCAACTCATCACCTTCCGAAGATCTTCGAGCCCTTCTTCTCGACCCGAACAGGAGGGCTGGGACTCGGACTCGCGATCTGCCGGTCCATCGTGGAGGCACACGGGGGGGCGCTGCACGCCGAGAATCGAGCGGCAGGCGGCGCGCTGTTCCAGTTCAAGCTTCCAGTTCACGAATCCGGGACCGGCGCCGCGACTCGATGATGACCGGGCAACCCTCTCCCGGCCCCTCCGCCGAGAACGCCGATGCAGCCGATCCGGGGCGCGAACTCGCGTACCACAAGGTTCTTCATCGCGCCCTGTTCGACGACGCCCCCGTTCCGATGATGCTGGAGGACTGGTCCGGCATCAAGGCCATGGTGCGGGAACTCCGGGCCGCCGGCGTCGAAGACTGGGAAGCCTACTTCGCGACCCACCCCGAGTTCTTCGTCCGTGCGCAGCGGCACCTGGTCTACCTCGACGCGAACAAGGCCACCATCGCGCTCTTCGGCGCCGAGAGCAAGGAGACGTTCTTCCACGCCGTGCGGGAACTGCTTCCGAAGGACCCGGGCAGCGACAGCGAGATCGTGCGCGCCATGGCGCGGGGCGATCGGGTCGCGCGAGGAGAGCGCCACATCCGGACGTTCGACGGACGGAGACTCGCCATCATGTGGCAGGTGGATGTGTCGCTGGATTCGTCGGACCCCATGCTCTTCATCGCCATCGACATCACGGAGCGGATGAACACGGAGGAAGCGCTCCTGAAGGCACAGGCCGAGCTGACACACGCGGCGCGGGCCGCGGTCCTCGGCGAAATGGCGGCGTCGATCGCCCATGAGGTGAGCCAGCCCTTGGCCGCGATCTCGATCAATGCGGACTCGGCACTTCGATGGCTGGAACGAGACGTGCCGGACCTCGACCGGGCACGTGCGAGCCTGCAGAAGATCGTCAAGAGTGCTCGCCATGCCGGAGACGTGGTGCGCAAGATCAAGGGGTTCGTGCGCAAGGAGGCTCCCGAATACGGCGCCTTGAACATCGGCGACGTGCTCTCGGACACCGAACTCATCGTCCAGCGCGAAGCCCGCAACAGCCATGTCGCCCTGAACTTCGAGGTGGACCCCGACGTGCCCGGCGTGAGGGGCGTCAAGGTGCAGGTCCAGCAAGTGCTCGTCAACCTCGTCATGAACGCAATCCATGCGCTGGCCGAACACCCGGAACCGGAGCGCCGGGTGGAAGTCTTCGTCCGGGCCGGCGGTGCCGGCAAGGTCGAGTTCGAAGTCCGCGACAGCGGCCCCGGCATTCCTCCGGCGGATCTGGATCGCATCTTCGAACCCTTCTTCTCCACGAAGTCGGAGGGCCTCGGCCTCGGGCTGTCGATCTGCCGCTCGATCGTGGAAGCGCACGGGGGATCGATCCGCGCGTTCAACCACGCGTCGGGTGCGGCCTTCGCATTCGATCTCGTGGGCGTGTCCGAAAGACCATTCGATCGGTGATCGAACGGGTGTTCCGCGCGGCAGCAGGCCTTCATAGCATTTGCGAAGGCGAATGCGAGACCGCGTGCCGCACACAAGGAACCCCCGATGTCCGAAGAATCGAAACTGTTGTCCTCCCACGGCATCGCGCGACGCGACGTCATGCTCGGCCTGGCCCGCGGCGCCTCAGCGGTGGCACTGTCCTCCAGCCTCTGGTCCCGAGGCGTCCTGGCGGCGGAACCGGCTGCGCAGGGCGAGGCGATCACGCCCTTCCGCGTGGCTGTGCCACAAGCCGCGATCGATGACCTCAAGCGCCGGCTGGCCGCGACGCGCTGGCCCGAGCGAAGCACGGTGGGCGACTGGTCCCAGGGCGTGCCGCTCGAAGCGGCGAAGGCGCTGGTGACCTACTGGCACGACCGTCATGACTGGCGGCGCTTCGAGCGCACCCTCAACAGCCATCCCCAGTTCCGCACGCGGATCGACGGGCTCGGCATCCACTTCATCCACGTCAAGTCGAAACACGAGAACGCGCTGCCGATCATCCTCACGCACGGGTGGCCCGGGTCCGTCGCGGAGTTCATCCGCATCATCGCACCGTTGACCGATCCGACGGCACACGGCGGACGTGCCGAGGACGCCTTCCACGTCGTCATTCCGTCCCTGCCCGGATTCGGGTGGTCCGACAAGCCGACGGAGACGGGCTGGGACGTGGTGCGGACTGCAAAGGCCTGGGGCGTCCTGATGAAGCGCCTCGGCTATGCGCGCTGGGTTGCCCAAGGGGGCGACTGGGGCGCCGGCGTGACACACGCGCTCGCCCACCTCAAGCCAGAGGGCCTGGTCGCCGCGCACGTCAACTGGCAGTTCGTGTTTCCCGCCAGGTTGCCCGAGAACCCGACGCCAGAGGAGCAGGCCGCGATGGAGGCGGTGGGGCGTTTCGCCAACGACCAGTTCGGCTACTTCAAGCAACAGGCCACGCGGCCGCAGACCCTCGGCTATGCCCTCGCCGACTCGCCCGCGGGCCAGGCGACCTGGATCTACGAGAAGTTCCAGGCGTGGACGGACAACCGGGGACGGCCCGAGGACGCGCTGTCGATGGACGCCATGCTCGACGACATCTCCGTCTACTGGTTCACCAACTCCGCGGCGTCGTCCGCCCGGATCTACTGGGAAAACACGCAGAAGGGCAACACCGGCTTCGATGGCGGGATCATCGATCTCCCGATGGCCGCGACCGTGTTTCCCAAGGAGATCTTCCGGGCGCCCAAGGCATGGGCCCAGGCGCACTGGCCGAACCTCATCTACTGGAACGAGGTCGATCGCGGCGGGCACTTCGCCGCATTCGAACAGCCGCAGCTCTTCTCGGAAGAGATGCGCAAGGCGTTTCGTTCCGTCCGCACCTGACGTGTCTTTCTCCATCCCCGAACCGTGAACAGGAAACAACCATGACCGCCGTCAACCCCACGACCCCGACCCTGAACGAAAAGGTGATTCGCGAACTCTACGAGGCTGCCGAGGTGCAGGACGTCGAGCGTTTCGTCTCGCTCTTCGCGCCGGACGGCTACTTCTGGGACGTCTCCGCCGGTGCCAGATACTTCGGCAACGACATCGGCCGGACGGTCTCGATCTACGCCGAGGCCTTTCCCGACATGCACCGCGCACTCGACAAGTTCTACGTGGCCGGCGACGTTGTCGTGGTCGAACTGTCCCTCAACGGAACGCACCGCGGTCCCCTGTCGCTGCCCGCGGGGACGATCCAGCCGACCGACAAGGAAATCCACGCGCCGTGCTGCGATGTCTTCCACCTGAAGGACGGCAAGGTCACCTCGTTCCACTGCTACACCGCGGCGACGATCCTGCTGGGGCAGCTGGACGTATTGGGCAACCTCGGCGAGGCGTTTTCGGCGAAGCCGGTGTGAGCGGCCGGCGTGGCCAGCTTGCCCTCGCCACCCCGGCTCGCTCGCGCGCATCGAACCCGAGGGCCGGGTGACGCGCATGTGGGCAGCCATCATGGGCCGCAGTGCGCGGGTGATGATGGAAGGCTGGGTCGGGTGCCGGGCGACAGCTTCCGAGGCCGTCACGGCCTGGTCAGCGCGGCGCGAGCTGCGTCCCCAGGCGTTTCCGCTGCACGGCCAGCCCCGCCACGCCGATGCCGAACAGCACCCACGTGCCCGGCTCGGGCACCGGCCCGGCGAACGGTGCGTTGATCACCGACATGTTCCACCCGATGCCGCTCACGACGAGGTCGGTGCGGTCGTTGAACACGTCGCCGTAGCCCCAGTGGATGCCCTCCGGCGGCAGGCCGTCTCCGAAACTCCATTCCGGCGGCAGGAACGGTGCACCCCGAAGTTCCATGCGGTACTGCGCCGGCGCGCCGGCCGTGTCCGCGCCGAAGAAGATCGACACCGAGAACGGCGTGCACGGCCCCGCCACACAGGTGCCGGCGAAATCCACCGTGCCGGACTGCGCGTGCACGACGATCGACCCGCCATGGCCTTCGCCGAGATGGAGCCGGTGATACGACGGCATGTTGTAGCCGCCGAAGTGGAAGTCGTAGATCACGCCGTCGTAGACGCCCGTCGCCGGGTCTGGATCGCTGTCGACCGCATCGTGGTTGTAGGTGAAGCCCCCCCAGGCCCAACGGCCGTTCCACTCGAACTCGTAGAGCTGCGACCGGGCGATCGCCGGCGCCAGCAGGGCCACGAGGACCACGCACGACGGCAGGAGTCGCACACGAGGCATTGAACGTGTCGCACGTGCCAGCGAATGTCGGATGTCCATGGTCCTCCTTCGTGAACCCGGAATCTAGTTGGCGCCGCGGCGGGATTCAACCGCCACGCGACGAACGGCGCAGCGTGTCGCGCGCTGGACCGGTGTCCTCCGGCCTGCCGCGCGATGGCGGCCTGCAAGCCGTCAGGCTTTGCACGCGCAACCGCGAGACCGTTTCAGGCTGGAACTTTCAACGTTCGCAAGCATTGACCGTCAGCCCTCCCGTTTGATGGAAGAGGGTCCGCAGCGCACAAGCCATCTCAAGCCCGTCCTGCGCCAGGCGCAGGCCAGCAGCAGGAAAAACGCGGTGAAGATTGCCCCGCCCCACCATTCGGTGACGTTCTCTATCGCGGCCTTGAATGCGGGCTCGGGCCACCACAGTGGCAGAAATACATTGGCCAACCCGAGCGGCGGCAGCAGCGCGCAAAGCGCCAGCGCGATGCGGCCTTCGAGCCGCGGGCCGGTCAGGAGACGCTGCATCTGGCCGCTCACGATCAGCATGCTGATGCAGGTCAGGCCGAAGTAGAACACCACGCCGTAGCGACGCATCCAGCGGTACCCGGCGCCCTCGGTGCCGAGAAAGGTGCCGTAGAGCACGAGGAACACGCCCGCAGCCACCCCCAACGCCGG
>Ga0247823_10003952_pt1 | contig 11921 bp, 13 predicted proteins | sample 13C_PalmiticAcid_2_FD_192426 | JGI IMG/M metagenome (GOLD analysis project Ga0247823, IMG submission 192426) | Soil microbial communities from agricultural site in Penn Yan, New York, United States - 13C_PalmiticAcid_Day30 | ecosystem: Environmental > Terrestrial > Soil > Agricultural land...
GACACGGCCAGAGGCAGCGCGAGCAGCGCGTAGATGATCGCCCGCCCGAGCGCGCTCACCGTAGCGAACCCGCTGCCGCCAAGTCGTCGAAGAGCAATTGGTCGACCGGCGGCACCAGGTCACGATCGCGATAGCCGAACCACGCCAGTGCCTCGATCTCGCTGCTGGCGGTGAGAACACCGCGATAGTCGGCGGTGTAACAAGCCATCCGCACGACGGTGGGATGACCATCGGAGATCGCGGCCTCGTAGGTGCCGACATGGGCCGCGCTCTCCGGCGCCAGATCCACGCTCAGCTCCTCGGCGACCTCACGCACCAGCGTCTCCACATCGCTTTCGGCGCCCTCGCGTTTCCCACCGGGGATGAAGAAGACGTCCTTGCCCCGGGGGCGCGCGCACAGGATGCGCCCGTCCTCGATCAGTACCCAGGCCACGGTGTCGATCAGCTGCTGTACCGGAGAGTCCACCACGGCCCGCAGCCTACTGCGCCTCGGTCAGTGGCCGGGCAGCACGCAGACGGTGTCCAGGCCGAGAACCCGGTTGAGTCGACCGAAGGCCAGCCACGAGCCGATGCTCATGCTGAGCTCGACCACCTCGGTCTGGGTGTAATGCTCGAACATCCTGGCCCAGAACTCGTCGTCGAGACTGTGGTGGTCGGTGGCGTAGCGCTCGGCGTATTCGGCGGCGAGCCGAGCGCGCTCGTCGAACAGTTCGGTGGTGCGCCAGTTCGTGACGGCGTCGGCGAACTCGGCCTCGACCTTCTGCCCGTCGCGTTCGGTGCGCCAGTCCTGACAGAACAGGCACCCGTTGATCTGCGCGATCCGCAGCCTGGCCGCCTCGAACTCGCGCAGCCCCAGGGTCGAGTGCTCGTAGACCGACAGCGAGAACGCGGCGGCGGCGACACCGATCCCGGGAACCATCTCGCCCCAGACGTAGCCGATCGGGTCCTTGCCTTCGGGAATGTCGATGATCATGGTGTTTTCCTTCCGAGTTTGCCGACCGCTGCCCGCAGCGGCACATCGAGTGCGTCGTAGAGGCCGGGTTCGGCCTCGACCAGCCAGTCGATGGCGTTCACCAAGCGGCCCACCGCCGTGGCGTTACCGCCCGCCGATCGGTTGCCGCCCTCGTCGGCGGCTTCGACGCTGACCTCGATGCGGGGCGTGCCCTCGATGATCACGCGGTGCGCGCCGACGCCGTCGGGCGGTGTGGGCCAATCCGGTGCGCAGCTGGGATGGATCCGGGTGACGTGCTCGATGACGATGCGTGGCTCCCCGTCGACGATGCCCTGCACTTCGAAGCGCACCGCGCCCTGGGTGCCCGCATCGAAGTCGCCCATCTGCACGGTCTGCACCGTCGCATCGAGTGCACGCCGGTCCAGCGTCTCGCGGATCTCGTCGAGTTCCACGCCCAGCGCCCTGGCCATGAGCCGGACCTGCCCGCCCCAGACCATGGTGGGCACCGAGGGCAGCAGCATCGGCGGCTGGTAGTCCATCGTCTGTCCCATGCCGACCAGATAACGCACCGAGTCGGGCTGGTCGTAGGTGGAGTAGTCGAAGATCTCCTGGCAGCGCACCACCTCGACGGTGCTCGAGAGCCCGCTGATCAACAGCGGCAGCACATCGTTGCCCCAGCCGGGATCGACGCCGGAGACGAACAGCGAACCGCCACCCTCGGCGATCGCGGCCAGCACCGGGTCACGCAGCTCGGCGGGTGCGTTGCGCGGGTCGTAGAGGGCATAGAGGGCCGGCGTGACGACGACGGCACCGGCGCGGATCGCGCGCACGATGTCGGCGAGGGCCTCGTCGGGACGGATATCGCCGGAGGCGGCGTAGACGACCGCGCGCGGCCCGGTGGCCAGCAGCGCGTCGATGTCGTCGGTGGCCGCCACCCCCAGCCCGTAGTCGAGTCCGGCGAGCGTACCGGCGTCACGCCCGACCTTGTCGGGGTTGTGCACCAGCACCCCCGTGAGTTCCAGCGCCGGGTGGGCAGCCACGGCACGCAGGGCCGCTCGGCCTACGTTGCCGGTGCCCCAGACGATCGTGGGGATCATCGCGCGAGCGTAGCAAGCGCTTGGTTCGGTGTCCGGATTATCCGAAATCCGGCCTCTGATCAGCCCTCTCGCACCGCCGCCACCGCCGACGACAGCGCCCGCGCGGGCAGCTGTCCACCGTCGAACATCGACACCACGACCTCGCCGTCGACGCGATCCCAGGTCCCCGCGATCCGCCCGTCGACCACGACCAGCGGCGAGATCCAACCGGCCGTGCGACTGACCTTCGCCCGATGCTCGGCCGGCAGCAGCGCGGTATCGGCGGTGCCGGGACCCAGGACGTACTGATCGAAGGGCCCGAGCAGGTGAACGGCGCCGTCGAGGCGCGCATCGGCCAGTTCGTCGGCGAGTTCGGTCGGGATCCAGCCGCGGCGGCCCTCGACGTCGACCTCGGTCAGCGCGTCGCCCAGCGCGGCGAACCAACCGCGGACCACGGTCTTGCGCAGGCTGTTGCGGCTGAGCCAGGCGTCGAAGACCTCCGGCGTCGCCGGACCGTACGCGCCGAGGTAGGCACTGATCAGGGTCGGCGCGGCGAGTTCGGGGTCGGGAACGCCGGTCCAACCGGGGACCAGATGCCCGGGACTGGTGAAGGTGATCTTCGTACCGCGCGCGGGACCATGGCACAGCGCACCCTGCCAGGCCAGCGGCTTGAGCACCGCGCCCCAGCCGGAGCGCAGCTGCTCGCCGAGGTGGGCGAAGCCGGGCTCGGCGAGCACGGCATCGACGAGTTCCTCCCGGGTGAGGACCCGGTCGGCCAGGACCGCGGAGACAACCTCCACCAGCGCCGCCACCTGCTCGGGGGTGGCGCCGAAGGTCTTCTGCCACGAGGGCTTCTCCCACGTGCGCGCCGCGCCGATCAGCGACAGCGCTGCCGCGGCCTGGTCGGGGACCATCGCGTGCAGGGTGCCGCGCATCGCCCAGGTCTTGACGAGCGTGCCCGCGCCGAGCGCGTCGGCCACCGCGGTCGGCGCCGCGTCACCGCTGCGGATCGCGACGGCCGTCTCCGCCGCCGAGGCGACCTGCGCCTGCACCCCGGCCAGCCGGGCAGCGATCGTCTCGACCCCGCTTGTGCTGGGCTCGGCGACGAACTGCCTGCGCAACCGCCAGGCGAAAACCTGGTCCCACCCGACTTCGAGCATTAGTTCTCCTCCGCGCGCCGGGTGGCGACCCGGCGTAACGCGGCCCGCAATCCGGCGAATTCGTCGTCACTGATCCGGTCGACGAAATGACTCAGCACGAGATCGGACCGGCCGCCGATCCCGAGCGCCTCGTGCATGAGCTGGGCGCTGTGTTCCTCGCGGGTCATCGTCGGCCAGTACCGGTAGGCGCGACCGTCGCGTTCCCTGGCCAGCCATCCCTTGCGATGCAGGTTGTCCATGGTCGACATGACCGTGGTGTAGGCGATATCGCGTTCGGCGGCGAGTTCGTCGAACAGTTCGCGCACGGTGGTCGAGTCCACATCGCGATCCCAGAGGCGGTCCATCAGCACCGCCTCGAGATCACCGAAACCACGCACCGCCTACCGTCTCCCTCATCATCGCCGACTCGCCGAAACCGGCTTCACATTACCGGGTGGGGCTCGGTGAGACCGCTATCGCGCGGCAACCCCACCTGTCGGACCCCGATGCGAACATATGTTCGTGTCCGACTCCGCTACGCCCCGCCGCCAGCGCATCCAGACCCGCGCCGAGGCGTCGATCCTGCACGCCGATCTGGATTCGTTCTACGCCTCGGTCGAGCAACGCGATCAGCCGTGGTTGCGGGGCAAGCCCGTCATCGTGGGCGGCGGGGTGGTGCTCGCCGCGAGCTACGAGGCCAAGGCGTTCGGCATCCGGACACCGATGAACGCCGGACAGGCACTGCGCCTGTGTCCGCACGCGGTGGTGGTGCCGCCGCGGATGTCGGCCTATGCCGCGGCGAGCAAGGCGGTGTTCGCGGTCTTCCACGACACCACCCCGATCGTGGAGGGCATCTCGATCGACGAAGCCTTCCTCGACGTGGGCGGGTTGCGGCGGATCAGCGGCGAGCCGATCGAGATCGCCCGTGCTCTGCGCGCCCGGATCAGCAGCGAGGTCGGGCTGCCGATCTCCGTCGGCATCGCCCGCAACAAGTTCCTCGCCAAAGTCGCCTCCGCGGTGGCCAAACCCGACGGGCTGCGGCTGGTGGAGCCGGGCCGCGAGCTCGACTTCCTGCACCCGCTGCCGGTGGAACGACTCTGGGGCGTCGGCGCGGTGACCGCCGCGACCCTGCACGAGAACAACATCACCCGGGTCGGGCAGCTCGCCGAACTCGGGGAACCGCATCTGCGCGCCATCCTCGGGCCGGGCGCGGCACGGCATCTGTTCGCGCTGTCGTGGGGCCGCGATCCGCGACGGGTGGAGACCGGCAAGCGCAGGCGCTCGATCGGTGCGCAGCGCGCGCTGGGCCGCCGCCACCGCACCCCGGAGGAGATCGCGGCCTACCTCGACGGTCTCACCGACCGGCTGGGCCGACGGCTGCGCGCCGCGGATCGCGTGTGCCGCACCGTCATCCTGCGACTGCGCTTCGACGACTTCACCCGCGCGACCCGCTCACACACCCTGGTCGAGGCCACCGACGCCACCGTGTCGCTGCGCCACGCCGCCCGCCTGCTGCTCGACACCGCGCAGCCGCTGATCGCCGAACGCGGAATCACACTCATCGGATTGTCGCTGACCAATCTCGACGACGCCGACACCATGCAGTTGACCCTCCCGCTGGAACCCCGCGCCGAGAACACGCTCGACGCGACCCTCGACGATCTGCGCCGCCGGTTCGGCTCGGCCGCCGTCACCCGCGCCACACTGCTCACCACCGGGGAAGGCCTGTCGGTTCCACTGCTCCCCGACTGACCGCGCTCACCCGCGACCGCGCCGGCGGACCAGCGGCAGATACACCTCGTCGATGATCTCGACGAGGACGTCGTCGGGCGCGGTCGGCACGCCTCGCAGCACGAACTCGTTGCGCAGCAGCACGATCGCCACGGTGGCGACTCGCGGATGCAGACATTCCGGGGCCGCCTCACCGCGCGCCACCGCGCGGCCCAGCACGGTCAGCCAGGTGGCCGCCGTCGCGTCGACCGACTGTTCGGGCAGCTGGGCGAGCAGTTCGGCGGCGCCGCCCGCCGCCGCGAGTAGTTCGCGCATGATCGCACCGAGTGCCGAACTCCAGTGCCGATTGGCTCGGCGCAGCAGTTCCAGCGCGTCGGCGCGCAGGTCGCCGGTGTCGGGGATGTCGACGGTGGTGGTCAGGAGCCGGTAGGCCGCGATGCCGAGGGCGAGCCGATTCGGCCAGCGGCGGTAGAGGGCGTTCTTGTTGGTCCCCGCGCGCTGGGCGACCTTGTCCATGGTCAGCCGGGCGTAGCCGCCCTCGCTCAGCTCCGCCGCCGCGGCACGCAGGATCGCGTCCTCGAGTTCCGTCCCGCGTCTGCGCGTGACCTTGTCCGCCACCGGCGACCTCCTCAGCTCGCGGGCATCGTACCTTCCCAAATACGCCTTGCCTGCAGCTCACCACGCCATTAGGGTACGTCGCGTACCTTACATCTGGCGAAAGGCGACACCATGCGAGCCCAGGGCATCACCTACGACACCGGCTTCCTCCGAGACGGCCTGTCCTCCCGCACCGACTTCGATCCCGACGTCGTGCGCGCGGAGCTGCGGATCATCCGCGACGACCTGCACTGCACCGCGGTCCGGCTCGTGGGCGGCGACGCCGACCGCCTCGAGGTCGCTGCGGGCTTGGCCGCCGACCTCGGTCTGGAGGTGTGGTTCTCGCCCTATCCGCTGGAACAGACCGCCGAGGAGATGGTGGCGCTCCTGCTCGACTGCGCCGACCGCGCGGAGCGACTCCGGCGTCGCGGAGCCGAGGTCGTCTTCGTCACCGGCGCCGAGATCAGCATCATGAACATCGGCTTCCTCGCCGGCGCCACCGTGCGCGAGCGAGTCGCCGGCCTCACCGCGTCCGACGCGCTCCCGAAGGTGGTACTGCAGGTCGGCACCCGGCTCAACGACTTCTTCCACACCGCGGTGCCGCTGATCCGCCGGCGGTTCGGCGGCACGCTGACCTATGCCGCGATCCCGCTCGAGCGCGTCGATTGGGACCTGTTCGATATGGTCTCCCTGGACCTCTATCGCTCCGCCGAGGTCGCCGACCGCTTCGCCGACGGCATCCGCGACATCGTCGCCCAGGGAAAGCCGGTGGCCGTCACCGAATTCGGCGCCGCTACCTTCCGCGGCGCCGGCGATGTCGGCGCCAACGGCCTCGACATCGTCGAGTGCAACCCCGGCCCGATCCGCCTCACCGCCGATGTCGACCGCGACGAAGCAGGCCAGGCCGCCTATCTCGCCGAGCTGCTGGAGTTGTTCGACGACAGCGGCATCGACACGACGTTCGTGTTCCTCTTCGCTCTCTACGACATGCCGCACCGCGCGGACGGCGACCCCCGCGACGACCTCGACCTCGCCAGCTATGGCATCGTCGCCGTCCTCGACCACCCGGGCCGGACCTACCCGAACCTGCACTGGGAGCCCAAAGCCGCCTTCACCGCTGTCGCCGAGTACCACCGCCACAGCCCGGTAGCCATCCGGTGACGGCGGCCGCCCTCACACGAGCCGTTTGGGCCGTTTGTCCATCAGCCGCAGGATCAGCGGGGTGAAGATCAGCTGCATGGCCAGTTCCATCTTGCCGCCGGGCACCACGATGCAATTCGGCCGCGACATGAACGAATCGTGCAGCATCGACAGCAGATACGGGAAGTCGATCACCTTCGGATCGGCGAACCGGATCACCACGAAACTCTCGTCGGCAGTCGGAATACTGCGCGCGATGAACGGATTCGACGTGTCGACGGTCGGCACCCGCTGGAAGTTCACATAGGTCCGCGAGAACTGCGGACAGATGTATTTCACGTAATCGGGCATCCGCCGCAAGATCGTGTCGATCACCGCCTCACTGGAATACCCGCGATGGGTCTTGTCCCGGTACACCTTCTGAATCCACTCGAGATTGATGATCGGCACCACCCCCACCAGCAGATCGGTGTATTGGGCGACGTCGACGGCGTCGGTGACCGCCGCTCCGTGCAATCCCTCGTAGAACAGCAGGTCACTGCCGGGCGCCAGATCCTCCCACGGGGTGAAGGTACCCGCGGGCTGCCCGTACGGTTTCGCCTCCTCGTCGTCGTGCAGATATTTGCGGACCTGCCCGACGCCGGATTCGCCGTATTCCCGGAACAGCGCTTCCAATTCGGGCAGCAGATTGGCATCCTCGCCGAAATGGGAGAACGTCGTATTGCGTTGCTGCTCGGCCTCGGCCATCGCGATCTTCATTTCCGCGCGGTCGAACCGGTGGAACGAATCACCTTCCACCACCACCGCGCTGATCCCCTCGCGGCGGAAGATCTCCTCGAACGTACGGGTGACACTCGTCGTTCCCGCGCCGGAGGACCCGGTGATCGCGACAACGGGATGCTTGACCGACATGGGCGACTCCTAAGTGCGCTGGTCGTGCTTGGCCGGACGGAACAGTGACCGCGTGCCGAACAGCGAACTGTCGAAGCTCGGGCCCGCGTCCGGCTCGGAGTGATAGCGCTCGATGCGCAGAACCTCGGTGCGGGAGCCGAAGATGAACGGCACCCGCTGATGCACCTCCGCCGGCGGCACGAGCATCACCCGGTCGTGCCCGGTGGTCGCCGCCCCGCCCGCCTGCTCGACGATGAAGGCGATCGGATTCGCTCCGTACAGCAGCGACACCCGCCCCGGTCGCGCCGGATTGCGGGTGTCTCGCGGATAGAGGTACACCCCGCCCCTGGTCAGGATGTGGAAGGTGTCGGCCACCAGCGACGCGACCCAGCGCATATTGAAATCACGCCCCCGCGGCCCGTCCAGCCCCTGCAGGCACTCCTGCACGTAGCGGCGCACCGGCCGCTCCCAGAACCGCTCGTTGGCGGCGTTGATCGCGAAACCCGAAGTGTCCTCGGGAATCCGCATGCGCGGATGGGTCAGCACGAACGCGCCGATCTCGCGGTCCAGGGTGAACCCGTCCACGCCGCTGCCGGTGGTGAGCACCAGCATCGTCGCGGGCCCGTACAGGGTGAACCCCGCACAGACCTGCCGCACCCCCGGCTGCAGGAAATCGGCGTCGACCGGTTCGGCCGTCCCGTCGAGCACCGCCTGCGGCGCGCGCAGAATGCTGAAGATCGAACCGACAGGCAGATTCACGTCGATATTGCTCGACCCGTCCAGCGCGTCGTAGGCCAGCAGATACTTCCCGCGCCGCTGTGTCGCCGGCACCGGCAGCGCGGTGGCGCGCTGCTCGGACAGCAACCCCGACAGATGCCCCGTCCACTGGGTCTGCGCCACCATGATCTCATCGGTCAGCACGTCGAGGCGGGCACTGACCGACAACGGTTCCGCGTCGCTGGTCGAGCTGATGATCGCGCCGCGCGTCACCTGATTGGCGATGATCTTCGTCGCCGTGGCCACCACGTTGACCAGCGCCGAGAACTCCCCCGACGAACCGGGATGACGGTGTTCCTCCTCGATCGTGTAGCGGGTGAGGGTCTTCAATCCGTTGGGCATGGCGTCGTGGCCACCTCCTGCACCGTCTCGTCGAACACGCTGCTGCCGTAGACGTCCCGGTCGCACAGTGTGATCAGGTCGGTCCTCGACAGCGGTCGCGCCGCCTCGACCAGCCGCTTGGCCTGCCGCAGCCGGCACCGGTCGATCGCGTTGCGCACGCTGCGCGCGTTGGAGAATCGCGGTTTGGTCATCCGCACGGTCAGGTACTCCGCGAACGCGACGTGGGCCGCCGCGTCGAACCGGAAGTTCTCCCCCGCCACCATCAGTTCGGCGATGCCCATCAGTTCACCGTGGGTGTAGTCGGCGAACTCCAGGTGGTGGGCCACCCGCGAAGACAGGCCCGGGTTGGCGGAGAAGAACCGGTCCATCCGGTCCGGGTAGCCGGCGAAGATGACGACCAGGTTCGCCCGCTCGCTCTCCATTTCCTGCAGCAGGATCTCGATGACCTCCTGCCCGTAGTCGCGCTCGTTCTCCGGCCGGAACAGGTAGTAGGCCTCGTCGATGAACAGCACCCCACCCGCGGCCTTGGCGATCGCCTCCTTGGTCTTGGGCGCGGTGTGGCCGATGAACTGGCCGACCAGGTCGTCGCGGGTCACCGTGTGCACCTTGGGTTTGCGGATGTAGCCCAGCGCGTGCAGCATCTGGGCCATCCGCAACGCCACCGTCGTCTTGCCGGTGCCGGGCCCGCCGGTGAAGCTCATGTGCATGGTCGGGCGCGAGGATTCGAGCCCGAAGCGCCGCCGCGCCCGGTCGATCATCAGCAGTGCGGCGATCTCGCGCACCCGCTCCTTCACATTCGCCAGGCCGATCAGCTCGGCGTCGAGCGCGGCCAGTGTTTCGGCCACGTCGTGCCCGGCCAGGTCGAGGGAAAGATCCAACAGCGCGTCCTCGCTCAGCAGTTCCTCGGTCGCGGTGGCGCCCTCGGCGGGCGGGCGCGACGGCCGGGCGTCACCGACGCCCGGCCGCGGCAACCGGAATCCCGAAGCGGACCCGTCAGCCGCCATACCGCTGTCCCTGCGGACGACCGGTGGCGTAGGACCGCACGCTGTAGATCTGGCGCCGATCCGGCCCCTCGGTGCGCGCCAGCTCGAAACCGGGCTCCTCCGCGGGGCGCTGCACCAGAAAGCTCAGCGCCGTCGTCTGTTTCGTGTAGGTCGCGTCGTAGGCGGTGACCCGCACGTAGTGCCGGGGGAACGTGGCCCGGCAGGCGTTGATCTCGGCCATGACCCCATCGGGTTCGTCGAGGTCGAACAGTGGCAGCCCCCACATCTCCCAATAGGTGTTGCGTGGGTGCGGGTCGTCGGTGTACTCGATCGAGACCGGCCAGTTGTTGAGCAGCGCGTAGCGCACCTGGGCCGCGATCTCGGCGTCGGTGAGCTCGGGCAGATACGAGAACGTCCCGTGTCGCAGATACATGGTGCTCCCTACAGGCTCGGTGTCGGCACCGCGTCGGGTGCGTCGGTGGACGTGTAATCGAAGGTGACATCACCCCAGGTCGACAGCGCGACCTCCAGCGGACGACAGGTCGAGGCCGCCGTGCGCAGCACGTCGGGGCCTTCCTTGAGCAGATCGCGACCCTCGTTGCGGGCCTTGACGACCGCTTCCAACGCGACCCGGTTGGCCTCGGCGCCCGCCGCGATGCCGAGCGGATGGCCGATGGTGCCGCCACCGAACTGCAGGATGACGTCGTCACCGAACAGATCGAGCAGCTGATGCATCTGGCCGGCGTGGATACCACCCGAGGCCACCGGCATCACACCGGGCAGGCTCGCCCAGTCCTGATCGAAGAAGATGCCGTTGCCGAGGTCGGTCGGAATGTGGTTCTCCCGCAACGTGTCGTAGAAACCGCGGGTGGTCGCCGGATCGCCTTCCAATTTGCCCACCACGGTGCCGGCGTGCACATGGTCCACACCGATCAGCCGGCACCACTTCGCCAGCACGCGGAAGCTCACGCCGTGCGTCTTCTGCCGGGTGAACGTCGAGTGTCCCGCCCGGTGCAGGTGCAGCAGCACCCCGTTGCGCCGCGCCCACTTCGACATCGACTGCATGGCGGTGTAGCCGACGGTGAGGTCCATCATGATGACCACCGACCCGAGTTCCTTGGCGAACTCGGCCCGCTCGTACATGTCCTCCATGGAGGCAGCGGTGACATTGAGGTAGTGGCCCTTGATCTCGCCGGTCTCGGCCATCGCCCGGTTCACGCCCTCCATCGCGAACAGGTACCGGTCGCGCCAGCGCATGAACGGCTGGGAGTTGATGTTCTCGTCGTCCTTGGTGAAGTCGAGACCCCCCTTGCAGGCCTCGTAGATCACCCGGCCGTAATTCCGGGCGGACAAACCGAGTTTCGGTTTCACCGTCGCGCCCAGCAGCGGCCTGCCGTATTTGTTGAGATATTCGCGCTCCATCACCGTGCCGTGCGGCGGACCCTGGAAGGTCTTGACATAGGCCACCGGAATACGCATGTCCTCGAGCCGCAGCGCGAGCAGCGGTTTGAATCCGAACACATTACCGATGATCGAGGAGGTGAGGTTGGTGATCGACCCTTCCTCGAAAAGATCCAGATCGTAGGCGATGTAGGCGAAGTACTCGCCGGGCCTGCCCGGCACCTCGTCGATCCGGTAACACTTCGCCTGATACTTCGAGTGGGCGGTGAGCCGGTCGGTCCACACGACAGTCCAAGTCGCAGTGGAGGATTCACCGGCGACAGCGGCCGCTGCCTCGATCGGATCGACGCCCCGCTGCGGAGTCACCCGGAACACCGCGAGCACATCGGTATCGGCGGGCACGTAGTCCGGCGCGTAATATCCCATCGACGCGTAGGACTGTACGCCCGGATCCCAACGATCCCGTTCGGTTTCTTCCGCCATCGTTCCTCCTGTGGAATCCGGTGTACGCCTTGCGAATTCCAGGATGAGGCCCGGCCGGGCGGCAAACAATGTGAATGTTTCAGGGAACGCTCAACCGAAACGTTGAGTTTGCTACCGTCGGGTAATGGGCAGGGTGAGCGCGGGGCGGATGGAAACCTTCCTCGCGGTCGCCCGGCTGGGCAGCATCCGCCGCGCGGCCGCCCAGCTGCACGTCACCGAAGCGGCAGTCTCCGCCGCGGTCGCCCATGTCGAGAAGCAGCTCGGCGCCAAACTCATCACCCGCGCGGGGCGCGGGATCGCGCTCACCGAGGCGGGGCGGGTCTACGCCGAGTACTGCCGCGGGATCCTGGGCTTAATGAAGGAAGCCCACGCCGCGGTCCGCCAGGCCGAGGCGGGCCGCGGCGTGGGC
>Ga0247823_10003953_pt1 | contig 11920 bp, 9 predicted proteins | sample 13C_PalmiticAcid_2_FD_192426 | JGI IMG/M metagenome (GOLD analysis project Ga0247823, IMG submission 192426) | Soil microbial communities from agricultural site in Penn Yan, New York, United States - 13C_PalmiticAcid_Day30 | ecosystem: Environmental > Terrestrial > Soil > Agricultural land...
GCCGTCATCCTCGAAAAGGACTTCTGGGTTTCCTGGTTGCTGGGCCTGCTGTTCTCGCAGCCCGAACTCGCGCCGCACCTGGTGTTCAAGGGAGGCACCTCGCTGTCCAAGGTGTATGGCGTCATCGACCGCTTCTCCGAAGACATCGACCTGTGCCTGGTGCCCGAGTTCGTGGGCGCGGACGCGGCGGGCTTCGACGCGCTGGGCAGCCGGGTGAAGCGCGATGCTGCAGTGCTGGAGATGCAACGCCTGTGCGCGCACAAGACGCAGGAACTCCTCATGCCGCTGTTGGAGCAAGCGATCACGCAGACGCTCGGCCAAGCCCCCGTCGGCACTTGGCTGCGTTACGAACTGGATGCGGACGCCAAGTCCCCCATCGTCTACTTCCGCTACCCCAGCGCTCAACCGATCGGCTTTACATACCTGGCCCGCGAGGTGAAGCTGGAGTTGGGCACCCTGACCGACCAACAGCCCACAGAAGCACACCCGATAAGGCCCCTGCTGGCCGACGCCTTCCCCGCACTCTTCGACACCTGGACCTGCAGCGTCACGGCGCTCGCCCTGCAGCGCACCTTCTGGGAGAAGGCCACCATCCTGCATTCGGAGTTCCATCGCCCGCCCGATTCGCCCACGCCAGACCGCTACGCACGCCACTACTTCGACACAGTCAAGCTGCTGGGTCATCCGGATGCCATCCGATTCCTGGACGACAAGGCGCAATGCGAGCGCGTGGTCGATTGGAAAAGCCGCGTCTTCGCGCGCGGCTGGGCCCGCTACGACCTGGCGCGGCACGGCAGCTTCCGTCTGGTCCCGGCCGACCAGCGCCAGCGCGCATTGGCGCAGGACTATGCAAGGATGCGGCCCATGTTCCTGTCCGAACCACCGCCCTTCGACGAACTCATCGAACGACTCGTCCACGCGGAAGGCGCCATCAACCGAGACTGAGTGCACCATGGCCACCACCCGACGCAAGTTCATCCTCGGCACGCTCGGCGTCACCGGTGCCCTGGTCATCGGCTGGGGCCTGATGCCGCCGCGCCAGCGGCTCACCACCTCGCAGCCACTGCCTACCAGTGAAGGCGAGGTCGCCTTCAACGGCTGGGTGCGGATCGCGCGCGACGGCACGGTGACGGTGACGCTGGCCAAGAGCGAGATGGGCCAGGGCGTGGTCACCTCGCTGTGCATGCTGCTGGCCGAGGAGCTCGACGCCGACTGGTCGCGTGTGCGCTGGCAGCAGTCGCCCATCGACAAGATCTACAACAACATCGCCAGCGTGGTGGACGGCCTGCCGCTGCACCCGGACACCGACAACGTCGCCGTCGACACCGTGAAGTGGCTCACCGCCAAGACCATGCGCGAGATCGGCGTGATGATGACCGGTGGCTCGTCGAGCGTGAAAGACCTGTGGCGGCCCATGCGCCAGGCCGGCGCGTCCGCGCGCGAGATGCTGGTGGCCGCCGCCGCCGCGCAATGGGGCATCGCGCCTGCCGACTGCCAGACCGAGAACGGCGAGGTGATCGCGCCCGATGGCCGCCGCCTGGGCTACGGCGCGCTGGCCGCCGCCGCGGCCCAGCAAGCGCTGCCACGCGACCCCGCGCTGAAAGCCCCCGAGCGCTTCAAGCGCATCGGCCAGCCCACGCGCCGCCTGGACACACCCGGCAAGATCGACGGCAGCGCACGCTTCGGCATCGACGCCATGCCTCAAGGGCTTCTGTACGCCAGTGTGCGCATGTGCCCCACGCTGGGCGGGCGCGCACAACGGCACGACGACGCGCCCGCACGCGCGCTGCGCGGCGTGAAGGCCGTGACGGCGGTGGAGCCGCTGCGCGGCGGCACGGGCGGCGTGGCCGTGATCGCCGACCACCCCTGGCGCGCGCGGCAGGCCGCCGACCGGCTGGAGGTGACCTGGGACCACGGCGCGCTGGCGGACTTCGGCAGCGCCCCCGCGATGCAGCGCCTGGCCGATGTGGCGCGCAGCGAACGGGGCTTCGCCTTCTTCGAGACCGGCGAGGTGGACGCCGCGCTGGCCGGCGCGACGAAGCGCATCGAGGCCGAGTACACCGCGCCCTGGCTCGCGCACGCGGCCATGGAGCCGATCAACTGCACCGTGCTGTTCGAGGGCAACAAGGCCACGGTGTGGGTGTCCACCCAGGTGCCCGGCCTGGCCCGCGCGGCGGCGGCCGAGGCCCTGGGCCTGCCCGACGAAGCCGTGACCGTGCACGTGCTGATGCTGGGTGGTGGCTTCGGCCGGCGGCTGGAGGTGGATTTCATCGCGCAGGCCGCCGCCATCGCCAAGGCGGTGCCGGGCCAGCCGGTGCAGACGATGTGGAGCCGCGAGCAGGACACACGCCACGACCTCTACCGCCCCGCCTGCGTGGCGCGCTTCGAGGCCGGCTTCGACGCCGGTCAGCGCCTCGTGGCCTGGAAGAACACCAGCGCGGGCCAGGCCATCGTGCCGCAGGTGTTGAAGCGCGCCTTCGGCCTGCCCGGTGGCGGGCCCGACAAGACCACGAGCGAAGGCGCCTTCGACCAGGCCTACGAGTGGCCGGCCGCGCGCATCGCGCACGTCAACGTTGACCTGCCGCTGCAGGTGGGCTTCTGGCGCTCGGTGGGCCATTCGCACCAGGCCTTCTTCAAGGAGGGCTTCGTCGACGAGTGCGCGCACGCGGCCGGGGTCGACCCGCTGGCCTTTCGCGAGTCGCTGCTGCGCCAGCACCCGAAACAGTTGGCCGTGCTGCAGGCCGCGGCGAAGGCCGCGAACTGGGGCTCGCCCTCGCCGCCCGCGCCCGACGGCGCCCGCACCGCGCGCGGCATCGCGCTGCACGACTCCTTCGGCTCCAGCGTGGCGCAGGTCGCCGAGGTCTCGCTCGGCCCCGACAAGGCCATTCGCGTGCACCGCGTGTGGTGCGCCATCGACTGCGGCCTCGCGGTCAACCCGGCGGGCATTCGCCAGCAATTGGAAGGGGGCGTGGTGTTCGGCCTGTCGGCCGCGCTGCACGGCGGCGTCGACATCGTCGATGGCCAGGTGCAGCAGAGCAACTTCCACGACCAGCCCATCCTTCGACTCAACGAATCGCCGCACGTGGAGTGCGTGATCCTGCCCGGCAACGGCCACCCCGAGGGCGTGGGCGAGCCGGGCGTGCCCCCCATTGCGCCCGCCGTGGCCAACGCGCTCTTCGCGCTCACGGGCCAGCGCCTGCGCAGCCTGCCGCTGAAACTTGCCTGAGGAGTTCACGATGACGACCACGCTCAAGGTCAACGGCCGCGATGTCACCGTCGACGCCGACCCCGATACGCCCCTGCTCTGGGTGCTGCGCGCCGACCTGCAGCTCACCGGCACCAAGTTCGGCTGCGGCATGTCGCTGTGCGGCGCCTGCACGGTGCACGCCAATGGCGCCGCCATCCGTTCGTGCACCACGCCTCTGAAGGACGTGGCGGGGCAGGACATCACCACCATCGAGGGCATCGAAGGCCCCGAGATCGCCGCCCTGCGTGCGGCCTGGACCACCGTGGACGTGGTCCAGTGCGGTTACTGCCAGAGCGGCCAGCTCATGAGCGCCTGCGCGCTGCTCAAGGCCAACCCGCGGCCCGACGCCGACGCGATCCGCGCGGCCATGAGCGGCAACCTGTGCCGCTGCGGCACCTACCAGCGCATCGAGGAAGCCATCGTGCTCGCCGCGACGCCGCGCTGAGCCCCGCTCGCTCGCCGGAGCGGCCACCCCCGGGCATTCATCCAGAAACCGGATGAATTGATCCGAACAATCGAATTCACAGCAGGTGGTACCTGGCCTAGATTCGCGCCAGGAGACCAACATGACTGAGCGTTCGAGCCTGATGATCGGCTGCGCGGCCGGCTTCTCGGGCGACCGCACCGACGCCGCCCTGCCCGTGGTGCGCGAGCTGATCGCACGGGGACAGGCGTCCGTGCTGATATTCGAGACCCTGGCCGAGCGCACGTTGGCGCTGGCGCAACTGGCGCGCCGCGGCAACCCCGACCTGGGTTACGAGCCCCTGCTGGACGAGCTGCTGACCCCCGTGCTGGCGCTGTGCCTGGCGCACCGCATCCGCATCGTCAGCAACTTCGGCGCGGCCAACCCGCTCGGCGCGGCGCGCCGCATCCGAGCGCTGGCAAAGGAACTGGGCCTGCGCCGCCCCCGCATCGCCGTCGTGCACGGCGACGACGTGAGCGGGCTGCAGCACCGCGCCCTGCTGGAGCGCTCCCTGGGCCGGGCCATGCCCTGCGAGCCGCTGGTGAGCGCCAACGCCTACATCGGTGCCGCGCCCATCGCCGAGGCGCTGGTGGCCGGGGCCGACATCGTGGTCTGCGGCCGCGTGGCCGATCCTTCGCTGGTGCTGGGTCCGGCGCTGGCGCACTTCGGCTGGCGCCCGGACGACTGGACCCGCCTGGCCCGCGCCACCATGGCGGGCCACCTGCTGGAGTGCGGCGCGCAGGTCTGCGGCGGTTACTTCGCCGACCCCGGCTACAAGGACGTGGCGGGCCTGGCCTCGCTGGGCTACCCCATCGCCGAGATCGACGACAGCGGCGATTGCACCATCAGCAAGCCCGAGGGCAGTGGCGGCCGCATCGACGAGCGCACGGTCAAGGAACAACTGCTGTACGAACTGCACGACCCCGCGGCCTACCTGACGCCGGACGTCGTCGCCGACATCACCACCGCGCGCGTGCGCCAGATCGGCCCCGACCGCGTGCGGCTCGAGGGCGTGAGCGGCCACCCCCGGCCGCCGACCCTCAAGGTCAACGCTTGCTTCGAAACGGGCTGGTTCGCCGAGGGTGAGATCTCCTACGCCGGCGCGCGGGCGGTGGCGCGCGCGCGCCTGGCCGCGCAGGTGCTGCAGGAACGCCTGGCCGACGCCGGCCCCCTGCGCGTGGATCTGATCGGCGTGACCAGCGTGCTCGGCGACGACAGCAGCCGCTGGCTGGATGGACCGCTGGACGAGGGCGTGCGCGACGTGCGCCTGCGCGTGGCCCTGCAGCAGCGCGATCGCGCCCAGGCCGAGCGCCTTGTGCGCGAGGTGACGGCCCTGTACTGCTGCGGCCCCGCCGGCGGTGGTGGCGTGCGCACCGCGATCCGCCCGCGCCTGGGCATGGTCTCCTGCCTGGTGCCGCGCGACGCGGTGTCGGTGGGCCACGCCATGGTCGACGAGTTGCGGCAGGAGACCCAGCCATGAACACCAGCCAACAGACCGTGCCGCTGTACCGCCTCGCGCACAGCCGCACCGGCGACAAGGGCAACCGCTCCAACATCAGCGTGATCGCCTGGCACCCGGCCTTGTGGGACCTGCTGGTCGAGCAGGTGACCGAAGCCGCCGTGGCCCGCCACTTCGCCGCGCGCCAGCCCAGTGCCGTGCGCCGCTACCTGCTGCCGCAACTGCACGCCATGAACTTCGTGCTCGACGACGTGCTCGACGGCGGCGTGAACGACTCCCTCAACCTCGACAGCCACGGCAAGGCCTTGTCCTTCCTGATGCTGGACCTGCCGGTCGCCGTGCCGGACGCCCTGCGCACCCACCTCGTGGGTGGCCCTTGAGCCACCCACGGGCTTTTTCACCCATCGACCAAGGAGACAGACACATGAACACCAAACTCACGCGCCGCCACGGCCTGCTGGCCTGCGCCCTCACTGCCTTGTTGGGCGCGGCCCCCGCCTGGGCCCAGGCGCCGGCCTACCCTGCGCGGCCCATCACCTTCGTCGTGCCCTTCGCGGCGGGCAGCGCCACCGACCAGCTCGCGCGCGCACTGGGCCAGTCCGTCAGCAGCGAAACCGGCCAGCCCGTGGTGATCGAGAACAAGGCCGGCGCCAGCGGTGCCATCGCCGCGTCGGCCGCGGCCAAGGCCGCCGCCGACGGCTACACGGTGCTCATCACCACCAACACCACGCACGCGGCCAACGAGCACCTCTACAAGAAGCTGAGCTACGACCCGGTGAAGGACTTCGCGCCCATCACCGCGCTGGGCAAAGGCGGGCAGGTGATGGTCGTCACCACCGCCTCGCCATTCAAGACCGTGGGCGACGTGATCGCCGAGGCGCGCAAGTCGCCGGGCAAGCTCAATTTCGGCAGCGGCAGTTCGTCGAGCCGCATCGCCGGCGAGCTGTTCCAGCAGATGGCCAAGGTGCAGATCCTGCACGTGCCCTACAAGAGCAACCCCAACGCCATCACCGACCTGTTGGGCGGCCAGATCAACATGATGTTCGCCGACATGTCCACGGGCGTGCCGCAGATCCAGGGCGGCAAGCTGCGCGCGCTCGGCGTGACGGCCAGCAAGCCTTCGCCGATGCTGCCCGGCGTGCCCACCATCGCCGACGCCGGCGTGCCCGGCTACGAAATGGGCTACTGGTTCGCGGCCTACGCGCCGGCTGGCACACCGGATGCCGTGGTCAAGCGCCTCAACGAGCTGCTGGTGCGCGCCACGGCCAGCCCGGCCGCCAAGGGCTTCTTCGAAGCCAGCGGCTCCGAAGCCTTCACCAGCACGCCCGACGAGCTGGCGCGCTTCCAGGCCGCGGAAACCCGCAAGTGGGGCGACATCATCAAGGCCGCCGGCATCCAGGCCGAGTGACCCCCTGAGCCGGCCCGCGCCGGCTCAGCCCCCCTCCCAGCACCAGGCACGACGCCGGGGCGCGTGACACCGCCCCCGGGAGGCGTTGTCGCGCCTGCGCGCGGCCGTGCCACACCCGCACGGCGCGTCCCCGCCGTCCAGCCGGACGGCCCCCAACGCAGAGGCGCCGAAGAAGCCGCCCTGCCCCATCCCACCACGACAAGAGGAGACAGACATGACCACCCCATCCGCTACGCGATGGCCCGCCTGGGGCGGCCTCGCCGCCCTCACCCTGCTCGCCGCCTGTGGCGGCGGTGGCGGTGACGGCGCCACAGGCGAAGGCCCCGCCGCGCCACCACCCCCCGAGCGCCTGGCGCGCGCCTGCACCCCCGAGGCCTTCGCCGACCTGCAGATCCCCGGCGCCGTGCTGAAGACGGTCGCGCCCGTCGCGGCCGGCACCCACCGCGGCCAGGCCAACCTGCCGGCCTTCTGCCTCATCACGGCAAGCGCCCACCCCACCAGCCGATCGAACATCAACTTCGAGCTCTGGGTGCCGGATGGCGAGACCTGGAACGGCAAGCTCGTCACCACGGGCAACGGCGGCTACAGCCCCTCGCTGAGCTACGGCGACATGGCCTACGCCCTGCGCCAGGGCTACGCCACCATCGGCGGCGACACCGGGCACCAGACGGAGGACATGCTCTGGGGCGTGAACAACCCCGAGAAGATCGAGGACTGGGGCAGCCGCTCGATCAACAGCATCACCGTGGCCGGCAAGGCCTTGCTGGACGGCCTGCGCGCGAAGCCCGCGCAGCGCGCCTACTACCTCGGCTGCTCCACCGGCGGCCACCAGGGCTTCGCCGAAGCGCAGCGCTACCCGGACGACTTCGACGGCATCATCGCCGGCGCCCCGGGCAACAACCGCACGGCGCTGAACATCGAGTTCATGTGGCGCTTCCGCTCCAACCGCCCCGACAGCGTCAACAACGTCACCTACCTCAACAACACCAAGCTGCAACTGCTCACCAGCCAGGCCGTGGCGGCCTGCGACGCGCTCGATGGCGCGAGCGATGGCGTGATCGACGACCCGCGCCAGTGCACCACGGCGCAGTTCAACCCCGACGCCCTGCTGTGCGCGGGCGCCGACGCACCCACCTGCCTGACGGCCGACCAGCTCAACGCGGCGAAGAAGATCTACCAGGGCCCGCGCAACCCGCGCACCAACGCGCAGCTCTACCCGGGCTGGCCCGTGGGCAGCGAATCGGGCTGGGGCAGCTACATGGGCGGCACCGAACCCACGCGCGCCGACTTCTGGCGCTACTGGGTGTTCGACGACCCGCAATGGAACTGGTGGGCGTTCGACTTCGATCGCGACGTGGCCTACGCCAACGCCAAAATCGCGCCGCTGGTGGACCAGACCAACGCCGACCTGTCCCGCTTCAAGGCCGCGGGCGGCAAGCTGCTCGTCTACCACGGCTGGAACGACCCCGTCGTCAGCGCCCACGACAGCATCGGCTACTACGAGCGCGTGCGCACGCTGCAGGGCTCGCAGGCCGCCACCGACGCGTTCTACCGACTCATGCTGGTGCCCGGCATGGGCCATTGCTCGGGCGGCGCCGGTGCCGGCACGCTGCGCGCGGACGGCACCCTGATCCCGCTGGACCCCAGCCGCGACCTGCTGGCCGCGATGGACCGCTGGGTCGAGCAGGGACAGGCGCCCGACGACTTTGTCGCCTCGCGCGTGTCGGGCGGCGCGGTCCAACGCACACGGCCCCTGTGCAGCTACCCCAAACAGGCCGTGTACAGCGGCGCGGGCGACACCAACAGCGCCAGCAGCTACCGCTGCCAGTGAGCGATGACGTGGGCGGTGACGCGCCGGCGGGCGCGTCACCAGGGTCAGGCCCGCCGGGGCCTGACCTTCGAGGCCGTGAGCTTGGCGTTCTCTCGCGCGCGCTCCACGTCCGCGTCCCGCGCCAGCGCCACGCCCATGCGGCGCTTCTCGAAGCTCTCGGGCTTGCCGAACAGGCGCAGTTCGGTGCCGGGCACGCGCAGGGCCTCGTCCACGCCGTCGAAGGCAATGCCCTGCGCCTCCACGCCGCCGTAGATCACGGCGCTGGCGCCCGGACTCTTGAGGGTGGTGTCCACCGGCAGGCCGAGGATGGCGCGCGCGTGCAGCTCGAACTCGTTCTGCCACTGCGTGGCCATGGTGACCATGCCGGTGTCGTGCGGGCGCGGGCTCACCTCGCTGAACCACACCTGGTCGCCCGCCACGAACAGCTCCACGCCGAACAGGCCTTGCCCGCCCAGGTTGTCGGTGATGGCCTTGGCGATCTCGCGGCTCTTTTGCAGCGCCACCGCGCTCATGGGGTGCGGCTGCCAGCTCTCCACGTAGTCGCCCGCCACCTGCACGTGGCCGATGGGATCGCAGAAGTGCGTCTCGGGCTCGCCATTGGCGCCCAGTGCGCGCACAGTGAGCAGGGTGATCTCGTAGTCGAAACGGATGAAGCCCTCGACGATGATGCGGCCGTGGCTCACGCGGCCACCGGCCATGGCGTAGTCCCAGGCCTTCTGCACGTCGTCGGGGCCGTCTATCTTGCTCTGCCCCTTGCCGCTGCTGCTCATCACCGGCTTGACGATGCAGGGGTAGCCGATGCCGCTGTCGATGGCGGCCTGCAGTTCCTGCAGCGAGTCGCAGAACTGGTAGGGGCTGGTGGGCAGCTTCAGGGTTTCGGCGGCCAGGCGGCGAATGCCCTCGCGGTCCATGGTGAGCCGCGCGGCGCGCGCGGTGGGGATCACACGCACCACGCCCGCGGCCTCCAGCTCCTGCAGCATGGGCGTCGCGATGGCCTCGATCTCCGGCACCACCAGGTGCGGGCGCTCGCGCTCGATCAATGCCTTGAGCTGGGCCGGGTCGCTCATGGCGATGGTGTGCGCGCGGTGCGCCACTTGGTGACCGGGCGCGTTTTCGTAGCGGTCGACGGCGATGGTCTCCACGCCCAGGCGTTGAAGGGCGATGAGCACCTCCTTGCCGAGCTCGCCGCTGCCCAGCAGCATGACTTTGGTGGCCGAGGGCGACAGCGGTGTGCCGAGCGTGGTCATGGTGATGTCCTGATGAGAAAGAGAGTCAGCGCGCGGCGCCCATGGCCTCGCCCAGGCGCACGGGGCGCGCGGCGGCCCAGTCGGGGTGGAAGGCGATGGTGTCCGGCGGCCACAGCAGCACGACGGTGGAGCCGAGCAGGAAGCGGCCCATCTCGGCGCCCTTGTCCAGGTGCAGGGGCGCGTCGTCGTAGCGCCACTCGCGCACGGTGCCGGGGCGCGGCGGGTTCACCACGCCGTGCCAGGTGGTGGCCATGCTGCCCACGATGGTGGCGCCCACCAGCACCAGCGCGAACGGCACGGTGCGATCGCCCACGGGCATGTCGAACAGGCACACCACGCGCTCATTGCGCGCGAACAGCCCCGGCACGCCCGCGGCCGTGGCCGGGTTCACCGAGAACAGCTCGCCCGGCACGTGCAGCATGCGGCGCAGCGTGGCCGCCGCCGGCATGTGGATGCGGTGGTAGTCGCGCGGGCTGAGGTAGATGGTGGCGAACTCGCCGCCCTGGAAGGCCTGGGCCAGCGCCGCGTCGCCGCCCAGCAGGGTGCGCGTGTCGTAGTGGTGGCCCTTGGCCTGGAAGATGCGGTCGCCCTCGATGCGGCCGAGCTGGCTGATCGCGCCGTCCACGGGGCAGACGAAGGCCGCGTCGGCCAGCGGGCGCGCGCCGGGCTTCAGGGCGCGCGTGAAGAAGTCGTTGAAGGTCGCGTAGGCCGTGGGGTCGGGGTTCGCCGCCTCGGCCATGTTCACCTGGTAGCGCGCGATGAAGCGGCGGATGGCCCACTGGGTGATGGCTCCCGCGCGCGCGCGGGCAAAGGCCCCGGCCAGGCGCGTGAGCGTCAGCTTGGGCAAGAAGTATTGGAATTGGACGGCCAGCGACATGGGTGGCGGATTGTAAAAGTGGAACCCGTGGGGGTTTGTGCGGGCGGGCACAATGGTCCGGATGAGCACACCCCTGTTCGAAGCCGCCGGGCTGGTCAAACGCTACGGCGAGAACACGGTGGTCAACGGCGTGGACTTCGCCATCCACCCCGGCGAATGCCTCGGCGTCATCGGTCCCAACGGCGCCGGCAAGACCACCACCATCCGCATGTGTCTGGGCCTCACCGCGCCCGATGCGGGGCACATCCACGCCTTCGGCATGGACATGCCGCGCGACGCCATGGCCATCAAGGCGCAACTGGGCGTGGTGGCGCAGATGGACACGCTGGACCCGGACTTCAACTGCGCCGAGAACCTGCTGGTCTATGGCCGCTACTTCGGCCTGAAGGACGCGGTCATCCGCCCGCGCATCCCGAAGCTGCTGGAGTTCGCCGCGCTCACGCACAAGGCCACGGCCAAGCCGGGTGAACTGTCGGGCGGCATGAAGCGCCGCCTGAGCCTGGCACGCGCGCTGGTGAACGACCCGCGCCTGCTCATGCTCGACGAGCCCACCACCGGCCTGGACCCGCAGGCCCGCCACCTGATGTGGGAGCGCCTGCAGGTGCTGCTGCAGCAGGGCAAGAGCATCCTGCTCACCACCCACTTCATGGACGAGGCCGAGCGCCTGTGCTCGCGCCTGCTGGTGCTGGACCACGGCCGCAAGATCGCCGAAGGCCGCCCGCGCGCGCTGATCGCCGAGCACCTGGAGCCCGACGTGGTGGAGGTCTACGGCCCGGGCGCGCTGGACCTCGCGCAGCGCGACGAACACGCCCCCATGCGCGCCTTGGCCGCGCGCGTGGAGGTGAGCGGCGAGACCGTGTTCTTCTACACCGCCCAGGCGCAGCCCCTGCTGGCCGCGCTGGCCGACCACCACCAACTGCGCACATTGCACCGGCCCGCCAACCTCGAAGATCTGTTTCTGAAGCTCACCGGCCGCCAGATCAGGGAAGACGGCTAAGCATGTGCCCCCACGCTCCACCGCTGCGCGGGTCGCTGCCCCCCGAGGGGGCGCGTTTCGCCTTGGGGCGGCCCGGCGGCGAAACCCATTGGTAACCACCCATGTCAACACTCACGCTCAACCCATGGTCCCCGCCGCGCCTGTCCGGACGCTGGTGGCCGGTGTTCCTGCGCAACCTGCTGGTGTGGCGCAAGCTGGCCCTGCCCAGCGTGGTGGCCAACATCGCCGAACCCCTCATCTGGCTGGTGGCCTTCGGCTACGGGCTGGGCGCGTTGGTCGGCACGGTGAACATGGGCACGGCCGGCGGCGGCTCGGTGGCGGTGCCCTACATCCTGTTCCTGGCCAGCGGCAGCATCTGCATGAGCGCCATGAACGCGGCCACCTTCGAGGC
>Ga0247823_10003954_pt1 | contig 11918 bp, 9 predicted proteins | sample 13C_PalmiticAcid_2_FD_192426 | JGI IMG/M metagenome (GOLD analysis project Ga0247823, IMG submission 192426) | Soil microbial communities from agricultural site in Penn Yan, New York, United States - 13C_PalmiticAcid_Day30 | ecosystem: Environmental > Terrestrial > Soil > Agricultural land...
GTAATAGGCCATGCGCGCTTGGTCATACCCCTCGTCGTCCCACGCGAAGATGCGCCAAGTGATCGCCTTGCGGTTCGGATAATAAGGCGCGTGGATCCAGCATCCGATCTTGCGTTCGGGGATGTTGAACGACCACCAGTTGGTTTCGGTCTCATAAGGATCGTCGGAGAGCTGATGGTAGCGGTCGTCCTCGGGCTTGAAGGCGAGGTCTTCGGTCATGCGATACTCTCCAGTTCGTCGAGCGCGGCGGTGAACAGCGCGGCGATGCGGCCGACATCGGCGATCTTCGCGGCATCGGCAATCACGCCCATGTCGAGATTGTCACCGCTGCGCCGCGAGGTGATGTTGAGGAAGCGGCCCGAACCGATGATCGGCACCGGATAATTGTGGCGCTGGGCAAAGCCCGCATAGCTGCGCGGCTCGGCGGGGCCGGGCACGTTCGACAGCGTGAGGTTGCCGGGGATCAGGCGTTTGCCGCCCGCCAGCCGATCAGCGAAGGCCGCACGGCGGTCGCGCGCGCCATAAGGTTTTTCGGCGGCGTCGAGCAGCGCTTCGTCGTGCGGCGTCCGGCGCATCTCGGCCGCCATCGACGCCTGGATCGCGCGCAGCCGCTCGACCGGGTCGGCGAGGTGCGTCGCGAGATGCGGGTGGAGCGCGACGATGCGGTTGCCGAAATCGCCATGCTCGGCGCGGCGGTACGAGCGTGCCGAGTTCACGACAAGCGGTGTGTCGGGAAGCGCATCGGTTTCGATCAGGTAGTTGCGAAGCGCGGTGCTTGCGAGCGCGAGGAAGATGTCGTTGATCGTCGCATCGAGCGCCTTGCCCACCGCCTTCACGCGCGCGAGCGACAGGCTGATCGTCGCATAGCGGCGTTCGGCCGAGGTCGGGCCCGAGAGCGCGAATTCGGGGGTCGGTTCGCGGTCGCCCTTATGGGCTTCGAGCGCGGCGAGCGCTTCTTTGCGCTGTGCCGATTGAGCGGCGCGCAGGTCCGCCTCGGCTTCGAAACGCGCATCGGCCCGTTCGCGCCACTTCTCGGGCTCGGGCAGCCGCGCGTCGGCGAAGCGCGCGGTTGCGGGCGGTGCGGCGTCGCTGAGCAGGCGCATGACGGTCTGGAAACCGATGCCGTCGGCGACACTGTGGTGCATCTTGAGGTAGAGCGCGCTGCCGCCCTCGGCGATGCGTTCGAAGACGTGGACGGCGAAGGGCGGACCCGACAGGTCGAGGCGGCGCATGTTGAGCCGGGCCACCGCGGCGTAAAGCTCGGCTTCGCTCCACGCGCCGTCGTGCGGCTCGACCGCGATCAGGCTGTCGAGGTCGGCGTTCGCGATATCGGCCCAGACGTCGCTGTCGTAACCCTCGGGCGCCTCGTGCAGCCGCACCAGCAACGGCGTCGCGGGGAGCCGGTCGGCGAACTGGCGGCGGAGTGCGGCGGCCAGATCGCCCTGCCTGTCGCCGGGCACGTCGAGCAGGATCAGCGCGCCGACGTGCATCGGCGAGGCGTCGGTCTCCGACAGGATCATGAAATGATCGTCGGGGCGCAGGCGGCGGACACCCGGCGCGAGCCGCAACGGATCGGCTGTGCTCACCCCCTACCAGCCGGCCAGCGTCGCGGCGCGGGCGCGATGCTCGGCGGGGCTGCCGAGCCAGGCGCGGTCGGCCATCGCGCGGCGGAACCAGTAGTTGAGGCCATATTCCCATGTATAGCCGATGCCGCCATGCGCGGCGACCGCTGCGCGGGTCGCACGGACATAGACGTCGCACAGATGCGCCTTCGCCATCGCCGCGGCGCGCGGGGCGTCGGGAAGCTGGGCGTCCCAGGCATAGGCCGCGTACCACACCAGTGCGCGCGCCGGTTCGACGTCGAGCGCCATATGCGCGAGCTGGTGCTTGAGTGCCTGGAAGCGCCCGATCGGCTGGCCGAACTGTTCGCGCTCCTTGGCGTAGGCGACGCTCATGTCGGTGACCTTCTGCGCGCCACCGAGCGCGTCGGCGGCGACGAGGACGAGCGCGGCGTCGGCGAGGCGCGCGGTCATCGGGTCGGAGGCGGCAAAGAGGGTTTCGCCCGCATCGTCGGGAATCGCGACTTTTGACATCGGACGCGTCCGGTCAGCTGCCTTTACGGGTTCGAGCGTTGCATGAGCCGCAGGAACGAGGCGGATGCCCTTGGCGCGGTCGACGATCAGGAACAGGTCAGCGGCGCGCGCGCTCGGCACATAGTCGCTGCCGCCGTGGACCAGCGTCGCGATCTTCGTCCCGCTCGCCAGCGCCTCGGCATCGCCCTTCCCGCTTGCGGCCACCGCCGCGACCGCCAGCAATTGCCCGATCAGCGGCCCCGCCGCTGCGGCCTCGCCCGCAACCTCGCAGACGAGCGCGGCGTCGAGCAGCCCCATGCCGCTATCGGGCGCGAGCATCCCGCCGAGCCCAAGCGCCATCAGCGCGTCCCAGCTTGTGCGGTCGAAATCCGCGCCGCCGTCGGCAAAGGCGTGGATGCGCTCCATCGGCCAGCTGTCGGCCAGCGTGCCGCGCACCGCGTCCTGGATCGCCTTCTGCTCTTCGGTCAGGTGGAAATGCACGTCAGCGCTCCCCGCTCATCGCGAGGTCGCGCGGCAGGCCGAGGCCGCGCTCGCCGATGATGTTGCGCTGGATGTTCGATGCGCCGCCGGCGATCGAATTGCCGAGGCTGCCCATGATCTGGTCGAGCCATTTTTCGGGCCCGCGCGGTCCGCGATTGCCGCGCCCACCCGCGCCCGCGGGTTCGAGGAAGCCATGTTCGCCGATCAGCTCCTGCGCAAGCAGCGCCATTTCGTGCCCGATTTCGGTGAGCAATAATTTCATCATCAGCGCCACCGGGCCGGGGTCCTCACCCGCGGCGGCGCAGCTGAAGAGGCGGTAGCTTGAATAGCGGTGGGAGAGGACCGATCCCTCGATCTGCGTCAGCTTGTCGCGGACGATCGGGTCGTCGATACGGCCCACTTCCTTCGCGAGATCGACCAGCTTGGCGAATTGCTTGCCGAGCCCGTCGGCGCCGCCGATGCTCGCGCGTTCGTGCTTCAGCGTCGTGCGGCTGACATACCAGCCCTGCCCGCGCTCGCCGACCTGCCAGGCGACCGGCGTCTCGGCATTGTCAAAGAAGAATTCGCAGAAGGTGTGATCGCCCTCCTCGCCGGTCATCTGGCGGATCGGGCGGCGGGTGACGCCGGGCTGGTCGAGGTCGATCAGCAGATAGGTGATGCCGTCATGCTTGGGCGCGTCGGGCTCGGTGCGGACGAGCATGAACATATGCGTCGACTGCATGCCCTGCGACGTCCAGATTTTCTGGCCGTTGATGATCCATTTGCTGCCGTCGGCCGAGAGTTCGCCCTTGGTGCGCACGCTCGCAAGGTCGCTGCCCGAGCCGGGCTCGCTATAGCCCTGCCCCCAGATATAATCGCCCTCGACCGTCTTGCGGATGAAGAGCGCTTTCTGCTCCTCGGTGCCCTTTTCGAGCAGGGTCGGCACGGTCATGTTCATGCCGTTGCCGCCGACCTCCATCGGCGCGCGGGCGCGGGCAAATTCCTCGCGGATCACCTGCGCCTTGATGACGTCGACCGGTTGCTCCGAGCCGCCATATTGCTTCGGGATCGCACGATAGAGATAGCCCGCGTCGGTCGCCCGCCCGCGAAAGGCGCGGATGAAGGCCTTGAGATCTGCGCCGCGCGTATCGGCGGGCGGCGGCCAGTGCGACGACAGGAAGCCGCGCACCTCGGCACGAAAGGCCTCGGCAGCCTCGCCATAGCTCAGGTCCATCGCTCGCTCTCCCAATATCGTCGGCGAATCTATGCTTGAGTTATATAACTACGTCAACCATGTTGTGCGCTACGCGAAGCATGATATGGGGCGCCGATGACCGACATGACCGATCCGATCCCCCATTATTTCGCCGCCACCGCCGACGGTTTCGACCCCACCGGGCTGTCGCGCAACCCCTGGTTCGCCGATGCCGTCGCGGGCGGGCCGATTTCGGCGCTGTTCGGCCATATCATCGAACAGGCCGACCTTGAGCCGGGGTTCGAAATCTGCCGGGTGACGATCGACATCCTCGGCGTCGTGCCGCGCGCGCTGCTCAGCCCGCGCATCGTCCCGGTGCGGCAGGGGCGACAGGCGCAGCTTCACCGGATCGAATTGTTCGCGGGCGAGAAGATGGTCGCGCAGGCGCATGTCCTGCGCGCGCGGCATCTCGACACGCCGGCCTTCGATCCGCCGCAGCCTCATCCTGCGCCCGAGGACGTTCCCGAAGACAATTTCCTGATCGGCGCGAGCATGGCGGGGGCGATCAAGACGCGACCGATCATGGGCCGCGTGCGCGAGCCGGGGCGCGGCGTGTCGTGGCTATGCATGAACGGCGAAGTCGTGGCCGGCGTCCCGGCCTCGTCCTTCGTCAAGGCGTGCCTGTTCGCCGATTTCGGCAACGGCGTGGGCAGCGCGACGCACGCGCATGAGTGGAGCTATGCCAACCTCGACATCTCGATCCAGTTCTTCCGCATGCCGCGCGGGGAGTGGTTTTTGCTCGACGCCCACACCGAGGGCGCAGGCAATGGGCATGCGGTGGCGCAGAGCCTGTTTGCGGATGAAGGCGGCGTCTATGCCAAGGGGACGCAGACGGTGTTTGTCGGACCGGGGCGGCCTCGGTAATTCCAAACCGTAGCCCTGAGCTTGTCGAAGGGCGCTTCTCGGATAGGCGCCCTTCGACAAGCTCAGGGCTACGGTGCCTAATTGGCCGCTATTCCCCCCGGAACACCGGCGCGCGTTTCTCGGTCACCGCCGCCAGTCCCTCGCGATGATCCTGGCTGCCCAGCAGCAGCGCCTGATTGGGCAGGTTCGCCTGCCATTCGGCCTCCATGCTGCTTTCGAGCGCGCGCTGGATCGACTGCTTGACCGTCGCATAGCCGAGCGGCGCCGATGCGGCGAGTTCGCGGGCGAGTTCCATTCCACGCGCCGCGAGATCGTCCTTGGCGACCACCTCGCTCACCAGTCCGATACTGAGCGTTTCCTCCGCGCGGACCTGCTTGCCGCGCAGACACATCTCCATCGCGCGGCCGAGCCCGATAATGCGCGGGAGCAGGAAGGTGCCGCCGAGCGGCGGCATGATGCCGAGTTTGATCCAGCTTTCCTGAAACATCGCGTTGTCGGCGGCGATGCGGAAGTCGCAGGCGAGCGCGAGTTCGCAGCCCACCGTCACCGCCGCCCCCTGGACCAGCGCCAGCGTCGGTTTGGGGCAGCGATAGATCGCGCGGGCGGCACCCTGGAAATTGGCGTAGACCGTGTCCTTGATCTCGCTCGCCGACATGGTCGTGAGCCGCTGCAAAAAGGCGAAGTCGGCGCCGACCGAGAAATGCTTGCCCTCGGCGGCGAGGATGATCGCGCGGACCGCGCGATCGCCCGACAGCGCGGCAAAGGCGTCGCGAATCTCGCCGAGCATCTCGGGCGAGGAGGCGTTGCCGATATCGGCGCGTGCGACCACGACCGCCGCGATGCCAGCCTCGTGGTGATCGATGCGGATATTTTCGTAGGTCATAGGGCTCCGGCCTGATCGCGCACCCACCGGTCGATGCGGTCGTACATCTCCACGCGCGTCGTCGCGAAATTCTGGCAATGGCCCGAACGCGGCAGGATGTGCAGCGTGATGTCGCGACACGCGGTGTAATATCCCGGCTCGGCATGCGGGTTCGGCGACACGTCGCGCTCGCCGAGGTTGATATAGATCGGCACGTCGATCTTCGCGGCGTCGGCGGTGACAATGCCGGTCGTGATCGATTGGGCCGAAAGGACATAAGGCACGTCGACGAGCAGCGCGTCGTCGACCGCGAGCACATCGCCCGCCACATCATCCCAATGGAAGGTCGAACGCAGCGCCGTCCGGTCGCGCTTGGCATAGTCGGGCTGGGTCGGATCGACCGCGCCCGGATCGATGCGGACGAGCCGGTCGCCAATGGTCAGGTGGACGCCATCGGCAGTATAGCCGAGGATCAGGCAAAGGTCGTAGGTGCGATGCGCTGCCTGCTGGGTGATCGTCATGAAGCCGCCCATCGAATGGCCACCGCCTATTTTGACGAAATCGGGGATTGCGGCAATCGTGCCATCGCGCAGTTGTTCGTAAATTCGCTCAATAGCCGTGTGATGCGCGCGCGCCGCGACGTCGCGCGTTGCAAGCATCTGATCCTTCGCGCGGTCGCTGTCGCCGATGCCGAGATGGTCGGGAACGATGACGATATGACCGCGCGCGCGCAGATATTCGGCGCAGCTATATCCCTCGCCGCTATGGCCCGGCACCTCGAAGTGGAAATAGCGGCGGTCATAGGTGCCGCCGTTGAACAAGGTGATGACCGTCGGCTTTTCGGGCAGCGCGTCGGGCAGGAAGACCCACGCCGCGATATGCAGCGGATCGCCGCCGGTGATCGATACGGGCAGTGCGTCCGAAACATCGATCCGCAGGTCGATGGGGTCAGCCACCCTCACCTTCCTGTTTCTTCTTTTCCCGCCAGATCATCGCGGTGGCGCTTGTCGACAGGGTCATGTTGAGCGCCTCGGCATCGAGTGCGGCCTCGAAGGCCCAATCCTCGGCATTGTTGAGGTTCGCCTTCATATAGCGATAGCCCATGCGCGGCCCGTCGGCGAGGCGGCGCGCCGCCTTCATCGTCTCCTCGCGTAGCGCCTCGTCGTCGAACAGGCGCGTGTAGAGCCCTTTGGCGAAGGCCTCCTCGCCCGACAATTTCTCGCCGAGCATGAAGAGCTCGCGTGCGACGCCCGTGCCGACAATCTTGGTCCAGAACCAAGTCGAGCCGAAATCGCCCCCCGCGCCGATGCGGTCGAAGGCGGTGAGGAAGCTCGCGCTTTTCGCCGCGAAGCGCAGGTCGCACGCCCCCGCGATGCCGATGCCAGCGCCGGCGACGGGGCCATTGACCATCGCGATCGTCGGCTTGGGCATTTCGTGGAGCAGGCGCGAAGTCTCCATGAAGCTCCGCAGGCGCACATGCCCCTGTTCGGTGCGGCTGCCAACCTCTGCATTGGCGGGCACGACCGCCTTGTCGGCGCCGCCTTCCTTGAGGTCGCCGCCGGCGCAAAAGCCCCTGCCCGCGCCGGTCACCACGACGCAGCCCACCGACGCATCGCGCGCCGCATCGGCGCAGGCGTCGGCGAGCGGCGCCATGATCGAGCTGGTCAGCGCGTTCAATCGGTCGGGCCGGTTGAGGGTGATGGTGCGGACGCCCGCATCATCGTCGATAAGGATTTCACTCATAGTTCCCCTCTCTCCCCTCTTTCGTCATTGCGAGCGAAGCGAAGCAATCCAGAGCGGTTTACGCTACACTGGATTGCCGCGTCGCTTCGCTCCTCGCAATGACGATGTGATTAAGGCCAGTACATTCGCGGATAAGGATCGACCGCCCGGTCAATCCCCGCCGAGTTCGCGGTGGCGCGCCAGCATCTTCACGGCCTTCTCCGCCAGTTCCTCGGGAACCTGCGGATAGAGCGGCTGCGGGCGGTCCTTGCTCGGCAGCGCGATCGTCGCGGTCGCGCGCACCGTTTCCTCGTCGCGCTGGTTGGTGAATTTCACCGCGACGTCGACGAGGCTCTGCCCGCCTTCCTGCCGCTTCGCGAGCACCTCGCCGGTGACGCGCTGGACGTCGCCCATATAGTTGAACTTGCGGATCTCGTCATGGATGTGGGTGATGACGGCATCGTCGCCCGCCCAGTCGCTGAGATATTGCCACAGGTAATTTTCGCGCATGACCCCATAGTCATAAGCCATCGGATTGCCGATCGCCTGCGCCCAGAGCGGGTCCCAGTGCAGTCGCTGCGCGACATCGGGGATGCCATGCTCGTTCTTCACATAGAAGGCGGGGATGCGCTGGCGATTCTTGTGCGCGAGGCGGTTGGCGGTCGGCGCATAAGGCACGAAGCCATAGCCGCCGGCGTGGAAGCAGATGACGTCGGTGACGGTCAGCGGACCCTTCGCCTGCAAGCCGACCGAGTCGCCCTTTTCGACGCTTTCGAACCAGCGCTTCTCGGCGCCCTGCACGCGTTCGGCGGCATAGATGTCCTCGATCGCCTGCATTTCCTCGTCGGTGTAGCTTGCGGGTTCGATCGCCGAATATTTGCCCTTCTTCGCGGCGGTCTTGCGCTCGGTGAGCACGCGCAGGATGCGGTAGACCGCGACGACCTCGCCGCGCTGGTTCATCTTGACGTCGCGGCGGACGGTGATGACCGAACGGCCGGCGAATTCGGACTGCTTGACCTCGCACGTCTCGTCGCCGTTGAAGCTGTAGATCGTGTCGCCGGGATAGATCGGGCGATAGAAATCCCATTGCGAGCCCGACACGAAGACGTGAATGCCGCGAAACAGGCTCTTCTTGAGCGCCTTGATCTCGTCGGGCACGGGATCGCCGAGCATCGGCTTGTTGATGATGCCGGCCATCATGCCCGGCGCGATCACGCTGCCCCAGCGCGTCTTCTTCGCATAGTTGGGATCGGTGTAGAGCGGCTTGTCGTCGCCCATGCCGTGCGCGAAGTTGCGGATATTATCCTCGGTCGCGGTGGTGATATATTCGCGGGTCTTCGCCGCCTGGTCGAATCCCAGCAGCTTGCGCTGCCGCTCGATATCCTCATCCGTAATCTCGTATGCGACGGCTTTCTGCCACTCATCGCTTTGCTTGATGTCAGTTTTTGCCTCGGCCATCGCTTATCTCCCTTGTCACGAGTTGTATAACTAGGTAATACATGCCCAAGAATGACGCAAGGGGATAAAGCCGCAATGGAAGTTCGCCGCATCAGCGATGCCTTGAAGGTGCGCGCCACGCACCAGAGTGACGACATCGCGCACGACGATATCCGGCGGCAAATCACCTTCGCCGAATGGGACCGCGAAGCCGACGAAGTGGGCGGCGGGCTCGCCGCTGCGGGGCTGGTTCCGGGCGACCGCGTCTTCCTGCCGATCAGCAACGCGCATGCGGTCGAAATGGCGATTGCGGTGTTCGCGGTGTTCCGCGCCGGCGGCATTGCCTGCCCGATCAGCCCGCGGCTGAACCCGCGCGAGGTCGCCGACTATGCAGCGCTGTGCGAACCGCGCTTCTGCATCACCGACGCGCCCGAACTGGTGGCGGGGCTCGACCTTGCCGGACGCTGGCATGTCGATGCGATGCCGCGCGATATCGCCGCGCTGCCCGACCAGGCGAGCCTTGATGCGAATGCCGACGCCGAAATCCTCGGCACCTCGGGCACGACGGGCAAGATCAAGGGCGTCGTGGTGTCGCACCCCGACCTGATGACCAATGTCACCGGCTATAATATGGACCGCTCGCGCTCGACGCTGAACGCGCTGCCGCTCACCGGATCGGGCGGCAATATCGGCATCGTGATGCTGCCCGCGCGCGGCGGCGCGACCGCGATCACCCAGCAGAAATTCGATCCCAAGGGTTTTCTCGACCTCGCGCGCGAAAAGCGGCCCAACCTTGTCTATCTCGTCCCGTCGATGCTGCGGCTGGTGCTCGATCACCCCGAGGTCGGCGATTACGACATGGATGGGGTCAAATATCTGATGACCGGCACCGCGCCGCTGCCGCATGATTCGGTCAAGCGCGCCGCCGACCTGTGGCCGCACCTGCGCATCCGCAACAGCTATGGCATGTCCGAAGGCGGCGTCGGGCTGGGCACGACCAGCCAGGAACAGGTGCTCAAACCCGGCTGCGTCGGCAAACTGCCCGCGCATATGCAGATCCGCGACGAGGACGGCAATATCGTCACCGACGCCGGCGTCGTCGGCGAGATTTACGGCTGGCAGAAACATGCCCGGCGCTACTGGAACGACGAGGAAGCGACCGCGGCGAGCTTCAAGGGCGGCTGGACCAAGACCGGCGACCTCGGCTTCATCGACGAGGACGGTGATCTGATCATGGCCGGCCGATCGAAGGAACTCATCATCCGCGGCGGCTACAACATCACCCCGCTCGAGATCGAGACGGTGCTGCACCTCCACCCGGCGGTGCAGCAGGCCGCGGTGGTCGGCGTCTCGCACGAAGTGCTGGGCGAGGATATTGCCGCGGCGGTAACCTTGCGCCCCAATCAGGTGGCGACGGCGGAGGAGATCATCGCCTTTTGCCAGGAGCATCTGGGCGACAACAAGGTGCCGCGCACCTTGGTCGTGATGGATGCCATGCCGCTCAACCCGAACGGGAAAATCTTGAAGAAGGACCTGAAACCCGCTCTGGAGGTTGCCGCAAGCGAAATGCGGGCCAAGCGAGTCGCCTGAGGCGCCGCCCCCGCGTCCCGAGAAGGAGGAACGCGGCATGGCAGAGGAATTCGACCTGATCGTCAGTGGCGGCGAGATCGCCGACGGGAGCGGCGGCGCGCTTTACATCGCCGACATCGCCATCAAGGACGGGCGCATTGCCGCGATCGGCAGCGACCTTGGCGACGCGCGAGAGACGATCGACGCGCGCGGGCGCCTCGTCACGCCGGGCTTCGTCGATGTACACACCCATTATGACGGGCAGGCGATCTGGTCGAAGCATCTCTCCCCCTCATCCTCGCACGGCGTGACGACGGTGGTCGTCGGCAATTGTGGCGTCGGCTTCGCGCCGTGCCGCAAGGAAGACCATGCGCTGCTGATCAAGGTGATGGAGGGTGTCGAGGATATTCCGGGGGTCGTCATGGCCAAGGGGCTCGACTGGAACTGGGAGAGCTTTCCCGACTATCTCGACGCGCTCGACGCCGGCGAGCGCGACATCGACGTCGCGGCGTACCTGCCGCATTCGCCGCTGCGCGTTTTTGCGATGGGTGCGCGCGGCGCCGCGCGCGAGGATGCCACCGACGCCGACCTCGCCGCAATGCGCGCGCTGGCGCGCGAAGCGATCGACGCGGGGGCGATCGGCTTTTCAACGTCGCGACTCAACATCCACCGCACCGCCGATGGCGGCAAGATTCCGAGCTTCGAAGCTCCCGTCGACGAATTGAAGGCGATCGCGATGGGGATGGCCGATGCCGGATCGGGGACGCTGCAGATGGTGCTCGACGCGCCCTATCGCGAATGGGTCGACGAAGTGTCGAAGCTGGTCGATGTCGCCGAGGCGACGGGCCGCCCCGCGACCTTTTCGATGATCGCGGCCAATAATGACGGTGCCAAATGGCGCGATGCCTTCGGGCTGGTCGAGGCGGCGAACGCGCGCGGCGGCCAGGTGACGGCGCAGGTCCTGCCGCGCCCGATCGGCCTGCTGTCGGGGCTGGAGCTGTCGATCAATCCTTTCGTCCTGTGCCCGAGCTATGCCGCCATCGCCGAGTTGCCGCTGGACGAAAAGCTCGCGGCGATGCGCGATCCCGCGACGCGCGAACACCTGCTCGCCGAGGATATGGACGAAGGGCATCCGCTGGCGCAGCTCGGCCGGATGTGGCGCTGGATGTATCCGCTCGGCGATCCGCCCAATTATGCGCCGACGCCCGACGAGAGCATCTATAATCGCGCGCAGGCCGCGGGCGTGACGCCCGAGGCCTGGGCCTATGATTATCTGACCGCCGGCGACGGCAGGAACCTGATCCTCGGCGCGCTGGCCAATTTTCCCGACGGGCGGATCGACGACCTCGAGGAGATGCTGCGCCATCCCGATGCGATCATCGGGCTGGGCGATGGCGGCGCGCATTATGGCGCAATCTGCGATGCGAGCTACCCGACCTTCCTGCTCACCCACTGGGTCCGCAAGCTCGGCAAATTGTCGGTGCCCGAGGCGATCGAGATTCTCGCGGCCAAGCCGGCGCGGGCGCTGGGGCTGCGCGACCGCGGACGGATCGCGGTCGGGGCGAAGGCCGACCTCAACGTCCTCGACCTCGATCGCATGCACTTGCCCGCGCCGCATATCGCGCGCGACCTGCCGGGCGGCGGGCAAGTGCATGCG
>Ga0247823_10003956_pt1 | contig 11916 bp, 9 predicted proteins | sample 13C_PalmiticAcid_2_FD_192426 | JGI IMG/M metagenome (GOLD analysis project Ga0247823, IMG submission 192426) | Soil microbial communities from agricultural site in Penn Yan, New York, United States - 13C_PalmiticAcid_Day30 | ecosystem: Environmental > Terrestrial > Soil > Agricultural land...
AATTCGCGGCCTGCACACCTCGCCCAGGTGGCGGAATTGGTAGACGCACTAGTTTCAGGTACTAGCGGGTAAAACCGTGGAGGTTCGAGTCCTCTCCTGGGCACCACTGCAAACCGGCGGAATCCGCCGACACGAAACCCCGCTCCGGCGGGTTTTTTTGTATCTGTAACCATGACTTCCGCCACTGTCACGGCCGCGGGCCGCGCGTGAATGTGCGCTCTCCTCAGGGAGAGAAGGACATGATCAAGGCATTCGGCAAGAAAGCGGGACTGTTCGCTTCGGCGATGGCGCTCCTGCTGGTGGCATTCACGGCGCTCGCACAGCGCGCCGACGGCAACATCAACGGCGACGCATCGCCCGGCGACAAGGTTTATGTCAGCAACACCGGCACCGGCCTCAAGCGCGAAACCGTGGCCGGCGAAGACGGCAAGTACCGGTTTCGCGCACTTCCGCTGGGTACCTACCAGGTGAAGATCGTCCGCGGCGAGGAGAACGTCCTCAACGCCATCGTGACCCTGCGTCCCGGCGGCACCGCGCGACCGCCAACCCCCGAGGCCAGCGCGTCTGAAGCGGGCGGTGATTCCGCGCCGGCACCGGCACCTCCCGCGGGCGGCTGACGCCCCGGACTTCCGCAAGGCCCCGCATCGCGGGGCCTTTTCTTTTGCGGCATGGATCAGGCCGTTGACCGGTAGAATTGCCGGATTGGAACAAACCGCAGACCGACGCAACCGATGAGCGACACCATCCGCACCTCTTTCCACGGCTTCGAACAGATCCCCCTGCGCGAGTACGCCGAGCGGGCCTATCTGGACTACTCGATGTACGTGGTGCTGGACCGCGCCCTGCCCTTCATCGGCGACGGCCTCAAGCCGGTGCAGCGCCGGATCATCTACTCGATGAGCGAACAGGGGCTCAGCGCCGCCTCCAAGCCAAAGAAGTCCGCGCGCACCGTCGGCGACGTCATCGGCAAATACCATCCGCATGGCGACAGCGCCTGCTACGAGGCGATGGTGTTGATGGCGCAGCCGTTCTCCTATCGTTACCCGCTGATCGAAGGCCAGGGCAACTTCGGTTCTCCGGACGACCCCAAATCGTTCGCGGCCATGCGCTACACCGAAGCCAAGCTGACGCCGATCGCCGAAGTCCTGCTGGGCGAGCTGGGTCAGGGCACCGTCGACTGGACTCCCAATTTCGACGGCACCCTGGAAGAGCCGACCTGGATGCCGGCGCGCCTGCCGCACCTGCTGCTCAACGGCACCACCGGCATCGCCGTGGGCATGGCCACCGACGTGCCGCCGCACAACCTCAACGAGATCGTCAGCGCCTGCATCCGCCTGATCGATGATCCAGACGCCACGGTCGCGGATCTGTGCGAGCACGTGCACGGACCGGACTACCCCACCACCGCGGAAATCATCACGCCGCCGTCGGATCTCCGGGCGATGTATGAAACCGGCAACGGCAGCGTGCGCGCACGCGCGACCTATGCGAAGGAAAACAGCAACCTCGTCATCAACGCGCTGCCTTACCAGGTCTCGCCCTCCAAGGTGATCGAACAGATCGCCACCCAGATGCGCGCCAAGAAACTGCCCTGGCTGGAGGACATCCGCGACGAGTCCGATCACGCCAACCCGGTGCGGGTGGTGCTGATTCCGCGCTCCAACCGGGTCGACATCGAACAGTTGATGGGCCACCTGTTCGCCACCACCGACCTGGAGAAGAGCTACCGGGTCAACCTCAACATCATCGGCCTGGACGGGCGTCCGCAGGTCAAGAACCTGCGGACGCTGCTGACCGAATGGCTCAGCTTCCGCTACGAAACCGTCACCCGCCGGCTCAAGCACCGGCTGGAGAAGGTCGATCGCCGCCTGCACCTGTTGGAAGGCCTGCTGATCGCGTTCCTCAACCTGGATGAGGTCATCCGCATCATCCGCACCGAGGACGAGCCCAAGCCCGCGCTGATTGCACGGTTCAAGCTGACCGAGGACCAGGCCGACTACATCCTCGACACCAAACTGCGCCAGCTGGCGCGGCTGGAGGAAATGAAAATCCGCGGCGAGCAGGACGAGCTGGCCGCCGAACGCGAAAAGCTGCAGTCGATCCTCGAGTCCAAGGCCAAGCTGAAGAAGCTGATCAAGGACGAACTGACCGCCGACGCCAAGAAGTTCGGCGATGCCCGGCGTTCGCCGCTGGTGCGGCGCGAAGCGGCGCAGGCGCTGGCGGAAACCGACCTGGTCGCCTCCGAGCCGATGACCGTCGTGCTGTCGGAAAAGGGCTGGATCCGCGCGGCCAAGGGGCACGACATGGATGCGGCCTCGCTCTCCTACCGTGAAGGCGATGGCCTGCTGGCGGCGGTGCGCTCACGCAGCACCCAGCAGGTGGCGTTCCTGGATTCGGAAGGTCGCAGCTATTCCACCGGCGTGCATACCCTGCCCTCCGCGCGTGGCAATGGCGAACCGCTGACCGGCCGCTTCTCGCCGGCGCCGGGCGCCTCGTTCCAGGCCCTGGCCAGCGGTGACAACGACAACCGGCTGGTGCTCGCCTCCTCGCATGGCTATGGCTTCGTCACCCGCTTCGAGAACCTCACCGGCCGGCAGAAGGCCGGCAAGGCGATGTTCAACCTGACCACCGGCGCCCGCGTGCTGCAACCGGCCACCGTGGCGAATCCCGAGACCGATCGCATCGTCGCGGTCACCAGCGCCGGTCATCTGCTCGCTTTCCCGATCAGCGAACTGCCGGAACTCGACAAGGGCAAGGGCAACAAGATCATCGACATCCCCAAGGCCAAGCTGGGTACCGAGCGGGTCGTCGCCATCGCCGCGGTATCGCCGGGCAATACCCTGCAGGTGCGCAGTGGCCAACGCACGATGTCGCTGTCCTTCAAGGATCTCGACGCCTACCTCGGTGCGCGCGCCACGCGTGGCGGGCTGCTGCCGCGCGGCTGGCAGAAGGTCGACGGACTCGGGGTGGAGTGATGCAGCCGGAGTTCTGGCTGGAACGCTGGCGCGAAGGCCGCATCGGTTTCCATCGGGAAGACGTGATGCCGCTGCTGGTCCAGCACTGGCCGGCACTGGCGGCGCCCGCTGGCGGGCGGGTGTTCGTGCCGCTGGCCGGCAAGTCGCTGGACATGATCTGGCTGGCGGCGCAGGGACATCCCGTACTCGGTGCCGAGCTGTCGCCGCTCGCCGTCCAGCAGTTCTTCGAGGAAAACGGCCTGCATCCGCAGGTTGCGGATACACCGGCCGGCCAACTGCACGCGGTCGATGGCATCGCGCTGATGCTGGGCGATGTGTTTGCCCTGGATGCCGCCACCCTGGCGACATGCGACGCGGTCTACGATCGCGCCGCGCTGATCGCGCTGCCGCCGGAGCTGCGCGCGCGCTACGCGGACGAGGTTTACGGTCGCCTGCCCATCGGCTGTCTCGGCCTGCTGATCACGCTGGAGTATCCCCAGCCGGAAAAGAACGGTCCGCCATTCTCGGTCGATGAAGCCGAAGTCCATCGTCTGTTCGCCAAGCGCTGGGACATCGAGCGGCTGGAGCGCCGCGACATCCTGGCCAACGAGGCCGGCTTCCGCGCCGAGGGCGTCACCGCCCTGCATACCGCGGTCTACCGGCTGCGCAGGCGCGCCTGAAAAAAAACACCCCGGCGTCGCCGCCGGGGTGCATCGCATCTTGCGGTGAAGTCACTCCGCCGAGGACTTCTGCGCGAGCCGCGCGGTCAGGTAGTTCTCAAGACCGATGCGCTTGATCAGGCCCAACTGCTGTTCCAGCCAGTGCGCGTGATCTTCCTCGGTGTCCTTCAACTGGGTCTGCAGGATCTCGCGGCTGACGAAGTCACCGTGCTGTTCGCACAGCGCCACACCCTTGGCGAGATTGGCGCGGACCTCGTATTCCACTTCCAGATCCCGCTGCAGCATCTCCTCGACCGTGCGTCCCGCGGTGAACGGCGTCGGGCTCATGTCCGGATCACCCTCCAGGAAAAGGATCCGCCGCAGCAGCGCGTCGGCGTGCTCGGTCTCCTCCTGCATTTCATGGTCGATGCGTTCGTAGAGCGCGATCAGCCCCATGTCCTCGTAACGACGGGAATGGATGAAATACTGGTCACGCGCGGACAGCTCGCCACGCAGCAACTGCTTGAGGTAATCGACGACTTCGGGATGGCCTTTCATGGGTTCAGCTCCTTGCAACTGCGCGCATGATGCCCGAACCCGCGCGCCGGTGTTCTAATCGGAATCAGTCGCACTCTCAGCCGCCTTCGCGGCCCCTCACAGGGCCGCGTTGTGCACACCCGCCACCGCCCGCCCGGACGGATCGGCCGCCGCCGCGAAGCTGGCGTCCCAGGCGATGGCCGCCGGCGAGGAGCAGGCGATCGACTTGCCGCCGGGCACCGTCTCCGCGCAGGCCTGACCGGGATAGAAGCGCTCGAACAGGCTGCGATAGTGGTATGCCTCCTTGGTCAGGGGCGGATTGATCGGGAAACGCTTGTCCGCCGCCGCCAGTTCGCGATCGCTGACCTGGGCCTCGGCATGCGCCTTCAGGCCATCGATCCAGCCATAGCCAACGCCGTCGCTGAACTGCTCCTTCTGCCGCCACAGGATCGAGTCCGGCAGATAACCCTCGAACGCCTCCCGCAGCACCGCCTTCTCGATCCGGCCCTTGCCGGCCATCTTGTACTGCGCGTCCATCCGCATCGCCACATCCAGGAACTCGACGTCCAGGAACGGCACGCGCGGCTCCACGCCCCAGGCCATCATCGATTTGTTGGCGCGCAGGCAATCATAGTTGTAGAGCGCATCCAGCTTGCGTACCAGTTCCTCATGGAACTCGCGCGCGTTCGGCGCCTTGTGGAAATACAGGTAGCCGCCGAAGATTTCGTCCGACCCTTCGCCCGACAGCACCATCTTCACGCCCATCGCCTTGATCCGGCGCGCCAGCAGGAACATCGGAGTGGAAGCGCGGATGGTGGTGACGTCGTAGGTCTCGATGTGGCGTATGACCTCCGGCAGCGCGTCCAGCCCTTCCTCGAAGGTGTATTCGAATCCGTGATGCACCGTGCCCAGGGCCTGCGCGGCCACTTCGGCGGCGGCCAGATCCGGCGAACCCTTCAGACCGATGGCAAAGGAATGCAGGCGCGGCCACCAGGCCTCGGAACTGTCGTCATCCTCCACCCGGCGACGGGCGAACCGCGCCGCCACCGCCGCGACCAGCGAGGAGTCCAGGCCACCGGACAGCAATACGCCATACGGTACGTCGGTCATCAGTTGGCGATGCACCGCGCGCTCGAACGCCTCGCGCAGCTCCTCGCGGGTGACTTCCACGCCCTGGACCGCGTCGTAGCTGCGCCAGGGCTTGCCGTAGTACGGCTTCAGCTCACCGATGGCGCTGTCGTAGTAATGCCCCGGCGGGAACTGCGCCACGTCCGCGCACAGATCCGCCAGCGCCTTCATTTCCGAGGCCACGCACAGGCGGCCTTCGCGATCGTGTCCCCAGTACAGCGGGCAGACGCCAATCGGATCGCGCGCGATCAGGAAACGGCGCGCGGCCACGTCCCACAGGGCGAACGCGAAAATGCCGTTGAGGCGGTTGAGGAACGACTCCGGCGTGTCTTCACGGTACAGCGCGTTGATGACTTCGCAATCCGACCCGGTCTGGAAGGCGTAGGGCTGCCGCAGTTCCTTCTTCAGTTCGCGATGGTTGTAAATCTCCCCGTTCACCGCCAGCACCAGGCCGCCGTCGGCCGAGCGCAGCGGCTGCGAACCGCCGGCCGGATCGACAATCGCCAGGCGTTCATGGACCAGGATGGCGCCGTCGTCCAGATGGACGCCGCTCCAGTCCGGGCCACGATGGCGTTGTCGCTGGGAAAGCTCCAGCGCCTGCCGGCGCAGGGCGGTGGCGTCGTCACCGGCCTGCAGGCCGAAAATGCCGAAGATGGAACACATGGGAAAACTCCTGGGAGACGTGGGGTGCTGGGAGGGATGGTTTGCGAAGGGCGAAAAAAAAACCCGCATCTCGCGATGCGGGTTTTCTGTGTCCGGCTGGTACTTCTATGCCTAGTCGCAGACCCGCAGTGTCCACGCGCGATTATTCGCACGCGCATTGTTGCGGCGGTTCGAATTGTTCGCGGTGGCGGTGGCGAGACGAAGCATGGGAGCGACCCTAACCGGTCCCGGCGGGACTTGGCAAGTCCCGTCTCCGCCCGTTTCCATCGTTTCAGCCGCAACCATTTCCGGACCTTTCAGGCGGCCGGCAGCAAAAGCCGCTCCAGCAACCGCTGGTAGAGGCCCGGAAGCGCTTCCAGGTCGGCCAATGCGATGTTCTCGTCGACCTTGTGGATGCTGGCGTTGACCGGCCCGACCTCGATGCATTCGGCACCCAGCGGGGCCATGAAGCGCGCGTCGGAAGTGCCGCCGGCCGTGCTCTCCTCCGGCGGCGCGCCGGAAAACTCGGCCAGCACCTGTCGCGCGGTGGCGCGCAGATGGCCTTCCGGGGTGTAGAACGGCTCGCCGCCCCGATGCCAGTGGATGCCGTAGTCCAGTTCGTGCCGGCGCAGCACGGCTTCGATTTCCTGTTCCAGGCGGGCGGCCGTCCAACTGGGATTGAAGCGCAGGTTGAACACCAGCTTCAATTCGCCCGGAATGACGTTGCTGGCGCCGGTGCCGGCGTTGATGTTGGAGATCTGCAGGCTGGTCGGCGGAAAGGTTTCGTAGCCGTCGTCCCAGGTCCGCGCGGCGAGCTCGGCCAGCGCCGGCAGCGCCTTGTGAATCGGATTGAGCGCCTTGTGCGGATAGGCCACGTGGCCCTGCACGCCACGCACGCTCAAGGTACCGGTGAGCGTGCCGCGGCGGCCGACGCGCAGCAGATCCCCCAATACTTCCTTGGAGGAAGGTTCGCCGGTGATGCACCAGTCGATGCGCTGACCACGCTCGCGGAAGGTTTCGGCCACCAGCTTCACGCCGTCCAACGCGTCACCCTCCTCGTCCGAGGTCACCAGCAGCGCGACCGTGCCGGGATGATCGGGGTGTGCGTCGACGAAACGCTCCAGCGCGATCGTGCACGCGGCCACGCTGCATTTCATGTCGGCGGCGCCGCGTCCGTACAGCACGCCGTCACGCACCGTCGGAATGAACGGGTCGCTGCTCCAGGCATCCAGTGGACCGGGCGGCACCACATCGGTATGGCCGAGCAGTACCAGTACGGGCGCGCCCTGCCCATGCGTCGCCCACAGATTGTCGACGTCGCCGAAGCGCAGCGATTCGCAATGGAATCCGGCGGACGTCAGGCGCGTGGCCAGCACCTGCTGGCAGCCCGCATCATCCGGCGTGACCGAATGGCGGCGGATCAGTTCGCTGGAAAGTTCGACGACATCGCTCACTTGCCGACTCCAAACAGCTTCTTGAAGCCATTGTCACTGAAGCCCTGTGAAAACACGGTCTCACCGCCTTCCTCGCGCACGACCACCGGCCGGCGGATCAACTGCGGGTATTCCTTCAACAGCAGCTTCCACTCTGCCTCGGAGCCCGGCGATTTCCGGTTTTCCGGCAACTGCCGCCAGGTCGTGGAGGACTTGTTGATCAGGCCGTCCCAGCCGCCCGCCTGCTCCGCCCATCCCTTCAGCACCTCAGGCGCCTGCCGGTTGTCGCGGTAGTCGACAAAGCTGTAGGCGACGCCGAAGCGATCCAGCCATTTGGTCGCCTTCTTGCAGGTATCGCAGTTCTTCAATCCGTACAGGGTCGTGGTCATGCTCGGTCCTTGTCATCGCCGCGCCGGCGCGGGATTGCCCGCATGCCATCCACGGCGGAAAGACGGGCGGACGCCATCCGCGTCCGCCCGAAACGGGAAGGTGATCAGTCGGCCAGGCCGCGCAGCAGCTCGTTGACGCTGGTCTTGCTGCGGGTCTTCTCGTCGACCTGCTTGACGATCACCGCGCAGTACAGCGAGTGAGAACCGTCGGCTGCCGGCAGCGAACCGGACACCACCACGCTGCCCGGCGGCACATAGCCGTAGGTGATTTCCTTGGTCATGCGGTTGTAGATGCGGGTCGACTGGCCCAGGAACACGCCCATGCCGATCACGCTGTGGTGGCCGACCACGACGCCCTCCACGACCTCCGAGCGCGCACCGATGAAGCAATGGTCCTCGATGATCGTCGGCGAGGCCTGCAGCGGCTCCAGCACGCCGCCGATGCCGGCGCCGCCGGACAGGTGGCAGTGCTTGCCGACCTGCGCGCAGGAACCGACCGTGGCCCAGGTATCGACCATGGTGCCCTCGCCCACGTAGGCGCCGATGTTGACGAAACTCGGCATCAGCACCACGTCCTTGCCGAAATGGCTGCCGCGACGGGCGATCGCGCCCGGCACCACGCGCACGCCGAGCTTGCGGAAATCCGCTTCGTCGAAAGCGCCGAAACGTGATTCCACCTTGTCCCAGAACGGCGCGGGATAGGCCTCGACCAGTTCCATTTCGTTGACCCGGAAATACAGCAGCACCGCTTTCTTCAGCCACTCGTTGACCTTCCAGCCGCCCTTGCCGTCCGGCTCGGCGACGCGCAGCTTGCCGCTTTCCAGGCCGTCGATGGCGCGCTCGACCGCCGCGCGGGTGGAGCCTTCGATCTCGATCGTGGTCAGTTCGGCACGGCGCTCGAACGCGCTCTCGATGGTCGACTTCAGTTCTTCGATGGCAGTGGCTTTCTTCGGGCTCATCAATCCGGGTTCCTTGGGGGAGTTTTCGTCAGTGGGTTTCGAGCCCGGCGCGCAACGCGTCGCGCAGGGCCTGTTGCTGTTCTTCCGACGCCAGCGGCATGTCGCGCTCGTCGGTGATCTGGAAGATGTCCTCGGCGCGCTCGCCGAAGGTCGCGATGCGCGCATCGTGCACGCGCAGGCGTTGCGCGCGCAGCACCTGGGCCACGTCCGACAGCAGACCCGGGCGGTCCGGCGCGATCAGGCTGAGCACGGTGCGCCGTCCGTCCGGAGTCCGGCCGAATTCGAAGCGTGGCGCGAACCGGAAGTGCCGGAGCTGGCGCGGCAGCGCGCGCCGCGACGTGCGCACCTTGTCGAGCGTGCCGGCCAGGGCGACGCTCAGACCATGCTCGACGTCGGCGGGATCGCGGGTGGCGTAGCTGTCGGCGGGCAGCACTTCGAAGGTATCGAACACCGTGCCCTGCGGTCCGACCAGCACGCGCGCCTGGTGGATGGCGTAGCCCATGCGATCGAGCGTGGCGAGGATGGCGGCGAACAGGCCGTCGCGATCCGGTGAATGCACGAACACTTCCATCGCATTGGCGTCCTCGGCGATCAGCCGCGCGCGCACGCGCGCCTCGCCGGCCCCAAGGCCGCGCAGCGCCTCGGCCTGCCAGGCCAGCTGCTCGGGCCGGAAGCGCAGGAAACTCTCTTCCGGCATTGCCGCGAACAGGGCATCGGCGTCCCCGTCTCCGATGGCGTGCAAGCGCAACAACACGCGCACGGATTCGCGTGCTTCGGCCAGTCTCGCGTCGACGTCGACCGGATACTCCAGCCCCTCGCGCAGCACCCGGCGGGTGGCGAAGTAGAGATCCGCCAGCAACCGGTCCTTCCAGGCATTCCACAACTTGGGGCTGGTGCCGGCGATGTCGGCGCAGGTCAGCAGATACAGATAGTCCAGTCGCTCGCGATCACCGATCAGGCGGGCGAACGCATGGATGACGTCCGGATCCGAGATGTCCTGCTTCTGCGCGGTCACCGACATGCGCAGGTGCTGTTCGACCAGCCAGGCCACCAGATCGGTGTCGGAAGCGCTCAGGCCATGCGCCGCGCAGAACTCGCGCGCGTCGACCGCGCCGAGCTCGGAATGATCGCCGCCGCGGCCCTTGGCGATGTCATGGAACAGGCCACCCAGCAGCAGCAGTTCCGGCTTGCGCAGGCGCGGCCAGACCTCGTGGGCGATGGAGAAGCGTTCGTCCGCGCGCCCGGAAGAGAACGTGGCGAGGTTCTTCAGCACCATCAGGGTGTGCTGATCCACGGTATAGACATGGAACAGATCGAACTGCATGCGTCCGGATACCCGCGCAAACGCCGGCAGCCACTGCCCCAGCACGCCCAGGCGGGCCATCCGGGTCAGCGTTTCCACCGCGCGGGGACCACGCAACAGACCCATGAACGCATCGCGCTGGGCGGTCGTCGCGGCCGGATAGGCGGTCAGCTTCGGCAATGATTCGGCCAGCGCGCGCGCGGTGAGCGAATGCAGTCCGCGCACCTGCGGCTGCGCGGCCCACATCGCGAAAAGAGCGAACACCTGCGAAACGTCGCCCTGCGGCCAGGCCGGGTCGCGCGCGGCCAGGTAGCCGCGACGCAGCGCGAACGCGTCGTCCAGCGGTTCCGGCAAGGCTTCGCCGTCAAACTGTTCCTCGAAACGCTGCAGCAGGCGATCGCTGATGCGGCGGACGATCGCCGCGCTCCGGTAGAAGCCCTGCATCATCTTCTCGACGCCCAGGTTCTCGGCATCGTCGACGAAGCCCAGGCGCTGCGCGAGCGTCTTCTGGAAATCGAAGCGCAGGCGCTCCTCGGGGCGCCCCGCGATCATGTGCAGGCCATAACGCAGGCGCCCCAGCGCGCGACGCTCGCGCGCCAGCGCCGCGGCCTCGTCCGGCCCCAGATGTCCCATGCCGACCAGCGGCTCCAGATCCCGCACGCCGAACGTGCGCAGCGCCATCCAGCCCAGCGTATGCAGATCGCGCAATCCGCCCGGACCATCCTTGATGTTCGGTTCGAGATTTTCCGAGGTGTCGCCGAAGCGCGCGTGGCGGACACTCATTTCCTCGCGTTTGGCGAGGAAGAAATCACGCGCGGGCCACACCCGCCCGGCCGACACCGCATCGATCAGGCGAGCCTCGTCGACCGGTTCGGCCGCCACCGGCCGCGCTTCGATGAGCGCGGTCAGCACCGTCTGGTCGGCCGCGGCTTCGGTGCATTCGGCGGCCGAGCGCACGGCATGGCTGATCGGCAGGCCGGCATCCCACAGCAGCGCGAAGAAACGCGCCAGCGCCTCGTGGTGGCGAGCCTGCGCGGGTGCTTCGGCCAGCACCAGCAGATCCACGTCCGATTGGGGAAACAGTTCACCGCGGCCATAGCCGCCCACCGCGAACAACGCCATCAGGCTGTCGGCGGGAATGCAACGCTGCCATGCATCCCTCAGCAGATGGTCCACGCCGCGCGCGCGCAGGGCCAGGATCCGGTCCATGCCGTCGCCGTGATCGAAGCGCTTGCCCAGCCGCGCGTCGGTATGTCCCAGCGCGGCGCGCGCGGCGGCCGACCAGGCGCCGTCGTCCGCGCTTCCGGTGCCGATCCCCGTCAGCCGCGGCAATGAATCAGTCGCGGCCTGGGGACTGCTCACAGGTCGTTGTCGTCGCCCGGCAGGCGGGTCAGGATCTCGACGCCATCCGCGGTCACCGCCACGGTGTGCTCCCACTGCGCCGAGAGCTTGCGGTCCTTGGTGACCACGGTCCAGCCATCGGGCAGCACCTTGGAGAAGCGGCTGCCCTCGTTGATCATCGGCTCGATGGTGAAGGTCATGCCCGGCTTCAGTACAACGCCATCGCCGGCGCGCCCGTAGTGCAGCACCTGCGGCTCGTCGTGATAGACCTTGCCGATGCCGTGGCCGCAGTACTCGCGCACCACGCTGAAGCGCTCGGCTTCGGCGAACTGCTGGATGGCATGGCCGATGTCGCCCAGGGTCGCGCCCGGACGGACCGCGCGGATGCCGCGGAACATCGCCTCGCGGGTGGTGTCCACCAATCGCTTCGCCATCACCGACGGCGTGCCGACGAAGTACATGCGGCTGGTGTCGCCGTGCCAGCCGTCCTTGATGACGGTCACGTCGATGTTCAGGATGTCGCCGTCCTTCAGCACCTTGCCCTCGCTGGGCATGCCGTGGCAGATGACAT
>Ga0247823_10003957_pt1 | contig 11916 bp, 11 predicted proteins | sample 13C_PalmiticAcid_2_FD_192426 | JGI IMG/M metagenome (GOLD analysis project Ga0247823, IMG submission 192426) | Soil microbial communities from agricultural site in Penn Yan, New York, United States - 13C_PalmiticAcid_Day30 | ecosystem: Environmental > Terrestrial > Soil > Agricultural land...
GACGATCCCGGAGGCGAGGTAGAACATGCCGAAGTACGTGCCCGCCAGGCTTTCCCTGCCGAAGGTGGGGATCAGCTCGTAGACGAACGGCTGGGCGATCATCACGCCGAACGCGAGCATGACCGTGGCGATCAGCACCCCGGCCAGACTCTCGGTGACCGCGGGCGCCAGGAATCCCGTTCCCATCACGGCGAGCCCCAGCGCGATGGTCCGGTTCCTCGGCAGGCCGCTGAGTCGGCGGGTGACCCGGACCTGGAACAGAAGGGTCGCGACCGTGGACACCAGGAACACCGCGGCGACACTGCTCGCGCTACCCGTGGCCTTCTTCGCGGCGATGGGGAGGACTAGGTAGAGCTGGTTCTGCAGGGCGAACATGCCGGTGAGGGCCAGGGTGAAGGCGATGAACCGCCGATCGGCCACACACTCACGCCAGTCGCCCAGGACCGTGGTTGTGGTCGGCTCGACGTCTCGCCGCGGGAGTGCAAACGCTTGCGCGACCGTCAGGGCCGCGAAGATCCCGGCAGCGACCAGCGCGGACACCCGGAAGTCCCACAGTAGAAGGACACTGCCGAGCACGGGTCCGACCAACGCCCCGGTCTGTGCGTAGACGTTGAACAAGGCGAACGCCTCAGCACGCCGATCCTTCGCCTCGACCGCGATGTAGGCACGCACGGCCGGGTTGAAGAGAGCGCCCGCCAGTCCGCTGAGGACGGACGCTGCGAGCAGGATCGTGACACTGTCACCAAGGGCGAAGAGTCCGAAGCCGAGCGTCCTTAGTCCGCAGCCAACGATGATCACCCGACGCGGCCCGAGCCGGTCGGACGCTGTGCCGCCGATGAGGAAGAGGCCCTGCTGACTGAGGGTGCGAACACCGAGGATCACGCCGACGGTCGCGGCGGACATGCCCACGTCGTCGGTGAGGTGGGTGGCCAGGTAGGGGATGAGGAGGTAGAAGCCGGTGTTGACGCCGAATTGGTTGATGAGTAGCAGCCGCACGGGGAGGGGGAAGGACTTCATCGGGCTGTCCACGGCTTCCCGGGGTTATCCACATTCCCCGGGTTATCCACAGGAAGATCAACAACGCCCCGCCCAGCCCTTACCCCGGATAGACTGGACAAGGGCCGTCCCCCCGGGACGGGTGGGGGCTGCGTGCTCGCGGGTTCGGGGTGTTCCGGGGTGTGGTTGAGATGGTCGTGTCTGCCGTTGGGCGTGGGGTTTCTGGGTGTGACGCCGAGGCCCGGGTGGTCGGACAGGCGCAGCGTTCCGTCTTCGCCGCTGATGCCGGTCCACGGGTCGTGTGCCAGCAGCAGGTGGCCGTCCAGGTCGACCCATCGCGCGTACCCGGTCAAGTGCACCGCGGGCGCGATTCCCAGCGAACTCGCCACCAGGCAGCCCAGCATCACGTCCATGCCGCACGCCCGCGCCGTCTCGATGATCTCCATCGCCGATGCCAGGCCGCCGCACTTGGCCAGTTTGATGTTGACGCCCGCGACGATGCCCGCCAGTTCCCGCACGTCAGCCGCGGTCTCGGCGTCCTCATCCGCGATCAGCGGCACCTGGGTCCGCGCCGACAGCCACGCCAATCCGTCCAGGTCGCCCGCCGCGATCGGTTGTTCGACCGCGTCCACGCCTAGCTCGGTCAGCGCGTCCAGGTGGCGGGCGGCTTCGGCCGGGGTCCAGGCTCCGTTCGGGTCGATCAGCAGTGTGGCCTCGGGCGCGGCGGCTCGAACCGCCTCGACTGGCGTGATATCCGCGCCCACCTTGACCTTGAGCACGCTGAACCCGCGCGCCGCGAGGTCGCGAGCCTGCCGGGCGGCATCGGCGGGGCCGGTGATCCCTATCGTGTAGGCGGTCGGCACGTCCCTCCACACCGGACTCCCCAGGAGCCGGTGCACCGGCACCCCGGCCCGCTTGCCCTCCAAATCGAACAGCGCGGCGTCGATCGCGGCCTGGACCCCGGCGGGCAGGTCCGCCGTGTCGTAGATGTCCGCCGACTCCAGCAGCTCGATGATCCGCGGCACGTCGAGTCCGTAGTAGACACTCGTGACGACCTCGCCGTGCCCGACCAGCCCATCGCTCTCCACTGTCACCCGCACCGCGTCACGGCGGGCCATCACCGAGCGCGAGATGCGCAGCGGTGTGGCCAGTTCCAGGCCGTAGACCTCCCAGTCGAGCCTCACGCGGGCACCCCCAGCGCTCGACTCGGCACGGTCACCGAGCGACAGCGGGCCCAGCCGGTCACCTCGACCGACTCCGCGTGGCCGATCTCGACCGGGCGGTCGGCCGCGGGCCCGAACAGGCCCCGGGCCTGGCAGAAGTCGTCGTCGAAGATCGTGCCCAGGTAGCGGTGCGGCCCGTCCGGGAACACCGTCACCACCGACGCGCCCGCCTCGACCCTGGCCACCCACGCCGCGACGAGCGCGACCGCGCCGGTGCTCCAGCCACCGGTGACGAAACAGTCCCGGGCCAGCCTGCGGCACGCGTCGACCACCTCGACCGGGCCGACCCAGTGGACCTCGTCGAACTCGTCGTAGGCCACGTTGCGCGGATAGATGCTGCTCCCCAGTCCGCGCATGATCCGCGACCGGGCGGGCTGGCCGAAGATGGTCGACCCGATCGTGTCCACGCCGATCAGGCGCAGCCGCGGCCAGTACCGGCGCAGCGTCGCGATCGTGCCCGCGCTGTGCCCGCCGGTGCCGACACTGCACACCAGCACATCGGCCTGGCCGAGCTGCTCGACCAGTTCCCTGGCCAGGTCGGTGTAGCCGGACGGGTTGTCGGGATTGTTGTACTGGTCCGGCCAGAAACACCTTGGCAGTTCCCTCCGCACGGCCTGCAGCCGGTCGAGTCGGGCCTGCTGCCAGCCGCCGACGGGATGCGGCCGGTCGACGATCTCCAGCCGCGCCCCGTGGCAGCGCAGCAGCGCGCGCATCGACGGCTCCAACTCGGCGTCGACCACCAGAATTACCGGATGACCAAGGGCCTGACCAGCGAAGACGAGACCGATCCCGAGCGTCCCGCTGGTCGACTCGACCACCGCCGCACCCGGTGCCAAGTCGCCGCGAGCGCGGGCGGCCAGCAGCATCGCCACCGCCGACCGGGCCTTCATCCCGCCCGCGCTCAGACACTCCAGCTTGGCCCAGAAGCCGCCGTGCGGATGCGGCAGCGCGGTGTCGATCCGCGCCACCGGGGTCTTCCCGACGAGGTCGAGCAGATGATGGTTGGCCCTGGTCATGACGCCTCGCGGTAGAGGTGGATCGTGGATGGCCCGCCGTCGAGCCAGAAGAAGGGATACGGCTCGGCCGACACCGCTGACACGCCCGCGCCGAGCAGCCGCGGCAGCACCGCGCTGCCGGTCTGGGCGAACAGCACGAGGCGCTTCCCACTGCCCAGCAGCGCATCGAGGCTGCCGTTGCCCAAGGTCATGCCGGAGGCCAGCACCGTGTCGCACTCGGCGAGCGCGCGGTCGGCGTCGGTGACCACCGGCTCGCCCCACTCGGTCCGTCCGCCCTTGAGATCGCACGGCACATACGCGATACCGCGCTCCCGCAGGTGGTGCAGCAGCGAGTTCACGACTCCGACGACCAGCACTCGCGCGCCAGGCGTCGCGTCGACCAGGTCCACCACGGCCGACGCGCGGGCCATCGACTTCTCCAGCGAACTACCCGGTCCGATGTGGACGGACTGGGCGCCAGACGACTCGTGTGGTCGCGCGCCCATCAGATAGGCGTCGAGCGCGGCCACCCGGATCGGCGTGCTCGGGTGGCCAAGCAGATCGGCCACGGTGACGCCGACGCAGTCATGCACGTCGTCGTCGGCGATGTCCCCCGGCTCGACCGCGCACGACCCGACCGCCTGGCCGACCCGGAGACTGACGACCCGGTTCCGGTACGACTGGCCGCGCGAGGCGTGCCGGACGCCTTGGTGTGTGGTGAAAGCGACGCTGACCGACTGCTCCGCCGGATCCGGCCCCATGGCGCCGGATCGGGCGCGGTCGATCAGCGTCCCGAGCGCTGTCACGCGGCACCGTCGTAGCGGACCTCAAGGCCCGCGATGACGCTGTCGGCCAGCGCGCGGGCGCCGAGGCCGTCGTGGTCCACGGCCATCACGTGGCCGAGATAGGTGTTGTTGCTGGTCGGCTCGCCCGCGCGGTGGCCCGCGGGCTTGACCTGGACGTCCACCACGCCGGGCACCTCCACCTCGCCGGTGATCTCCGCGACAAGCCCCTGGCGCGGCGGAAGCAGGAACGAGATGGCCGCGCTGCGGACTCCCGTGTCCGCCCGCGCCAGTGCGGGCCGCTCGCCCACCGCGAGCTGGGCGAACACCGTCGGCAGGTCGACGCCGGTGACCCGGCGGACCAGTTCGGTGATCTGGTTGCCCGCGGGCCTGGGATTGACCTCGATCAGCTTGGGACCCGCCTCGGTCAGCTTGATCTCTGTGTGGGCGACGGTGTTGTCGAGCCCGAGCGCGTCAATGGCCTGGACCGCGACCGTGGCCGCGGCGGCGCCGTCGAGGTCGGCGGGGAACATATGGCCGCTCTCCACGAACCATGGCTCGCCCGCGATGCTCTTGTCCGTCACGCCGATGACGTGGGTGACACCGTCGACCGTCACCGTCTCGACCGACACCTCCGGCCCGGTCAGCAGCTCCTCAATGAGGACAGTCGGCACTCGTGGCTGGTTGCGGGCGTTGACCGGGAACGCCTCCATCGCCAGGAACGCCGCGCGCAGGTCGGCCTCACTGGTGACCTTCCGCACGAACATGCCGCCGCAGAGGTCCACCGGCTTCACGACCAGCGGATATCCCAGCCCGACCGCCGCCTTCGCGGTCTCCTCCCACCCCGTGGCCAACGCGAACCGAGGCCCGGGCACACCCGCGGCGGCGAAGACCTCACGGGCCAGGTCCTTGCGGTTCGCGCGCTCCACCGCCAGCGGCGACGGCCCCGGCAACCCGAGCCGATCGGCGATCCGGGCGACTGTAGGCAGGTAGTAGTCGCACGAGGTGATCACGCCGTCGAACCGCAGCACCGAGTGCAACTGCTCCACATAGGACAGAAGGTCGGGGACGTCGTTGGTCTCGGCGGTGAAGATGTTGTCCGCGCTGAGCAACGGATGCGGACCGCTCGACGCGCGTAGGTAGTGGTGCAGGTCGCGGGTGAGGAAGGTGAACCGGTGCCCGGACTCCCGGATCGCCCTGGGTAGCAGCGTGCTCATCGCGCCGACCCAGCTCTCGACCATCAACAGATGCCCCACGAACGCTCCCTTGCTCCAAGCCGGTACGACTTGGAAATGGTAACCGTTGTCATTTTCTTGTCGACCGCCTGTCGGGTGATGTGAGCCACGTCATGCCGCGAGGCGGTGCGGACCGTGTCGATCACGGCAGGATGGGCACTGTGGAGTCGTTGACGTCGCGGGTCGGGCCGCTGCTGGTCGGCGCGGCCTACGCGTTGGTCTGGTGGAGCATGTGGTCGGTCGTCGAGGGGCCGGACGGCTACGACAAGAGCGTCGTGGCCTGGCTCCCGGACGCCTGGTGGGTCGGCCCGCTGGTCCTCGCGGTCGTCGCGGTGGGCGCGTACTGCTGGGTCCCGCTTCTGCGGCGCGTCAAGACCGGCGATCCGGTCGCGGAGCGTTGCGCGAGCCTGCTCGTGGTCATGGCGCTGCTGTGGTGGGTAGGGCCGCTGGCTTGGTTGGCCGGGAAGGCGCGCGCGTAGACTCGCCGGGTCAGGTTGTCGGGTTCGAGGAGATGTGCGCGTGCCGAAGGTGGACCCCGGGGCACTGGAGGAACTGCAGCAGGTCGAGTCCGAACTGGACACCCGCTGGCCCGAGACCAAGATCGCCCCGTCGCTGGACCGGATCGCGGCGCTGGTCGACGTGCTCGCCGACCCGCACCGGGCCTACCCGGTGCTGCAGATCGCGGGCACCAACGGCAAGAGCTCGACCACCAGGATGATCGACGCGCTGCTGAGCAGGCTGGGCCTGCGGACCGGGCGGTTCACCAGCCCCCACCTGCAGTCGGTCACCGAGCGCATCAGCCTGGACAACGAGCCGATCAGCCCTGAGCGCTACGTCGAGGTCTTCCGCGACCTCGAGCCCTACATCGCCATGGTCGACGCCAAGTCCGACGTGCCGATGAGCAAGTTCGAGGTGCTCACCGGGATGGCCTTCGCCGCCTTCGCCGATGCCCCGGTCGACGCGGCCGTGGTCGAGGTCGGCCTCGGCGGCAGCTGGGACGCGACCAACGTCGCCGACGCGCGGATCGCGGTGGTGTGCCCGATCGGGATCGACCACGTCGACTACCTGGGCCCCGACATCGTCGGCATCGCGCGCGAGAAGGCCGGGATCATCAAACCCGGCTCCATCGCCCTGCTCGCCGAGCAGCAACCGGACGTGATGACCGAACTGCTGCGCCGCAGCACCGAGGTCGACGCCACTGTCGCCCGTCAGGGCTCGGAGTTCGGCGTGCTCAACCGGCACGTCGCCGTCGGCGGCCAGGTGCTCGAACTGCAGGGCCTCGGCGGCGTCTACGACGACATCTTCCTGCCGATGCACGGCGCCCACCAGGCGGCCAACGCCGCACTGGCCCTCGCCGCCGTCGAGGCGTTCTTCGGCGCGGGCACCGAACGCCAACTCGACGTCGACGCCGTCCGCGAAGCCTTCGCGACACTGCAGATCCCGGGCAGGCTCGAACGCGTCCGCGTCTCCCCGAGCGTCTTCGTCGACGCCGCCCACAACCCCCACGGCGCTGCTGCTCTGGCCGCCGCCCTCGACGACGAGTTCGGCTTCCGCAAGCTTGTCGGCGTCGTCGGCGTGATGGGGGACAAGGACGTCGCCGGGATCCTGACGGCACTGGAGCCGGTCTTCGCGGAACTGGTCGTCACGGCCAACTCGTCCCCGCGCGCGATGTCCCCCGACCTGCTCGGCGAGGCCGCGATCGAGGTCTTCGGCCCCGACCGCGTCCACGTCGAACAGCGCCTGGACGACGCGATCAACACGGCGATCACGCTGGCCGAAGAGGTCGACGACCCCCGCGAGCCCATGGCGGGCGGCGGCGTGGTCGTCACCGGTTCGGTCGTCACCGCGGGCGAGACCCGCGCCCTGTTCGGCAAGGAGCCCGCGTGAGCGCGCCCGACCCGATGAAGGGCTTCCGCGGCGTGATGTCCGCGGTGCTGATCCTTGAAGCCATCGTCGTCATGCTGGCCCTGCTCGTCGTCGCCAAGTCGGATGGCGTGGCGGGCTGGCAGGGGTGGATCGTCGGGTTGCTCGCACTGCTGATGATCCTGGCGTGCGGGGTCGTCGGTCGGCCCTGGGGAATCTGGGTGGCTCTGGGCCTCCAAGGCGCGATGATCTTGTGCTTCTTCATCGTGCCAGCACTGGGCGCTGTCGGCGTGCTGTTCGGCCTGGCCTGGGCCTGGATGCTGTGGGCCAGGAACGACGTGGCGAAGCGGATGGCTGAGGGGCGGATCCCTCAACCGGGCGAATAACCTGGCGCGGAACGACGCGACCTTCACCACTGGCCAACTGCACCGCGTCCTTGGGCGTCACTCGGAAGAGGGCATTCGAAAGGCGTTGCGCAGGCTGGTCAAACAAGGCGTGGTGATCTCGGACCGGGTCGGCAACGCGTTCGCCTATCGGCTCAACCGTGATCATCTCGCCGCCGAGCACATCGTCGGGCTCGCCCGGCTCTCGGAGACGTTGTTCTCCCGACTTGAGAAACGTTTGGCGGAATGGGAGATCCCACCCCACTACGCCGCGATCTTCGGCTCCGCGGCGCGCGGCTCGATGACGGCGGACAGCGACGTGGACCTTCTCCTCGTCCGGCCCAGCGGCGGCGATGAAGGCATGTGGGACGTGCAGGTAGGCGCTTTGGTTGCCGAGATGACGAGATGGCTTGGCAACGACGTGCGGCCGCTGGAGTTCACGGTCGACGAGGTCGACTCCCGGGGTCGGGATGAGCCGGTCCTGCGAGCGGTCGTTGACGAAGGGGTGACAGTGGCAGGCAGCCACTCGTGGCTGGTCGGGCGATTGCGGAAGGAGATTCGCTGAAATGCGCACTCAGAAGTGCGATGCCGGAATCCAGCGCGGCAGGTTGCACAAAGCGCGACAGTTCCTTGAAGCCGCGGGGCTCATCCACGACTTGGCGGACGGGCACGAGGATGTCGCCGACGCGTATGTGACCCTTTGTGTCCACGCGGGGATAGCGGCCTCGGATGTGATCTGCTGCGTCCGCCTCGGGTCGCACGCGCAAGGTGAGAACCATGGTGACGGTGTGGGTCTGCTCGCCAAGGCCGATCAGGTCGCGGCCAAGCACCTGGCCACTCTGCTCAAGCTGAAGACCAAGTCGGGCTACAGCCACACCATGGCCGCCGCGGAGGAGTTCAAGCGCGCAGGCCGGGCAGCCGAGATCCTGGTCGAACACGCCCACAGGGTCGGTGTCGCGCGCGGTTGAGGAGCACCGGTACTACGGTGTGCTCATGGGGAACGTGATCCTGTTCATTTCGGTGTCCCTCGACGGCTACTTCGAGGGCCCTGACCACGACATCTCCTGGAGCAAGGTCGACGCGGAACTGCACCAGGACTTCAACGACGTCCTGCGCGGCATGGCGGGCCTGCTGACGGGCCGCGTCACCCATGAGCTGATGGCCGAGGTCTGGCCGACCATGGATGAGGATTCGGCCGACACACCCGAGGAGGCCGAGTTCGCCGGGATCTGGCGGGACCTGCCGAAGATCGTGTACTCCCGGACACAGTCGCAAGTGGACTGGAGCACGGCGGTCCGCCAGGAGATCGACGACGACGAGATCGCGGCGCTTGAGGGCGACTGGGTCGTGGGCGGGCCGGACCTGGCGGCCGGGTTCAGCAAGCTGGGGTTGATCGACGAGTACTGGATCCATGTCCATCCGGTGCTGATCGGCCAAGGCAAGCCGTTGTTCCCGTCGTCGGAGGCGATGGTGGACCTCCAACTTGTGGAGACACGGGCCTTCGGCAACGGGGTCGTCCGGCTCCGCTACAAGCGATCAGCGCCCAAGGCTCGCTAGCCGGCGAGGGGACCAGCCTGCGGCCGGAAAGGCCAAGACTGGCCCTGCAGGCTTCTTTGAGTCGCGGATGCGGATGAGGGCGGTGTAGGCCACTTCGACGCATGCCCCTTGGGCGTCACTTCGGCTGGACTTCCGCCACTCTCCGTGCATCCCGTTTCATCCCCGTTCGAGATCGGCCACCAATCTCGCCATGAAGTCAACCGAATCGGCGTACCCCAGCGCGATCCGCATCAGCCACTCGCCGTTTCAGCGTAGTGATCGGTGTCCTACTCGCCGCTGGATCTCGCCGGCGTCGAACTTCCCGGTGCCGCAAAGTTGATCAAAGCGGTGAGGAGGGCGGTTCGCCTGCCGATTCCCCACCAGCCACGAGGCGCGTCGCCGGTCACGAGTCGCATGATCCGATCGCGTTCCTCGCCCTTGATCCCGTAGATCACCATCAGTGCCGAGACCTCGGCTACCGTGGCGATCCGCCTGCCGGTTTCCGACCTATTCAGGCTTGTTGGGGACGTTCCTAGATGTTCGGCTGCGTCGGTGGTGTTCATCCCCGTCCGTTCGCGCGCCATCTTCAGTTCAACGGCCAAGGCGCGTGATCGCGCGGGCACTCGGTTGCTCATGTCCCCATGAGATCAAAATCCGGCCGCCCGCCGCGTCACACGAACAGCTGAGCCATTTCCCCTGCTTAAATGCCCCAGCCACCTCCCAGCCCACCCCCGTTGACCATCACCGCATAGACACGCCTCATGACCAACGACCTCAACCGCCGCACCCTCCTGCGCGCCGGTGGCATCGCCGCCGTGGGCGCGGTCGCCGCGCCCGGGATCGCGTCCGCCGCGCCCAAGGACCGTCCTCTTCTGACTCACGGTGTCCAGACCGGTGACGTGACCGCCGACGGCGCCATCGTGTGGACGCGGGCCGACCGGCCCTCCCGGATGATCGTCGAGATCTCCCGCGACGAGTCCTTCAAGCACGTCCGCACTCTCCGCGGCCCGCACCTCACCCCCGACACCGACGGCACCGGCCGCCTGCGTCTCACCGGGCTCCCGTCCGGGCACGAGATCCACTACCGCGTGCGCGCCGAGGGCGAGCGGGCCACGAGCGAGCCGCTGACCGGTTCCTTCCGCACCGCCCCGCAGGGCCGTCAGGATGTCCGTTTCACCTGGTCCGGTGACGTCGCCGGGCAGGGCTGGGGCATCAACCCCGACATCGGCGGCATGACCGCGTTCGCCGCGATGGCCGCATGCAAGCCGGACTTCTTCATCAACAGCGGTGACACGGTCTACGCCGACGGCCCGCTCAAGGAGTCCGTCACCCTCCCCGACGGCCGGATCTGGCGCAACGTCGTCACCCCCGAGAAGCTCAAGGTCGCCGAGACCCTCGCCGAGTACCGCGGCCAGTTCGCCTACAACCTCCTCGACGACAACTACAAGGCCTTCGCTGCCCGCACCCCGGCAGTCGTCCAGTGGGATGACCACGAGGTGGTCAACAACTGGTACCCCGGCGAGATCCTCGACCTCGCCCAGTACACCGAGAAGCGCGTCGACGTGCTCGCCGCGCGCGCGTTCCAGGCGTTCCACGAGTGGCAGCCGATCGACAAGAAGCGCGCCGAGGACGGGCGCGTCTACCGCGGTTTCCGCTACGGCAAGCACGTCGAGGTGTTCGTCCTCGACATGCGGACCTACAAGGACGCCAACAACTCCCCGCGCGACGGTGTCGGGCATGTCCTCGGCGACCGGCAGGCGCGGTGGCTGGTCAACGGGCTGGCCAACAGCAAGGCGACGTGGAAGATCGTGGCCGCCGACCTGCCCATCGGCCTGATCGTCCCCGACGGCAAGGACATCGAGGGTGTCGCGAACGGACTGCCCGGCGGCCCCGGCGCCCGCGAGCGCGAGATCGCGTGGGTCCTGCGCACGCTCGCCCGCAAGCACGTGCGCAACGTCGTCTGGCTGACCGCCGACGTCCACTACACCGCCGCCCACCACTACTCACCCGACCGGGCCGCTGTCGGCGACTTCGACCCGTTCTGGGAGTTCGTGTCCGGTCCGCTCAACGCGGGCGCGTTCGGCCCCAACACCCTGGACCCGACCTTCGGGCCCGAGGCCGTCTTCGTGCACGCGCCGCCGGTGGCGAACACCACTCCGCTGGACGGGTTCCAGCACTTCGGCGACGTCCAGGTCGACGGGGACAGCGGCGAGCTGACCGTCCACCTGCGTGACGGCAAGGGCGCGTCCCTCTGGTCCAAGACGCTCACCCCGTAGGGGAATGGATCGGGCTACCTTCCGGTTGTCGGCAGTGACCACGACCGGAAGGCAGCCCGATGTCCCGCAAGTTCCTCTTCCTTCTCGCGAGCACCCGACGCGACGGGAACACCGAGCATCTGGCACGTCAGGCCGCAAGGGGACTGCCCGAGGACACCCAGGTCCAGTGGCTGTCCTTCCTGGACCACCCGCTGCCGCCCTTCGAGGACATCCGCCACAACGGCGACGGCGTCTATCCCGCGCCCGAGGGTGACGCGCGGCTGCTCTTCGACGCGACCGTCGACGCCACCGACATCGTGATCGCGTCCCCGCTCTACTGGTACACCGTCTCCACCAGCACCAAGCTCTACCTCGACCACTGGTCGGGCTGGCTGCGCGTGCCCGGCGCCGACTTCCGCGCGCGGATGGCGGGCAAGACCCTGTGGTCGGTCACCGCGCACAGCTCGAACATCTCCAACGCCGACGGCCTGGTCACGACCATGCGCCTGAGCGCCGACTACATGGATATGGCCTGGGGCGGCGCCCTGCTCGGCTACGGCAACCGGCCAGGTGACGTGCTGACCGACACGGCCGCGCTGGCCGACGCGAGCGAGTTCTTCGTCCCGGCGAAGGCCGCCGGGACGAAGA
>Ga0247823_10003958_pt1 | contig 11913 bp, 16 predicted proteins | sample 13C_PalmiticAcid_2_FD_192426 | JGI IMG/M metagenome (GOLD analysis project Ga0247823, IMG submission 192426) | Soil microbial communities from agricultural site in Penn Yan, New York, United States - 13C_PalmiticAcid_Day30 | ecosystem: Environmental > Terrestrial > Soil > Agricultural land...
GCAGACCTTCAAGGAGTATCCGCCCAGCCAGGTGTCGGCGACCACAGTCGGCATCGAGCGAGCGCTGCAGGCGATTCAGGCCGGGACGAAGGGCGCCGGGAATTGATCGTCACTCGCTTATGCCCGGCTAAGCCCTTAAGGCGAAGACGATTTCCCTATTGGCGGCAGAGACCACCGGAACGTTGCGCCCCTCGTGCTGTGGCGTCCAACGGTGAGACAGTAGCTCGGCAGTTCGATGCGATTGCTGCGTTGGCAATCGCTCGAGCACGTCCTTGAGGTAGGCCCACGAAGGTCGCTCTCGGGTCCCGGACATTCGGGCTCAACGACATGCTCATCGAGACCTCTCGTAGACCCATGAAGGGCACGGGAGGCTCGGCCCGCAGCCGAGCAGGAGTCACGAGTTTCTGCGGTCCATGGAAATCCCGCCGCCACCCGATTTCCGTGCCGGGCCATTCGATCTCCAGCCTCAAGACATCCTGCGCGAGGATTTCAGTGAGTTGAAGCTCGTGGAAGAACCACGTCGCATCTTCCACAATCGACTCGATGCTGCCGGTCGTCAAGCCACGCGCTACGGCCTCACGTCCTGGCAGCACATTCATCACACGCCACACGCCGAGCAGCACGCCATGCTTGGCGCGGTGGCCGAACACCGAAACAAGGAGACTTCCCGCCGGCATCGCCTTGGGTTGCGAGGCCTGGTAAAGCTCGAGCTGCCGGGTGCCGATGTACTTCATCAGCGGATACCGCTCGTCGGCGTGACGCATGAGCGTGACGCTCTCCATGGAGACATCGACACCGGCGGCGGCCAAGCGCCCGAAAAGATCGTCGTTGGTATGCATAGGAGGAAATGGTACGGCTGAGACGAGACACCCGGATCGCCGACCGAGCGGTCACGCCCACCAGGCCCCTCCGTGGGCGATCCGCGTTGAAGGTGAACCAATGCCCTGGGGCTATCACTCACCAGCCGCCACGAGCTCCAAGGCTGAGAATTCCGACGGCGACAAACACAACCCACGACAAGTGCTTGCCGCGGGTGAAGTAGAGGGGGAACACGGCTGACACCAATGAGGTTGCACCAATGACGCCAAGCACCTGATCTCTGGGCAGTGGCCCAGCATCGGCCGACAGAAGCAAGTAGGCCAGTGCGCCCCACGCGACCGTGGTGAGGTGCCATACGAAGCGCAGGGTGCCCATCGTGAATGCTGTGCTGCCGAGCAGCTTGGGCAGGTTGTCGCGCTTAGCAAGCCGACCAAGGATGTAGCGCTCGCCCAAGTACGAATGAGCAACTCCGGTGATCAGCAACAGGATTGACGCGAGAAGTAGCATGTGTGGCCCAACGTTGGAATGAGCGGAAGAACGCGGCACGGATCTCGCGTCACCGCACCCGGGTCGCACCAGCAGGCTGTTGGGAAACGCAGCGGCGCATTGCGGTCCTCAGATCGGCTTGTTGGCGCGACGCCGCCGCCGCCACGAGGCAACGTCATCCCATGCCGAGGGCACTGCGATGATCCCAAGCAGAACCGCCAAGGGCACGGTGGCTGCGTAACCGATCCGATCGAAGGCCCACGCGCCAGCGACGCCACCACAGAAGAAGTTCAGCAGCAGCATCCCGAGAAGTCTCAAGCGATCCCGATTGACGAGGACTCGAGGCACCGGTCCATCAAGCGTCCCGGAACGATTCCAGTATGCGAGCTTCCCGAGTTCGATGCCGATGTCCGTGACGATGCCGGTCACGTGCGTGGTGCGAATCTCCGCCCTCGACAGTTTCGTGATCAAGGCGTTCTGCAAGCCCATTGTGAAGCACAGCAGCATCACCGTGATGGGTACGTAGTAGGCGTGCAGGTCCGCGATCCGGCTGCCAAGCAGTCCGAAGACCAGCAAAAGCGCCGCCTCCAAGAGCAGCGGCAGGGCATATTCGCCCTGCAGCTGGTGGCGACGACCGAAGTTCACGAGGATCGCCGAGCAAGCTGCGCCGACAAGAAAAGCGAGCAGCGCACCCAAGCCCGCGCCCACAACACTCCAGCCGCCGATCGCCATGTGATCTGCCATCGAAGACACGATGCCTGTCATGTGGGAGGTGTACTGATGAACCGCCACAAACGCTCCGGCGTTCGCCGCGCCGGCGACGAACGTCAACACCAAGCCGATGTGCCGATCGGCCTTGGTCGATCGGGTGCGCCCACTGAGGCGACGAGCGTACTGAAGAGGCATGCCGGACAGCATACGACCATCGGCGGACAGGTTCCCCGCGCTGCCAGTTCCGTGCTGCTTCCTGCCTCGCACTGAGCATGCCCTACAGTCGCAGCGGGTCCTTCTTGGCGAGAGTACCGATGCAACGAGTAGGATAGGCGGTTGCGTCGCTCTCCCCGCCTCCGTGCGAACCTAGGATGCGGATTGCTACATCTGGAGTTCGGCAGGACGGTCGCGTGGTGATGTGACTGCCCAGCGAAATGGTGCCGAGAGATGAAAGACGTTGCCGCTTCGAAGTTCCCGGATCTACGAGAGGTCTTGGTCGTCGATGATCACGTCGACAGCGCCGAGGCTCTCGCAGCGTTTCTCTGTTCCGAAGGGTTGACTGTCGTCACCGCTTACGACGGCAGCGCAGCGCTGGCGCTCGCGCAGATACATCAGCCGCGCGTGATCGTTCTGGACCTGAGACTCGGCAGCATCGATGGGTGTGATGTCGCCCGCGATCTGCGCGCCCCTGATTCGATCGCAACGCCCTTCCTGATCGCTTACAGCGCTGACTTCTCGTCCGCTCTGCGCGAAGCAACCAATCGCGCTGGCTTTGACAGGCATTTCCTCAAGCCCAACGATTTTGATCTGCTGGTCACCACAGTGCGGGAAGCAAGCCGGGCTGCGCCCGACGCGCCTTCCTCTTAACTCTACGGACTATTCTGTGGTGGAGCTGGGTAGCTGAAGCCTCAACTCTGACTGTGCTTGATCAGTGGAACAGCAGATGAAAGTCGTTGTTGTTGAGGACTCTTCGTGGATGCGGGATTTGCTCGTCCGGTCGATTGATGCCCTGCCAAACGTCCGAGTGGTTGGCGTGGCGACGGACGAACGCCAAGCGGTCGAACTGATCGTTCGCACGAGGCCAGGGTGCGTCGTGATCAACCTGAATTTGGCAGATGGGAGTGGCTTAGACACCATACGGGCCGCCCGCCTTCAGGGGTTCTCCGGCGGCGCACGCTTGTTGACCTTCGGTGAGATTCACCGTGAATACGTTGCGATGGGCGAGTCGTTGGGCTTCGTGGGCTACTACGACAAGGCGACGGACCTGGAAAGGCTCAAGTCCGACATCGCCTGCGAAGCGTCGGCTCGAGCTGCTGGAAGGGGCAGCGACTGATCGCACGTATTCATTGCGACGTTCGGCCCGCGGCTCAACTTTTCCGAATGCGGTCGTATTTCACCCGGCCATCGGCTAGCAAGGTGAAATGCAAGTTGCACTGCACGAACTCATCTTCGCCAACGCCATTGAAGAGTGAGTCGACCAACCACGCCGCCATCGCGGCGCTGATGCTATGGCGGAGAAGCTCCTCGGCTGGCCGCCCAGACTTCGCCGAGTTGAGCAGCTCAGTGGCGAAGAAGGGGACAGCCCCTTCTGTGAAGGCTCGGCCCTTCGCCTTCGCGATCTCCTCCCGCAGCTGGGACTGCTCGATCAGGGCGAGCGGGTCCACGGGAATTGTTCGCTCGAGGACGAGGCGACCGTGGGCATTCAATGCCTTGAGGTGGACGAGCATGGAGTTGAGGCGGGCAAGCGCTCCGAGGGCGAGCGCAGTCCTAGTGTTGGGACTGCGACGTTAGTTCTAGGGCCGATCGATGCGCCATCCCTAATAGCGAGGCCCCGAAGCACCGTTCACTTCGATTGGACGCCTGGCGAAGCCCCAACAAAAAATGCCAGCGAATCCGGCTTTTGTCTAACGCCCTGTGTCGGTCCATGAAATATGGTTCGGTGCACGCATTGCGCGACATCGCTTGGCGGAGGTCGTCGTCGCGTAGGTTTTGACGATCTTCGCAATGACCTCGCGGCGAACCCTCTGCCGCAGATTCGTCTCCGCTTCCGATCGCCCTGTCGTGTCCGGCGCGGATAGGACCTCTTGCGAACGCGCGGCACGTGCCGAGTCGCAGAGAAGCGATGAACCCGACCTGCAAGCGGCACACGATCTCGACCGCTCGCGCTGTCATGCGATGCGCCAGTCGAGCTCAGCAAGGGGAACCATGTCGACTTCTAAATTTGGTGCCGTCTTCTTGACCTTTGGAGGCACTGCAGCCGGTGCAGCTCTCGGGTACGCGATCAATGTTCGCATCCACGTCGTTGCCGACATTGCCATCGCGGTGGCCGTCGGCGCCACCTTGACGGCCTTGGTCTCCAGACTGCTGTTGGATCTCAGGCCACCTAAAAACACGACGGGTGTGACGAGCGCGCGCTTATGGGGACTCTTGTCCCTCGCCGCCTTGAGCGCAGGGCTCGTCGCGCATTTCGCAATTCCGGAACCAACATATTCGGGCTACTTCGCGGGGATGGCCATCTACTGCACCACCGTCCGCATTTTTAGGCCAGCCTTCATGGACGGCGAGCGACAGACATGCGCGGACGGCCCGCGAGGCACGTCCGCGTTTGCCTCACCCGGGACAACGTCAGTACCGGGTCGTTGTGCCGGCGCAAAAAAACCCGCCCTTGCGGGGCGCGTTGAAGACAGCGACGCTTGTCGCTGATGCTTGCTTAGGGCGGCTTTCTCCATTCGTTGCTGCCTGGGCCGCGCACTCGATTGGGCAGCGACTCGAGTGAGCGAGTCGGGGCGTGGGGCAGGCCGACTAGCTAGCGTCCCCTGACTAGAAGTACCGCCGCCAGAAATCGGTCCTCGGCTTCGCCCGGGTGATCGCGTTGAGCCAATCCACGAGTGCCCGGAGCTCTGTTCCCGCGTCCTCGCCTTGAATGTCTCCTCGTCGCCATGCCTGCCAGACGTGGCACACGAAATCCTCGAAGTCTTCCGGAGGACAGATGCTCTCGTTGGCAAGCATGCGAGCCAGCGGCTCACCCGCCCACAGCGGATCGCGATCCTCTCGCCATGTGCAGAGCGCGCGTCGCGGGCCCATGCTGACGGAGAGTGTGTCGCGTTCGAAGTCAAACGAATAGCTGTCGTCGTGGCCTCGTCGCGGAGAGAAGATGTTCAGCTCAAAAGTAGGCATCAGATTTCCTTGTGAAACGTAGCTTCCATCGGCGCGTTTCTCCAGTACATGGGCGTCGGAGTTTCCTCGCTCTCGAGGAGCGGGTTGATGATCGCCTCCGCGGTGGCAAGACTCTCGGCAAACGATGGATGCTCACCTATGGCGTCAATCTGCGCGAAGTCCAGGGCCAAAATCTCCGCCCTCTCTTGCAGGAGCTGCAGGAACATGGCGCCATGACGGCGCATGAAGGGCGCGGCAATGAGGATCGCTTCGGGTTCGTGCTGGGCGACAGTGACCAGATCGAAGAGATCTCTGGCCTTTGCACGGTTGCCGCGGTGCCACATCTTCTTTGCGATGATCTCGGCGCACGTTTCGACCCGAATCACACGATCCTCGTGCTCGACGAGGTCGAAGGGCTGGTCGGTGAGCGATTGACCGACGACGACATCGATCTCACCCGCGGGAAGATACAGCTTCACGTACTCTGCTGTTTCCTCGTAGTCCGACGTGATCGCCTCCGCCGCATCACTGAGGCGAGGCGTGATGTAGCCCAGGTACTGCGGATCGGGCACAAACAGATCGATGTCCTTGCTCTGCCGATGACCGATACGAAGCAGCAAAACGGTACCGCCGCCGAAGGTCCACACGGCGTTCGAGATCGATGCCTCCATATGCGCCATCAACGCGAGAGCGTGCGGGAACAGGAGCGTCCAGGGCCCAGGCAGCCTGAGGTTGGGAATGCTCACTGCCACAGGTCACGCCGGCTTTTGAAGCGCTGCGCGAGCGACTTGAGGTTTGCCCATAGCGTTGCAGGCTTCACCCCGGACTCCTCTCGCACCTGCTCGACGACTCCAGCGAGCAGGCCGGTGGACGCATCATCCAAGAGGCTGTTCATGTGGGGAATCAAGTCTGGAGGAACAACCCCCGACACCAATGCATCGCGAAGCGCCTCGGGAGTCAATGAATTCTTGTAGCTCACGCTGGCGGATCGGCTCGCCAATACCAATGGTGAAGACTTCGATCCCGGAGCACGGGCGCGAGACGAAAGCGAAGGCTCAATGGCAAGCCCATAGCCCAAGACGGCCAGCAGTCTCGCGGTTCGTCCAAGACTCAGCTCTTGGATCGAACCCCGTTCAATCTGATTGACCGTCGCCCTGGACAGCTCCGCAAGCTCCGACAGACGCGCCTGCGTCAGGCCCATGTCCTTTCGACGCGCCTGAACCAAATTCCCAAGTTCCATTGAAGACAACATGCCGTCAGACTAGGCCGCGACAGGTGCGATGTCAAATATTCTTGACAAATAACAGTGCTTGCCTCGCCATCCGAAACGCCATATATTGCAACCAATATGACTACGTTTGCGCGATCACATGCTTGCATCCTTTGAATCCCTGCTCGGTCGGCTTGCTCGAAAAGGCACCGAAACCGCGAAACGCACTTCAGTCGCCGAGGCTGAAAAGACGCCGACGTCCATCCGGTTGAAACCCCAGACCAAGCACTTCATCGACCACCAGGCGGAGGCTTTGGGTACGTCCGCCCAAGCCGTGATCAACATGATCCTGGACGGCGTGGCTGAAACGAGCATGGACAGCACCGCCGGCGCGCTGCGCACGATCCGGGAGCGGTTCTTCTTTGTGTTCCAGGCGCACAAGTTCGACCTTCCGGGAATCGTCAGCGTGATGAAACCCCACGGATTTCGCCTGTCGGACCTGGACAACCCGTCTCGACTGCTCGATCTCATTGACCAGGCGTCGATCCAGCACATTGCACAAACCTTTTTCGTGCAGCCTGAGTGGGTAAGCGGCGTCAGCGCTTGGCCGGTGAGAACAGAGAGCATCGACACGCGCTGGTACAAGAACGTGCATTCCGTGGCGAAACGACTGATGGCTTACCACCAGCAAGGGCTCAAGCCTCATGTCATGTTCCTTCGGCGCGAGCGAGCGAACTTTGTTGCCGCGCGGGCCGACAACGACAAGACAGATGCCCACCAGGAGCCCGTCGGCGTCGTCGTACGGCTGCGGCGGACGACGTCGGATGGCCTGGAGTTCACCGTGTATGAAACATGGGAATTCGAGCGCTGGAGCTACTGGCGCTGCCGCGAGCAACTCAAGCTGCTCATAGCCTTCTGTGACCAAGCGCGCGACCTCGTCACGTCAGCCGGCTACGAACTGCCCGAGGACAAGCTCGATGGCCTGAGAACAGGCCGCACGCTCGCCGCCATTGCACTCGATCGTGTCGGAACTGTCGGATGGTTCCCTGACGACTACGCATCACTGCGAGAGGAAGTCACTCAGGAGGCCGCTGACTGGCCCGCAGTCAAGGACGCGTACATCAAAGGAAAGTACGACGACATCATCGCGGACGCCAGACGAAATCGCTGACGCCTCCGCGTCGCCAAGCCGGCTCAGTCAAGAACGAAGAATAGGGGAGTGCACAGGTGTCAGTGAAATCAAGAGTCTCGGCCGCCGCGTTTGAAGTCAGGCGAGCCGCTGTGCGCAGCTTTCGAATCGCGCTTGGCGCCACGCTCGCCCTGGTGCCTCTGTGGGCCGGCAGCTGGCTCCTCGACATCCTGACGCGGCCACTGGGCAGCCTGACGCTGCTCAACATTGCAACTCTTGTATTCGGATCGGGCTTCGTCCTCGTGTGCGCATTCGGCACGTGGCTCATGGCCTTCGGTCCGCCGCCAGACGAAGTCGTGGCTCGGCGCGCCTCGAACAGTGAAGCGAAGCTCGCTCGCGAACGCGTCCGCGCCGAGGCCGAGGCCTTGCGTCAAGAGCGCATCGAAGCCTCCGGACGGAGACTTGGCCGCTGGGTATCTGGCAAGGTGGGGAGCAACAAGCCGCGTTAGCTGCTCGGTGTCTGATCCGCCAGCGACTTATAAGACCTGCGGCGGCGGCTCCCACGAACTGATTCTTCGACCGAAAGGAACGGCCAATGGCCAAGGTTTTCTTTTCCTACTCCCATGACGACGAGCAGCTGCGCGACCAGCTGGAGAAGCATCTGGCGGTGCTGAAGCACCAAGGTGCGATCGAGTCCTGGCATGACCGCAAGATCCCGGCTGGCGGTGAACTCGACGCGCACATCGACGAAAACATCAACAGCGCGGAGATCATCCTTCTGTTGGTGAGCTCGAGTTTTCTGGCGTCGCACTACTGCTACTCGATCGAGATGAAGAGAGCGCTCGAGCGGCACCAGGCGGGCGCAGCCAAGGTCGTGCCGGTCATCCTTCGTGCGTGCGATTGGCAAGCGTCACCTTTGAGCGGGCTGCTCGCAGTGCCACGAGATGGTCGAGCGATCACGAGCTGGGCAAATCATGATGAAGCCTTTGCTGACGTGGCCAAGCAGCTGCGCGCGTTGGTCGAAGGCATGAAGAGAGCCGCGCCTACGCCCGCCGTGACGCCGGCTCCCGCGGCCGCGCTCCCACCCGCCTTCGGACCCGCTGCGCAGCCCAGCTCAGCACACAGGTCGAGCAACCTGCGCCTGCGCCGAGAATTCTCTCAACTTGATACGGACAGGTTTTTGCATGGGTCGTTCTCGTTCATGGCGAGATACTTCGAATCGTCACTTCAGGAGCTTCAGCGCCGGCATGACGATGTTGAAGGTCAGTTCCGACTCGTCGATGCGAACCACTTCACGGCTGCGATCTATCGCGGGGGACGTCGCGTGAGCGAGTGTTCGGTTCGCCTCGGTGGTCTTGGTCGAGACAACGGCATCACGTACCTGAACAATGCAGCTGGAGGCGCGGGAAGCTTCAACGAACTTCTCACGGTGCACCACGATGATCAATCAATGTTCTTCCAACCGATGGGACGAGGATCGTTCGACAGTAGCCGGAACCAGCTCAGCCAGACTGGCGCATCGGAACTTTTCTGGTCCATGCTGATTGAACGTCTGCAGTAATCATCAGAGACAGCACTCACGGTGATATGAACAAGAAGCTCCTGTTGGTCGACTTCGAGAATGTCCACACGGTGGACCTCTCTGCTCTGGACGAGAGCTACCGCGCCATCATCTTTGTGGGTGCCAGTCAGAACGTTCCCAAGTCGGCGCAGAAGGACGCGGCGGCTCACCGCTTCCAGCGCGTCGATTTCCTGAAGATCTCAGGCAACGGCAAGAACGCGCTGGACTTCCACATCGCGTTCCACCTGGGGCGAACGTTCGAGACGGCCCCCGACACCGAGTGCTTCGTGCTGTCAAAGGACAAGGGGTTCGATCCGCTGCTTCGTCACCTCAACCTCCAAGGCCTGAAGTGCCATCGAATTCACAGCGTGAACGAGCTGGCCATCGCGCCCACGGAGACCCTCCAGAATCCGGGCATTGCGTGCAGGCACTGCAGGACGATCAGCACACTCGAGCATCACGGTGGCATCTGGTGCAGCAACTGTGGGCGATTTGCCTCGGCCCCCGATCCCTATCAGCTGCCATCGAACCGTGTGGACTTTGAAGATCGCAGCGCCCACCACGATGACAGATACGTTCCACTCACCGCCAGTTGCGGCTGGTGCCATCGCCGCGGCGATATGACCGGTGGAATCTATGACGATGGGGAGTGGATGTGCGGCCTTTGCATCGATCAACATGCGCGATAGCGAGGGCACCTACGCGGCCCGCCTTCGTCTGGTCTACGACGAGGCGCCTGTGCGGGTCGCGTCTGGGTGTAAGGCGCTTTGCAGGCCACGGCTGAGATGGCTCTGATCGATGAATTCCTCCCGGCCTTTCAGTTTCGGGAGCGGCATGCGTTGACCGTCGCCGCGGGGCCGCAGGCGCTGCTCGATGCGTTACTTCTGCCGGGCGCGACGGAGGATCCATTGACCCGAGGATTCATCGCTATGCGCGAGCTCCCGCACCGCCTCTTCGGAGGCGGCCCGGCAACGAGGGCCGAGCGCCCGCGCATCGACTTCGGAATCGACAACTTCATGCGCCTCGGACGGGACGCGGACCGCGAACTGGTCTTTGGCTTGATCGGACGCTTTTGGCAGGCCGACTATGGGCTCGTGCACATCGAGCAACCGGAGCTGCGCTTCGCGGGCTACTTTGAACCGGGACTTGCCAAGCTGGTCCTCAACTTCACTGCGGACCCGCTACCCAACGGGTGCACAAGCATTGCAACGGAGACGCGAGTTTTCTGCGTGGATGACGAGGCCCGGCGCCGATTCAGACTGTACTGGGCGCTTATCCGGCCCGTGAGTGGCTTGATCCGGCGTCGCCTGCTTTCGCGCATCGGTCGAATCGCGCGTACGGGCGTCTGCTGACGAGCCGCCCCGACGCACCATAAGTCAGTCCGGATTTCCCGCCTCGTCACTGCGGGTCGTGGCCCGACAAGAAATGTCGGTGACTTTATTGACAGAGCGGGCGCCCGCGCGGCATCGAACCCTAAAAGTACAAGCAAATGTGTCGTTTATGTCTTCGATGACATTGGAGCGACACCTAGCCTCCTGAGTCGTTCGCTGGATCCTGCTTCCAGCGATTTGATTGAAGCAGTACAGGAGACTTTCCTTTGAAGAAGCATCCCTTGGTGGGCTTGACCGTGCTCTGCGCGCTCGCAGGCACCGCCCAAGCACAGTCGAACGTCACGATCTTCGGCATCATCGACATGGCCGTCTCGAAGGCCAACAGCGGTCAATCCAACCTCGGCTACTTCAGCGACTGGCAGATCGGCCGCACCGGCCAGTGGGTCATGCATTCGGCCTCGAGCTCGCGACTGGGCATCCGCGGCACGGAGGATCTCGGGGGCGGCTGGAAAGCAGGCTTCCTGCTGGATCACCGCTTCCAGCCTGACACTGGCACCGTTGAACCGCGTGACGGGGTGACCTTCTCCGGCGGCAATCGCAGCTACACCCCGGGGTTTTGGAACGCACAGGCCTACGTGAACTTGATCAGTGCAAGCTACGGCGAACTGCGCCTGGGTCGCAACGCCACGCCGACCTTCAACCTGGGTCTTGCCACCGACCCGTGGGCACTCGAATACAACGTCGCCGGCTTCGCGGGTTTCACGCGCGGCGGCAACTTCGTGGGCGCGAGCAACAACGCCGTGACCTACTTCACGCCGAGCATTGGCGGCTTCGTCGGGCAGATCTTGGTCGGCCTGGGCGAAGGTGGTGCCGCAGCAGCCACCGCGACCGCACCGCCGAACGGTCGCAACGTCGGCCTGGGCCTGCGCTACAACGCAGGTCCGCTGATGGCAGCGATCGCCTACAACGACTCCAAACGCTCCGACAACATCCTGAACCGCACGACTGCGGTCGGTCTGATCTACGACTTTCCGTGGTTCAAGCTCTTCTCGAACTATTCGATGGGCAAGAACAGCATTCCGAGCAACGCGACCAGCAAGACTTGGCTCCTCGGCGCCCACATCCCAGTGGGTCAGACCGGCTACGTGCGCACCGCCATCGGTGAGTACGACCCCGCCGTGGGCTTCAACCCCAACGCGATCGCGCCGGGGGCAACTGCTGCGACCGCGCCGAACCCGTATGCGGCCTACGCCGTGACGCAAGGCCAGGATTCGTTCAAGTTTGGTCTCGGTTACGTGTACCTGTTGAGCAAGCGTACCAGCCTGTCGGCTGACGTTGGCACCAACAAGACCGAGACGTTCACCCGCTCCAGTGGTGTGCAGGCAGCGATCAAGCACATGTTCTGAGAAAGCGGCACCGGCGTGGCCCTGCGTCAGTGCCGCTCAGGTCTTCGACCTGCGGCGAATCAGGGTCGACGTCGAGCGTTGGTGCTTGCGGGGCGCGACAAGCG
>Ga0247823_10003959_pt1 | contig 11909 bp, 17 predicted proteins | sample 13C_PalmiticAcid_2_FD_192426 | JGI IMG/M metagenome (GOLD analysis project Ga0247823, IMG submission 192426) | Soil microbial communities from agricultural site in Penn Yan, New York, United States - 13C_PalmiticAcid_Day30 | ecosystem: Environmental > Terrestrial > Soil > Agricultural land...
GGTGGGAGGGGGCGAGCTGGTACCGCCCAGGATGTCCGCGAGCAAGTCGGCATTCCCGCTGCCGTTGACCGGCTCCGGCGCGGGACCGCTGCTGTCGCCCATGAGATCGAAGAGAAGGTCCTCCTCTTTTGGCTTGATGGCCTTGGATTTCCGGTTCGACGCCTTGGTTGCCTTCTTGGCCGCCTCACCTAACACCCGCGATTCCTCTTTGATCTGAGGCGGCGGCATCTTCTCCAATACGCCACGGCGGATTTGGTCGTATGAAAACAGATTGCCGAACTCGACTGCACGCTGCTGAACCTCGACATCCAAATTTGTCTGTTGGTTCTGGAGGATGCGGCGCACTCTCTCGATCTGCGCCGAATCCGAGAGCCTTGTTGTAAGCTTCACCAAGGCTGTGATAAGGTACTCGGTGGTGACCTGGGTGGCGTAGCTGCTGTTGAGAATGGATGAGAACAAATCGACAATCTCGTGCTCTTTGACCTCCTGAACAAGCTCCTCCTCCTCATACTGGCCACCCTTCAGGAGCGCTTCGCCATATTCGCCAATGCACCACGCGCCCGCCTGTGTTAAGCTCTCCTGCGTGATGTCCTTCTTGAGATTTGCGAAGAGTTTTTGTACCGCGTATGTCTGAAGCTCAGGGGTGGTGGCGATGAGACGGACGAAGGATGACAGGATGGGCTCCTTGACGTAGTTTCCTGCCAGGGTCACGACCCGCAGCATCGTGTCAAATTGCCACCGCTTGTTGGGAGCATAACGATCAGCAGCAATACCAATCTGGCTGGTCATGGTCGGCTTGAACTCGTTATCGGCAACCTCGAGGAAGGCCAGCAGCTCGCGGATCAAGACCCGGACGTTGCTCTCGTTGATGAGCGTGAAGCTGAGGTCCAGAGCCCTCCTTCTGATGCTGATATCGGGATCCCTCAGGCACTCCAAAATCGTATTCCGGTGCCTTTGAACGGCATTCGTGTCAATGGCCACGACCTTGACCAGCGTATTCAGGGCCACATAGCGGATGTTGTTGTCCTTATTGGTCAAGAACTTGCCCAAAATGTTCACACCGAGAACACGCAGGCCCGAGTCTGCCTCGATATCCAAGATGGTCCGCACCGCTTCGTAGAGGATCGAGTTGCCGACATTCTTGGAGGAATCCGTGTTGGTCGCAACCTGCGCCAGAATATCATTGATCTGCTCGGTAACCTGGGAATCGCCGCGGGCCAGGACTCGGAGCAGGCGTAGGAGCTTGACCTGCAAGAAGGGATCTGTGATTCCCGTGACGTCGTGCTCAGGGGCGTAACCCGACGACGCCAGCCCCTTGAGCGTCCTGACGAGCACAGGCACGAACTGCTTGAACTTGTCAATGATCCCCTCCTCTCCCCCTTCAGCTTCATCAGCCTCGCATAGGCTGGTGACCAGTGTGAGACCGCATAGCAACACGCCGTGGTTACGGTCCGAGAGCAGCTGCGTCGCCTTCTCGATGAAGTGCTCCTGCAGGTCCGGGACCTTTCTGCATATCCGCATGGCGCAGAGGGCGGCTTTCCGCCGGATGTAGGGGTTCGCGGTAGATATCAGGTTTTCGATTTCGGGAAACAAGTCTCTTGACATCTCGACGGAGGCGATGTTGCCCAGGGTACAAAGCGCGAGGCCGACGATATACTGGTTCGAGTGCGACAGGTCACTAGAAGACGGGTGTCAGTAATCCACCCACGTGTTTCCAAGAAGCTAGGGCGTCGTGTCGCACTTTTTGAGAGAGTTGGTGACCAGGGTCAAGACCTCCTGGTTCTCGTCGAGGAGCAAGCTGGTTGCCAGATGTCCTAACCGCTTGTCGGCGAAGCGGGGCGAGGCGAGGAGCTTCAAGCACTCGATCTGGCCAAAATGCGTCCGCTCGCCGAGGGTGAAGAGATAGAGAAGCTTGGCCACATTATTCCGCCTGCAATCCCCCCGATCAGCACATGCATGTCGTCGTGGGGTTCCCCCGGCCAGTTCAGCCGTACCTAACACCGTGGTCTGCGCTCTCTTCCCTGAAGCTGGCTCGGATGGATGCGCTCTCCTTCTGGATAACGGCTCTCTCGTCGGCAATGGTCTTTGCGGCGCGCACGTTGCGGATGAACTGCTTGACTGCGGGGTCGCGGGGAGGTCAGCCACTGCGTCGCATGCCATCGTGTCCGCCTGGCGAGGCAATCCGAGGGCGGCGACACTCACGGGAGCTCATGATGGGGATGGTCGGGGCCCGCACGGGGGCCTAGAGGCGGATTATGTCCAGATTCAACAGTTGGCGGCGCGAGCAGAGCTGCTGGAGGAAATGAACTTTACTGATCGAGCTGTGCCCGCATCCACGGACCCTGAGCCTAGTATCGCTGCGAGGTGGCACAGCGATCCCTCCTCCTTGGACGGCAGCTGAGACCGACTGGCGGATTGGGTAAGTGTTCGTGCCTGAGGCAGAAATCACTTCCCGGTTGACACCTCCTGGAGCTGCAAGTGGGGCTCCCTTTCGAGGGTCTGTCGTTGATCTTGCAAAGCCGGACTGAATCCCTGAGATGCAACAGAGCCCTGGATGGTGCTTGGGTACAGAGTAGAGGCCCTGTTTCCATACAGAGTGAGGTGACATTTTCTTCGTTGGTTTTGCCATATTTGTGCTATTACTTCTTCCATCCAACCCATTTCCTTCCCCCTTTCATTCTCGAGACTCATTTGTCTTCCATGTGACTCGTGACTCGTGGGCAATGGAAGTTCGAATAAGAGGAGGGGCCTGCCGTTGCCCAAAATAATCTGGTGAACCTGCCGCCAGAGCTTTCAATTGAGGACTTTACGTCGAGGTCAAAGTTCAGAAACGGTGGGGTTGGAAAGACCCCCTCGGCATCTTGGGCGAGCAACTGGAAGACTTCTTTCGATCCGAGGCAGCGTGACACAGCGAAGCAGCAGGGCCAAAAAGAACATCAACCTCAACAACCTAGAAGTTTCTTCTGTCCATGAACTTCTAGCTGCCTCTATGCCATCTCCTGCCACATTCCGAATTTCTATTCTCCAGGGACGCTACGTTACAGCATCGTCGAGGCACAGAGGCAGTGCACCTGCAATGCAACGAACTGGGCCCTGTGGTGATGACCTGCAGCCAAGCGGCTGCCATCCCCATAGGGCTGCAGAGAGGAGGGGCGGGAAGCTCGAAACACACATTGATCCAGGTACGGGCGGGAAAGGGAGACAGCTTAAATGGGCAGTGGTTGCGCTGCGCGGGTACCGCTAGTCGAGCACTGCCACAATCCACCTGCATGGTTCACATAAATAGGTTCCATGCGGCTGGGCCGGGAGATCTGGGCGAAAAATGACGTTCAACGGTTGGATGGGTGTCTGGAAGTAGGATCGTGCCAAACAAAACTTTCTCTTGAGCAGTGTTTCGTAGCTGGTGTAGACGTTGGTCCTGAGGTGTGTGTCGAGTGTCAAGTGAACGGCGGGGCTACTTCAGATCGGTCTCCTTCAAAACGTGGCTTTCATTACCATTCAAGATGGGGTTGCTAAGGAACAACACATCTTTACCCCATCTTGCCATGTCTGCCAAATGCCTGACCCATTGGAAAACCGGATATGGATTCCGTGCGCTTTAATACCAAACCCTTGCAAAAAGCTGCCAGAAGACTACCCGAAGTCCATCCAGAACGAGGCAAAATAGCAAATCCGAAAGAGAAGGCGCGTGGGCTCGTGATAGGCGTGGGGTGCAGCGGAGGAGGAAAGACGTTTACTTCTGCATCATGAGCTGGACGAACTCGTTGTCTGAAACGGTGATTAGTGGCTTTCTGGGCTGAACTTTAACGATAAGAAGACCCACAGTCGATACGCCCGTCACCGTCCTGGTCGGCCTCGCGGATCATCTCGTCAACCTCGTCGTCGGTCAGCTTCTCGCCGATCGAGGTCATGACATGGCGGAGCTCGGCCGCCGAGATGAAGCCGTTGTTGTCGCGGTCGAAGACCTGCCCCGCAATGATTAGCCTAGTTCAAGATCGCCAATCTCCAAGAAACAAACCTTGAACGCCTCGCGGATCTCCTCCTCAGAGTCGGTATCCTTCATCTTCCTCGCCATCATCGTGAGGAACTCTGGTGTCCATCAGCAACCTGTCGCAACCGGCTTGCTGCTTCAGAAGGTGCTTCATACCAGGGAAGTCAATGGTGCCATTGTTGTCAGCGTCCACCTCGTTGATCATGTCCTGCAGCTCCGACTCAGAGGGGTTCTGGCCGAGCGAGCGCATGACGGTGCCCAGCTCCTTGGTCGTGATTTGTCCTGCGCACGCCTTTAGCATCGTTCCGCAGCAACACGTTGGGCATCGCAGCCGCCGAGAACGTCATATTTATTGTCGAGTGCACAGGGCAGGCCTTGCGCCGGGGAGGGGGTTCGGGGGTTGGAAGGCGGAGGAACGACTGACCATCACCATCCTTGTCCTATCTCGGAGTTAGCCACCACCACGACATAACAAAGCAAGCAATAAAAGGGACAATCAAACAACTTACGAACAGAGAGAAAGCCTCCTTGAACTCAGAGACCTGCTCTTCGGTAAGGGAGTCGGCCTGTTGCCAAAGCCATCGTCAGTTTATCGTTGCGCCATGGAGATGGATGCAGCCCGACTGCCCCTCGACCGCGGGGCTGCCTCCCAACAGAATCGTAAGCACCGAGCTGACTGACCATTTTGCTGTTTTTGGCTTGGGGGTTCGGGGGCGGAAAAGGGTTCGGTCGCGGTCCTGCTGCGGGTCTGCGCAGAAGGTCAAGAGCAATGGGTTGGGCAGCTGTGTTGCTGGACTGGGTTGTGGTGTTTAAATGACGAGACGCAACCTGGAGATTTCAAGAAGGGGATGCGGGGCGCCTCCTCCAGGAAGAGGGCCTGGCAAGCGGCTGCTCCAGGGTCTCATGCTTGCCAGACTGCGTCGCTCCCCTGCGCGGCCGCGCACCCAAGCTGAGCCAAGGCATTCCGTCGGACCCACAACAAGAGACACCCGTCCAACAGCTGTGCACAGCTGTCCAGCGCCTCACAGCTGGCCGCAACCGCCTCCTGCAACTGGCAATTGTGTCTTCGTCATCCCCCATCAGCCGAAACCAACCTTGTTGTGTCCGCAGCGCGCTCGGAGCTACTCTGTCTGCCGGCGCATTGCGATAACAGTTTACGATGTGATGCCGCTCCCTCCAGGCCCTTGCCAACAAACACAACACGGCCCAATCTCTCCATTGTTAGCTTCTGGGGCGGACTGAGGGGATCTCTACCCCCTTCCGGCGTCCGCCATGTGGCGAGACCGCACGAACCTGTAAGCTCCGTTTTCGATCCGCGCAGCGCAAAAAGGAAGGCTAACTGTTTATAACAGCTACATCTCATACCGGCAGTCATATGCCCACCATCCGACCCAGCGCAACCGGTATGGGCCGTCCACGGCGGGCGACCGCTTCGGCGGCAGCGGGGCGAGCACCGGGGTGCTGTTCGCGGCAGACGAGGACCGGCGGGGTCTCTTGTCCTCGGGTGCCTACGACGTTGATGACGGTGACGCGGTAATTGAGATGGACCTGCTCCCCCCGCGTTGGGCCGACGTGTCAGACGAAGTGACGGAGCTCCTCGCCGACATTGCGAGCAAGAGCCAGAAGCTGGATCGGCTGCACCAGAAACATGTCTTGCCGGGATTCAACGACGAAGAGACCAAGAAGGCCGAGGAGGGCGAAATTGAGCGGTTGACCCAGGGCATCACGCGCGGCTTCCACGAATGCGGCCGCTGCATCCAACGCATCGAGCAGATGGTACGCGAAGGCAAGGCGAACGGCCAGATGAGCCGGGCCGACGAGACCATGGCGAAAAATATCAAGGTCAACCTGGCCACGAGGGTTCAGGAGGCGAGCGCTGGCTTCCGCAAGAAGCAGAGCGCGTATCTCAAGAGTGAGGATGCGGTCGCCAAATCACCACACCTAACCAAGCGCTGACTTTACTTTACAGAACTCAGGGGCATGGCTGGCTTGGCCAGCCCGATTGAACGTAGCTCTACTCCACTAGCTGGAGGAAGCTATGCCGACCCATCCCTCCTCGAATCCGACGCAGACCGGACGTATTCGCAGTCAGCACTCCTAGCTCCCACCCACCAGAAACTACTCGAGTCCAACGATGTCGCCATATCACAACGCGAGCGGGAAATCGAGGACATTGCTCAGGGCATTATCGAACTGTCGGATCTCTTTCGCGACCTACAAACCATGGTCATCGACCAAGGCACCATGCTGGACCGGATCGATTACAACGTGGAGTGCATGGCAACCGATGTAAAGGAGGCTGAGAAGGAGCTCAAAACGGCCGAGGGATACCAGAAGAAGACGACCAAGCGGAAGATCATCTTTCTTCTGCTACTAATCATTGCGGCGATGATCATATTGCTGATCATCAAGCCGAAGAAGCACAGGGGCGCCGACGAGGACAGTTAGCGTATCTCGAGCGCATGTATGAAAGATGGTGTTTATTAGAACAGGGCCAGCGGGATTAGAGGATTTCATGGGCGGATTGGCGAGGGCTCTTTGCGGTTTGAACTTTTCTCTGTATTATACCTAGGGGGCTCTGAGGATCAGGAGCCCGCAGTTTCCAACATGCAATTTGCTACATATTTCACACGACGCTCTGGCGGTGATGTCATGAGCGAATGCTCGGTTAGAACAACAGAACTCAGGTTGGGAGCTTCTCAGGGCTTCTCTCAAGCAGCCTCAACACTCGTCTAACACTGGCCCATTCCTCACGGTGCTGTACCAGATTTGGGTGGTTCGAAACATGGACGTCCTCAAGCCTCCAACTCCCCCACTGAGCTCCCAAACCTTGCTTCAAAGGCCGAGCTTAGTTCCTGGCCTGGAGTGGAGCAGACGCAGACCAGGGTTGAAGCTCAAGAACACTTGGCAACCAACACGAAAAACCCTGGCTGAGTCAACCCTGAGCACTGACCACCCGCTTGGAGCAACCCACTCGTCATGAAGCGACAACTCCCGAGAGCTCGCTGCAAGCAACACCACATCACCACCACACCTCGGTCTCTCAGCACCACCACCAGCCACGCCGACACCGATCCCCACTCCACTCAATCAAGATGGGGTAAGCAGCAATTCCCGAGCATCACATTCCCCCGCGAAGCCGCTCCGCGCAATCCGCGCTGCCAATCCAATTGCAGCTGCAAGATTTACCGCGCAACCTCGGATCGTACGATGCACTCGCACAGCAAGGGCAGGAAGAGCTAACGGGTCCTCGTCAAACGTAGTCTCCTCGACGCGAAGAACAAGGTCCACGAGCACCAGCGGGCGTACCAGGCCGCCTACAAGGCCCACACCCGCATCTGGAGGATCGTGAGTTGCTCCCGCATGCCGAAAATACCAGAGAGAGGAGGAGGGGGGAGATGGGGGAAGGATATGACGGACGTGTGGATGAAGAAGGGGAGGAGGAATATGTATGGGCATTTTACTGACGGGATCTCGACCAACAGAGCCCCCGCAGCTCCTTCATGCTCACGCCTTACAGCATCGTCCTTTGGGGCACCACTGCCGGTATGGTTCACACAGCCCACAACCCACGAGCTCTGGGGGCGGCTAGGACTAATGATGCTGACCGTTATCGATGTCTACAGCTACCATGTACGCCATGTGCCGCAAGGTCTATGGCAAGAACACCTGGTTCAGCGACTAAGCTGTACTCGGGGGCGGCTGAAGGGGACATAGAGGATTGGCGCTTGTATATGTAGAGGCACGGCAGAGAAATAGAGGATAGCTGGGGTGCTTACGTGTGAGAGAAATCGAGGCCTGCCTGGCCAGTGTTTTCTATGTGCAATGCGTACCAAGTCTCAAACTTTGTGTGCAAATCGTGGTGCTCCCATTCCTCTCCGACGCCTGCATTGCTGAAGACCAGAATCCCTGAGCCTGCAAATCGAGAGGTCCCCTTTCTAGAAGTACATTAAATGTGGTTTTGATATTGTCATTGTCATGGTTTGCCGGCCTTGATGGTATGGGTTGGGAGGAACCACCGCCGTCCTGTCATCGCCAGCCATTGTGCAGGCGGCTCTAATACCCCTCGGCCCCGGGGGCCTTCTCGTCCTTCCGTAGGCTCATGAGCAGCTCACGGAACCGCTCCTTGCCCGAGCCGGCCGCGCCGCCCTTCGCACCCTTCCCGCTGACGTCAACAATCTTCGAGATGCGCTCCCAGCTCGTGCCGCCCGAGGTGGTGTCCTCGCGGCTGGCGAGGAACTGCTCAGCCTCCTTGCGGGTTTGCGCAATGCCCTTCTCCTTCTTGTTGTTGTAGTTCTCGTAGAAGTCGTCGATGTTCTGCTGGGCTTCCCGGACCGTCTCGTCGCGCTGCTGGGCGAACTGCTCTGCTCGCTTCTGGATCTGGGCGTCCCGCTTCTCCCGCCAGTCCTTGATCACTTCGGGCTCTTCCTCCTCCTCGGTGTAGGGCTGGTAGCCCGAGTTGTAGCTGACTGAGGGGCCCGTGATCGTGCCGCCAGGTGCGACGCCCTGTGATTCGCCGGGTTAGAACAAGTCGATGCTTGCGGGTCTTGGGTATCCTTCCATACCTCGTTGGGGCTGCTGATGTCGGGGAACTGGTTCTCAAAAGCAGCGTTGTTGCCGGGGGAGCTGACGCCGCCACCCCCAAGCAGGTCGTCGTCGCCGTCGTCAAAGTCGGCGTCCTCAACTGTCGCAAACTGGTTGGCATCTGCGCCAAGAATGGCCTTCTCCCGCTCCAAAAAGTTGCTCCCCGAGGGCACGTCCGATGTGTCCCTAACATCAGTCTGGGCTGTTCGCAAGGTTAGAAACGACGCAAGGAATCTGGGCGTCGGGCTGTCTCACCACCGGAGTCGAAGTCCTCCAACGAGGGGAATCGGTCAGCCATCTTGACGTTCGCAATGGGATTGTGTGTAGCGACTGTAAACGCGGTTGGAAAAAGAAGCGGCGAGTTGAGTGCAACAATGGGTTTGGCGGTGGTCAAGATGGGATCCGGAAGGTGCCTTTGATTGCGCCAGGTTGCTGGGCTGCGCTGGCCCCTGGTCCAGTGAGGTGCAACAGACAGGGATTAGGTATCGTCATACCGGGGCATGCACCCTGCCGCATTCAACTATCCGTAACTGCCGTACCTAAAACAATGCTCTGATGCAACCAGCAAGCTCCAATCCAGCTTCCTGCTCTCCAACTCTTCCGCTTTCCACTTTTGCCAAACAAACTGACCACACGTCACGTTCTTGTGCACACTGCTCAGTCCCTTAGTCACGCTAGACAGTCTGGAAGCAAGGGGGCCCTTCTTGGTATTCTGGATTGTTCAAATCCAGGTTGGGTGATCCCGTTGCAGACATAGATTGTGCAGAGCCGACAGACTTTCCAGCTGTCCTTGTCAACAAGGGAATTCGTCTGGGATCGTAATTCGTGAGGTTCTGATTGGAAGACAACACCATAAACATCACAGCCGCCACACCATCACCGTCACCACCGCGACCATCAACACGCAACACATAATCACCTTCAGTATCGCGGTTACGTTGTCTCACCCACACCCTCCGCCTTCGTATTGCTGTTTTCGAGACTTTCGCCTCATCCACCCGCCATGGCCTACACGGACGATGCCGTGCTCTCAAAGCTGTCGGCGCTGAATGAGAGCCACGAAAGCATTGCCACCACAGCGCAATGGATCATGTTCCACCGGTGAGAACACATCACACGCCGTTTGCCCATTTGTTTGCCTGCCGCTAACCAGCCAATGCAGGCGGCATGCATCTCAGACCGTCCACCTGTGGTTGACCAAACTCAAAGACCTGCCGAGCTCGAAGCGGCTGAACATGATTTACCTGGCCAATGGTGCGTACATTGCTTTTGGATCGACTTTGCATCATTGCTGACCTTTTCAACAGAAGTTGTGCAGCAGTCCAAGGCTCGGCACAAGGAGGACTTTTTGAATGCCTTCTCCCCATTTGTCGCAGATGCCGCGTCAGTGGCATACAAGGGTGCTCCGGCTGACGTCCAAGGAAAGCTGCGGAGAGTTGTGGATGTGTGGAGGGAGCGGAACATCTTTGACAAGGAAGTGCTTCAGGATTTAGAGAACAGGCTGGCGGGTGAGTATCGAGACCATCCAGACTCGATTGCGGTTTACTGACATGGCCTGGCAGAGATTGATAGGACTCGGCCCGCAGCTAATGTCAGCGGCTTTGGTGGTCATGGATTCGGCTCCCCGTCAGGCGCTTCCATCTCCATCCCTCCGGAGCTCAATCCGTTGGTCGCACCGCAGCAGGCCATTGCTAAGGCCCTTCAGCCCATGAAGAACTCGCTCAACGCCGCCAATGCCGATTACGAGAAATCGATCGATCCGGCAAGCACCAACGCCGCCCTCCCGGTGCAGGCAGCACGACTCAGTGGGCTTCTCAAGACGCTGGCAAATGCCGAAGGGGCTGTCACTCAGTGCATCCGGGCGCGCAAGGACCTCATCAAGGAGTTGGAGAAGATTCTAGCCACAAACCGAGAGGCGCTCGACGCCGACGAGAACCAGATGATGCAGTTGAGCGGTCGCCGAACCGAGGTCGAGCAGAAGCGACAGGCGGTGGAGATGGCTATCATTGGCGGGCTCTCTGCAACCGGGGAGGACCAGTCGCCGTCTGGCCATGCCTCTGGGAGCCCTGTTCCCGAGCCCGATCGCCCGCAAGTCGAGGCCCTCACGCCGCCCCATGTCCAAGACCACGTTGACGACTTCTATGGCAATTCGTCTGCTGGCCCCGAGGCCCAGAACGGCCAGCCCCAATCCGTGCCGTTCCATGGCGCGCCCGCCCCTGCGAACGCCCAGTCCGCGTTTCCGAGCTCGGCTCCGGACCTCGAGATGCTCTCGAACCTCGCTTCTCAATACCAGGCCGTGCCGCTCAATGGAACGAAGAAGCGCAAGATTGAGGCATCAGAGGAGTTCCCTGATTTGGGTGGCGATGATGGGATCGATGCGGATGTCAAGGAGATGCTGCGCAAGGACAGTCAGGGGTAGAGATGTGATATCTGGAGCCCCTGGATTCAGGGATTTTGCATTGATGCCTTTTGGGTTCGGGTTGGAAGTTTGCGCTTCTAATTCACCAGCCTTGCTTCATTGAATTGTTCTCGGCCTCAATTCTCTGGCAGGGTTGAAATCATCATTACTCGGCGATGGGTTTGGCACGTTAGTTCCGGGAAGAAAGAGAAGAGATGGAAGCGGCAGTTGTGTCAGGGGCGACCTGGGGAGAGAGTTAGGGCCGGATTGCTTTATGGGTTCCCATTTGGGACGACATCCATTGTGTTGTAGCGCAAGTATGCTGGGAGTGAGCGAATTGGAGGATCTTGAGACCTGCCCCTTTTTGTTGTTGATGTTGCTGGGAGGGATGATGCAGGGGCTCCGGCTGTGCATGCTGCCAAGCCGGAGCTTGGTGCAAGCTTTGGTGCAGCTCTGGTGCAGCTCGCTGTGTCCAGGAAAAGCCGCACCACCAGCCGCATCCAGCACGCCAAGCGGCTGCATCGGCCACAAAGGCTGCGGCTCGGCGTTTGCGTATGACGGAATCCCGATTCGCCCAGAAATTGCTGGGCCAGGGATCCGCTTGAGCCGGGGGTCCGGTCGGAACACCATGGATCGGCCCGGTGATTTTTCTCTCTTGCGCTTGTTTCGCTCCCTTCCCTTCTTTCCCGGCGACGAACATCAAACTGCGCAGCATGGTCTCCGAACAACGGCCACTGACCTCCGCAACCGCAACATGACAATCCTCCGACCTTTCCGCGTCCCAAACTAACAAGGTAAAAATACAAACGGGTTTGCGCCAGCGCGACGAGAAGCAGCACAAATCATCATGGTTTCGGGAGCGGCAGCTGTGGCCGTGCGCCGCGCCGCGCTGCTCCCGCAACGCGCCCTCGGCGCCGCCGTCGCCCCCGGTTTCGG
>Ga0247823_10003962_pt1 | contig 11908 bp, 8 predicted proteins | sample 13C_PalmiticAcid_2_FD_192426 | JGI IMG/M metagenome (GOLD analysis project Ga0247823, IMG submission 192426) | Soil microbial communities from agricultural site in Penn Yan, New York, United States - 13C_PalmiticAcid_Day30 | ecosystem: Environmental > Terrestrial > Soil > Agricultural land...
CAGCCGGCGCGACCGGCCTGGCCGGCGCGGCCACCGCATCCACTGGGGCCGCGCGCTGCAACAGGCGCGCCGGCACGACGGCGAATTGATCGCCCCGCCGCGCCGCCAGCGCCGCCGCCAGCCGCTGCCGCTGCTGGTGCTGGTGGACGTGTCGGGTTCGATGGAGCGTTACGCGCGGTTGCTGCTGGCGTTTCTGCACCAGGCCACGCGCGGCGTGCCGCGTTCGGCCTTCGCTTTCGGCACGCGCCTCACCGATTTGCGCGCCGCCTGGAAGCAGAGCGACGCCGACACCATGCTGGCGCTGAGCAACGCGGCCATCGCGGATTTCGCGGGGGGTACGCGGCTGGGCACGTCGCTTGCCGAATTGCGCGAGCAGCACGCGCGCTGCCTGGTGGGCCGGCGCACGGTGGTGCTGCTCATCACCGACGGCCTGGACACCGGCGACCCGGCGCTGCTGGACGCCGAGCTGCTCTGGCTGCGGCGCCACAGCCGCCAGGTGCTGTGGCTCAACCCGCTGCTGCGGTACGCGGGGTACGAGCCGCTGGCGCAGGGCGCGAGCGTGCTGCACCGCCACGCGCACGGCATGCTGGCCGTGCACAACCTGGAACGGCTGGAACAGCTCGCCCAGGCCCTGGCCGAACTGCTGCGCGTCCGCTGAATCACACACCAACACAATGGAGAACCCGCCATGGACATGCAAGGCCACCGCCTCCTCCCCGTCGATCAGGTCAAGGCCTGGGACGCCCTTAACGACCCGGCCGTGCTCAAGGCCTGCGTGCCCGGCTGCGACAAGTTCGAACCGCTGGGCGACGACGCCTACGCCGTGGGCGCGGCCATCAAGGTGGGGCCGGTGGCGGCCAAATTCACCGGCCGCGTGCAGCTCAGCGAGGTGACGCCCCCGCGCAGCTACAAGCTCACCTTCGAAGCCCAGGGCGGCGTGGCCGGATTCGGCAAGGGCGAATCCACCGTGACGCTGGACCCCGCGCCCGAGGGGGGCAGCGAGCTGACGTACACGGTGAAGTCCACCGTGGGCGGCAAGATCGCCCAGTTGGGGCAACGCCTTATCGACGGTGCGGCCAAATCCATGGCCGACGACTTTTTCCGCCGGTTCGAGGAAGAATTGCTGCGCCGCCACCCCGAGGCCGCGGCCGCGCGCGTGGCGGTGCCGGTGACGGCGGGCGCCGGCGGGCCGTCGGGCCCCATGCCCGAATGGGCCTGGCCGGCGGTGGCGTTTGGCGGCACATTCATCATTGCGCTCATCATCTTCTTCAGCCTCGCCTGGGGCTGATCGCCCACCATGGAAAACCTCGATCTTTTCGTGCTGCGCACGCTGCTGGACTGGCGGCGCGCGGGCAAGGCCACGCTGCTGGCCACCGTCACCCGCACCTGGGGCAGCTCGCCGCGCCCGGTCGGCTCCATCATGGCGCTGTGCGAAGGCGGCGCCGTGGTCGGCTCCGTCTCGGGCGGCTGCATCGAGGACGACCTGATCCACCGCTTCCGCGACGTATTGGCCGACGGCCCGCCCCAGAAAACCCGCTACGGCGTGAGCGCCGACGAGGCCCACCGCTTCGGCCTGCCCTGCGGCGGCACGCTGGAGCTGTTGCTGGAGTTCAACCCCGACGCCGCCACGCTGGGCGACCTGGTGGAGCGCCTGAGCGCGGGCCGCATGGTCCAGCGCAGCACCGACGTGGCCACCGGCCGCGTCACGCTCACCGACATCGCCCAGCCAGAGGCCCTGCGCGAGCATGACGGCGCGCTGCACAACGCCTTCGGCCCCGAGTACCGCCTGCTCATGATCGGCGCTGGCCAGCTCAGCGAATACCTGTCCACCATGGCGCTGTTCAGCGGCTTCTCCGTCACTGTGTGCGACCCGCGCGAGGAGTACCGCGGCGCCTGGCAGGTGCCCGGCGTGACGCTCACCACCGAGATGCCCGACGACGTGGTGCGCGCCTTCCGCGCCGACCGGCGCACCGCCATCGTCGCCCTCACGCACGACCCGAAGCTGGACGACCTGGCGCTGCTGGAGGCGCTGGAGACGGACGCCTTCTACATCGGCGCCATCGGCTCGCGGCGCAACCAGGCGCTGCGGCACGCGCGGCTGATCGAGCACTTCGAGCAGACCGAGGAGAGCCTGGCCAAGCTGCGCGGGCCCATCGGCATCTACATCGGCAGCAAGACGCCGGCGGAGATTGCCGTGAGCGTGATGGCCGAGGTGCTGGCCGTGAAGAACGGTGTGCCGCTGCCGCGTGACCTGGCGGTGGGGCCGGCCAAGGACCAGTTGGACGTGACGCCGAATGACGCGGCGGCGGTCTGTTTCGTGCGCGAAGAAACGTGAGCGACGCACGGCCGCCAGCAGGCGCTGGCACCGATGCACAGGGAGTGGAGGTTTTCCGATGAGGGTTTGGAGCGACACCGTCGCGCTGGTGCTGGCGGCCGGCGCGGGCAGCCGGCTGGGCGGCGTGCCCAAGTGCCTCATCCGCGTGGACGGGCAGACCCTGCTGCAACGGCTGCTCGACGCTCTGGCCGAGGCCGACGTGCAGGACGTGCGCCTGGTGGTGGGCCACCACGCCGACGCCATCGCCGCGCACGTGGCCACCCTGGCGCCCGAGCGCCGGCCTGTGCTGCTGCGCAACCCGGAACCTGGCGACGAACCCGCCGACTCGCTGCGCGTGGGGCTGCGCAGCCTGACCGCCATGCCCGGTCGCCTGCTGGTGCTGCTGGGTGATCAGCCCTTGCTCGGCACCGCACAGATCCTGGCGGCCATGGACGCCTTCGAAGTGCGCGAGCGTGGCCGCCACGTGCTGGTGCCCCAGGTGAACGGCCAGCCCGGCCACCCGGCCGTGCTCGACGGCCTGGCCTGCGCGCTGCTGCGCAACCAGGCCGGCGGCCTGCGCGCCTGGCGCCAGCGCCAGCCCGAGGCTGTCGCGTTGTGGAACACATCGGACGAGGCGCACGTGCGCGACCTGGACACGGTGGAAGACCTACCACGCCTCGCAAACGCCACCGGTTGGCGCGTGGACATGCCTGCCGCCGATGCCTTGCCGCACTGCGGCATGAACAAGGCTTGATCGACCCGCGGCAGGCTGATTCAATGCACCCCATGCCGATCAGCCCAGCCGCTTCGCCCACCGACCGCCTGGCCCTGATCGCGCAGGCGCGCCGCGCCGTGTTGGACGCGCGCGACCCCGACGCCGGGCCGCGCCTGGCCCCGTGGGTGGCGCGATCCTGGCGGCGCTGCCTGCAACTGGGCCTGGAGCCGCGACGCGAGGTCACGTTCGACCCCGTGAGTAACGCCCAGGCGCACCACGCGCTGGAGGCCAGCCAGCCGCTGCTGCAGGCCGCCGCGCCCGTCATCCGTTCCCTGGCGCGCGCCATGGCGCACACGCGCTACTTCGCCATCCTCACCGACGCGCAGGGCGTGGTCATCGACGTCAACGGCCCCATCGACCGGCACGACCCCAGCGTGGCGCGCATCGCGCGCGTGGGGGTGGACCTGTCGGAGCGCGCCGTGGGCACCACCGCCATCGGCTCGGCCCTGACCGACCTGCAGCCCGTGTGGCTGCACCGGGGCGAGCATTTCTTCGACGCCACCAGCGTCTACAGCTGCGCGGGCGCGCCCATCTGGGACCCGGACGGCCAATGCGTGGGCATGCTGGACCTGACCGGCGTGAACGTGGCCGAGCAGCCCGCGCTCAAGCACCTGGTGTCGCAATCGGCGCGCAGCATCGAGAACGCGCTGGCGCTGGCGCGCCCGCACCACCTGCTGCTGCGCATGAACTGGCCTGGCCGCGTGCTGGGCGACGACAGCGACGGCCTCGTCGGCCTGGACGCGGACGGGAACATCACCGGGCTGAACCGCCCGGCGGCCGACATGCTGGGCGTGGCGCCGGGGCTGCCGGCAGGCCACGCCAGCCTGCACTTCGCGGCGCCGGTCGAATCGCTGTTCGACACGGCGGCTGTGCATGGCGGCGCGCTGGAGCTGCCGCTGTGGTCGGGCCTGCGGCTGCAGGTGCTGGCCCAGTTGGACCGCAACGCCGTGTCGCAGGCCGTGCCCCTGAAAGACCTGGAAACCGCCGCCATCCGCAAGGCGGTGGACGACGCGCGCGGCAACGTGCAGGAAGCCGCGCGGGCGCTGGGGATCAGCCGGGCGACGATTTATCGGAAGCTGGGGGCGAGGGGGCGTTGAGGCGCTTGCAAGGAAAGGCGTTACGCGCCCTTGACAAACGCCTTCATCTGCTTAAAAGGGCTGCGATTTTTTTTCTCGTCCTGTGCCGCTTTCCAGGCCACAGCTTCAGCGATGTCGTCATCGAGGAACAGTTCCACCGCGTGCTTTTCTTTTTTCTTCTCCGCAGGGGCCGTCACCGGCTTTTCCTCTGCGAACAGGCGCTGCGATGCCGTCGTTTCCGCATCCAATGCGTCTCGACGAACTGCCATCAACCACCCCTCGGGCGCCTCGAGTTGCTGGCGCAAGCCCTGCAGGTCTTGAGTGGCGTTCGTCAGCAATTGACGCTGATCAAGCGACAAGGCCATGTTCTTGCCCCCCTTCGACACGAGTTCAAGCAGTGCCCTGATAGCTGCCAAATGGGCATCTATCGCTGCGATCACCTGTGAGCTGATTTCCACGATCTCTTCGTCCAGATCTGCGTCAACGGCGCCGCCCTTTGAAAGCGCAGTCAAGCGATCCAACTCCTTTGTCAGCTCTATCAGATCGTCCCAACGGTAGTCCATCAATTGGCCCAAGTCGTCGGCTTTGGCAAATCCGATCGCGGGGTATTCCTGAATTGTGTCAACCAACCAATCGTGGAGCGCCTGCTGCTGCGGTGTCAACGCACTGACGGTATTGACCTGAGCAACGAACTGCTCGCTCAACACCCCGAGGCGATCACGAACGCTGTTGACCCACATTTCGACGGCTTCCCACCACCCGACTTTCGCCTTAGCTGGATGCCCATCAGGCGTTCGGGCCAGAGCCATCCCGACGGTACCCCGAAGAGGGGTCGTCAACAACTGATGGTCGACCCTCGGCTGAGCACTCAACCACTTCGGTTGCGACGCGACGCTTATGTCAGGAGACGGGCTCGGATCGAATGGCAGCGATTCGAGCGGTGAGTCGTCCGATACGACGTCAGGGGCGGAGCTTTCCTCGAATTGGTTCAGTAGACGATCTGCCTCGCCATGTACCTTCTCGGCATGCGCTCGAACCTTTTCGAGGAAGCCTTGGGAATCACCAAGCGCATAGACATGCTGCGCCATGAGGTGAGCGACCCGGTCCAGCGCGGTCGCGGCGCCGGCCGGGAGAGGTTGGCCTTCCGGCCGATCTTGCAACATGCGGCTCACGGCCTCGATCTGGGCGACATACGTATCGATGCGTTGTGCCAGTTGCCCGCTCAGATCAACCAGGGATCTCACCGACTCAGCGTCATGTTCATCAGCGCGGTTCCACTCGTCGATCTTCGCTTCCAGGTCCGCATACAGCCTCTTGATTTCCTGGGGAGCGCTCACAAACAGGTGATCATGCAAGGAATCCGGCGACAGCCCTTGGGTGTGCGGGTTGGCGTTCAACCGGGGCGTCATCCAGTTGAGCAGCCGCTGCTGGACACCGCTGGGAGAACACAGATAAATTGCTTCAAATTCCTCGTAAGCGGCATCGACCTCCTTTGCAAGACGGTCTCCCGCGTCGAGGCGTTTTTTCACCTCGTCGTTCTCTTTCGCAGCAGCCCGCGCCGCCACCTTGTCGTGCACTGCCGATTCCCTGGCGTCCCGAGCCCATTCGTAGACTTGCACAACAGTGCTCGCCGGATCCAGCATGGCTCGCGCAAGATCCGCCAACGCCTGTGCAAACTGGAGCAGCGGCTTACGGCGGGCCGGATCAGTAGGGTAATAGGGGAACTGGGTCAACAACTCAGCTACCGTGAACAGCTCGCGGGTGTAGCGAGAGATGTGGGCCACGATCTCTTCGCTTAGCGCCTGAACCTCATCGTGAAACCCGGGTTCGTGACCACGCATCTCTCGCTGACTCAGCAGTTTCTCCAGGTTGTCTTTCAACTCCGTCACATAGTCGAACTTCACCACGAGGAGATCCACCGGAAGTGACATCGCTTTGAGGGAATTCGTCGCCGGAACCTGCTGAAACATCCCGTTGAACCAATCATGCAGTGTCAGCGAGTTTTCCAGATTGGGATTGCTCGGATTCCATCCGCATGCCTGTGTGAACTTGTCTCCACAATCGGTCGCGTGAGTCAGGGCGGCCACCAGTCCGTCGAACGCCCGCTTGCATTCACCAGCTGTCTTTCGAGCTGTCGCATCCAGACGCACTCGCTTGCCGTCCGCTGGACATCCCCTTTCAAGCTCCTCAAGGCACTTTCTGACCGCGTTGGCGGACGCGGAGGTAGCAGCGCTCAACGGCTTAAGTGGTCCCGGATCGATCAGAGACAGGATGTCATCGAATTGATCGTCAAGAGCAACCACATCAATGTTCTTGCCCACGTCGCGTGGCAAACCCTGAAGCGCCTTGTCGACTTGCTGTGGCGTAAACCGACCGTTTCTCAGTTCCCTCAGCAGGTACTCAGTCACTTGCTTGGAGATGTCTGCGTTTCTGCGCTGGCTGGCTTTCCCGATGTCCCTGGGAGCCGCCAAAGTCGTTTTGCCTGACCTGCAGAAGTGCGAATCTTTGCCTGCCTCGGTATCACCGCCAGGGCGCTCGCGCTCCTTTCTGGCGATCTTGGCCAGGACGCGCACGCTCATGCCCAGTTCTTCGAATTCAGCATGTGACATCGGCATCGGAGGTTTCTTTGGCCGAAAGAAGGAGGGAATGAGACTTTTGCCACCCATACTGTTTACCTGTTTACCTTGTGAAAATAGGAAGAAATCGGATCACACGCGCCCCGCCCACAGGTTGGGGGGTGGCGGCGGCCTGGATATAGGGTCTCTTGCATGCGATAGGGCTTCACCCCACCACCGCCGAAGACTTTCGAAATGCAGCAGCGCGACGCCGAAGATTGCTGGCTGGGCGTGGGCAGACCCCAATTCGCCAATCAGGATCAGTTCGCCGTCTTCTCGGTCGCGTGCGATGCGCAGGTTGCCAATCTGGCGCCACAGCGCGTTGTAAGTCAAAGCCAGGTTCAGGGCGCTGCGCTCTCCAGCCGCCGGTGGAACTCCCAGCGCGGCCGTCATTACCAGACGGCGCCAAGGCCCGGACCACTCGAGCCGGAAGCCACCGCCGCCGCTGAACACGGCGTGCCAGTGGTTTGGCTGTGCCGGCACGAAGCGAACATGCTTGCCGATACGCTCCTCGGCCTGTGCGAGCAATCCAGCGGCGTCATTTACGGTCTTCAAGTCAGGCATGGATGGGCTTCGCTTCGCAGTGGGCATGGGTGGCCTCCCGTCTATCCTTGTTCCCGGACTAGGCCATCGAGGCCGTGTGAGGCGTTAGCGCGCCACGGCGGAGCGTTCGCGAGCGTCTTGTATCAAGCTGCGGGTGCGGGCCGTCGGAGCTTTCAATGCATCGCTCAACGCCATCAGGCTTTTGCCGGCATCTGACGTTGCCAGCTTGAATCCAGCCGGCACGTTGACCGGAAACTCCTTCCGTTCAATCAGACCTTTCGCCAGCGTATTGACTTGAGCGAGGAAGCGATCAAGGTCACGCTCCAGGCTGTTGGCGGCTTCCCGGATGCGGTCATCGAGTTGTCGATGGACGTCGGCTCCCCGATTCTTCAAGCGGTCTTTCAGCAACAGGAGATCCTTGAGGGCCTGACGACGCGCCTCCAGGTTGCGGGGCCATTCGGTCACGAATACGTCGGCCAAACTCCCGGGATCGAGATAGGCGAGCGGCATGTCGGCGTCGGCATTGTGAGTGGTGGGGTCATAGGAGGTCTTGGGCAGTACGCCCGCCCACCAACTCTTGACGAGGCGCTGATGGTCGCTCAGGCCGTGCAGACCGTCCGCAGGCACCAGGCATTTCTTGACGAAGTGTTCCCAGTTCTCGGTGAAGGCGTCTGCGGCTTTGTCCATTCGGACGGCATTGGGTGCCCTGCCTGCTGCCAAGCGTTTCGTACCCGATGGATCGCCGTATGGGCGGCCCGCGAGCCGCCAGTACGGCTCCTCATCCGCGCGCTTCGCACCTTCAGCGCCGAACGACGGATCAAGCGACTCCTCCCGGTCCGGTTGTCCGCGTCCACCCGACATAGCCAACGAAACGTTGGCTATGTCCATCTGTTCCAACATCTCTTCGAATGCGTTTGTGTCGCCGGATGACAGAAACGCATCCTGTGGACGATTCAGTTGTTGAGACGAGCGGACGGGTTTCGTCAGCTGTTGACTCTCGCCAGGAGGCAGTTCGGTCAGCCAGGCAGGCTGCTTTTCCTGCGGCACCGGCATGGCTGAAGGGAGTTGCCCCAGCTCCGCCAACAGTTGGGCTTCCATACGGTCAACTTCTTCAGAGAAAGCCGTCTCGTCGTACGTCGCCGGACTCACCAGAGCGGCCAGGGGAAACGCCGGCTTCGTCTTTGGCTCGGCCAAGGGGATCAGGGGCAGCAGCGAACTCTCATCCACATGGTCCTCATTCCGATCAGGCCGTGTGTCACCTGCCATGTGTTGAACTTTTTTCGGCCGCCCCAATTGCAGAGCCTGCCGCGCAGACGCCTGAACGCTCATCCGTTCGCCGTTCGGATCTTCCAGCAGGTGTTTGAGCTGCAGCATGCTGTCGCCTGCGGCGACACGCGCCGCATCGAGTTCCGGTGGCAGATCCCCGAAGGCAGGCTTCGTCAGCAGGATGCGGCTTACCACGTCCAACTGCGCCAGATGGGCGGAAATCTGTTCAATCAGCTCTTGAGCTTTACTCTGAATGCGGCTCAGCAGAACCGCGTTCGGTGATTCCGTCCATGCCGTCACATCGGCAGTCAATTCGGTCTTCAGCTCGCGTATGCGCCCAGGTACGAACTCGAAAAGATTGCCCTTGACTGCGCTCAGCGGGAGCCGGGTAGTGGCGTCATGGGCCAGCAGGCTCTCTCCAATCTCCTGTCGCAGTTGCATTTGGTCCCTGCTGAGCCCATTGCTCCCGCCCTGCGGCTTGAAGCAGGCGTCTTCAAACGCCGCGTAAGCGGTCTTCGCCTTGGTAACGGCTTGCGCATGAAGCTCATCGGAGGATCGCGTCTGAATCGCCGGCCCCGGTGCTTTCAACTCAGCCATACGCCTTTCCGCCAAGGCTTTCGACTCGGCCGCCAACCGGTTGGTTTGCAAGAACAGGCTACCGGGCGCCAACTGCGCCTTGAGGAAATCCACCAAGTCCTCAGCGAATCTGGCCATCACCAAGCTGAAATCGGGGGGCAACTGCCGAAGATCCCGGTCGTTCAAGCGGTTCGCCACCAAGCTCAGCGTGTGGAGATAGTTCGACTGGCTCTTCATGATCTTTTCGCCAAGCAGCTTGAGTTCCTCGTGGAAGGCAGGGTCCTGGTCTCGACGGTCCTTCTGCGCGAGCAGTGCCTCCAACTCATCCTTCTGCGCGGTGAAACGCGTCTCGGCTTCCTCCACCAAACCCGCGAGGCGTTCGACCCCGATCGCGCGTGTCAGGTCGCTGCCAGCCAGCTCCGCGCTCAAAGACTTGACCAGTCGTTTCGCGTCTTTCGGATGTCGTTGACCAAATCCAGGCAAGCAAGCCGTGGCGAATTTCTGCCCGCTGACAATCACCTTTTTTTTCATCGCCTGTTCGTTCGCTTTGACCTGATCTGGCGAATCGAAAGACAAGGTAGGCGAAGACCCGTTTGCCGCCAGATGGGCAGCCATCCATACCTCGTTGGATTCCTTCCGGACTTTCGTACGGCCGCCCGCGAAGTCGAAGGCCAGAACCTCGCGTGGCACCAGGTCCTTGACATCCTGGGCGAGGAAAGCCATGTCGATATCCGTCATGCCCCGGACGGCTTTAATGCCGCTCAATGCCTTTTTGGCCTTGCCGGGTTCGAATCTGTCCGGGTATTTTTCAAGGTAGCAGATGAGGTCCTTGATCGCAGCGTTGTTCGTTCGGCGGGACCCCCTGGTGCCGTCGGTGCTTGCACGCACCGTGCCGTTGCTGCGAACGAAATGTCCAATTCGATCCTTTCCGCCCGCCGAACTGTCTCGGCCAGCTTTTTCGAGACTCACCATGGTCCGCTGGAAATCGGTATGGCTCATGGATGACCAGAGTCCAAGCTGCTTGATGGGATTTTTCATGGCAATGGTTGTCGAAACGGCAGGAACGGAATCACACGCAAGCGGCCAGCAGGCTCGGTGATGGCGGTGGCTTAAGGGCGTCATCGCTGGCGCGCATGAGGACACGGCTCCACCAACGCCGCAGGCCCTCGAAATGCAGAAGCGCGGCGTTGAAGGCCGCTGGTGCGGCCCCTTCGGACCCCAGCTCGCCGATCAGGAGCAGTTCGCCGTCTTCTCTGTCGCGCGCCATGCGCAGGTTGCCCACCTGGCGCCACTGGGCGTTGTAGGCCAGCGCCAGATTCAGCGCCAGGCGCTCGCCATCGGCGGACGGAGCCCCCAGTTCGGCGATCAACACCAAACGGCCCCAGATGTCGGACCATTCGATCTGGAAGGCTCCGCCGTCGTTGAATACAGCGCGCCAACGGTGGGGTTGCAAGGGGACGAAGCGAACCTGCTCGCCAATGCGCTCCTGCGACTGCTTCAGCAGACGGGTGGCGTCTTCCGCGGTGTACAGGGTCGGCATGGATGGGCCTTGCATGGCGTTGGGGCTGGGTGGCTGCACCACCGTTCTTGTTCCTGGACTAGGCCATCGCTCGCCATGCCCCGCCGAAGGCGCGGTCTTGATGCCTTCTTGATACCCACCCCTGAAGTCTTTCGCCCGTCTTGACGGGCCCCTGCCTACGCTCACCGAGGTCTTCACTTCGGGGGTTCCCATGGACTTCGTGATGCTCGCCGCCCTGCTGGCGGCCGGGCTGTTTGCCTACCTCGTCGCCGTGCTCGCGCGGCCGGAGGATTTTTCATGAGCGCGGGTGCCTGGAGCCTGCTGACGCTCTTTCTTTTGGCCCTGCTCGCACTGGCCTGGCCGCTGGGGCGCTGGATGCACACCGTCATGGAAGGCGGCTTCGCGCCCGGCCACCGCGTGGAGGCCCCGTTGTGGCGCCTGCTGGGCACACGACCCGAGGCCGAGACCGGCTGGTGGCCCTATGCGCGCGGCCTGCTGGTCTTCAACGCGCTGGGCGTGGTGGCGGTGTTCGCGCTGCAATTGCTGCAGGGCGCGCTGCCGCTGAACCCGCAGGGCTTCGGCGCGGTGACGGTGGACTCGGCCTTCAACACGGCCATCAGCTTCGTCACCAACACCAACTGGCAGGGCTACGGTGGCGAGACAGCCATGGGCTACCTGACGCAGATGCTGGGCCTGACGGTGCAGAACTTCCTGTCGGCGGCCACGGGCATCGTGGTGGTGATGGCGCTGATGCGCGGCTTCGCGCGGCATTCGGCGCGCGCGGTGGGCAACGTGTGGGTGGACCTCACGCGCATCACGCTGTGGGTGCTGTTGCCGATCTCCGTGGTGCTGGCGCTGGCTTTCGTGGGCCTGGGCGTGGTGCAGAACCTCTCGCCCTATCTCACGCTCACGCCGCTGCAAACGGGCGTGGGCGATCAGACGCTGGCCATGGGGCCCACGGCCTCGCAACTGGCCATCAAGATGCTGGGCTCCAACGGCGGTGGCTTCTTCAACGCCAACTCGGCGCACCCGTTCGAGAACCCGAGCGCGTGGAGCAACGCGCTGCAAATGCTGGCGATCTTCGCCATCCCGGCGGGCCTGTGTTTCACTTTCGGCCACGTGGTGGGTGACATGCGCCAGGGCTGGGCGGTGCTGGCCGCAATGGCGCTGATCTTCGTGGCCGCCGTGGTGGCCACCATCAGCTTCGAGCAGCAGGGCCGGGTT
>Ga0247823_10003963_pt1 | contig 11908 bp, 9 predicted proteins | sample 13C_PalmiticAcid_2_FD_192426 | JGI IMG/M metagenome (GOLD analysis project Ga0247823, IMG submission 192426) | Soil microbial communities from agricultural site in Penn Yan, New York, United States - 13C_PalmiticAcid_Day30 | ecosystem: Environmental > Terrestrial > Soil > Agricultural land...
GCCACGGTGCGAATCCGCTCGGTGCCCGCCATCGACGTGCCCCCGAATTTCATCACGATCCGCGCCATCTCGCCCCGCTTTCCTGATCTGGTTTCCGCCGCAACTTTTCCAAGCATTTCCGCGGCGCTCGCGTCGTTACGGAAGGGGGAGAGCGATGGCAAGACCGGCTTCGTATGCGGCGGATAGAATTTCTTGCATGGCGCGAGGCGCGGTGCCACATCGCAAGGCATGAGTGCCGCCACGATCAACCCGCACGAAGCCGCCCATTTCGGGGCGCTCGCCGCCGACTGGTGGGACCCGCGTGGCTCGTCCGCGATGCTCCACAAGCTCAATCCGGTGCGGCTGTCCTATATTCGCGCGCAGATCGACGCGCATTGGCATGTCGATGCGCGCGAACGATATGCGCTCGCTGGCCGGACTGCGATCGATGTCGGATGCGGCGCGGGGCTGCTTGCCGAGCCGCTTGCGCGGTTGGGTGCCAAGGTCACGGGCGTCGATGCGGCGCCGGAGAATGTTGCGGCGGCGCGCGATCATGCCGCGGGGCAGGGGCTGGCGATCAGCTATTTCGGGGGCGAACTGGCAGCGCTACCGCCTTCGACCTTCGACCTCGTCACCTCGATGGAGGTCGTCGAGCATGTGACCGATCCCGCCGCCTTTATTGGCGAACTCGCCGCACGCCTCGCGCCCGGCGGACTGATGATCCTCTCGACCCCGAACCGGACCGCCATCTCCAAGTTGCTACTCGTCGAGGCGGCGGAGCGCGTCGGCGCGGTGCCGCGCGGGACGCATGACTGGGACCAGTTCCTGAAGCCCGAAGAACTCACCAAGCTGCTTGAAGGGGCGGGGCTGGAGGTCATCGACCGCACCGGCCTGTCGCCATCAACCGCCAAGGGCTTCAAGCTCGGCGGCACCGAGGCGCTCAACTATCTGGTCGCGGCAAGGTGGCCGGGCTGACCCGCGACCCCCGCGTCGACGCCTATATCGCGAAGGCGCAGCCTTTTGCACAACCGATCCTGACGCATTTGCGCGACCTCGTGCATAAACATGCTCCGGGTTCCGAAGAGACGCTAAAATGGGGCGTGCCGGCTTTCGTGCTCAAGGGGCAAAATCTCGCCGGGATGGCGGCCTTCAAGGAACATGCGACCTTCGGCTTCTGGCGCGACGAAGAGGTGACCGGCTCGCCGCGCGATACCGGCGCGATGGGGAGCATGGGACGGCTGGCGTCGTTGGCGGACCTTCCGGATGACAAGGCGATGGGTGCGTATATCGAGAAGGCTGCGGCTTTGTGCGCCGAGGGCAAACCCAAACGCCCGGCGCCGAAACCCAAGGCCGCGCTCGATCTGCCGGGCGATCTCGGCGCTGCGTTGAAGGGCAATGCTGCCGCGCAAGGCCATTGGGATGCCTTCTCGCCCGGCAAGCGGCGCGACTATATCGAGTGGGTGATCGAGGCGAAGCGCGAGGAAACGCGCGTCAAGCGGATCGAAACGATCGTCGCGCAGGTCGCCGAGGGTAAGGACCGGAACTGGAAATATAAGAGCTGCTGACGGCTTTGCGTCAGAAGTCGACGTCCTCATAATATTTCGGCGGCGTCACGATTTCCATGCGCTCCGCGAGCAGCGGGCGGAAGCTCGGGCGCGATTTCAGGCCCGAATACCAGCCCTTGGTCTGCTCGTGCCCCGTCCAGTCGATCCCGCCGAGATAATCGGCGACCGAGATATGCGCTGCGGCGGTCAGGTCGGCGAGGCTCATCGTCGCGCCGGCGAGCCATGTGCGGTGATCGATGAGATAATCGACATAATCGAGATGATTATTCGCCGCCTTCATCGCCTCGCGCAGCGCGCCGCCGTCGGGCGGCTGGCGGTGGACGATGCGCTTCTGCATGCGTTCGAACAGCAGCGGGCCGGTGACTTCATAATAGAAGTCGTGATCGAACCATGAGGTCAGCCGGCGGATTTCGGCGCGGCTGGCCGCCGTGCCGTTGATCATCGCCTTGCCTTCGACGGTCTCCTCGAAATATTCGGCGATCGCCATGCTGTCCATCAGCACCTGGCCGCGCGCCTGATCGACCATCACCGGGGTACGCCCCGCCGGATTCAGGTCGATGAACTCGTCGCGGCGCTCCCACGGCGATTCGCGTACCAGCTCATATCCGACGCCCTTTTCGCCCAGCAAAAGGCGAACCTTGCGCGAAAAGGGACAGAGCGGGAATTGATAGAGTTGCCACATACCACCGGCATAGCGGCAGCGGGGCGTCGCGCGCAACGTCTATGGCGCGCGTCGGCCCGGCGCTTGTGGATTAAGCGTCAGCGGCGCGATGCTTCGCGCTCGCGTTCCCACTGCGCCGCAAAGTCGCGCGCCATGTCCTTGAGTACCGGCGCATAAGCCGCGAGCGCCGAAGCGGCGTGGCCTGCCATGCGCGTTCCGGCGCGGACGTCGGCGCCCATGCGCTCGGCATATTCGGGATCGCGGCCGGTCAGTTCGCCGAGCGTGGCGTCGGGCGGGATATAGGCGGCGTCGGATTCGGGGTCGATCTGTGCCACGGCTTTCGCAAGCGGACCGACCTGCATCTGCATCAGCGCGCCGACCATCGCGGTGATGGTATCGGCCATCCGGTCTTGCGCCACGGGGTCGTTGAGCGTCGCGACGGCGCCTTGCATTTCATGGGCAGCCGCCGGCAACGGCGCGGCGAGCGCGACCAAGGGGAGGGCGATCAGGGCGAAACGGGTCATGGCTCCATCCTTTCGAAGGACGCAAGGGTTCATCAAAGCGGCGCTTATAGGGAAGCGACGCTTTCGCTGGGGTGAACGACGGGTACCGGTGCGACGAGCCGCACCGGCACCACGACAAAGTCATTCCGCCGCAACAACCTCCGCCTCTGCATCGCTAAGCGGATGCGCCAGCCTCGTCAGCATTTCCTTCGGGCAAACCTGCCAGAACTGACCCTGCCAGCGGTCCCAGTCGGCGAGGACTTCGCTCGACCATTTGCTGCCGGTTGCTTGGGCATGGTCCTCAACGAGTTCCTTCACCACGGCTTCCCAATGTGCGCTCTCGATCCGCTGCCACACGATCGATTCGCCATTGGCGCGCCGTTCGAACTGGCCGTCGGTGTCGAGAATGAACGCCATGCCGCCGGTCATGCCCGCACCGAAGTTCGAGCCGACGGGGCCAAGGATCACCGCGGTGCCGCCAGTCATATATTCGCAGCCGTTCGCGCCGCAGCCTTCGACGACGACCTTCGCGCCCGAGTTGCGGACCGCGAAGCGCTCGCCGGCCTGACCCGCCGCGAGCAACGTGCCCGCGGTTGCGCCGTAGAGGACGGTGTTGCCGATGATGCTGTTGTGCTGGCTGACGAGCGGGCTCGACACCGTCGGGCGCACGACGATGCGGCCGCCCGAGAGGCCCTTGCCGACATAGTCATTGGCGTCGCCGAACACTTCGAGCGTGATGCCCTGACAGAGGAAGGCGCCGAGCGACTGGCCCGCGGTGCCGCGCAGGCGAACCTGCACATGGTCGTCGGCGAGGCCCTTCATGCCGAAGCGCGCGGTGACCTCGGCCGACAGGCGCGTGCCGACGGCGCGGTGCGTGTTGCGGACGTTGTAGGTGAGCTGCATGCGCTCGCCGCGTTCGAATAACGGCTTCGCGTCGCTCAATATCTGCGCGTCGAGGCTGTCGGGCACCGGGTTGCGGAAGGTCGGGCCCTGCGAACGGCGCTGGTCGTCGGGCGCGTCGACCTTGGCGAGGATCGGGTTCAAATCGAGGTCGTCGAGATGTTCGGCGCCGCGGCTGACCTGACGGAGAAGCTCGGTGCGGCCGATCACCTCGTCGAGGCTGCGGCAGCCGAGCTTCGCGAGAATCTCGCGGACTTCCTCGGCGATGAAGGTCATCAGGTTGATGACCTTCTCGGGGCTGCCCGTGAACTTCTGGCGCAGCTTTTCGTCCTGTGTGCAGACGCCGACGGGGCAGGTGTTGCTGTGGCACTGGCGCACCATGATGCAGCCCATCGCGACAAGGCTGAGCGTCCCGATGCCATATTCCTCGGCGCCGAGGATCGCGGCGATCACGATGTCGCGCCCGGTCTTGAGCCCGCCGTCGGTGCGGAGGCGGATGCGGTGGCGGAGGCCGTTGAGCGTCAGCACCTGATTGACTTCGCTGAGGCCCATTTCCCACGGCGTCCCGGCATATTTGACGCTCGTCTGCGGGCTGGCGCCGGTGCCGCCGGTGTTGCCGGCGACGAGGATGACGTCGGCGTGCGCCTTTGCAACGCCCGCCGCGACGGTGCCGATGCCCGCGCTGGAAACCAGCTTCACGCAGACGCGCGCCTTGGGGTTGATCTGCTTCAGGTCATAGATGAGCTGCGCCAGATCCTCGATCGAATAGATGTCGTGATGCGGCGGGGGCGAGATCAGCGTCACGCCGGGCGTCGCGTGACGCAGGCGGGCGATGAATTCGGTGACCTTGAAGCCCGGAAGCTGGCCGCCCTCGCCGGGCTTGGCGCCCTGTGCGACCTTGATCTCGATCTCGTCGCACGCGCCGAGATATTCGGCGGTGACGCCGAAGCGGCCCGATGCGATCTGCTTGATGTTGCTGTTGGCGTTGTCGCCATTGGCATAGGGACGATAGCGTTCGCTCGCTTCGCCGCCTTCGCCCGACACCGCCTTGGCGCCGATGCGGTTCATCGCGATCGCCAGCGTTTCATGCGCCTCGGGCGACAAGGCGCCGAGCGACATGCCGGGGGTGACGAAACGCTTGCGGATCTCGGTGATCGCCTCGACGCTGTCGAGCGCGACGCCTTGCGCCGGATAGTTGAACTCCATCAGGTCGCGCAGATAGATCGGCGGCAGGTCGGCGACCCCGCGCGCGAATTGCAGATAGGTCGAGTAGCTGTCGGTCGCGACCGCGGTTTGCAGCAGGTGCATCAGCTGCGCCGAATAGGCGTGCGCCTCGCCGCCCGCGCGCTGGCGGTAGAAACCGCCGATCGGCAGGGTGGTGACGCGGCTGTCGAAGGCGGCGCTATGCTTGTCGGTCGCGTTGATGAAGAGCGACTGATAGCCTTCGCCTGAAATCTTCGCGGGCATGCCGGGGAAGAGATCGTTGACGAGCGCGCGGCTGAGACCGACCGCCTCGAAATTATAGCCGCCGCGATAGGAGGAGATCACCGCGATCCCCATCTTGGCGAGGATCTTGAGCAGGCCGTCGTCGATCGCCTTGCGGAAACGCAGGTGACAGTCGTTCAACGATAGCTCGCCGCCGAACAGCCCGCGCGTCCAGCGGTCGGCGATCGCCGCTTCGGCGAGATAGGCGTGGACCGTCGTCGCGCCGACGCCGACGAGCACCGCGAAGGCATGCGTGTCGAGCACTTCGGCCGAGCGGACGTTGATCGAAGCGTAACTGCGCAGCCCCTTGCGGACGAGGTGCGTGTGCACCGCCGCAGCGGCAAGGACCATCGCCATGCCGACGCGCTTTTCACCGAGATTCTGATCCGAGAGAAACAGTTCCGAGCGCCCCGCACGCACGGCGTCTTCGGCTTCGCGGCGGACGCGCGCGATCGCTTCGCGTAGCGTCGCGGCGTCGCCGCCGGCGGCAAAGGTGCAGTCGATGTCGGCGACGGCATCGCCGAAATAGGCGCGCAGCCGATCCCAGTCGTCGCCGACGAGCACGGGGCTGTCGATCACGAGGACGTGGTCGCTCTGCCCCTTTTCGTCGAGGATGTTCGCGAGGTTCGCGAAGCGGGTTTTGAGGCTCATCACATGCCGTTCGCGCAGACTGTCGATCGGCGGGTTGGTGACCTGGCTGAAATTCTGGCGGAAGAATTGCGCGACGTGGCGCGGCTTGTCCGAGATGACCGCGAGCGGCGTGTCGTCGCCCATCGAACCGATCGCTTCCTTGGCATCCTCAACCATCGGCGACAGGATGAGCTCCATATCCTCCATGGTGAGGCCCGCGGCGACCTGGCGGCGGAGCAATTCGCTGCGCTCGAAGGTCGGCAGGCTCGACTTGCCGCCCTTGGGCAGGTCGGCCATCGTGCGGAAACCCTTGACGCGCGAGGCATAGTCGGCGGCGTCGGCGATCTTGTCCTTGATCGCGAGATCTTCGTAGAGTGTGCCGTCGTCGAGATCGACCGCGATCATCTGACCGGGGCCGAGGCGGCCCTTCTTGCGGATGCTCGCTTCGGGGAGCAGCACCATGCCGCTCTCCGAACCGACGACGAGCAGATTGTCGGCGGTCAGCGTGTAGCGGAGCGGACGAAGCGCGTTGCGGTCCATGCCCGCAACCGCCCAGCGGCCGTCGGTCATCGCAAGCGCCGCAGGGCCGTCCCACGGCTCCATGACGCTGGCGAGGTAGGAGTACATGGCGCGATGGTTGTCGGGGACGTCGCATTCGGTCGTCCACGCCTCGGGGACGAGGATCAGCTTCGCGGTCGGCGCATCGCGGCCGGCGCGGCACAGCGCCTCGAACACCGCGTCGAGCGCGGCGGTGTCCGACGCGCCCGCGGGGATCACCGGCTTGATGTCTTCCGAATGCTCGCCGAACGCGAGGCTCGCCATCTTGATCTCGTGGCTCTTCATCCAGTTCTTGTTGCCGCGGATCGTATTGATCTCGCCATTATGCGCGAGGCAGCGGAACGGCTGCGCGAGCCACCATTGCGGGAAGGTGTTGGTCGAATAGCGCTGGTGGAAGATCGCGACGCGGCTTTCGAACAGCTTGTTCGTGAGGTCGGGGAAGAAGTCGGCGAGGCTCTCGGCGAGGAACAGCCCCTTGTAGATGATCGAGCGCGCCGACAGGCTGCAGATATAAAAGTCGGCGATCTGCGCCGCGATGACCTTTTTCTCGATGCGGCGGCGGACGAGATAGAGCTGCTTTTCGAACTCGGCGACCGACTGTTCGTCGGGCAGGGGCCCCGCGATCATGATCTGCTCAATCTCGGGGCGCGTGCGCTGCGCCTTGTCGCCGATCACCGACACGTCGACGGGCACCTGGCGCCAGCCATAGATGGTGAAGCCCGCGTCGATGATCTCGGCCTCGACGATCGTGCGGCATTCCTCCTGCGCGCCCAAATCGGTGCGCGGCAGGAAGACCATGCCGACGGCGAGGCGGTTCGGGCGCACCTTGTGCCCCGACGCCGCGATCGCATCGTCGAAGAAACGCACCGGCAGGTCGACATGGATACCCGCCCCATCCCCCGTCTTGCCGTCGGCATCGACCGCGCCGCGGTGCCAGACGGCCCGCAACGCTTCGATCGCCGCCTCGACGACGCGGCGCGACGGCTTGCCGTCGGTCGCCGCGACCATGCCGACGCCGCAGGCATCGGATTCCATGTCGGGGCGATACATGCCTTCGGCTTCGAGCCGCGCGTGATCGGGGGTGGGGTAGTGGGTCATTCCGTTGCTTCCAATCGACGCGATATAATAGATTCCATCAGAGCCATGATCTCTTCTTCTTCGCCAGGAAGATGCTCATTCTGCCAGTCGAGCGCGATTTGCTGTGTGCGCGTTGCCATCGCCTGCAGCTTTGGCGCGACGCTCGATCGTCCGAGTTCGATCAACATGGGCTTGTCCGATTCATCGAACTGAGGCGTGATTGCACGCGCCGTCGATCGAAGGTCGGCGAGCACGGCGTCTGACGTAATCATCAGGTCATCTGACTGTTTCGCTGACTTGGCCATATTCTGGGTCTGCAGGTTATCCATGGTCAGCGCGATCAGCTTGCGCCCTGTCGACGATTCGTAAAAGCGGATCAGGAATGCCAGATCGGCTTCGTCGAATGTTTCGGCATAAAGCGCCGATTGACGGCGCTGAAGTTCGGGTAGTCTGACGCGCAGCGAATGGTTGATGATCGGCATCAACTTGTCGATCAGTTCCGCCATTACACCCGGCGCGCTAGCTTCCAGCTCCGCCATTTCCGCTTGGCTGCCGAAAAGGTCTAGTGCGAATTGACTGGCTTTCGCGTCATCGACGCTATCGCCGATAATTGTTTTTTCGCTGTTCAATATTACTGCAAGACGATCCGCGAGCGTCTGCTTCGTGCCGATTTCCAATGTCGCCACACCCTCTTCCGCCAAAGCAAAGGAGGGTGAGGCAAATGCCAGCGCGAGGGCGGCGGATGCCGCTACGGGGTGCCACCTATTCATTCGGTCGTATCGGGCTGGCCCAGCCGCTTGCTTGCGTTGGCGGCCGCTTCCTCGGCCGCCTGCTGCGCGGCGAGCGATGCGTTTTCGTATGCGGTCTCGAGATCCTCGACGCGCTTCAGGTCGGCGGCCGACCAGTTGCTGCGGTCATAGGCCGGGTCGGCATATGCGTCTGCTGCAACCGCCGCATCGGCCGCCGCTTCTGCCGCATCGGCAGCGGCGTCGACCGCATAGTCGTCGGCGGCGTCAACCGCGACCGCGTCGGTTGCCTCCACGCTGTCGGTCTTCCACATGTCGCGCTGTTCCTTCAGCACCTTCACGTCGACCTTCATCAGCTTGGCGAGCTTGGCGAGTTCCTTGTCGTCGAAGTCGGAGAGCTGCTTTTCCTTCGGCAGATCCTTGAAATCCTTCTCGAGCTCGGGCGCGCGATCGATGAATTTGGTGATCAGCGGCGGCACCGCCTTGATCACCGCGAGCATCACCTCGGGATCGGCCTGCAGCGCCATCCATTCATTGGCGTAGAGCGTACCGGTGGGCGTCGCGAGAAAGCCGTTGATGTCGGTGAGCTGCGCCGCAGTGAATTTGCGGGCATAGGCTTTGGACATACCGTCGCGCATCGGCGGTTCCATATCGCCCAGAACTTCGCTGATCAGCGGCTTCACGACTTTGGTGATCTGGTCTTCGCGTTCCTTGCGGTGCGGGTCGAACATGTCGGCGACCTTGCCCTTGGTCGCTTCGTCGAGCTTCGCGATCTGTTCGCTTTCGACGCCGGTCTGGATCGAGAGCATCAGGTCGGACTGGCCGCCGAACTCGCCCATGATCGTCTTGAACATCTTGCCGTAGAGATTGTCGATCATCTTCTCGAGGCTGCCGGCGGGGATCAGTGCACCCATCGTCTTTTGCGCGAGCGCCAGGCGGGCGGGTTCGATCGGCGGCAGGCTGCTCGTGTCGAACATTTTTTCGACGAGCGCGATCGCCTCGTCCATTTCCTTCTGCATCTTGGCCTTTTGCTCTTTGGCATAGGCTTCGCTGTCGAAGTCGCTGGCGGGTTCTTCTTCAACCTGCTCCGGCTCGGCCACCACGACCTCGGCCACCGGTGCTTCCTTCGCATCTTTCTTCGGCGCGGCATGGGCCGCTGCGCCGAACGGCAGCATCGCGACGGCCCCGGCAAGCAGGATCGATTTGAACGACGGCATCATGAATTCCCCTTGTTGTTGGTCATGCTGCCTTCTTTTCGCTTTTCGCGTTGGCTTTCAACCACTTTGCCATCTGGTCGCTCACATCGCGTCCGTCGCGGATGCCCCAGACGACCAGACTGGCGCCGCGCACAATGTCGCCGGCGGCAAAAACGCCGGGCAGGCTGGTCATCATCGTCTGGTGATCGACGCGCAAAGTGCCCCAGCGCGTGACCGACAGATCGGGCGAACCGAACAGGTGTGGGAGTTCCTCGGGGTCGAAGCCCAGCGCCTTGATCACCATATCGGCGGGCACATCGAATTTGCGGCCGGGATCGGCTTCGGGGCTGCGACGCCCGCTCGCATCGGGCGCGCCGAGGCGCATGCCCGCAACCGCGACTTCCTTGACATGCTTGTCGGCGGTGAAGCTTTCGGGGGCCGAGAGCCAGACGAACTCGACGCCTTCTTCCTCGGCGTTGGCGACCTCGCGCTGCGAGCCCGGCATATTTTCGCGGTCGCGGCGATAGAGGCATTTGACCGACTTCGCGCCCTGACGCACCGCGGTGCGGACACAGTCCATCGCGGTGTCGCCGCCGCCGATGACGACGACATGCTTGCCCTTGGCATCGAGGCGGCCGTCGTCGAACGCGGGGACGGTATCGCCGAAGCTCTTGCGGTTCGACGCGATCAGATAGTCGAGCGCGGCGATCACCCCGTCGGCAGAGTTGCCCGGAACATTGATCTCGCGCGCCTTGTAGACGCCGGTCGCGATCAGAATCGCGTCATGCTTCTGGCGCAGCGCGTCAAGCGTCGCATCTTCGCCGACCGCGAAGCCGAGATGGAAATGAATGCCGCCTTCGATCAGACGGTCGACGCGGCGCATCACCACGTCTTTCTCCAGCTTGAAGCCCGGGATGCCATAGGTCAGCAGCCCACCCGCACGGTCGTGCCGGTCATAGACATGGACCTCATGCCCCGCGGCGCGCAGATATTCGGCGGCGGTCAGGCCCGCGGGCCCGGCGCCGATGACGCCGACCGACTGGCCGGTCGCCGCGCCGACGTGCAGCGGTTCGACCCAGCCCTCGGCCCACGCGGTGTCGGTGATATATTTCTCGACGCTGCCGATCGTCACCGCGCCATGGCCCGAAAATTCGATCACGCAATTGCCTTCGCACAGGCGATCCTGCGGGCAGATGCGGCCGCAGATCTCGGGCATCGTCGAGGTGGCGTTGCTGAGCTCATAGGCTTCGCGGAGGCGGCCCTCGGCGGTGAGGCGCAGCCAGTCGGGGATATGATTGTGGAGCGGGCAGTGCACCGAGCAATAGGGCACGCCGCATTGCGAGCAGCGTGCGGCCTGCGCGTCGGCGTCGGGTGCGGCGTAGCGCTCGGCGATCTCGCGAAAGTCGCGCGCGCGCTCTTCGGCCGAGCGCTTGTCCGGATAGGATTGTTCACGCTCCACAAACTGGAGCATGCGATCGGAAGCCATGCAGTATCCCCTTCGTTGAGACGGGAATTGCATGGACGAAATTGGCCTGTCACGACCAAATTGCTAGTTAGGACAGTATCGCTAACCTAAAATGGGGGTGAATTTGCCTCAAAATGGGTTCGCGCAATTATCTTTCGTCAATTAGTATCGTTTCGGACCTATCTCATGCCGAGCCAGATCAGTGCGGCGACCCCGGCGATGATTCGGTACCAGGCAAAGGGCGCAAAGCCATAGCGGGTGACGACCGCGAGGAACGCCTTGATCACCGCCCAGGCGACGACGAACGAGACGAGCGAACCCACCGCGATCAGGCCGAGGTCGTTGCTGGTGATGGCGTCGCGATGCTTGAACAGCTGGAGCATTGTCGCGCCGGTGAGCGTCGGCAGCGCGAGGAAGAAGCTGAACTCGGCAGCGGTCTTGCGGTCGACCCCGAACGACATCGCGCCGAGGATCGTCGCGCCCGACCGGCTGACGCCCGGGATCATCGCGATACACTGGACGAGCCCGACGAGGATCGATTGCCGCGCCGACACATTCGCGACGCCCCCGACATCCCTCGTCTTGGCGAACCGCTCGACGAGCAGAATCGCAAAACCGCCGATGATCAGTGCCCAGGCGACGACGACGGCGTTCTCCAGCAGCAGCTCGATATAGTCGCCGAAGGCGAGGCCGAGGATGACTGCCGGGAAGAAAGCGAGCAGCAGGTTGCGGACAAAGGCGATCGCCACCGGATCGCGGCGGAAAAAGCCGGTGAACATGTCCCAGAAGAGCTTCCGGTACAGCACGACGATCGCGAGGATCGCGCCCGGCTGGATCGCGATATTGAAAATCGCCCAGCGCGCGGCGTCATAGCCGAGCAATTCGGTCGCGAGAATGAGGTGCCCTGTCGAGGAGACGGGCAAAAACTCGGTCAGACCCTCGACGATGCCGAGGATGATTGCGGTCAGCCAGATACCCATTATCGCGAAGCGAGCTCGGCAAAGCGCCCGTTGCGGCGATACTGGACGAGCCAGCCGTCGGCGACCGACCCGAGCGAAGTCGGCGTAACGCCGAGTTCGGCGAGCCCGGCGGCGTCGTTCGCGACGACATTGTCGTGCTGCAGCATAAGCCACTGATCCTTGG
>Ga0247823_10003965_pt1 | contig 11903 bp, 11 predicted proteins | sample 13C_PalmiticAcid_2_FD_192426 | JGI IMG/M metagenome (GOLD analysis project Ga0247823, IMG submission 192426) | Soil microbial communities from agricultural site in Penn Yan, New York, United States - 13C_PalmiticAcid_Day30 | ecosystem: Environmental > Terrestrial > Soil > Agricultural land...
TGGGCCCCTCCGCCCGCGGGCGGGAAGTGCAGGAAGCCGTCCACCAGATCACCGGGTCGACCGACTTCGAGGGCTGGTCGAACCAGCTGCACGACGAGCCGGTCTTCCAGCTGCAGCGGGAGTGGACCCAGCGCTGGGACGGCCCGAGCTCGAACATGGATGCCCTCGTGCACTGGGGCGGCAGCCTCGGCACGATCACCACGAACCTCGTCACCGGCATGCAGTGGCGCTACGGCCGCGGCCTGCCCGACGACTTCGGCAGTCTGCCGCTGTGGGCGGCGGGGGACAACACCGCGCCGCGCCGCCCGTCGTCCGGCCACGGACGCGGCTGGTCGGGCCACGTGTTCGTGGGCGCCGACGTGCGCTGGGTGCTGCACAGCCTCGTGCTCGACGGCAACACCTTCCGCAACAGCCACTCGGTGGACCGGCGCCCGGTCGTCGGCGAACTCAGCTACGGCTTCCAGGTGCGCTACGACGACTGGAAGTTCGCGCTGACGCGGTACCACCGCAGCCAGGAGTTCGACGGCCAGCGCCGCAAGCCGGTGTTCGGCAGCTTCACCATCGCGCACGAGTTCTAGGCGAAAGGTGCAAGGCCGGGGCACGGGGCGGCGCTTCCGGGCGGCCTTTCAATAATGTCGGAAATTATCCATCGCAGGCGAACTCTGGTTTGTCATCTTGGCCTATCAGTAACGCATCTGCACCTGAACCCCTAAGTTGAAATCCCAGGGGAAAGTTCCGTCGCGCCCGCTTCGGTACATACTCACGTCCAGAAAGTGTTGGCAGTTCGCCGCTGAGAAGATAACTGGCAGCCAGACTCGGCGCATGACCAGGGGGCGGACGGCCGGGGCACTTGCGATGAAATAAAACGAGAGGAGTTCGAGGAGGGGGGGCTCCGCCGCGCAGTTCGGCGGAGGTGGACGCGCGCGATCGCAGGCAGGTCGCCGCGCTCCCAAGTCAAGCGCACTCGCCGGCTTCCATCCAGTCCGCCGTTGGCGGGCTGTCCCGTGGAAGGGGCCTGGGCGGCCATCGGGCCAGCCTTGATTTGTCTCTGGGTCTGTCGTCAATGGGCCCAGCTTCACCGACGGATGTCATTCCCGGAAGCGGATTGTCCGCAGGGGTATATCGCTTTGGGAATTCGAGATTTTGAATCGTACGGGCGTTGCGAGGAATCGTTGCGTCTTGAATGGATGGATGCAGTATTTCCCCGGTGTTTTGGAAATCGTCATGCGCATAGAAAAAAGAGAATCAACCATTGACCCGGATTCGTTCCGGAATGAATTTGTCGCCACCGGCACGCCTTTGCTGGTCAAGGGCTACGGCCGGCACTGGAACGCTTCGAAAGCATGGGGCACCGACTATTTCAGCGACCGGTTCGGCGGCAGGTCGATTCAAACCAAACGGTTCGAGGGCGGAGGGAAGATCCTGCTCGAGAAGACCCGGCTGGGCGACTACCTGCAGAGCCTGGAGCGCCATGAGCAGGCCGCGGCCGCTCAGGAGGCGCATTCCGCGGAACGCCCGGCGTACTGGCACGACGTGCCGATCTTCCAGGTCTTTCCCGAACTGCTGGCCGACGTCGCGCCCTTCGAGCCGGGGCTGCTGCCGGCGTTCTACCGCAAGAACTGGAGCCAGTACGTCCAGTTCTTCATGGGTCCCTCGGGCAGTGTCACCAAGCTTCACTTCGACACGCTCAGAACGCACAACCTGTTCTTCCAGCTCAAGGGCCGGAAGGTGTGGACGCTGCTGCCCGCCGCGGCGCACGCACAGTGCGGCCGCACCCGCTGGCGCTGGTTCGACATCGACCCCGAACGCCCGGACCTGCATCGTTTCCCGGAGTACGGAAACCTCGAGCCCGTCACGGTGGAGGTGGACGCGGGTGACCTGCTGTACATCCCGCCGGGGACCCTGCATCACGTGCGCAGCCTGGATGCCTGCATGTCGTTCAACATCGACTTCCACACGCCGCGCAGCGTGGTGGACAGCTTCCGGTACGTGCACAAGGGCATGCCGCGGGAGGTCCTCTACTTCAACTTCATCTCGTTCCTGGGCCTGGTCCTCAAGCTGCCCGAGTCGTCGCTGTTCCGCTTCTACAAGCCATACCTCAACTATGTCTCCTGATCTCGCACCACGTGGTTTCCGATGGATGGTCTGTACAGCGCTGCTCGGGTTGGCCGCGTGGCCGTGGGCCGTGCAGGCCGAGGTGGCGGCCGAACCCCGGACGGTGCCCATCGCCCGCGCGGTCCCCGCGACCGTGCCCATGACCCTTGCCCCGGACGAGGATCCTGCCCACTACCGGACCCTGGCCGGCACCCACTTTGCCTACCGCTGCCATGTTCCCTACACGTTGCCTTCGGGGCAGGTGGCCATCGAGGTCTGTGAAATCGAGCCGGTCAAGCTCGAGATCCGCGGCTGGCCGGAGACCGAGGTCATTCAACTCGTGACCGGCCGCGTCACCCTCACGCAGGCCGATGGCGCCAGCCGCCAGTACGCCGCGGGGGACACGTTCGTGCTGCCGGAAGGGTTCAAGGGCGTGTGGGACCAGCCCGAGAAGCTGTCGAAGATCGTCGTGCGGCACCCGCTGTTCTGGAAAGACTGAACACCGGTGAGCCCGATGCCCAACGATGTCTACTTCGGTGCGGTCCGCTTCCGTGCGGGGGCACTGCGTCCCATCGAAGACGCGGTTGCAAGCCCGGCGGTGTCCGCGGCCCTGCGCGGACCGTCCCACGGTGCGGACACCTATTCGCACCACGCCTCGGATCCGATGGACCTGGTCGAATCCGCGGTGCGGGATAGCCTGGCGGCGGCCGGGATCGAGGCGGGTGAGATCGACGCCGTGTTCCTGGTCTCGTGCAGCCTGGATGCGGGCAACAACCTCCAGCCCGACTGGCTGGCCGGGCTGTCGGCGCGCCTGGGCCTCGGGGGTGTGGCGCACTTCCACGTCGGCATGACCGGTTGCGGGGGATTCCACTGGGCAGCGCGGCTCGCCGCGGCCATGGTGGGGCCCGGGGGTTGCAGGCGGGTGCTGATCGTCACGTTCGATGTGACTGCGCCGCCGCTGATGCGGCTCTATGGCGAGGGAACGAACTTCATGTACGTCACGGGCGACGCCGCGGCCTGCTGTGTCGTCAGCCATGAGTCCCGGGGCATGGACTATCGCCTGATCGGGCCGGTCGTCAACGTGTCGGACACACGCCAGATCACCGCGCCGTCCGTGGACGGCGAGATCGATCTCATCGCTCGCCTGTTCGGAGAGACCTACCAGCGAAGCGGTGTCTCGGCCTCGCAGATCGACGCCATGGTGACGAACAACTATTCGATGGACATGAGCCACCTGTACTGCCAACTCGCCGGAGTGCCCCTCTCGAAGGCCGTCACGTCGACGATCTCCAGCCACGGCCACTGTTTCAGCTCGGACAACCTGATCAACCTGCACCGGCTGGCCCACGACCGCTCGCTGGCCGCGGGGCAACACATCCTGTTGTTCAGCACCGGCCCGTTTCAATGGGGCGCCTGCGTGCTGGGCACGCTGAATGGAAAGGGCCAGCAGTGACCGACACGCTTGTCTCTCGCTTCGACCGGATCGTCCAGGCGCAGCCCGCACACCCTGCGGTGCTGTCTGATGGCCAGGTGCTGAGCTACCAGGAGTTGCAGCAGCGTGCCCGGCACATCGCCGCGGCCATTCAGGCGTGGTACCGCGCCAGGCACGGGAGGCCGGTGGCTCCGACCGACGTGATCGGCGTACGCATCGAGAAATGCGCCGACCTCTATGCCGCGGTGCTGGGCGTTCTGGCCACCGGCGGGAGCTATGTGCCCCTGGACCCGCAGTTGCCCGGGACGGGCCAGGCCTTCATCGCCCGTCGATGCCACTGCGAACTCGTGCTGTCCCTGGATGGCATGCCTGCGCCGCTGCCCGGCGGCGCGGTGATCCACCTCGCCGCGTCCGAAGAGCCGGACGGCACGTTCGAGCCTGTCGGCACCACGCTGCCGACGGACCGGTGCTACACGATCTTCACCTCGGGCTCCACGGGCGAGCCCAAGGGCGTGGCCGTCAGCCATGCCAATGTGCTGAACCTGGTCGACTGGGCCATCGACACCTTCGGCGTGGGGCCGGCCACCCGCGCGCTGCAGTATTCGACGATCAACTTCGATGCCTCGGTGCTCGACATCTTTCCCACGCTGCTCGGCGGCGCGACGCTGTGCGTGCCCTCGGAGGCGCAGCGCCTGTCGGCCGCCGGGCTGGCCGAACTGTGCCGGCGGCACCGGATCGACCACGCGTTCCTGCCGCCGACGCTCTTGGGTGCACTGGAGCCGGACGCGTTCGACGGCCTGCGCACGGTGCTCACCGGAGGAGAGCCGTGCAGCCCGCAGGTGGTGGCGGGCTGGTCGGCCGGCCGGCGGCTCTACAACCTCTACGGACCGACGGAATGCACCGTGCTGGCCACGTGCAAGCGCATGGACGCGTCGACGAGCGCCAGGAATCTCGGCCGGGCGATTGCCGGCGTCCGGGTCCATGTGCTCGACGAGGGCGGCCAGCCGGCCCGGCGCGGCGAACTGCACATTGCCGGGCTGGGTGTCTCGTCCGGCTATGTGGGTGACCCGGCGGCCACCGCGCGACGTTTCGTTCGCCTTGCCCATCTCGATGCCAGCATGCTGTACCGGACCGGCGACATCGTGGAGCAGGACGACACGGGCGAACTGCACTTCGCCGGCCGCATGGACCGCCAGGTGAAGGTGCGCGGCTACCGCATCGAGCTGGAAGAGATCGAAGGCGCACTGCAGCGCGTGGGTTGCCGCCAGGCTGCCGTGACGCTGGCCGGCGACGGCGTGCTGGTCGCCCATGTCAGTGCCGGCGAGGACATCGGCGCGGCCGCATGGAAGGCCAGGCTCTCGGGCGTGCTGGCCGACTTCAAGATCCCGCAGCAGGTGGTTCAGCTCGACGAGTTGCCCCTCAAGCCCAACGGCAAGGTGGACTACGACCGCCTGCCCGCCCTGCGGGTCGTTGCACCCACCGCGGCACCCCGGGCCGCGGACGACGTGCCCACCGACACGTGCTACCGGACCCTGGCGGCGCTCTGGGCGGCCACCCTGTCCATCGACGCCGGGATGCTGACGCTCCACGGGAATTTCCGCGACCTGGGCGGAACGTCCATCCACGTGGTTCGCCTCCTGGCCGCGGTGGAGAGGGAACTCGGTGTCGTCATCCCCTTCATCGAGTTCTTCAAGACGCCCACCCTTCAGTTCATGTACCAAACCATCCAACGCGAGGAACCATCATGTTGCCATCCCTGAACCACGTCGGCCTGACCGTCCACAGCATCGAGGACACCATCGCCTTCTACAAGCAGCTCACGAGCGTCGAGGTGTTCGAAGAGACGGTGCACATCACCGGTGACGGGGTGGGCGAGGTCATCCGGGTGAAGAGCCCCGACTACAAGTCCTGCATGGTGCGCATCGGCAACCGGGCCTTCGAGCTCATCGAGCACCTGGGTTCCAAGGGACGTCACCTGGTGGCCAACCACAACGACGTGTGCGGCATTCACCTGGCCTTCATGGTCCACGACATCGACGACGTGTTCGGCCGGGTCAAGGCCCTGGGCTATCAGCCCACCACGGAACGGCCGTTCACGGCGACGAACCTGGGCGGCTACCAGGCGTTCTTCTTCCGCGACCTGAACGGTGTTCAGATCGAAGTCGGCCAAGTCAACTGACACCTCAGTCTGCATCTCATGAAAATCATTCAGTGCGAGGCGAAGCACCTCGAAGCCGCTGCCGGACTGTTCGACAAGTACCGGATGTTCTATGAGCAACCGAGCGATCCCGAAGGGGCTCGCACGTTCATCGCGGCGAATCTGGAAGGGCGGCGATCGCTGATCTTCCTGCTCGTCGACGATGCCGGGCAGGCCGTCGCCTTCTCGCAGCTCTACCCTTCCCACTGCTCGATCGCCATGCGGCCGTTCTATTACCTGTCGGATCTCTTCGTCGATCCGTCGGCCCGCCGCAAAGGGCACGCCAAGGTCCTGATGCAGTACCTGATCGGGCACTTCGGCGAACAGGCGGTCCAACGCCTGACGCTCGAAACCGCGACGACCAACTTGGCGGCCCAGGCGCTCTACGAGTCGCTCGGGTACGAAAAGGAAAAGGTCTTCATCACGTACCACAAGATGCTGTGATGCCGCCGGCGCCCGAGTCGGGCTGAGTGGAGCCGACGCGAACCGGGGTGCCGGCATCACCGAGCTTGTCCGGAAACGCCCGGGTCCTCGTCAGGACCCTGGGCGGGGACGTCTTCGTCCCTGCATTCCCCGAGCCTGCGGGCGCCGGGAAACACCTCATGCAACTGCCATGGATTCGACTTCCAGCCCATCACCTCTCGACCTCATCGGCATCGGCGTCGGGCCGTTCAACCTGGGCCTGGCGTGCCTGCTGGAGCCCGTCCCGTCCGTGTCCGCCAGGTTCTTCGAAACCAGGAGCCGCTTCGACTGGCATGCCGGACTGCTGATGGAGGACTGCACGCTCCAGGTGCCGTTCATGGCCGACCTTGTCACGATGGTCGACCCCCGAAGCCGCTACACCTACCTGAACTACCTGCACCAGCAGGGGCGCCTCTATCAGTTCTACTTCTACGAAGACTTCCACACCCCTCGCGCGGACTACAACCGCTATTGCCGCTGGGCGAGCGAGCAGTTGGATTGCCTCGAGTTTTCCAGCAAGGTGGTGGCGGTCGAGAAGCAGGGCCCGTTGTTCCGCGTCAGCGTAAAGAACACGTCGACGGCGGAGGTCACCGTGCACCTCGCGAGGAACATCGTCCTGGGCGTGGGAACGACCCCTTCCTGGCCAACGGCAGGAAGCGATTTCCAGCACGACCCCCATTGTGTGCATTCCGCCGGCTACCTGTTCGCCAAGGAACGGCTGCAGCGCCACCGGCGCATCACCGTGGTCGGCGGCGGCCAGAGCGCGGCCGAAGTGTTCCTGGACCTGCTCGACGACCAGGCCAGCCGCGGCTACGAGCTGTACTGGCTGTCACGCAGCAGCGGCTTCTTTCCCATGGAGTATTCCAAGCTCGGCCTGGAGCACTTCTCCCCCGACTACACCGACCACTTCCATCGCCTGCCACAGCCTCGGCGCGACGCGATCCGCGCCGGGCAAGGGCATTGGTACAAGGGCATCTCGTTCCACACGATCAAGGACATCTACGACCGTCTCTACAAGAGATCGATCGACGGCGCCCCGCGCGTGGTGCTCCAGGCACGCAGTGAACTCGAGCAGATGGAGAAACACGGCGAGGACTTCCGCTTGAGGTTCCGCCACCTCGACGAGGGCGAATCCTTCGATGTCTGCAGCGGCGCGGTCGTGATGGCCACGGGGCATCGCTACAGCTTCCCCGACTGCCTCGGCAACCTGCGCGACGCCATCCGCTCGGACACGCTGGGCCGTCCGGAGATCCGCCGCGACTACAGCCTGCGCACCGAGGGCCTGGCCGGCCAGATCTATGTGCAGAACGGTGAAATGCACAGCCACGGCATCGGCGCGCAGGACCTGGGCCTCGGGCCCCACCGCAGCGCCACCATCATCAACAGCCTGTTGGGGCGTGAGCAGTACCCCCTTGCCATGAAGAACGTCTTCCAGAGCTTCGGCATTGCCGACACCTTCACTCGACACCATGAACAAGCCCATTGAATTCGCCAACGAAGAACTGCGACGCGTCGACGCCTTTCCCGGGCACCGTGGGGACTACGACTTCACGGCCGATCGCACCTTGCGCAACCAGGAGCGGCTCGAATCCGCCGTGCGCTCGTACCCGCGGCGTTTCCCCATCTCCATCCAGCGGGCGCGGGGCGCCACCATCGTGGACACCCGAGGCCAGGTCTACCTGGACTGCCTCGCGGGTGCAGGCGCGCTCCCGCTGGGGCACAACCATCCGGAGATCAACGAGGAACTCATCGCGCAGCTGAATTCCGGGTTGCCGTATCAGACGCTGGATGTCACCACCCCGGTCAAGGACGCCTTCATCAGCGAGCTGATGGGGTTTCTGCCCCCGTCGTTCGCGGAGAGCGCCTGCATCCAGTTCTGCGGTCCCTCCGGGTCGGATGCGGTGGAGGCGTCGCTGAAGCTGGCCAAGCTGTTCACCGGCCGATCGACGGTGTTGTCGTTCCACGGGGCCTACCACGGCATGACGAACGGTTCGCTGGCCTTGATGGGCAACCTCAACGCCAAGGAGCGGCGCACGGGCCTGATGCCCGACGTGCACTTCCTGCCTTTCCCGTACAGCCTGCGTTGCAAGTTCGGCCTGGGCGGCGAGGCGGGCGAGCGTGCTTCGATCCGGTTCATCGAGTCGGTGCTGCACGATCAGGAGAGCGGCATCGTCAAGCCGGCGGCCATCATCGTGGAACCGATCCAGGGCGAAGGGGGCGTCATCCCGGCATCGGCCTACTGGCTGCAGCAGTTGCGCCGCATCACGGCCGAGCTGGGCATCCTGCTCATCTTCGATGAGATCCAGTGCGGCGTGGCCCGCTCGGGCCGGCACTTCGCCTTCGAACATGCCGGCGTCGACCCGGACATCCTCGTGCTCTCCAAGGCGGTGGGCGGAGGCCTGCCCTTGTCGTGCCTGGTGTTCAAGAAGAAGTTCGACGTCTGGAATGCGGGAGAACATGCGGGCACCTTCCGCGGCAACCAGCTCGCCATGGCCGCGGGTGCCAAGGCCATGCAGGTCATTCGCCGCGACAGGCTGGACGACAACGCCCGCCGCATGGGGGAGCGTCTGCAAGCCCATCTGCAGGCGCTGCAGCGGGATCATGCCTGCATGGCCGAGGTACGAGGCCGAGGCCTGATGCTGGGTGTCGAGATCGTGGACGAGCGGCAGACCGACAAGCTCGGCCACCCCCAGGCCGCGCCCGAGCGGGCCGCGCGCATCCAGCGCTCCGCCCTGCGGCACGGCCTCATCATCGAAAAGGGAGGACGCCACGGGTCCGTGCTGCGTTTCCTGCCGCCGCTGAACATCACCCCCGACGAGGTGGACACGGTGGCGCGCTCCTTCTCCCTGGCCCTGCAGGCGAGTGCCCAATGAGCGCCGTGACGCAGTGGGGGCATCACTTTCTTCAAGTCGGTGAGGGCGGGAGCACGGCCTACCGCCAGGCCATGCGGACCTGCACCTCGCAGATCGCCTCGCTCTTCGAGCAGTTCGACGCCCCGTACTCCGGCCTGGCGCCGTCGCTGCTTCGCGAGCAGATCGCCCGTGTCGAGTTGCCGTCCAGCGGAACCGGGTCACTCGATCGCGCCATCGAGGAGGCCGCCACGCTGATCGCGCGGCACTCGGTGGTGGTGCAACACCCCCATTGCATCGCCCACCTGCATACACCGCCCCTGTTGTCCGGCATGGCGGCCGATCGGTTCATCTCGGCGCAGAACCAGTCGCTCGATTCCTGGGACCAGTCCGGTGCGGCCACCTACGTGGAGCAGCGTGTGTCCGACTGGCTCTGCCAGCGCTTTGGCTACGGCGAAACGGGCGATGGCGTGTTCACGAGCGGGGGCACGCAGGGCAACATCATGGCGCTGCTGATCGCGCGGGACTGGGCGGTGCGCCGCATCTCCGGTCACGACGTGCAACGCGACGGCCTGCCGGACTACCACGCCCGGCTGCGCATCATCGGCTCGGCGAAGAGCCACTTCACCCTGAGCAAGGCCGCGGCCATCCTGGGGCTTGGCCAGCGCGCCATGGTGACGGTGCCTTCGCACGACGACGGCACGATGGTGGTCGAGGCGCTCGAGCAGACAGTCAAGGACCTCGAGGAAGCCGGGCTGCTGCCATTCGCCATCGTCGGTACGGCCGGGACCACCGACCACGGTGCGATCGACGACCTGGCGGCGATCGCCGGCGTGGCCCGGCGCCACGGGGCCTGGTTCCATGTGGATGCCGCCTATGGCGGTGCACTGATTCTCGGCGAGGCCCGCTCGCGGCTGTCCGGCATCGAACAGGCCGACTCCCTGATCGTCGATTTCCACAAGTTGTGGTTCCAGCCGATCAGCTGCGGTGCGATCCTGCTGAAGGACGGCAAGAACTTCCGTCATCTGCTGCACCGTGCGGAGTACCTGAACCGGGAGACCGACGATCTGCCCAACCTGGTCGACAAGTCCATTTCGGCGACACGCCGGTTCGACGCACTCAAGGTCTGGATGACGCTGCGGTCGGTTGGCGCCGATGTGCTCGGTGCCATGGTGGACCATTTGATCGAGCAGACCCGGACGGTGGCCGCGCTGATCGGGACGCGGCCTGCATTCGAGCTGCTTGCGCAGCCGGGCTTGTCCACGGTACTGTTCCGGCATCTCGGCTCCGCGGGGTGCGTCGACGTCGACGGCTTCAACCGCAGGCTGCGGGCCGGCCTGTTGAAGGCGGGCGTCGCCATCCTGGGCGAGACCACGGTGAAAGGCCATGCGGCGCTCAAGATGACCCTCCTCAACCCCTGCTTGCGAACGCAGGACTTCACGCAGCTGCTCGACAGGATCGAAGCGTTCGCGAACGCTTCGGCCCTCGGCAGCCGCACCCGGGAAGACGCATGTTCAACCTCGCCGGCCTGAGGCGGATCAAGGCGCCCTGTGCGCAGGCGAGCGTGACCAGCCCGGTGGGCCGGCTCACGCTGGTCTTCTCCGACGCCGGGTTGCACGCCCTGATGTTCGAACGCGAGCGGGAGGGCTGCGAGAGCGGGCTGCGGCATCTGGCCGACCGTCCCTGCCATCCCGTCTTCGCGCTGGCATGCCGCCAGTTGGACGAGTATTTTTCGGGCGCCCGCACCACGTTCGAGGTACCACTGGCGCTGGAAGGCACCCCGTTCCAGCTGGCCGCGTGGCAGCGGTTGCGCGAGATTCCCTACGGGGCCGTGGTGAGCTATGGTGAGCAGGCCCGGTCCCTGGGGGGCGTGCAGCTGGCCCGGGCCGTGGGCTCGGCCAACAGCCGGAACCCGGTGTCCATCATCGTGCCCTGCCATCGGGTGATCGGCCGGGACGGCTTGCTCACCGGCTTCGGCGGCGGGCTGGACGCCAAGGCGCAGTTGCTGGCGCTCGAGCGGCGGGTGGTGAATCCGTCGTTGCCCGAATCGCCGCCGGTTCCCATCGCCTGAGCACTGCGACCGATCTCGCCCCGCGCTAGACTGGCCGCTTCCGCCGCCGTGCACCACGCCCCGCCATGCTCACCCGCTTCATCGTCATCCTCGCAGGACTCCACGTCGTCGCGTTCGTCGTGCTCGCGATCGTGCTGCAGACACCGCACCTGCTGATCGGCGCGGTCGTGATGGCGCTGGTGGCCGGGCTCGCGCTGCTGGTGGGCAAGGGCGCCGGCCGGCGCAACGGCCCCGGCCGGTGACGCCGCGCGTCAGCGCAGCAGCACTCCCGCCACCGCGCAGGCGCCCAGCAAGGGCATCACGCCCCACTTGAAGCGGAAGAGTGCGACCGCCGCCGCCACGGCCAGCGCGGCCGACACGATGTCGAACCGCCCCGAGAAGCCCTGCGGCCACAGCACGTGGTACGCGAAGAACAGCGCGAGGTTGACGATCACGCCCACCACGGCCGCGGTGATGGCGGTGAGCGGCGCGGTGAAGCGCACGTCGCCGTGGGTCGATTCGATGACGGGGCCGCCCGCGAGGATGAACACGAACGACGGCAGGAACGTGAAGAACGTGACCACGGCCGCGGCGAGCGCCGCACCCGCGAAGAGCGCGTCGGGTCCGAGCACCTGCTTCGTCCAGCCGCCCACGAACCCGACGAAGGCCACCACCATGATCAGCGGGCCGGGCGTGGTCTCGCCGAGGGCCAGGCCGTCGATCATCTGCGGGCCGGTGAGCCACTGGTGGTGTTCGACGGCGCCCTGGTAGACGTAGGGCAGCACCGCATAGGCGCCGCCGAAGGTCAGCAGCGCGGCC
>Ga0247823_10003966_pt1 | contig 11903 bp, 10 predicted proteins | sample 13C_PalmiticAcid_2_FD_192426 | JGI IMG/M metagenome (GOLD analysis project Ga0247823, IMG submission 192426) | Soil microbial communities from agricultural site in Penn Yan, New York, United States - 13C_PalmiticAcid_Day30 | ecosystem: Environmental > Terrestrial > Soil > Agricultural land...
ACCGCGCCCACGAATGCGTAGGACCATCCCATGCCCACTACCAGCACCACCACAGGCGCGAGAGCGGTCAGGGTCATAGAGCGGGCAAGCGTGGGTGAACGCAGAAGGTGAGCGTGCGCAGCGAAGTAAGCGACGAAACAGAAGTTCTTGACCCAGAGAGGCAAGCCCAGATCGAGCGTGAACAGTTCGAAACCTGCGGGGCTGTAGCCCAAGGCGATGAACAGGATCGCGAAATAACAGAGCAACCAGCGCGCACGCGTCGAAGACAGCCCTGGATCTCTCAGATTCTGTCGCAAGTAAGGCACTGCTATCGAAAACCCTAATGCCAGGACGACAACGCCGGTTATACGGTTGACGGTCAGCACGTCGAGCGACAACAACTTGACGTTGGCATACAGGAATAGCTGCGTGATCAGGCCCCGATGCGAGGAACCGCCATAGCCCCAAATTTCCAACAGCGACATTCGCCCGTGTTGCCACTCGTACAGATGCGACAGCAGCCTAAGCGAATCCATATAGAGAGCGGACGGATGCACGATGGAAACGTAAGTCTGGTGGATCGCGAACAGCGCCAAGCTTGCTGCGCCCAGCAGCAGCAATGGCCAGCGAGGAAGGGCCTTACCCGCTAACGCCTCAATCACAAGGGACGTCCTTCAGTTGCACACGCGCCAGCTCTTGATCGTTGCTGGCATTTACCAGGATCACTGTCGCGCCTTCGTGCATCCACTTGCCCGTCGTGTCTTTGCCGATAGCGCCCGCAGAACTCCAGAGCCTGCGCTCTTCGCCCACGTTCTGCAGGAAAACGTGCACCCCTTCGGTTTTTGCGCCTGTGGCGTCCCATGAAACTTCGACGGCAATGAATCCATCGGTAGCGGTGCAACGATCAATTGCGCCCGGACGCAGCGTAAGCGCGTGCGACGGATCCGACAGCGACTCCGGAACCTTGCGCTCCCGCGTCAAGGGCGCGGAAGCCGGGGCAGTCTCGTGCCCGGCTGCCGGAGGCGCTGGTTTATCGCCATTGCATCCAGCCAACGCCAGAGCTACCAACAGAGTCAACGGCATAATCTTGTGGTTCATATGACCTCCTTTAGCGAATGATCGCAATCAATGGGTGCGGCAGCGAGAATAATAAGCGAGGCGCTCGGCTAAGCGGGTTCGCGCGGTTCAGTAAGCACGGGCGCTCTCGCGTCCAAGAATATAGAGCAACGTCCCCATGGACGCGTCCTGCAGCAGTTGCTGATTGCATACCGGCGCGGTCCAGATGCGGTCCTCAAGGATACCCGGCGTTACCGTACTACCGAATTCCAGGACGAAAGCCCAAGCCTTTCCACGCAATGGATGGACCCGGAACCCGCGAGGCTCGAATATCCGTCGCGCTGCCGTAACCGACCAGCAAGTGATGTGCCCGCGCCCGTATGGGTCCAAGTAGCCGGGATCCTCCTTACGCACGTACTGCGTGAGCCCGGTATTAAAAAGGAACAAAGAACCCTCGACTGCCACATTGCGCATCGCATCCGCCAAGCCTTCAGCCATGCGGGGCGTCAGATGCTCAAGGACTTCAATACAAACGCCGCATTCGAACTTCTCGGAGAGGTCAGCCAGATCGGCACAGCGATAGTTGGGGCTCTCGCTGCGGAAACCGGGCTCTGGTGGAAACTTCTCGACGCCATAAAAATGCCAGGCTTTGGAAGGCAGGTGCGCCGCAATGGCATCGAGCAGATAGCCCGGCCCGGTGCCTATATCGATCACTTTGTTGATTGGGACGCGACAGTACAGAACCGCCTCTGCCAAACGCGCGAGCGACGAGCCATAGGAACGCTCGCGCGCCGAGGCCAGTTCGGCTAACCAATAGGCTTCGTCATACTGGCGAAGCGGGGCGCCGGCATCGACTTTCTCCAACAAGTCGGGGTCGGCGAATATAAAATCGCACTTGCGGCATTCCAAGTACATCACTTCCTGCACCACCGAAAACTGCGCGGCGCGCGATTGGCACAGTGGACAAAGCTTGCTATTCAAGACTCCTCTCCTTGGTCCGCTACTGGCTGACGCTTCTGTCGATAATCTGCCGTGCTTCCTCAAGAGTACGGGCGTGGCAAGACCCGGGCTCCATGCCACCGCCTTCGTCGGCGGCGCTTAGCAGTACCGTTTGCCCTACCCCTGCCGTCACGCCAGCGGCAATGTCGCTCCTACTGTTTCCAATGAGCCATGATTCGGAAAGAATGATGCCATATCTTTGCGCGGCCTCCAGGATCATGCCAGGAGCCGGTTTTCTGCAATCGCATCGCACTAGGTAAGGCCCCAACCCAGCATCGGGATGGTGTGGGCAGTAATACGTCGCAAGGAGGGAAACTCCGTGTCGCTGGAACTCCTCATGCATCCAACGCGTGTAAGCGATGAAATCCGCTTCGCTGTATAGCCCTCTGGCGATACCCGCTTGGTTGGTCACTACCACCAGCAGCAGCCCCTGCCCAGCCGCAGTCTCGCAAAGATCGAAAATGCCGGGCAGCCATTCGGTCCGTTCTACGGTGTGCACATAGGCGTGATCAACGTTGATCACTCCGTCCCTATCCAGGAACAGGGCCCGTCTCGGTGCTGGCTGGTTGACTAGGGTAAGCGCCGCGCCGACATCTTCGAAGTATCTGGACGCTACCGCATTCATGGCAAGGCCCGGAACTGCTCTTGCGCGCGAGCATAGTCATCGGGAACGCCGATATCAATGAAGCCCTCCGTGCGATCGAAGGCTACGATCTGACCCCTTTGTGCAAGCGGCGCGAGGATGTCCGTTTCAAGCGAGAACGGCGCGCGATGCCGCTTCAGATCGGACAACGCTGCTTCGGTGAGGAAGTAGCTTCCGGCGTTGATCAGGCCCGGTCCAGTAGCACCTTTCTCCTGGAACACTTCCACCCTCGCATCTCTGACGATGACGGCACCATAGCGTGCGACGTCGTCGACGCTGGCTAAAGCGATGCCTGCTTCGGTACCCGCGGCGATCGTCCGCGCTTCAAGCTCCAGCGGCGAGTACATGAGGTAGGTATCGCCGTTCAAAACATGCGCAGATTTTCCGGCCAACGCCGTGGCCGCTTGCGCTACCGCACCGCCGGTTCCCAGGGCTTGCTCTTCAACCGAGTACACGATTTCCATTCCCGCCCAGTCCTGGCCGACCGCATGCTCGATCTTTTCCGAAAGATAGCCCGTGGCGAGGATGCATCTGCGAATTCCCCCTCCTACCAGATGGTCCAGCAAGAAGGCGAGGAATGGACGGCCCGCGACCGTTGCCAATGGTTTGGGCACGTCGCTGACGACCGAGCGCAGGCGCATCCCTTTGCCACCGGCCAATATGATGGCTTCTTCACACGCCATCTTGCGGGTGCATCTGGGCTTCGATCAGCGCGCACAGCGTATGTCCGAGGAACTCGTGGCCTTCCTGGATGCGTGGTGTTTCGTCAGAAGGAATCCGGAAATTGACGTCGCAGAGCGCGTTCATCTCGCCGCCGCTGGCACCCGTGAAACCTATGACTCGCATTCCAAGCCCTTTCGCAGCACTGATCGCGCGGAGGATGTTCTTGGAGCGGCCCGATGTCGAGATGGCGTAGAAAATATCGCCAGCCTGGCCCAGCGCTTCGATCTGCCTGGCGAAAACGTAGTCGTAACCGTAGTCGTTGCCGATGGCGGTCAGGATGCTGGTGTCGGTCGTAAGCGCTACTGCGGCCAATCCAGGCCGGTCGTAGTAGAAACGGCTGACCAGCTCTCCCGCCCAATGTTGGGCGTCGGCGGCGCTTCCGCCGTTACCCGCAAACAGGATCTTCTTTCCTGCCCGAAGCGCAGATACCGACAGTTCGAGCGCCGCGCCGACTTGCGCGAGCATCTCGCCGTCCTGCGACATGCGCTCGAAATTCTGGCGAGTCTTCTCGAACTCTGCCTTGACGTAGGCTTCTATCCTATTTTCCATGCGCTGGCTCCCTGAGGGGTGAAATGCGTGTCGTAAACGCTGCCTCCGGCCCCTGCAAGGGCGCGGGTCAGATCGACCCTGTCCGCAGGGTCGCAGAGGAACATCATGAAGCCGCCGCCGCCAGCGCCCGAAACCTTCGTCGCGCGCGCGCCGTTTTCGCTGGCCATGCGCTCAAGCTCGTCGATCATCGGGTTGGTAATGCTGGTCGCGCTTTGCTTCTTAGCCTGCCAGCCGGACTGCATGACCGATGCGAGCTTGCCGAAATCCCCTTTAAGCAGCGCTTCCTTCATTTGTGTGGCTTCGTTCTTGAGCCTGAACATGGCATCCAGCGAACCGGCGTTGCCGTCGCGGATGTTCCGCGATTGTTCGTCGATTATTTTTGCCGACGAACGCGACACGCCGGTGAAGTACAGAACCAGGCTGGCCTCAAGCTCGGCCCATATCCAGTCCTTGATTCGCAAGGGGTTCACGATGACACGGTCATCGGCGTAGAACTCCATGAAATTGAATCCACCGAAGGCGGCCGCGTACTGGTCTTGCTTACCGCCCGACAGGCCAAGATCCTTGCGTTCGATGTCATAGGCCAGATGCGCGACCTCATACTCTCCGAAGGGCAGCCCGAAGTACTCGGCAAAGGCGGTCACCAGCGCCACCACCATCGTCGAAGAAGATCCCAGGCCCGAACCGGGAGGTGCGTCGGAATAAGCCCGCACCCGTATGGGGGGATATTCTCCGTTCAAGTGTCGCTCGCAGATGCGCCGGTACACGCCTTTCATGAGCTGCAGCGGTCCGGCAGCCAAGTCCACTTCCGAAGGAATGAACTGCTCCATTGTCCCCGCATCAAGGGCATGGAACTGGGCCAGGCCATTGGGAGAATGATCGATCGTCGCGTACGCGTACTTATCGATCGCCACATTCATGACGTATCCGCCATGCTTGTCGCTAAACGGGGATACATCGGTCCCTCCGCCGGCCAAGCCCAGACGTAACGGCGCACGCGACCTGACGATCATGGCGACGGATTCCTTTCCATGGCCTGGGCGAGTTGTCGCCGCATTACCTGGCTGGAGAAATTCTGCCTGGCATAGCTGGCCCCGGCGCGAGATTGGCGGATCCACAGCTCGTCGTCCTTCAGCAAACTTACCAACGCGGTCGCCATTTCATCAGCTCCTTCGCCGATGCTGCTTATGCCATCTATCCCGGGCAAACCTTGGGCGCCCGTGGGAGTGGTGACTAGCGGGATGCCTTGCTGCAAGGCTTCGACCACTTTGCTTTTTATTCCAGCGCCGTACCGCAGCGGAACCACCGCAACTCGGGCTTGCAGGTAGTGTCGCGCCAAGGTGGCATCGTCCACATATCCAGTGACCAAGACCCGCGCTCCTTCCATCGCGCGAACTTCCGGCGTCGGATTGGCGCCAACCAACGTCAGCTGCACGCCGGGGAAGGCCTTCCATACCTCAGGCATGATTTCATTCACCAGCCAAAACGCGGCGTCCACGTTGGGCGGATGGCCAAAACCGGCGACGAAAAGAATGCCTTCGCGAGAATCGACGACGGCGTGTTCGTTGAAATATTCGAACGCATAGGGCGTGATGGCGCGAACGTTGGTCCCGGGCTGGGTCTGTTCAACGTCATCGGCCTCTTCCTGCGAAGGATAGAGCACCAAGTCCGACTCAAGCCAGATACGTCGCTCGAGCTCTTCCATGCGAAGGCCTTCGGTGCCATTCGCCCCGTTGCCGGTAACGGCAGACTCCCGCGCCAGCCTCCGAAAATGCAGGTCATGCCCGTAGTAAACGGTGTTGATAGATGGATACTTCTTCAACGCCTGGAGGTACGGTAGGGAAATATGCGGTCGCGACAAGAGAACGGCATCGAACTGGTTGCCGCATTCTTCTAAATAGCGCCCGAAGCCGCCGTACCACTTTTCGCCGTAGATTACTTCCACTCCCTTCTTTTGCAGCACTGGAATATAGGTGCCGTCATACCAGAGGTTGTCCGGCCAGAATTTGACCAGCCATCCCATAGCCAGCAACGAATCGATGAAGGCCATCATGGTGCGAGACCCGGCGTCGCGATCCGGCTGCGGTGCGTAGTGGTCGACGACAAGCGCTACTTTTCGGTCCCAGGCTCTGTCCCGGGCCAAGAACACATTGGTGCCATTGTCGAAATGGCGGCTCAGCTGGTTTCCCCAGCGAGCCAGGAACTTCTGCTGGTTGACGACCTGGTAGGCCTTGATTCCGCTACCGGTGTCGGTTCCGTGCGAAATGCCTTCGTGATGAATGACGATGGAGAACGGCGTGTAGTACGCCTTCTTTCCCTGCGCCATCAAACGGAAAGCCAGGTCGGAATCTTCGCAATATGCAGGCGCGAAGTGCTCGTCAAAGCCACCGAGCGCGACAAAGTCAACCGTCTTGATCAGGATGCTTGCGCCGGAGCAGTAATCGACGGACCGCACATAATTGAATTCGTGGCTCGCCGGATCCTGCAGGCGGCCATAGTTCCAAGCAGAGCCGTCTTTCCAAAGAATGCCGCCCGCTTCCTGCAGGCGCCCGTCCGGGTAAACAAGTTTGGAGCCGACCAATCCCGCATCAGCGTGCGTTGCGAAAACCTCCAGCAGCGCATCCAGCCACCCGGCTGTCACTTCCGTATCGTTGTTCAGGAAGTACAGATATTCCCCGCGAGCCAGTGTTGCCGCCTTGTTGCAGGAACGGAGAAATCCGAGGTTGGTTTCGTTAACGGTATAACGAAGCCCCTCGACCTTGGCCAATGCATCCATCGAACTATCGCCCGAGGCGTCTTCGGCGACTATTACTTCATAAGTTGCGCGTGGCGAATGCATCACGATTGACTTCAGGCAGGCGACCGTGAAATCAAGGCTGCCGTACGTCGGAATGATGATGGAGATCGCCGGGTTGGCCATCTGTTCGAACTTCAGGCCACTGATTGCCAAGTCCCGATCATTGGTCACCGCCTCCAACGACATATTCTCGAAGGGCATTGGAGGCGATTCAGTCTTCCGCATCAGCCATCTCTTGATGGGCCCACGTACGGGCGCAAGCCACGATACGGCCGCAAGACGGCTACCGCGAAGCGACTCGGCAACGACCGCCCACTCACCTCTCAGAATTCTGCCGAGCAGCCGCACGGGGCTGGTCAACCGCCAGGATCGGGAGTTTCGTATGCGTTCCAGCTCGGCTCTATGATCGGCGTTGGTCTTACGCAAGCGTTCAAGGTCTTCGGTCAAGTGGCTCACTATCGCGGAATTGCTTGCCTGCTCCATGCTTGCCCGTTCTTCCAACAGTTTGTGGTTGTGCACGATTTGTTCCTGCGTTTCAAGAGCCGACCCCAGCTCGGCTTCTAGAGCCTTGACGGCCGCCATCGCCTCCGCGCGTTCTGATTCAATATGCTGGTGCGCGACTTGCAACAGTTTCAATTCCCGATCCAGCTGAAGGGCCCAAACGGACCTTTCCTCAAACTCGCTACTGATCTTGGCTAGAGCCGCGCGCCCATCCATTACTTCCTGGCTTAGCGCATTGGCCCAAGCGGTTCGCTCCTCGAACTCCTTGACCAGCGCGCCCAGGGTTTCGCGGGCCTCCTGCAGCTCTTTCTCAACCGACCTCGCCCACTGCTGCGACGTCTCGTGCCTGGACTGCTCGTCTTGCAGCAATTTACCTACGCGCTTTACTTCCTCGTCCTGAGTTTGCGCCCAGCGTGCGATTTCCCGATGGCGCTGGTAGAGGTCTTCAGATTCGGAGTAGAAAATGGATGGTCGCGCATCTACATCGACATGCTCGTCTACAGTGGCCACTGCTATGTAGTAGACAGGCTCCTGCATGGAGACGACTCGGTTCTCGACCCCGGCGGCACCATCAGTAAAAGCGGAAAACTGATCCAAGTCTTCCGTTCCTTGCAAGGGGACGATAGTCGAACCGACAGCCAGCCGATGCCCGAAATAGGTGACCTTGTCGAAGTGCCGGACCAGTAGCTGGTTCAACTCTTCGAAATAGAGCTCCTTCACATGGAACTCGTTGTGATGACCCGACTGCTCTGAGTAGACTTTCTTGTTGGGCGACGAAATCACCAGAAAACCGCCGGGCCGGAGAACACGACGAATACCCAGGATCATTTCCTCCTGCCCAAACAGATGTTCAATGGTTTCGAATGACACCACCACATCGACACTGGAATCAGGCAGCGGGATATCGGTGGCGTCCCCGCACACGAAACTGAGATTCTTGACGTCCTGATAAGCTTCGGCGGCATGGCCAATAGCTTCATGCGACACGTCTACGCCGATAACGCTGCGCGCGGTCCGCGCTAGCATGGCGCTGCCGTAGCCTTCGCCACTGGCCATGTCCAGCACATCGAGTCCCTCGACCAGCCGTGAACACCACGCATAGCGGTGAAGGTGCTCGTAGCGCAGTTCTCCCGTCTCGGTCGGAAGGAATCGTTCGCCAGTGAACTTCATCCGCTGCTGTCCTTGGAAACTTCGATGCCGAGCATCGGGATTCCAACCAGACCGAACCTCATGGTCTTGTCGATCGCTTTGAATTCCACCGCGTCGTGGATCCAATGTTGCTGCGTATGATCGTCCTGACTACCGGAAGCGATTGCTGCGTCGATCATGTAGGAGCCTTGCGGCATCAACGGCAGGCGGAACTTGAACTCGGCATGGAAAACATCCCCCTGGCGTCCCGAAATAGGCGCGTGCAGATGGGAGAAATGGGTATTGTCTCCAAACAGGCGTTGCCCCAACCGATCCTTTACGTAGAACCCGGCAATAAGATCGTCCAGGTCCGCCAGCAGCCGGAAAGTAATGCGAAGGCGCGCGAGTTCGCCGCCGGCGGTCAGTTTCAACGGCACGGATTGCTCATCGAGGAACGCCACGCCTACGATCTTGGCTAGTCCGGCCCCGAATTGGGCACCGGTATTGTCCGGGTCGAATTCGAATAGGCTTATTCGATTCGTTACTCCGGAATTCTCGAAATCCTGCTTGCGGAAATCCGTCGCTTCACGCGCCTGCAGATGCAACGGCGGCTTCTCTTCAACGACCACGGTTTCACCGGCCAGGGCATTGCGGCTGGCAGCATGCTGCTGGGCCATGTAACGCTCGACCACCGCCTGTGCGGGACCCATCATCCGCACGGTACCGCCCTCCAACCAGATTGCCCGGGAACACAGATTGGTTACCGCCGCTGCATCGTGGCTTACGAACAGTAGCGTGCCGGTCTTCTGGAAATCCCGGAGGAAGCGCATGCATTTCTGCGAAAAGAACGCGTCGCCTACCGACAAGGCTTCGTCGATGATCAGGATGTCCGCATCTACGTGCACGATCACCGCGAAAGCCAAGCGCACCGTCATGCCGCTGGAGTAGCTGCGCACTGGCTGGTCGATGAACTCGCCGATATCGGCGAACTCCAGGATGCTATGCATGCGCGCATCGATCTCGCTGCGCGCAAGCCCCAGAATCGTGGCATTCAGGTAGACGTTCTCGCGACCGGTGAACTCTGGATTGAAACCGCTTCCCAACTCCAACAACGCTGCCACGCGACCAACGACCTTGAGCGAGCCTTCTGTCGGCGTCAAGGTACCGGCGACCATTTGTAAGAAAGTCGATTTTCCCGAGCCGTTTTTCCCGATCACGCCGAACGTTTCGCCTCGCATGATCTGCACATCGACTCCGCGCAGCGCCCAGAAATCCTTATGGAACCCTCCACGACCGGTGAGGCCCTGCCAAAGGCGATGAGACGGTTTTTCATACATTCGGTAGCACTTGCCCAAGCCTTCGACCGAAATGACCGGCCTGATATCGGGCGACACGCCGTTCGCTCTGCTCACTTTAGATAACATCCGCAAAACCTCTGCGCAGCTTTTGGAAGAGCTGATAGGAAAGCCATGCAAACACCAGCGCCACGCACGTGTAGATTGCCAAGGACGCCCAATTCGGCTGCCTTCCCCAGATGACCACCTCTCGCGCCTGATCGATGATCAAAGTCAGCGGGTTCGCATAAAAGACCCATTTGTAGTGCTCGGGCAAGGACTGCACAGGCACGATTGCCGAGGATAGGAACAGCATGGCAGCCGCTAGCACGCCGACGAACTGGCCTATATCACGCAGAAAGACTCCCAGTGCCGCGACCAGCCAGCCGACTGCCACGGTAAGTATCACCAGAGGCAACAACACAAGGGGGAGCATGAGGGTGGTCAGGTGGATCTGGCCGTTCCATATCCATTGGAGCAAGAGCAGCACCAACGAATTCATCGCCAAGTGGAACAGTGCGGAGAAGACCATACTCCACACCAGCGTTTCGAGCGGAAAAACTACTTTCTTTACGTAATTTGCATTCGAGAGAATCAAGGAAGGCGCGCGGGTAAGGCACTCTGCAAAGAAGCCGTGAATGATGAGGCCAACAAAAAGTATCAGCGCGAAGTCGGTCGTAGAACCATCGGTTCCCGGCCAACGGCTCTTCAGGATGTATCCGAAGGCCATGGTGTAAACCATCAGCATGAGGAACGGGCTGATGAGCGACCAAAGCAGTCCGAAGCTGGCTCCACGGTAGCGCCCCAGGACCTCGCGCTTCGTCAGTTCGATAGCCAGGGAACGATGCCGTCCGAAAACCGAAAACGGATTGGTCGAGGAATCGGTACTCGTCATGTCAATATGAGCTCAATGCTGCGTCCAGGTCGCTGCGGATATCTGCGAGACCCTCAATGCCGACACTCAGTCGCACCAAACCCGTTGCAATTCCCAATTGTTCGCGACGCTCCGCGGGGATGGAGGCATGAGTCATCACAGCAGGATGGTTGATCAGGCTTTCGACTCCGCCCAGGGATTCGGCCAGAGTGAACAGCCGGGTGTTCTCGCAAACCCGTTTGGCTGATTCGAATCCACCCTTGACCACAACCGAAATTATTCCGCCGAACCCATCCATCTGCCGCTTCGCCAGTTCGTGCTGCGGATGCGAAGTCAGGCCGGGATAGATCACTTTCTCGATCGCAGGATGCGCCTCAAGCCACTGCGCCAACGCCAACGCATTCTCGCAATGCGCCTTCATCCGCAAATGCAACGTCTTCAACCCGCGCAGCGCCAGAAAGCTGTCGAACGGCCCCTGCACTGCGCCGATCGAGTTCTGTAGAAACGCCATCTGCTCGGCCAGCTCGGCGTCGTCGCCCACTACCACCATGCCGCCGACCATATCCGAATGGCCATTGAGGTACTTGGTGGCCGAATGCATGACGATGTCGGCGCCGAGCAGCAAGGGCCGCTGCAGGATGGGCGAGGCGAAGGTGTTGTCCACCACCACGCGCAGGCCGTGCTTGCGGGCGATGGCGCAGACGGCTTGGATGTCGACGATCTTCAACATCGGATTGGTCGGGGTTTCCACCCAGACCATTTTCGTCTCGGGGCGGATGGCGGCCTCGAACGCTGACAGATCGGTCAGATCCACGAAACTGAAATCCAGGCCGGCGCTGCGCCTGCGCACGCGCTCGAACAGGCGGTAGGTGCCGCCGTAGATGTCGTCCATGGCGATGACGTGGTCGCCGCTGTCGAGCAGTTCCAGGACCGTCGAGGTGGCCGCCATGCCCGAGGCGAAGGCGAAGCCGCGGCTGCCGCCTTCCAGCGCGGCCACGCAGCGCTCGTAGGCGAAGCGGGTGGGGTTGTGGGTCCGCGAGTACTCGAAGCCCTGGTGCACGCCGGGGCTGCTCTGGGCGTAGGTCGAGGTGGCGTAGATGGGCGGCATGACCGCGCCGGTGCTGGGGTCGGGCGACTGCCCGCCGTGGATGGCCAGCGTGCCCAGAGCGAGCTGCTCGCCTGCGGCGGGGTGGTTGGGGGATACCGACATGGCCTAATCCTTTTAGACAGCCGGCGATTTTAGCAGCTGGGCCTTAACCAATCGTCCATGCAAGGAAAAGGCGACACGGCCGTCTCAATTCAGCTTGCGACTTATTGCAC
>Ga0247823_10003967_pt1 | contig 11900 bp, 9 predicted proteins | sample 13C_PalmiticAcid_2_FD_192426 | JGI IMG/M metagenome (GOLD analysis project Ga0247823, IMG submission 192426) | Soil microbial communities from agricultural site in Penn Yan, New York, United States - 13C_PalmiticAcid_Day30 | ecosystem: Environmental > Terrestrial > Soil > Agricultural land...
CCGACGAGCGGGCGCTCTACGTCTCGATCGGCGAGGCAAGCCTCGACGGGATGAAGCTCGAACCGATGACGCTGTACGTGCTTCGCCCCGGCACCGCCGCGACGCTGCGCTCCGAGCGCGGCGCTCGGGTGATGCTGTGCGGCGGCGAGGCGTTCAAGACGCCGCGGCACGTCTGGTGGAATTTCGTCTCTTCGAGCCGCGACCGGATCAACCATGCGAAGGAAGACTGGAAGGCCGGCAACTTCCCCAAGGTCCCCGGCGACGACAAGGAATGGATCCCGATCCCGGAAATTCCGAAGACGGTGAGCTATCCCTAGCACCAGGCTCAGCGTCTGCCGGCGCAAGGCGCGGTTCGCATCCGAGGCCGAAGCGTTGGTGACGATCCGGCGCTCGGGGCTGACGCTGCGGTCCTATCGCTGCGACCGTTGTCGTCAGTTTCATTTGACCAGCCGCACCAAGGGCAAGCGCCTTCCGTAAGCGTTCCCCTTCCGCTTGCGGCAGGGGCTGGGGGAGGGCATAAAACGAGCGGGAGGTCAGCCCCTCCCCAACCCCCTCCCGCGAGCGGGAGGGGAACAGAGCAGGAGGACCATGACCGAACTCCAGCGGATCGCACTGCCCACCGGCGTCGAGCTCGACGTCGCGATTGCCGGCGATCCGGCCAGTCCACCGATCTTCCTGCTCCACGGCTTTCCCGAATCGCATCGGACATGGCGGCACCAGATCCCGGAGCTGGCGAAAGACCATTATGTCGTCGCGCCCGACCAGCGCGGCTTCGCGCGCTCGTCCAAACCCGAAGGCGTCGACAGCTACGGCCCCGGCAAGGCCACCGGCGACCTGCTCGCGCTGGCCGACCATCTCGGCGTGGATCGCTTCACGCTGGTCGGGCATGACTGGGGCGGGGCGATCGCGTGGATGGCGGCACTGCAGAACCCGCAGCGGATCGCGCGGCTGATCATCATCAATGCGCCGCATCCCCAGGTCTTCCAGAAATCGCTGTTCGACGATCCCGAACAGCGCAAGGCGAGCCAGTACATCACCCGATTCCGCGACACCAGGATCGATCAGGGGCTGATCGGCGCGGGGCTCGAGCGCTTCTTCGCCTCGACCTTCGCGCAGCACATCGTCGGCGGCATCGCGGGCGAGGACAAGGCCGCGTACATGGACGAATGGGGCCAGCCCGGCGCGATGACCGCAATGCTCAACTGGTACCGCGCCTCGGCGATCATCGTGCCCGCGCCTGGCGAGGATGCGGAACGCCCGGTGTGGCTCGACGCGCCGTTTCCGCCGGTGACGCAACCTACGCTGGTGATCTGGGGGATGAAGGATTTCGCACTGCTGCCGGTTCAGCTCGAGCTGGACGAACTGGTGCCCGACCTGACGATCGTCCGGATCGAGGGCGGGCATTTCGTGCCGTGGGAGAAACCCGACGCAGTGACCGCGGCGATGCGCGAATGGCTTTCGAAGGATGGGAGCCAAGCCTGTTAAATTGACTCTCTTCACGGAAACGCGTTCGATCTCGCAACTTTCTTGCGTGGCGGATCGACAAGTCAAAGAGCGGTCGGGGACTGCCCGACATGGCAAGCGAAGCACCCGAAATCCTACATTTCAAGTGCCGAGGCGAACGCTCATGACATAAGGCCGCGTCTCGTAGGGCGGCTCCAGCGCCTCGATCCATGCGCCATGGGCGTGGGTGAGCGCGACCAGCGCCATCGGCGTTTCGCCCGGCCAGCCGCGCACGCGCACTTCGTGGCGGTGGAGATCGCGATTGGGTTCCATCATCACCCAGCCGAGCGGGCGGCCCGGCGTCGCGCGTTCTCCCGCCGCTGTCATCGCATCGGCGATGCGGCGTTGGGTGGTCTCGGGGAGATATTGCCAGACGACCGAGTGCATCAGCACGCGGGTGACCCCTTCGGCCTGCGGCTCGGCGAGGCGGTCCTCGACCCAGTCGGCGGCGTCGCCCTGCTTGAGGTCCACGCCTTCGGCGCGGACCATCGCGATGGTCTTTGCCAGCCGCGCCTGCCGCTCGTCATTTTCGACCCAGCAATAGGCCTGCAGCCGCTCGGCATCGCGCACGCCCGACAGGTCCAGCGGCTGGATGTCGACGCCGCGCGCGGAGACGATCTCGACCGGAGCGTCCGGCGGCGGCGGGCCGCGCCATTCGGGCCGGATCTCGACAGGAGAATCGACAGGCCCGAATTGCAGGCCACCGAGATCGAAGCGGTAGCGGCCGATCAGCAGATTGAGGCCCGCACTCGAGCCGATCTCGAGCAGCTCGAATTTCGGGCCATGGCGCCGCGCGAGGTGGAGGATGCCGGTCATCAGCCCGGCCGAACGCCCGGCCTCGTTGGTCTGGGGCGGGCCGTCGAGCCATGGCAGCAGTTCGGCATCGTGCGCGACGAACACTGCGTTCAGGATCGCGCCGACCTGAGCCTCGTCGGTGACCGCGCCGGTGAAGACGGGTGCGATCTCGGGTACGCCGCGGCGATGCAGCGCGTGAAGTCCGCCGATCAGCCGCAGCACCAGCGCGTCGGCGACCGGCTCGCCCGGCCAATCGAGCACGCGGCGCCCGGTCTCGCTGTCCCGGGTCAGGCTTTTGCCGAGCACGGTCGCGACGCGCGTGGTGATCGGCGCGGCCATCGCGGCGCAATAGCCGGCCTGGATGCGGAAGCTGTCGCGGTTGGTCTGTTCGTCGGCCATGCCACCCCTGTCCGTTCGCTTCGAGCGCAGTCGAGAAGCGGTTACCTGCGTGTCTCGACTTCGCTCGACACGAACGGGGGTGCGCCGATGCGGCTTCCCCCCCGAGTGGCTTGTTGCGCGCCGGGTCCCCCCCAAGTAAAGCCCCGGCCACGCATGCAAGAACCCCTTATCCTCGCCGTGCCCAAGGGTCGGATCCTCGACGAAGCGCTGCCGCTGCTCGCCGCGGTCGGCATCGTCCCCGAGCCGGCCTTTGCCGATCCGAACAGCCGCGCCCTGCGCTTCCGGACGAACAGCCCGGCGATCGACTTGATCCGGGTGCGCGCATTCGACGTCGCCACCTTCGTCGCGCATGGCGCGGCGCAGCTCGGCATCGTCGGATCCGACGTGCTGGCGGAGTTCGATTATTCGGAGCTGTACGCGCCTGTCGATCTCGGGATCGGGCATTGTCGCATCTCGGTGGCCGAACCGGTCGACATGGCCGAAAAGGACGACCCGCGCGGTTGGAGCCATGTCCGCATCGCGACCAAATACCCGCACATCACCCGCGCCCATTTCGAGGCGCGCGGAGTGCAGGCCGAATGCGTCAAATTGAACGGCGCGATGGAACTGGCGCCGGTGCTCGGGCTGGCGCCGCGGATCGTCGACCTGGTTTCCTCGGGCAAGACGCTCAAGGAGAATGGCCTGGTCGAAGTCGAAGTGATCGCGCAGGTCACCAGCCGGCTGATCGTCAACCGCGCCGCCTTCAAGATGCGCGCGGGCGAGGTGGTGCCGCTGGTCGATGCGTTCCGGAGGGCCGTGGCGTGAGGGATTGTTTCCCAACCTCGCGATTCTGCGCTCCCCTCCCGCTTGCGGGAGGGGCTGGGGGAGGAGCCGTATCTGGAGTGAGCGGCTCATCCCCTCCCCTAACCCCTCCCGCAAGCGGGAGGGGAATTTGATCCGCCTCGACGCCTCCACGTCGGACTTTCCCGCGAAGTTCACCGCGCTCGTCAACGCCCGCCGCGAGGCGGATGAGGATGTCGCGCGCAACGTCACCCACATCATCAAACGCGTCCGTGACGAAGGCGATGCCGCGCTCAAGGATTTGACCCGGCTGTTCGACAAGCACGATCTCGACCAGACCGGCTGGAAGATCGACCGCGCCGATTGCCTCGCCGCATGGGAGGGGCTCACTCCCGAACTGCGCGACGCGCTCGAACTCGCGGCGGAGCGGATCGCAGTCTATCACGCGAAGCAGAAGCCGCAGGACAGCGACGGGATCGACGAGCTCGGCATCCGGCTCGGCGCGCGCTGGCGGGCGGTGGATTCGGCCGGCGTGTACGTCCCCGGCGGGCGCGCGGCCTATCCCAGCTCGGTGCTGATGAATGCGATTCCCGCAAAGGCCGCGGGCGTCCGCCGGCTGGTGATGGTCACGCCGACCCCGAATGGCGAGGTAAACCCGCTGGTGCTCGCCGCGGCGCATATCGCGGGCGTGGACGAGCTTTGGCGGGTCGGCGGGGCGCAGGCCGTTGCGGCGCTCGCATACGGCACCGCTTCGATCGCCCCGGTGGACGTCGTCACCGGGCCCGGCAACGCCTGGGTCGCCGAGGCCAAGCGTCAGCTCTACGGCGTGGTCGGGATCGACATGGTCGCGGGGCCGAGCGAGATCGTCGTCGTGGCCGACGGCAAGAACGATCCCGAATGGATCGCCGCCGACCTGCTCAGCCAGGCCGAGCACGACCCGACCAGCCAGTCGATCCTGTTCACCGACGATGCGGCGTTCGGCGACCGGGTGGCCGCGGCGATCGACGCGCAGATCGAGACGCTGTCGACTGCGGCGACGGCGCGCGCGAGCTGGGACGCCAATGGCGCGATCATCCTGGTGCCGAGCCTCGTCGCGGCGATACCCTTGTGCGACCGGCTGGCGCCCGAGCATCTCGAGCTCGCCTGCGACGAAGCCGAGGCCTTGTTCGACATGGTCCACCACGCCGGCTCGGTGTTCCTCGGCCGGCACACGCCCGAAGCGGTCGGCGATTATGTCGCTGGGCCCAACCACGTCCTTCCCACCGGCCGCCGCGCGCGCTTCGCCTCGGGGCTGTCGGTGCTCGATTTCATGAAGCGGACGAGCTTCCTGGCCTTGGACGAAGCGGGACTCGCTGCTATCGGGCCTGCCGCGGTTGCCCTCGCCAATGCCGAAGGGCTGCCCGCACACGCGAAATCGGTCGCCATTCGCCTCGGTTAGTGTTCCTGCGAAAGCACGAATCCAGGGCCGCATCGGACGTCGCTTGTGATTCTGGGCTCCCGCTTTCGCAGGAGCGCGGACGACGCTAAGGAATTTTGAATGCCCAGTCCCAAAGCCCGTACCCGATCCAAGGCCCGCGCTGCCGCGCGGCTCGCCGCCGTGCAGGCGCTGTATCAGCAGGAGATGGAGGGCACCAAGATCACCGTCCTGCTCACCGAATTCCACCAGCACCGGCTCGGCGCGACGATCGAGGACGTCGAATATGCCGATGCCGACGTCACCTTTTTCGACGATATCGTGAAGGGCGTCGACGCGCGGCGCGAGGAGATCGACCGGCTGATCGCGGAGAAGCTCACCGCGGACTGGTCGCTCGACCGGCTCGACAAGCCGATGCGCCAGATCCTCCGCGCCGGGACCTATGAGTTGCTGGCACGCGCCGACGTGCCGGTGGGCGCGGTGATCAGCGAGTATCTCGACGTGACCGACGCGTTCTACGATCGGCGCGAAAAAGGGTTCGTCAACGGCATCCTCGACGCGGTGGCGAAGGAAGTGCGGGGTTGAATCCATTCCTCCCTCGCGAAGCGGGGGAGGGGGACCGCGCACGCAGTGCGTGGTGGAGGGGGCCTCACCGCGCACGGGGCGCTTGTGGAGGCGCGCCCTCCGTCATGCTTCGCATGCCACCTTCCCCGCTGCGCGAGGGAGGATTTTAGTGGACGAAGCTGCGTTCATCGCCGCCCTTCGCACCCTGCCGCTGCACCCGGGCGCGCAGGATCTGCGCGACGATGCCGCAGTGATCGAAGTCGGCGGCGAGGCGCTCGTCCTCACGCATGACGCGATCGCCGAGGGCGTGCATTACCGCACCGGCACCGATCCCGCCGATATCGCGTGGAAGCTGGTGGCGGTGAACCTGTCCGATCTCGCGGCAAAGGCCGCCGAGCCGATCGGGGTGCTGATCGGCGCGACTCTCGTCGAGGACGCCGGACGCTTCATCCATGGGCTGCGCGAGATCCTCGCGGAATATGGCGTCAAGCTGCTCGGCGGCGACACCATCGCGCATGCCGGCCCCGCGACCTTCGGCTGCACTGCGATCGGCCGTGCGACCGTCCGCCCGGTGCCGGCGCGGACCGGGGCGCGGGCAGGGGATGCGCTCTACGTCACCGGCACGATCGGCGCGGCGCTGCTCGGCTTCGACGGGGACGGCGCTGCCTATCTCCGCCCGCGGCCGCGGCTGGTCGAGGGGCTGGCGCTGGGGCCCCACGTTCACGCGATGATGGACGTGTCCGACGGGCTGCTGCTCGACGCGCGGCGGATGGCCGAGGCGAGCGGGTGCACCGCTGCGATCGAGCTTGGCGCGATCCCGTTTGCGCAAGGCGTGCACGACCGGCTGGCGGCGGCGCGCTGGGGCGACGATTACGAGCTGCTGTTCGCCGCGCCCGAAGGCGTGCGCCTGCCGGTATCTGCGACGCGGATCGGCACGATGCTCGAAAAGGGCGCCGAACCCCTGCTCCTCGACGGAAAATCCCCTCCCGGAAAGCTCGGCTACGAGCACCGCTGAGGCGGGTTGCGCACGCCGGGGGCGCTCGATACCTTCCCGCTTCCGCAGGACCGGCATCAAGACCGGCGCGGGTTCCAGTTCTAGGGGAAGGACTTCGCCTGATGACGATTGTGTATCTCGCCATCGCCTGCGGTTTGCTGGCGTTGGCTTATGGCTTTTTGACGAGTCAGCAAGTGCTGCGGGCATCGCCCGGTAACGCGAAGATGCAAGACATCGCCGCCGCCATCCAGGAAGGCGCCAAGGCCTATCTGCGCCGGCAATATATCGCCATTGCCATCGTCGGCGTGGTCGTCGCGATCGTGTTGTTCTTCACCTTGGGCGCGCTGCCGACCCTGGGCTTCGTGATCGGCGCGGTGCTTTCGGGAGTCGCCGGATTCGTCGGCATGAACATCTCGGTGCGCGCCAATGTTCGCACTGCCGAGGCGGCGCGGCATTCGCTCCAGTCGGGACTCACGCTGGCGTTCCGTTCGGGCGCGATCACCGGCATGCTGGTGGCGGGGCTGGGGCTGCTCGCGATCGCGGGGATCTTCGCCTATCTGGTCGATGTCGCCGATCTCGCGCCTAATTCGCGCCCGGTGATCGAGACGCTGACCGGGCTCGCCTTCGGTGCCTCGCTGATTTCGATCTTCGCGCGTCTCGGCGGCGGCATCTTCACCAAGGCCGCCGATGTCGGCGCCGATCTGGTGGGCAAGGTCGAGGCCGGAATCCCCGAGGACGATCCCCGCAACCCCGCAGTGATCGCCGATAACGTCGGCGACAATGTCGGCGATTGCGCGGGCATGGCCGCCGATCTGTTCGAAACCTATGTGGTGACGCTCGGCATCACCATGGTGACGATCGCGTTGCTGATGCGCGGGCTGGTGCCCGAGCAGCTCCTCGCGCTGATGACGCTGCCGCTGATCGTCGGCGGGGTGTGCATCATCACTTCCATCATCGGCACCTATTTCGTCCGGCTGGGCAAGAACCAGTCGATCATGGGCGCGCTCTACAAGGGCTTCTGGGTCACCGTGATCCTGTCGATCCCGGCGATCATCGGGGTGACGCATTACACGCTGGGTGGACTCGACACGCTGATCGGCGGCGTCGGCGATCCCGCGGCGTTCCTCGAAAGCTCCACCGGCACCGCCGACCAGGCCAATATCGGCACCGCTACCGGCCCGAGCTTCACCGGCTGGGACCTGGTCATCTGCATGATGATCGGCCTCGCGGTGACCGGTCTGCTCGTCTGGATCACCGAATATTACACCGGCACCAATTACCGCCCGGTCAAGTCCATTGCCAAGGCATCGGAGACCGGCCACGGCACCAACGTGATCCAGGGCCTCGCGATCAGCCTCGAATCGACTGCGCTGCCCACCCTCGTGATCGTGATCGCAGTGATCGCGGCATATCAGATCGCCGGGGTGATCGGCGTGGCCTTCGCGGCGACTTCGCTGCTCGCGCTGGCGGGCATGGTGGTGGCGCTCGACGCCTATGGGCCGGTGACCGACAATGCCGGCGGCATCGCCGAGATGGCGGGGCTCGAGGACGAGGTTCGGCACAAGACCGACGCGCTCGACGCCGTGGGCAACACCACCAAGGCCGTTACCAAGGGCTATGCCATCGGTTCGGCGGCGCTCGCGGCGCTCGTATTGTTCGGAGCCTATACCACCGATCTCCACGAGTTCTTCCCCGACGTCGATGTCGATTTCTCGCTGAGCAATCCGTACGTCATCGTCGGGCTGCTGCTCGGCGCGCTCTTGCCCTATCTGTTCGGGGCGTTCGGCATGACCGCCGTCGGCCGCGCGGCGGGATCGGTGGTGCAGGACGTGCGCGACCAGTTCCGCGACAATCCGGGGATCATGGAAGGTACCAGCCGTCCCAATTACGGCCGCACCGTGGACATCGTCACCCGGGCGGCGATCAAGGAAATGATCATTCCGTCACTGCTGCCGGTGCTCAGCCCGATCGCGGTCTATTTTATCATCACCGCGGTCGCCGGCCAACATGAGGGCTTCGCGGCGCTGGGTGCGATGCTGCTCGGCGTGATCGTCTCCGGGCTGTTCGTCGCGATCTCGATGACCAGCGGCGGCGGCGCGTGGGACAATGCCAAGAAGTATATCGAGGACGGCAATCACGGCGGCAAGGGATCCGAGGCCCACAAAGCTGCGGTGACCGGCGACACCGTCGGCGATCCGTACAAGGATACCGCGGGTCCGGCGGTCAATCCGATGATCAAGATCACCAACATCGTCGCATTGCTGCTGCTTGCGGCGCTGGCGGGAAGCCACGTCGGCTGAACGCCTGAGAGAACTTCAGGCCCCGTCCGGAGCGATCCGGGCGGGGTTTTCTTTGGGTTCAGGCCACCAGACGCGAAAGCGTCTGTTGCGCGCTCAGGAGCGCCATCCGGGTGCGCGCTGCGTCGAGATTATGGCGGGCGAGATGGCTGCCGCAGCCGTGCATGCTGCCCTCGAGCTCAGGGCGCTCGCCGATCTCCAGGCAGCGCTCCCACGATCCGATCGCGAGCGGAAGCCATTGGTCGAGCGCCCGCGCCGGATCGGTCCGGGCGCGGTCGTGCAGCAAGTTGCCGAGCACGAAGAACAGATCGGGCGATCCGGGATAATGGACCATTTCGGCGTCGGCCAAGGCCAGTGCCGCATCGGTCCGATCGGTCTTGCCCAGGCAATGCAGCTGACGGACCACCAGCGCATGGCGCCAGTTGGCTTCAGGTGGCGTAGCCTGCAATGCCGCGGCATAATGGATGCAGGCAGTCGCGAGATCGCCATGGATCTCGGCGTCCTTGGCGAGCTGGTAGAGCAGATAGGAATCGCCCGGGCGGTCGGCGAGATCGCGCAGCAGCAAAGGCGCGTTGCGATCGCGCTTGCGCGCCAGCTGGCCGGCCAGATAGCCGTCATGGCCGATGTGCAGTGCGATCCGCGCGCGCGGAAGTCGCGATACCGGCTGTTCGTGGACGCGGCCTTGATAGCGGACCCCGCGCGGCAGCAATCGGGTGAGCCAGTTGCGGCGCTCGGCGCCTTCGGTGCCTTCCATCGCGCTGTGCACGCAGAGCTGGCCGAGCCGCGGCGTGCGGCACCAGCGGCGCAATTGATCGCCGCCCGAGACGATCCACTCGTCGGCATCGAGGACGAGGTTCCAGTCGGCTTGGGCCAGATCGAGCGCGTGGTTGCGCGCGGCGGAGAAGTCGTTCGGCCAGGCGAGGTGATGAACCTCGGCGCCGCACCGTGCGGCGAGCAGGGGCGTGCCGTCGGTCGAGCCGGTATCGAGCACGACCATCTTGTCGACGTGCGGCCGGATGCTGTCGAGGCACCGCGCGACGCACCGCGCCTCGTCGCGGACGATCAGCACGGCGGCGATGACGGCTTCATGCGGCAAGTGGCGGGTCCAGGATAGTTGGTACGCCCGAGAAACATCGGCGAACAAGGCAAACAAACTGTTAACCAAAGCGACCTAGCTTCGCGGGCGCACCGTGAGGAACGCGACGATGATCCCGAAGCTGATGCACTTCATCTGGGTGGGCGACGAGAGCAAGTGCCCGAGCAATTGCATGGATACGTGGCACGCGCTCAATCCCGATTGGGAATTCCTGCTCTGGGGCAATGAGGATTTCGAGAGCCAGGACTGGTTCAACCGCGATCACATGACGGCGATGTACGACATCGAGCTCAACGGCGTCGCCGACATGATGCGCTGGGAGATATTGCACGCCAAGGGCGGCGTGGTGGTCGATGCCGACAGCATCGCGCTGCGGCCGCTCGACGACCATCTGCTCGATTGCGAGGCCTTCGCCTGCTGGGAAAGCGAGATCGCGCGGCCCGGGCTGATCGCCGCGGGCTATTTCGGGTGCGAGGCGGGTAATGACTTCGTCGAGCAGATCATCCGCGACATTCACGGCGCGCCCAGCGTGACCCATGCCAAAGCGTGGAAGACCGTCGGCCCGCAGCGCCTGACCGACAGCTATCGCAAATACGGCTATTCGAAGCTGCGCATCTATCCGAGTCATTATTTCATCCCGCGGCACTTCACCGGCGTGGCCTATGAGGGCAGCGATCCGGTCTATGCCGACCAGCTCTGGGGCTCGACGCTGCGGGGGTATGACGAGATCCACAAGCGCGTGGTCGCCGTGCCGGAACCCGCCGCGCCGGCGCCCGGCGTCTCCGCGATCGAGGCACGCAACGCCCCCTATTTCGTCCAGAGGGTCAATGTCAGCAACGAGCTCGCCGGGCTCGGCCGCGGCGCGGTGCTGGGCAATCTCTGCGCGGGCAAGCGCGTCCTCCATGTCGGCTGCGCCGACTGGCCGATCACCAGGCTCGAGACGTCGCTTCACCTCGCGCTCGACCAGGTCTGCGCGCAGCTCGACGGCGTCGATCCGCACACCGAGGCGCTCGATCAACTCGCCCCGCATGTGAAGGGGCAGCTGTTTTCCAGCCTCGATCAGGTCACCGACAGCTACGATCTTGTGCTCGTGCCCGAGGTGATGGAGCATGTGCCCAACGTTTCGGATTTCCTCGCCCAGCTCGAGCGAATTGACGCGGCGGCATTCCTGATCTCGGTGCCCGACGCCTTCCAGTGCCGCGGGCGGCATTTCGATTATCTCGCCGACACCGAGACCTTCGTCGAGGTCGTCCACCCTGATCACAATGCGTGGTACACGCCCTACACCTTCGCCAACACGATCCGGAAATACAGCGCGCTGCACATCGAGCAGATGTGGTTCTTCAACAAGATCTCGCTGCTGGCGCTCCTTTCGAAGGAGGAGATTCGGCTCGCGGCATGACGCGGCGGCATCGCTCTGCTAGGAGCGCGCGATCCCAACCCGCTGGAATGCCTTCGTGTCCGCACCCGTCTCGCCTTTCCATGTCGCCGCGCTCTATCAATTCACTCGATTCGAGGATTGCGAGGCGATCAAGGCGCAGCTCGTACGGGTCTGCGGCGCCGAGGGCGTGAAGGGCACCTTGCTGCTGGCGCGCGAGGGGCTCAACGGCACGATCGCGGGAACCGATGCGGCGATCGAGGCGGTGCTCGCGCATATTCGCGGACTGCCCGGCTGCGCCGGCCTCGACGTCAAGCATTCGCATGCCGCGACGATGCCGTTCCACCGCATGAAGGTGCGGATCAAGCGCGAGATCGTGACGATGGGCGAGCCCGACATCGACCCCGCCGACGCTGGCGCCTATGTCGCGCCGCAGGACTGGAACGCGCTGATCGACGCGCCCGACACGATCCTGATCGACACGCGCAACGATTACGAAGTGGCGATCGGCAGCTTTGCCGGCGCGATCGATCCGAAGACCCAGAGCTTCCGCGATTTCCCCGAATGGGTGCGCGCGCACCGCCATGAATGGCAGGGGCGCGACACGAAGCCGAAGATCGCGATGTTCTGCACCGGCGGGATACGCTGCGAGAAGTCGACCGCATTGCTCAAGGCGGAGG
>Ga0247823_10003968_pt1 | contig 11900 bp, 11 predicted proteins | sample 13C_PalmiticAcid_2_FD_192426 | JGI IMG/M metagenome (GOLD analysis project Ga0247823, IMG submission 192426) | Soil microbial communities from agricultural site in Penn Yan, New York, United States - 13C_PalmiticAcid_Day30 | ecosystem: Environmental > Terrestrial > Soil > Agricultural land...
GATCGCCGATCTGCCCGAACGGCACAACGCCTTCGTCTATGTCTACGACGGCGAAGCGACGGTGGGCGAGGGCGCGGCCGCGCGCACGTTGACGCGCGGCCAGCTCGGCGTGCTGAACCACGGCGCGCAGGTGCGCCTCGCGGCAGCGGCCGGTGCGCGAATGATCCTCGTCGCCGGCCGGCCGCTGAACGAGCCGGTCGCCAAGTACGGTCCGTTCGTCATGAACACGCAGGAACAGATCATGACTGCGATTCGCGACTACCAGGCCGGACGTTTCGTCTGAGCCGAACCGCGCGACGAACCGGCGCGACGGCTAGGGCCGTTGTGCCGGCTTGTCCTTGGCGCCGTCGAAACGCAGTGCGTCCGGCGCGGCATTCGTCACGGTGCCGTCGTCGAGTTCGATGACGCAGGAACCGCTGCCCGCGGCCACGACGCCACCCTTGCGGTCGTCGGTCAGGGTGACGCGACGGCCGACGCCGCAGGCTTCGCTGCTCAGCGGCGGTGCTGCCGGCTTGGATTCAGCCGGCTTGGTCTCGGCGGGTTTGGTCTTCTTGTCCGCCGACGTCTTTGCTTTATTCGCGTCGGCGGCTTTCTTCGCCGGTACCTTCTGCTTCGTTGCGGCCTTGTCGGAAACCGACGTGCCCGCCGATGCCTTGGCGGGTGCCGCGGGCTCGGCCGCCGATGCGGCGATCGCGGCCGCGAGCAGGAATACGGCCGTCATGACGCTCGTCTGCATTGCCTTCATCGTCTGTCCTCCTGCGGCCGCTGCGCGCCGGTTCAGGGCGCCGGCGTCTTGAGCTGGCGGTCGAACCAGCGCTTGATCGTGTTGTAGACGTGCTTCTTCATCGCCGGCGTCGACATGCCGTGCTTGCCGCCCGGGTAGGTCATGAGGTCGAACGCCTTGCCGCGGTTCTGCAGCTCGGCCATGAGCTGGGTCGAGTTGGTGAACAGGACGTTGTCGTCGGCCATGCCGTGGATCAGCAGCAGCGGCGACGTCATGCCGTCCAGCCACGGCAGCACGCCGCTCGTGCGATAGCCCTCGGCATTGTCCTTGGGCAGGCCGAGATAGCGCTCGGTGTAGTGCGTGTCGTAGAGAGTCCAGTCGGTGACCGGCGCGACCGACGCCGCGGCCGCGACGATGTCGGAGGACTTGGCCAGCATCATCAGGCTCAGATAGCCGCCGTAGCTCCAGCCGAACACGCCCATGTGCTTGCCGTCGACCCAGGGCTGAGTGGCCAGCCACTGCAGCGCCGCGCGCTGGTCTTCGACTTCGACCTTGCCGAGCTGGCGATGGATGGGATCGGAGAACTGGCGGCCGCGGCGCGACATGCCGCGATTGTCGAGGGTCAGCACGACGTAGCCCTGCTGCGCGAAATACTGGTCGAGCAGATCGCCGAAGTCGCGCTTGGCCAGCTGCGCAGTCGGGCCACCATAGAAATGCGAGATCACCGGATAGCGCTTGGCCGGATCGAACCCGGCCGGCTTGTACAGGCGATACCACAGCGCCTGGCCGTCGGCGGCCTTGATGCTGCCGAACTCCGGCACGATGTGCTCGGCGCGGTACGGCGCGTACGGATGCGACGCGTCGACGCGGTTTTCGGTGATCCAGGCCAGACGCTCGCCGTCGGGGCCGCGCACGCTGACCTGGGTCGGCGTCTGCGGATCGGCCCAGCTGTCGACGAACAGCTTGACCGCGCCGTCGCCGGCGAAGGTCGCTTCATGCCAGCCGTCCTCGCGCGTGATGCGCTGCGGATTCGCTGCGTTGCTGCCATCGAGCTTGAGCGCGTAGACCTGCTTGTCCAGCGGGTGATCGCGATTGGCCGCGACGTAGACGAGGCCGGCCGCTTCGTCGACGGCGAGTACGCGATCCACGTCCCAGTCGCCGGAGGAAAGAGGGAATTTTTCCTTTCCGTCCATTCCGTACAAGTACAGATGCTTGTGGCCGCTGCGGTCCGAGGCCCAGACGAAGGCGCTCTGGCGCGACAGGAAGCGCAGGTCGTCGTGCAGATTGATCCAGGTCGCGTTCGTCTCGCTGAGCAGCAGCTGCGACTTCAGGGTGTCGACGTCGACGAGCACGAGGTCGAGGCGATGCTGGTCGCGGGTCTGGCGCTGGAACGCAACGTGCTTGCCGTCCGGCGTCCAGTTCACGCGATTGAGGTAGATGTCGTTGTCGGCGCCGAGGTCGATCCAGCGCGGGCGTCCGCCGCCGGGCCGGATCAGACCGAGCTGCACCTTGACGTTGGGCTGGCCCGCGGCCGGATAGCGCTGCTCGGTCACGTCGGTGCGGTCGGGCTGGATCTCGATGCGCTGCACGACGGGCACGCGCGCCTCGTCGTAGCGTTCGAACGCGATCCAGTCGCCCTTGGGCGACCACCAGTAGCCGGTGAAGCGGTCCATCTCTTCCTGTGCGATGAACTCGGCTTCGCCGTTGTGCACCGTGTCCTTGCCGTCGTCGGTCAGACGCTGCTTCAGATTGGTCTTGAGATCGACGACCCACAGATTCTGCCGGCTCACGAACGAAACGTAGCGGCCGCTCGGCGCGACCTGCGCATCGATGATCTCGGCGTCCTTGGGGGTCAGCGAACGCACGGCCTCGGCCGGCGGTGCATCGAGGTCGTAGAGATAGAGCTGGCCCGAGAGCGGAAACAACAGACGGCGGCCGTCCGGCGCCCAGCGGTAGTTCACGATGCCCTTGAGGCCGGCGATGCGCTGGCGCTCGCGCGTGGCCTTCTCGGCGTCCGACAGCGCTTCCTCGGCCGGCTGCAATACACGCGAATCCACGAGCAGTCGCGTCGCGTTGTCGGCGAGATGGTATTCCCAGAGGTCCAGCGCGTTCTGGTCGTCGGCCTTGCCGCGCAGGAAGGTCACGCGCGAACCGTCGGGCGCGATCTTCAGGCCGCGCGGCGTCGTACCGAGCACGGCGGGATCGTCGAGGATGCGTTCTATCGTGAGCTTTTCGGACATCGCAGGCAGAGATACGGCCAGCAGGCCAGCCATCAGCATCGTACGCATGAGCAACCTTCCGCAAACGAAGGGCGCATTAGACCGGGTTTCGGGCCCGGCCGTCATGTCGCCGACGGTTGCCTCGCTTGAGCGTCGGGTCAAATCGGCGCCGGCGCGCCTGCTAGCATGCGGGCTTTCCGCCCCGGAGTCCGCCGCCGATGGATCTGCGCCGCTTCGCCGCTCTGCTGTCCCTGGTGCTCTGCGCGTCCGCCGCGACCGCAGCCACCCCGTCCGACCCGCGTGCCTGCGCGGCGATCGCCTCAGACCCCGAACGCCTGGCCTGTTACGACGCGGCGTATCCGCGTCGCATCGGGCCGGCGTCGAGTGCGGAACGGACGACGGCCGACACGTCCGTGCTCTACGCCCACGACGAACCTGCGCCGAAACCCGCCGAGCGGCACTCGCTGCTCGACAGCCGCTGGGAGCTCGAGCCCGACTCCAAGCTCGGCGCGTTCAATATCCGCGGCTACAAGCCGCTCTACGTGCTGCCGTTCTTCCATACCTCGAACATCAATGCCTCGCCGCGCAGCCCGTCGCCGAACCACGACGTCGAGCTGCCCGAACGGCTCAAGGCGGCCGAGATGAAGTTCCAGTTGAGCTTCAAGGGCAAGATCCTCGAGAACCTGTTCGGCGACAACGGCGACCTCTGGCTGGGCTATACCCAGGCTTCGCACTGGCAGGTCGCCAATCCGCAGATCTCGCGCCCGTTCCGCGAGACCAACTACGAACCCGAGCTCATGCTCGTGTTCCGTTCGAACCTGCATGTGCTCGGTTGGGACGGCCACCTGCTCGGCATCGGCGTGAATCACCAGTCCAACGGCCGCAGCCTGCCGCTGTCGCGCAGCTGGAACCGCGTGATCGGCCAGGCCGGCTTCGAACGCGGCGACTGGACCGTGATGATCCGGCCCTGGTGGATCTTCAAGGAATCGTTCGACAAGTCGGACAACCCCGACATCGGCAACTACATCGGTCACGGCGACGTACAGATCGTGCGCGTCTGGAATGGCCATGAATTCGCGCTGATGCTGCGGCCCAGCCCCGAAGGCGGCGCGGTGCAGTTCGACTGGGCGTTTCCCATCCACAATCAGCTTCGTGGACATCTGCAATTGTTCGACGGCTACGGCGAGAGCCTCATCGACTACAACCATCGCGCGACCTACGTCGGCCTCGGGCTTTCGCTGCTGGAGTGGTACTGAGGCCAGGGCGCGCGGCACCGGCGGTTTTTCGACCTGCGTGGATGACGGGCGGATCGCTCAGATCCGCTCGACGAGTTCGCCGAGACTCGCATGCGCGCGGGCATAGGCTTGCAGGGTCGTGCCATGCGCCGCGAGCAGGCTGTTGAGCGCGATCGCGTGCGCCGCGCGCAGATGGTCCACGAGATGGGCGACGCCGCGCGCCGCGGCAGTCTTGAGCAAGGCGACCTGATCCGGATACAGCGCGGACAAGGTCTCGTGCCATTCGGCCAGCCACTGCCGGTCGGCCAGCGGCGATTGCTGCTGCGCGAGCCACCACAGCGCGACCGCGCGGCCGAGATCCTTCACGAAACGCGGCGGCTGGCCGGGCAGGCCGGCGATCGGCGTCGTGTCCGGCTCCGCGTGTTCGAGCAGGTGCGCCAGCGCCATGCGTGCCGGGCGCGCGACGCGCAGGCCGAATTCGGTGTCGTCGGGCCGATGCACGGCGACGCACAGATAGCGGAAGCTCGGCAGCGCGAAGGCGCCGAGTCCGGTCGCGAAGCGACGCCAGTGCTTGCGCGTGATCTGGTCCGGCGGCGCCTCGCCGAGCAGCTCGACGAACCAGCCGGTTTTGTCGCCGGGCGGCCGCAGACGCAGCGCAGGCAGATCGTCGTCGGGCGTCGCGTCGGTGCCAGGCCGGCGCCCGTGGGTGAACTGCGGCTGCCAGCCTTCGTCCAGCCACATGCGGCCCAGCGACGTCGCCGTCGTTACCGCATCGACGGCCGGGCGCAGCAGCAGATCGATGTCCTTGGTCGCGACCGCATCCGTGCCGGAGACGTCGCGGAACGCCCAGGCCGCGGCAATGCTGCCGACCACGACGACGTGCGCGCGCAACGCCGGCGAAATCTGTTCGGCCACGCGCGCCAGCAGCTCGGCCGCATCGAGCGGCGCCAGGGCGTTCATGCGCGCACCGCCTTGGCGTATTGCAGCGCCTGCGCCGCGAGTCCTTGTTCGAGCAGGGACAGATAGACGTCCACGCTGCGCGCGCTGCGCGCGCCGTCGACCGGCGCGTCGCGCAGCAGGGCCGCATCGGCGCGCGCCACGGTCACGACGACCGGCGCGGTTGCCAGCAGGCTGGGCTCCGGCTCCAGCCCGTCGTCGAGCCGGCGCAGCAGCGCAGGATCGAAGGTCTGCGCCGTGCGCGGCAGCTGTACGAGCAGATCCAGCCGCGGCAGGCCGAGCAAGTCGAACTCCGCGACGTCGGCGCGCGCGACGGCCACGCCCGACAGCGCCAGATCCTGCCAGCCGGCCGGCGCCGACGGACCGAGCAGAGCCAGGGCGCGCTGCAGCAGCACGGCCGGCGGCTTGATCTGCGCGCCGCGCTCGAAGCGGTAGCGCAGGATCTGCGGCGCGGCGCGCAGCTTCGCGAGCAGTTCGGCGGAAATCTCCTCGGCGCGGACCCCGACGTAGCGCCCGCGGCGGCGCACGATACCGGCCTCGATGAGTTCGGCCAGCGCGGCGCGTATCGGCGTCTGCGAGGCGCCTATCGCGTCGAGCAGCGTCTTGACCGACTGCGGACCTGCATCGCCGAGATCAGCGCGCAGCAGCTGGCGCAGGATTTCGAAGCGATAGTTCGGCTTTTGCAGCTGCTGCAATATGCCGCCGATGTCGTAGTCGGATCGTTTTTCACCGATTCGGGCGGCTGGCGGCTCGATGACCAGGGTCATGCGGCCGCGCAGGTCGGCCGCCAGCGCCGGCAACAGCTGCTGCCATTCCCGCCGCACCGTGGCCGGGCTGATGACCGGATCGGTGACGATCAGTTCGCCGCCGGCGCGTGTGACCAGCAGACTGGCCGCCAGAGACAGTATCTCGGCGCGCAGATCGCGCGTGTTCCGCAGCTGATGCAAGGTCCTGCGCAGCGGTAGATCCATGGCTGCTCCCGGAATTGCCGTCATCGCCCATTCTTCCTTGCCAGAAATTATTCTGCAAGCGAAAATTTTTCTGCATGTATTTTTCGGCTGAACCCGGTAGCCGCATTTCGCCCGCTGGCTCTTCAACCGCGGTCCGCCGGCCAGTCTTGAGGAAGCTGGAGCCGCCGGCGCGAGTTTCCGCGTACTGCCGAACTCGGTGATTTTCGGAGCAGCCGCTTGCGTCGATGGCGATGACGCAACGCCGCGCAGTTCCCCTTATGGGCGGGACACAATCCGACGCTTCCACGGAAAGCGTCGATCGATCGGTGAAGCGACTGCGCGTCATGCCTTCGCGCGCGCTGCTGGCAAAGGCACAGCGTGCGCTCGAGCGTATTCTCGGCGAGGATTCGGCGCTCAAGGAGCTTTGGCACGAAGGCGACGCCGTCGAAGGGGAAGCCTCGCCGGAAGCGCTCAAGGCGATCGTCGCTACCCGCTGAGTGGACACCGTCTCACGCGCCGCGCACCGGAATTGCTGCGGTGAAGATGCCGCGACTCGCGGCACGGGACAACCGCTTGCGACGGCGCGCAGCAACGACACGTCAGAGGACGCATGAAAAAGATCTCGTCGGATTCCACGCTGTTCTACAAGAGAGTGTTCCCGGCGATCTGGTTCGGCGTGCTCGCGCTGTTCGTCGTGGCGACCGTCGCCGGCGGCAAGTTCGACAAGGGCGACTGGATGTTCCTGCTCATGCCCTGCTTCATGGCGATCGTGGGCTTCTTCGTGATGAAACACTCGGTCTGGAATCTCGTCGACGAGGTTCACGACTGCGGGGATTCCCTGCTGGTCAGGAACGCAGGCGAGGAGGAAAGAATACCGCTCAGCAACATCATCAACGTCAACGCGTCCATCCAGGCGCGCCCGCCGAAGATCACCCTGCGGCTCGCGCGTTCCGGAAAGTTCGGCAGCGAAATCGCATTCGCCCCGCCGTCGGAGCTTTCCTTCAATCCGTTTGCGAAGAATGCGGTGGCGGAGGATCTGATCGTTCGCGTCGATCGGGCGCGGCTCGAGCGCGCCCGCTGAGCTCGCGCGGTTATCGGGAGCTTTGAGCAACGACGCAGACCCGACATCGAGCGGGTCTTCTTGCCTGTGCGTTGAGAGGATGCTCCGTCGCGTATCGACGGGCAGCTCAGCCGCGCGATGCTGCGCCTGCAGCGTCGGCGAACGCCGTCACTTCCCGATGCAGAAGCTCGAGAAAATCGCGCCGAGCAGGTCGTCGCTGCTGAACTCACCGGTCAGCTCGCCGAGATCGCGCTGAGCGTGACGCAGCTCTTCGGCGGCGAGTTCGCCGGCCTGCTGGCCGACCAGCGCGAATTCGGCGGCGGCGAGATGCGCGGCGACGCGCTCGAGCGCGAGGACGTGGCGCGTGCGCGCACTGAACGCGCCGTTGCTGCCGTCGCCGTCGACACCGGCCAGGGACTTCAATTCTCGGCGCAGCAGATCCAGTCCCTCGCCGGTGCGCGCCGACAGGTCGATGCGGATGCCTGCGTCGCCGGCGCTGCGCTGCGGCGGCGTCTGCGCGAGATCGATCTTGTTGCAGATCAGCAGGCGCGTCTGGCCCGACTGCGTCGGCCCCAGCAAGGCCAGATCGGCACTGAGGTGTTCGGCATCGCTGACGAGCAGGGCGACGTCGGCGCGCTCAAGCTCACCGCGCGCGCGGCGCATGCCTTCGCGCTCGACGATGTCGGCGGACTCGCGCAGACCGGCCGTGTCGACGAGGGTCAGCAGCACGCCGTCGAGCTGGATGTTCTCGCGCAGTACGTCGCGCGTCGTTCCGGCGACCGGCGTGACGATCGCGCGGTCCTGTGCCGCGAGCGCATTGAGCAGGCTGGACTTGCCCGCATTCGGCCGGCCGACGATGACGACGTGCAGACCGTCGGCGAGCCGCAGGCCGCGGCGCGCTTCGGTGAGCAGGGCCGACAGTTCGTCGCTGACGCCGTCCAGCCGCAGGCGCAGCTCGGGGGCGGCGAGGAAATCGATTTCCTCCTCGGGAAAATCGATCGCGGCTTCGATGTAGACGCGCAGGTCGACGAGGTTGGCCAGCAGGCGTTTCACGCGCTGCGAGAACGCGCCGTCCAGCGAACGCAATGCGGCGCGCGCGGCGGCTTCGGACTGGCTTGCGATCAGATCGGCGATGGCCTCGGCCTGAGCCAGATCCAGCTTGCCGTTGAGAAACGCGCGCTCGGAAAACTCGCCGGCGCGGGCCGGCCGCGCGCCGAGCTCGCAGACGCGGCGCAGCAGCAGGTCCAGCACCACGGGCGAGCCGTGGGTCTGCAGTTCGACCACGTCTTCGCCGGTGAACGAATTCGGTTTTGGAAAATGCAGCAGAATTCCGCGATCGATCAGTGCGGTCGCCGCGTCGCGGAACGCGCAGTAGTGCGCGTGGCGTGGTTGCGGCGTACGGCCGAGCAGGGTCGTCGCGATCGCGTTGGCCTTCGCGCCCGATACACGCAGCACGCCGATGCCGCCGGCGCCCGGCGCGGTCGCGATCGCAGCAATGGTTTCAGCGTCGGCGGTCATGGCGGGCCTGCGGCGGCAAGGGACGGCGGACACGACCGCGCTGCTGCGCGGCTACCCAGCGGCGGACGGACCAGAGCCCGTCCGCCGGCGGGAATCAGGCTTTGTCGGCGGCTTCGATGCGGCGCGTGATGATCCACTGCTGCAGCAGCGAGGTCATGCCGTTGACGGTCCAGTACAGCACGAGGCCCGCCGGGAAGAACGCGAACAGCACCGAGAACACGACCGGCATGACCTTCATCATGCGCGCCTGCACCGGGTCCATGCCCGTCGTCGGCGTCAGGTATTGCGTCGCGATCATCGTGGCCGCGTTGAGGATGGGCAGCACGAAATAGGGATCCGGCGCGGTCAGGTTCTGGATCCAGAGAATGAACGGCGCCTGGCGCAGCTCGACGCTCTCCACGAGTACCCAGTACAGCGCGAAAAACACCGGGATCTGCACCACCATCGGCAGGCAGCTGCCGAGCGGATTGATCTTCTCCTTCTGGAACAGCTCCATCTGCGCCTGGCCGAGCTTCTGGCGGTCATCGCCGTAGCGGTCCTTCAGCGCCTGGATGCGCGGCTGCAGCTTGCGCATCTTGGCCATGGAGCGGTACTGCGTTTCGCTGAGCTTGAAGAACAGCGCCTTGATCAGCAGCACGAGCAGGATGATCGCGAAGCCCCAGTTGCCGGTCAGCGCGTAGAACTTGGCCAGCACCCAGTGCAGCGGCTCCGAGATGAAGGTCAGCACGCCGTAGTCGATCGCCAGCGCGAGGCCCGGCGCGACGTCGTTGAGGCTGGACTGCAGCTTGGGACCGACGTAGAGGCGCGCTTCGCTGGTCGCGCTGCCGCCGGGCGGCACGTTCAGTCCCGGGCCCATGGCGCGGATCGTGAAGCGCGCGTGCGCGCCCTCGCGGACTTCGGTCGTATAGGTTTCGGTCGAGTTCGCCGGCGGCAGCCAGGCCGCGAAGAAATAGTGCTGCAGCATCGCGACCCAGCCACCGGTCACGGCGCGGTTCTGCAGCGGCGTCTTGAGGAACTTGTCGAACGCGATCTTCTGGAATTTGTCTTCCGGCGAGTACCAGGCCGCGCCGGTGAAGCTGTAGGTCTGCGGATTCGTGATCGAGCTGAAGAAGCCCTTCTTGGCCACTGCCGGCGGAATCACGCGCTGCAGCTGGCGATAGGCGTTGCCGTGCCAGGCCGCCGTGCCATCGTTCTTGATTTCCTGACGCGTGCCGAGCACGTAGCTGCCGCGCTCGAGCACGTAGACCTTGCGCACGGTCAGACCGCTGGCCGCGTCGGTCCAGGTCAGCGGCACTTCGAGCTTGTTCTCACCGGCGGCCAGCGCGTAGCTCTTCTGCCCGGCGACGAACAGATCCTGATGGCTGGCGGCCTTGGCCGAGTCGGCGGCGCTGGCCAGACCGGACTGGGCGACGAAATAGTGGTCGGCGCTGTCGTCGAGCAGACGCACCGGATTCGCGTAGTCCTTGGGCTGCTGCGGATAGGCGAGCAGGTCGGCGCGCACGACGGTCGCGCCGCGCGTGTCGATCCACAGTTTGAGGACGTCGTTGCTGACTTCGACGAGGTCGCCCTTGCTGTCGGTCGCCGTGCCCGGCACTGTCGCAGCCGGTGTTTCGGAAGTCGGCGCCGTCGCGTTCGCGTTCGGCACTTCGCTGCTGGCCGGCGCATTCGGCGCGGCGCTGCCGTCCGTGCTGGCCGTCGTCTCCGTGCTGGTCGCGACGGCAGGCCGCGCGTAGTCCTGCTGCCACTGATTCCAGATCAGGTAGGACACCAGCAGCAGGGCGATCAACAGGATGGAGCGCGGATTATTCATGGGCTAGGCAAGGGCAGGCGCGGGCAGGGCCCGACGCGGATGGGGACGATAGGAAGGCGGATCAAGACGGGCGGCCGCAGGCCGCGGATCGACCGCGCATTGTGCCGGGCGACTGTTGCGGCTTCAACGCTGCGCGCGCGGCAATTTGCTCCAGAGCAGGTCGAGATCGGCCAGCAGCTCCCGGCCCGGCACGACCACGGCCGCGCTGCGCGCGATGACGAGCACGTCGAGCGGCGCCAGTACCGCGCGGTTCTTGCGGAAGCTTTCGCGAACCAGGCGCTTGAGACGGTTGCGCTGCACCGCCAGTTTCGAGACACGACGAGACACCGCGAGCCCTACTCGGGCAGCGGTGTCGTCGGTGATGCGGTATTCGGCGCTGAAATAGCGGCTGCCGATGCGTCGGCTAGCTCCGCGCAAGCGGGCGAAATCGCCCGGCTTGAGCATCCGCGCGGCGCGCGGGAAGCGGAACGCTCCCATCTCGCCGCGGGTTACGGATTTCAGACGGCCAGACGCTTGCGGCCTTTGGCGCGGCGAGCGTTGATGATCTTGCGGCCGTTCTTGGTCTTCATGCGGGCGCGGAAGCCATGGTCGCGGGCGCGCTTGAGGCGGCTGGGCTGGTACGTACGCTTCATGGCGTCGTCTCCGGTCTGAAAGGGTGGGAAAAGGGGCGGGACTTTAGCGGCGCGCAGGCGCCAGTGTCAAGCCGCGCGTGGCGGAAAAACCAGCGTCGGCGTAGACTTCCGCGCCCTGCCGGGCAGCCCCGGCACCCCGCCCGTCGACGAGGAAGTAATGAGCGAACTCTGGCGGCGCTGTCTGGAACGCCTCGAAGGCGAGTTCGGCGCTGAAGACATCCACACCTATCTGAAACCCCTGCAGCCGGCGGAGGGCGACGACGGACTGCGGTTGCTCGCGCCGAATGCGTACACCCTGGAGCGCATCGAAAGCGAATTCCTGCCGCGCATCCGCGCGATTCTCGGCCATCTGGCCGGCCGGCCGGTGCCGGTGCGGCTGGAAGTCGGCACCTTGAACGCGCGCCGCACGGCCGCGCCGCGGGCGGCGGCACCGCGCAATGCGGCCGCGGCCGCGGCGGTCGTCGAGGCCCCGCCGGCCGCCGTCGAGTTCGACGGCAATCTCGATCCGAACTACACCTTCGACAGTTTCGTCGAAGGCAAGTCCAACCAGCTCGGCAAGGCTGCGGCCATCCAGGTCGCGACGAATCCGGGCCGCGCCTACAACCCGCTGCTGCTGTACGGCGGCACGGGCCTGGGCAAGACGCATCTGATGCATGCGGCCGGCAACCTGATCCGCGAGAACAATCCGCGGACCAAAGTCATGTACCTGCGTTCCGAGCAGTTCGTGTCGGCGATGATCGACGCGCTGCGCAACAAGAACATGGACGAGTTCAAGCGCCGTTTCCGCGAGGTCGA
>Ga0247823_10003969_pt1 | contig 11897 bp, 13 predicted proteins | sample 13C_PalmiticAcid_2_FD_192426 | JGI IMG/M metagenome (GOLD analysis project Ga0247823, IMG submission 192426) | Soil microbial communities from agricultural site in Penn Yan, New York, United States - 13C_PalmiticAcid_Day30 | ecosystem: Environmental > Terrestrial > Soil > Agricultural land...
GGTCAGGCGTGCGAGTTCGATTATTCGGGCACGCAGGCGATCAAGGCGCTCAAGGAAGAGGGCTATCGCATCGTCCTGGTCAATTCGAACCCGGCGACGATCATGACCGATCCCGAGCTGGCCGACGCGACCTATGTCGAGCCGATCACCCCGGCGATCGTCGCCAAGATCATCGAGAAAGAGCGCCCCGATGCGGTGCTCCCCACGATGGGCGGCCAGACGGCGCTCAACACTGCGCTGGCACTGGCCAATGACGGCACGCTCGAGAAGTTCGGCTGCATCATGATCGGCGCCGATGCCGAGGCGATCGACAAGGCCGAGGACCGGCTCAAGTTCAAGGACGCGATGACCAAGATCGGGCTCGAAAGCGCCCGTTCGGCGATCGCGCATAGCGAGGCCGAGGCGCTCGCCGCGCTCGAGCATGTCGGGCTGCCGGCGATCATCCGCCCCAGCTTCACCATGGGCGGTTCGGGCGGCGGCATCGCCTATAATCGCGAGGAATTCATTGCGATCGTGCGCTCGGGGCTCGATCTTTCGCCGACCACCGAAGTGCTGATCGAGGAATCGCTGCTCGGCTGGAAGGAATATGAGATGGAAGTCGTCCGCGACCGTGCGGACAATTGCATCATCATCTGCAGCATCGAGAATGTGGATGCGATGGGCACCCACACCGGCGACTCGATCACCGTCGCGCCGGCGCTGACGCTGACCGACAAGGAATATCAGATCATGCGCAACGCATCGATCGCGGTACTCCGGGAAATCGGCGTCGAAACCGGCGGTTCTAACGTGCAGTTCGCAGTCAATCCGAAGGACGGCCGTCTGATCGTCATCGAGATGAACCCGCGCGTGTCGCGATCGTCGGCGCTCGCGTCCAAGGCGACCGGCTTCCCGATCGCCAAGGTCGCCGCGAAATTGGCGGTCGGCTACACGCTCGACGAGATCACCAACGACATCACCGGGGCGACCCCGGCGTCGTTCGAGCCGACGATCGATTACGTCGTCACCAAGATCCCCCGCTTCGCGTTCGAGAAGTTCAAGGGCGCCGAGGCGACGCTTGGCACCGCGATGAAGTCGGTCGGCGAAGTGATGGCGATCGGCCGCAACATCCACGAATCGATGCAGAAGGCGCTGCGGGGGCTCGAGACCGGGCTGAGCGGCTTCAACCAGGTCGACCGGCTCGCCGGCGCGCCGCGCGACGAGATCGAAGCGGCGCTGGCAGTCCGGAGCCCCGACCGGCTGCTGATCGCGGCACAGGCGCTGCGCGAGGGCTTTACCGTCGCCGAGGTCCAGGCGCTGACCGCCTATGATCCGTGGTTCCTGCAGCGGATCGCCGAGATCGTCGCAGCCGAAGAGGCGGTTTGCCGCGGCGGGCTTCCGCAGGACGCTGCGGGGATGCGCAAATTGAAGGCGATGGGGTTCAGCGACAAGCGTCTCGCCTATCTGGCGCTCAAATCGGTCAACATGCGTGCGGGTTCGGAACGGATGGCGCGCAGCCACGGGCTGATCGGCGAAGTCGCCAAGGCGATGAGCGGCGGGGTGACCGAGGCGGACGTGCGGAAACTGCGCCACAAGCTCGGCGTGCGCCCGGTGTTCAAGCGGATCGACACCTGCGCCGCCGAGTTCGAGGCGAAGACGCCGTACATGTACTCGACCTACGAGGCGCCGAGCTTCGGCGAGCCGGAGAACGAGTCCAATCCCACCGATCGCAAGAAGATCGTCATTCTCGGCGGCGGTCCGAACCGGATCGGGCAGGGGATCGAGTTCGATTATTGCTGCTGCCACGCCTGCTTCGCGCTGGCCGATGCGGGCTATGAGACGATCATGGTCAATTGCAATCCGGAGACGGTGAGCACCGACTATGACACGAGCGACCGGCTCTATTTCGAGCCGCTCACGGCAGAGGACGTGCTTGAGATTCTCGAGGTCGAGAAGTCGAACGGCGAACTGGTCGGCGTGATCGTCCAGTTCGGCGGACAGACTCCGCTCAATCTCGCCAAGGCACTGGAGGATGCGGGCATTCCGATCCTCGGCACCTCGCCCGATGCGATCGATCTTGCCGAGGATCGCGAGCGTTTCGCCGATCTGGTTGCGAAGCTGGGGCTCAAGCAGCCCGCCAACGGCCTCGCCCGCAGCCGCGATGAAGCGGTGGCGGCGGCCGAGCGGATCGGCTTCCCGGTGCTGATGCGGCCGAGCTACGTGCTCGGCGGGCGGGCGATGGAGATCGTCGACACGCTCCAGCAGCTCGACGATTACATCCAGACCGCGGTACAGGTGTCGGGGGACAGCCCGGTGCTGATCGACCAATATTTACGTGACGCGATCGAAGTCGATGTCGACGCGATCGCCGATGGCGACGATGTCGTCGTCGCCGGCGTGCTCCAGCATATCGAGGAGGCCGGCGTCCATTCGGGCGACAGCGCCTGCTCGATCCCGCCCTACAGCCTCTCCGCCGAGATCGTCGCCGAGATCGAGAAGCAGACCGAGGCGCTGGCGCGTGCGCTCAAGGTCAAGGGGCTGATGAACATCCAGTTCGCGGTCAAGGACGGGCAGGTGTACCTCATCGAGGTCAACCCGCGCGCCAGCCGCACCGTGCCGTTCGTCGCCAAGGCGATCGGCATTCCGGTCGCCAAGATCGCGAGCCGGGTGATGGCGGGCGAGAAACTCAAGGATCTGCCCAAAATCGATCGCGACATCGATTATATCGCAGTCAAGGAAGCGGTGTTCCCATGGGCGCGCTTCCCCGGAGTCGATCCGGTGCTCTCACCTGAAATGAAGTCTACCGGCGAAGTGATGGGGATCGATAGCGATTTCGCGACAGCATTCGCCAAGTCGCAGCTCGGAGCGGGGACCGTGCTGCCCGCGTCCGGGACGCTGTTCGTCAGCGTCAAGGACAGCGACAAGCCGGTCATTCTCCCCGGCGTGCAGATCCTCGCCGGGCTCGGCTTCGGGATCATCGCGACCGGCGGCACCGCCGATTATCTCGAGGCCGAGGGGATCGCGGTCGAGCGGGTCAACAAGGTCGCGCAGGGCCGGCCGCACATCGTCGACCGGATCCAGGACGGCGATGTCGCATTGATCTTCAACTCGACCGAGGGTTGGCAGTCGCTCAAGGATTCGGCGAGCATCCGCGCCACCGCGATGGCGCAGAAAATCCCGTATTTCACCACCGCGCCGGCCAGCGTGGCGACTGCGCGGGCGATCGAGGCGCTGGGACGCAACAGCCTCGACGTGAAGCCGTTGCAGGCATTCTACGCGGAGCGTGGCTGACGGAGCTGCAACGGCGAATTGCGGCATCAATCGGGCGGGCGCTTGATGTTTGCCCTTCGCAGTCTTATTATTCGCAATCGCACAATTGAACTCCCCCAATCGATGTTAATGTGCGGGCGTGCCCCTTGTGGGACGCTTGGGGATCGAGGCGTTTGAAGGGCGGAATGGAATGGCGACGGTCGAAAAGATGCCGATGCTCAAGGAGGGCTATGAGAAGCTCACTGCCGAGCTGAAGCGCCTCAAAGCGGAACGCCCGCTGATCGTGGATGCGATCGAGGAAGCACGTGCGCACGGCGACCTTTCGGAAAACGCCGAATATCATGCTGCCAAGGAGCAGCAGGGCCAGAACGAAGCGACGATCGCGGACATCGAGGGCAAGCTCAGCCGTGCCCAGATCATCGATCCCAAGGACCTGTCGGGCGACAAGATCGTGTTCGGCGCGACGGTGACGTTGCTCGACGAGGACGACAAGCCGATCCGCTACCAGATCGTCAGCGAGACCGAAGCGGATGCCAGCAAGGGCCGCATCTCGTATAATTCGCCGATCGGCCGCGCGCTGATCGGGCGCAAGGTAGACGAGGAGGTCGAGGTGTCGGTCCCCGCCGGCGACCGGTATTATCTCGTCTCGAAGATCGAATTCATCTGAGCAGCGTGATGCGCCGGAGTTCGGCGACTGCAATTCTGATCCTCGTCACGGCGGCGGTGAGTCTCGTCGTCACGCTCGGCGGGATCAGCGCCTATGAGGCGAGCATGCGCGCGGGCTTCATTCCGGCGCGGCTGAGCGGCATCGAAACCGATTATCTGGCGGTGCCTGCTTTGCTGACGCCGCTCAGCTGCACCTTGCTCCACGCCGGGCTGCTGCATCTCGGGATGAACATGCTGATGCTCGGCTTCACCGGACGCGAGACCGAGCGCGCGGTGGGGCCATGGGGCATCCTGATTCTCTACGTCGTGGGTGCCTATGCCGCGGCATTCGCGCAATGGCTTCCCGATCCGCAGTCGATCACGCCGATGATCGGCGCGAGTGGCGCGGCGTCGGCGGTTGTCGGCGCCTATTCGCTGCTGTTCGGGCGGTCGCGCGCAAAGGCGATCGGGCCGATCCCGGCACAGGCAGTTCACGTGGCATGGCTGGCCGTCGCGTGGACGGTGATCAATCTGATGACCAGCTACGCGTTTGGCACCGCTGACGTGAGGGTTGCGGCGGCGGCGCATATCGGCGGGTTCCTCGCCGGTCTGGCGCTCGCGCGACCGCTGCTGATGTGGAAGTGGCGCCAGGCCTGATCGTCATCCCGGCGAAAGCTCGGGTCGCGCGCCGCGAGAGGTTCGCACCATGAGAGGTTCGCGCCATCGCCTGAGGTCCTGCCGGGATGACGGCTCGTTTACCGGGGCGCTCGCCTCGATGCGCTCAGGCGACCGGCTTTTCCAGATCGGGCTCGAGCAGCCGGTGGAGATGGACCACGACATAGCGCATCTCGGCATCGTCGACGGTGCGCTGCGCGGCGGCGCGCCATGCTTTCTCGGCGCTGGCATAATCGGCGAAGATGCCGACCACGTCGAGCTTCGAGGGATCCTGAAAGTCGAGCGTCTGCGGGTCGGTCACGCGACCGCCGAAGACGAGGTGAAGCTTGCTCATCGATACTCCTGGGGAGAGCGGGTTGGCGCTGCCCTTACCGGGCAATGGGTCAACCGCTCAACCCCGAACTGACCCTTAGGCCTTTTGACCTGCGCCTTTGGCAGCATCGAGGATGTTGCCGAACAAGGCGGTCACCCGCTCCTTGGTGGCGTCGCGGTCGGGAAGAAGCGATTCGATCTCCTGCTTGCCGGCTTGCTTGACTGCGCCTGCTGTCGCCGTGGCGCGGTCGGCAAGCCGGCGGCCGACGGGATCGAGCAATTCGCGTTCCTTCGACGAGCGCGGAAGCAGCGTGCCGATGACCACGCCCAGCGCGACACCGCCGGCAAGCAGCGCAACTGGATTGCTGCCGATTCCCTCGACCATATCGGTCGCACGGCCCGTGCCGCCATTCTGATTGGCGGCCTTGGGCGCGCTCGTATTGCCGTTGCTCATCTGGGCTGTCCTTTCTTCGCGGGCTTCGCGGATGTCTTTTTGTTCAAACCATCGGCGGCGGGGGCGGTTTCATTGCGGCGGCGAAGCAGGTCGGCGATCCAGCCGCGCGCGAATACCAGTCCGACCGTTCCGGCGATCGCTGCGGCGGCGAAGGGGCGCGAGCGCACCGCTTCGGCGCCCTTGCGCGCAGTGGAGGCGACGCCTTGCGCAGCGGTCTCTACGGCATTCTGGGCGATGTTCGCCGGCTTGAGCCGCTCCTGCACTTCGCCGAGCGTCGCGAACAACCGGGTGCGGGCGGCCTGGACCCGCGCCTCGGCGGAGAGCAATGCCGGGTCGGTGCTCATGGCGCGCTCCCGAACAGGCGCAGGATACGCTTGTACGCCAGCCAGCCGAGCAAGGCGGACAGTGCCAGCGCGGCGACGATGACGATCAACGTTGCCCAGCCGGGACCGATCAACGTCGCCAGCGACAGGATCAGCCCGACCAGCAGCGCAGTGACCGTGCACAGCGCAATGACGAGCGCCGCCGCACCGAAGATCAGACCGAGCTTCGCCTCGCCGAGCTTGCTCGCCGCGAATGTGCGATAATAGCCGATCTCGGCGCGGGCATAGCCTTTGCCGTCCTCGACCAGCCGCCCGATCAGCGTGCCGATGCTCTCTTCGTTCTCCGGCTCCGCCACCCCCCGGTTTCCGCTCAGGCGTCGTTGGTTTCGGCGGGTTCGCGCTCGCCGAGATCCGAAGCCGCATCGACGCCCGACTTGATCAGGCGGGCGAGCACGAAGCCCACGGCCGCGGCGGCCCCGACGGCGATTACCGGGCTCTTCTTCACCAATTCGGTGGCGTCGGTGATCAGATCGTCGACTTCCTTGCCGCGCAGGCTGTCGGCGAAACTCGAAATGCCCTGCGCGGCGGAACGGGCATAGCGGCCATATTCCTCGCCGAGCCGCGAATCGATGTCGAGCGCCGCACTCTCGAACAGCTTGGCGGCCTCGTCGAGCGCGCCGGTCGCGCGCTCCTTGCCCTGGCCGGCGAATTCGCGGGCGCGATCGGCGGCCTGGCTGCCGAGCTTCGACGCCTCGTCCTTCAGTTGCTGGGCAGAGCTGCGCTTTCCTTCGGTGAGATCGTCCGCCGCTTCGAAATTGATCGCCGCGGGTCCGGCGTTGCTGGCGGTCGCCTCGAGCTTGGGGTCCGCCTCGAAGCTCACTTGCTCGCCGCCGGTGGTGTTGTCGTTCGCGTCAGCCATGGCTTGGGCCCTTTCCGTTGGTCGTGCAGAGAACCATGGCCGTCGACGCCGGTTCCATCCTCTGCGTTGCCCGGGGGCGTGCAAGCGGTTAGAGGCTCGCGCGCGCCTTCGGGCAATCCGATATACCCTAAGTAGGGAGACCGTTACGTGACCGCAATCATTGACATCCATGCCCGCCAGATCCTCGACAGCCGGGGCAACCCCACGGTGGAGGTCGATGTGCTGCTCGAGGATGGCAGCTTCGGCCGCGCCGCGGTCCCCTCGGGCGCGTCGACCGGCGCGCACGAGGCTGTCGAGAAGCGCGACGGCGACAAATCGCGCTGGCTGGGCAAGGGCGTCGAGGCCGCGGTGCAGGCAGTCAACAGTGAGATCGCCGAGGAAGTGCTCGGGCTCGATGCCGAGGACCAGGCCGATCTCGACCGTGCGATGATCGAACTCGACGGCACCGAGAACAAGGGCAGACTGGGGGCCAATGCGATCCTCGGGGTCAGCCTCGCTGCGGCCAAGGCGGCCGCCGATGCGCGTGGTCTGCCGCTATACCGCTATGTCGGCGGCGTGAATGCACATGTTTTGCCGGTGCCGATGATGAACATCATCAACGGCGGCGAGCATGCCGACAATCCTATCGACTTCCAGGAATTCATGATCGTTCCGGTCGGTGCCGAGAACATCGTCGAGGCGGTGCGCTGCGGCTCGGAGATCTTCCACACGCTCAAGAAGAAGCTGCACGAGAAGGGCCTTGCCACCGGGGTGGGCGACGAAGGCGGCTTCGCGCCGAACATCGCCAGCACCACCGAAGCGCTCGATTTCATCATGTCGTCGATCGAGGCGGCGGGCTACAAGCCGGGTGAGAATGTGATGCTCGCGCTCGATTGCGCTGCCACCGAATATTACAAGGACGGCGCGTACAAGATGGTCGGCGAGGGCAAGACGCTCTCGAGCCTCGAGAATGTCGACTTCCTCGCCGGACTGGCGGCGAAATACCCGATCTTCTCGATCGAGGACGGCATGGCCGAGGACGATTGGGAGGGCTGGAAGGCGCTGACCGACGCGATCGGCGGCAAGGTCCAATTGGTCGGCGACGATCTGTTCGTGACCAATCCCAAGCGCCTCAAGCGCGGCATCGACGGCGGCTATGCCAATTCGCTGCTGGTGAAGGTCAACCAGATCGGCACGCTGACCGAGACGCTGGAGGCGGTCAGCCTCGCCCAGCGTTCGTCCTACACCGCGGTGATGTCGCACCGCTCGGGCGAGACCGAAGATGCGACGATCGCCGATCTCGCGGTCGCGACCAATTGCGGACAGATCAAGACCGGCTCGCTGGCGCGCTCGGACCGGCTCGCCAAGTACAACCAGCTGATCCGCATCGAGGAAGAACTGGGCGACGCCGCGCGTTACGCGGGGAAGTCGGTGCTCAAGTAAAGCGGCGTCACCCCGGCCTCGGGCCGGGGTCCACTGCGCCGCGCTGGCTGCCCTCGTTCTTCTTGCCGTGCCTTTGCCGCCCGGTGGACCCCGGCTCAAGGCCGGGGTGACGGCCAATTAGGGGAAAGTGCGGCCTTGATCTCCGGGCATGGTTAAGCCAGAATCAACCAATGGCGCGCACTTCTCCGATCAATAGTCTTTTGCGCCGCGCGGGGCTTCCCGCCGCGGTGCTCATCGCTGTCGGCTTTTTCGGTTATAACGCAGTGCTGGGCCCGACAGGGATCGTCGCGGCGAAGGAATTCCGCGCCGAGCTCGCGCAGAAGAACGTGGAATATGCCGCGCTCGCCAAGAAGCGCGCCGAGATCAAGAACCGCGTCGACCTGCTCGATCCGAAGCGCGGCGCAGATCCCGACATGGTCGACGAGCTGGTGCGCAAGCAGCTCAACGTGACGCGTCCCGACGAAGTGATCGTGCCGCTCAACAATTAAACCCTGCTCAGGCGAGCAGTGGCGCGATCAACACGATCGCGATGACGCATTCGATCATCCCGACGGTGGCGATTCCGAATCCCCGGAGCAGCGATATGCCGAGTTCGCGGGCGAACCAGCGCGTCTGAAGGCTGCCATACCACAGCAAGGCCATGACGATCGGCACGACACCGGCCAGCTGGATCAGCGGCCAGAGCAATTGGGTGGCGATGCTTCCGAGGCCCAGCAGCAGCGCGAACAGGCCGGCGGGATAGCATTGGCTGTAAAAAGCGTGTCGCGAGTCAGCGCGCCTCTCTGCTTGCGGATCAGGCGCACTGCCATCAACAACGGGAACACGCTGAACGCGAGCAGGCGCATCAGCAATAGTGTCGTCGGTGATCAGCCCGGCGAGGCCGGTCTTGTCGGCCACCAGCTGGCTCTGCCCGAGCACGGTCAGCTCGACGAATGGCTGAGGATCAGCGTCAGCAGCAGGAACAATGGCGGGCTGAGCGTGTCGGTATATTGCTGCTCGATTCCCTCGTGCAACTCGGCATCCGAATAGGCCATCATCGCCCAGGGATGGCGCAGCGTGCGCCACAGGGTGACCGGATGAAGACGAGCTCGTAGAGGAGATCGTCGAGCGATTTGAGCAATTGCAAGAAGCCCATGCGGGGTTTGGAGCACAGAATCGATACGCTGCCTGTCGCGTCGGTGCGCGGTCGAAGGCTGAACACCGGCGATCGGTGCGCGTTGACGTTGCGTCCGGGCCAGTAAGGCGCTTATAGGCGCCGCACTGACCTCCCCCGGGCATGAGGATTTCCTGTGGCCAAAGCACCGGCACGAAAAGCATCCACCGAACCCGCGGTACCGAACCGCGAACGTCCAAGCGAACCAGATCGGTACAAGGCGTCCAAGGAAGAGCTGCTCGGCTTCTACAAGCAGATGCTGCTGATCCGCCGTTTCGAGGAGAAAGCAGGCCAGCTCTACGGCCTCGGCTTCATCGGCGGCTTCTGCCACCTCTATATCGGCCAGGAGGCCGTCGCGGTCGGCCTGCAGTCGGCGCTGGACGGCGAGAAGGATTCGGTGATCACCGGTTATCGAGACCATGGTCACATGCTCGCTTACGGCATCGATCCCAAGGTGATCATGGCCGAGCTGACCGGGCGTGGCGCAGGCATCAGCCGCGGCAAGGGCGGCTCGATGCACATGTTCTCGACCGAAAAGAAGTTCTACGGCGGCCACGGCATCGTCGGCGCGCAGGTCTCGCTCGGCACCGGCCTGGCGTTCGCGCACAAGTATAACGAGGATGGCGGCGTCGCGATGGCCTATTTCGGCGACGGCGCGTCGAACCAGGGCCAGGTCTATGAATCGTTCAACATGGCCGAGCTGTGGAAGCTCCCGATCATCTATGTGATCGAGAACAACCAATATGCCATGGGCACCAGCGTCAATCGTTCCTCGTCCGAGGACCAGCTGTACAAGCGCGGCGAGAGCTTCCGCATCCCCGGCATCCAGGTCGACGGCATGGACGTGCTCGCCTGCCGCGGCGCTGCCGAGGAGGCGCTGGCCTGGGTCCGCAGCGGAAAGGGGCCGATCATCCTCGAGATGAAGACGTACCGTTACCGTGGCCACTCGATGTCCGACCCGGCCAAATATCGCAGCCGCGAGGAAGTTCAGTCGGTGCGCGACAAGTCGGATCCGATCGAGGCGGTAAAGCGGGAGCTCGACAAGCTCGGCGTCAAGGAAGACGAGCTCAAGACGCTCGAGCAGGAAATCCGCAAGGTGGTCAACGAATCCGCCGATTTCGCCGAGCAGACCCCCGAACCCGACCCCGCGGAACTGTACACCGACGTGCTGGTGGAGACCTATTGAGATGCCGATCGAACTCAAGATGCCGGCACTCTCGCCGACCATGGAAGAGGGCACGCTCGCCAAGTGGCTCGTCAAGGAAGGCGATGTGGTGAAGTCCGGCGACGTCCTCGCCGAGATCGAGACCGACAAGGCGACGATGGAATTCGAAGCGGTGGACGAAGGCACGATTGCCTCGATCGTGATCGCCGAGGGCACCGACAATGTGAAGGTCGGTACGGTGATTGCGACGATCGCGGGCGAGGGCGAAGACGCATCGATTCCGGCGCCTGCCGCTGCTGAAGCACCCAAGGCCGAGGCGCCTGCGCAGGAACAGAAGGCCCAGGAATCCGAGGCGCCTGCGCCGAAAAAGGCCGAGAGCGGCACCGCGCAGCTCGCCAGCAACAAGGCCGCGACGGTTTCCGATCCCGCAATCCCCGAGGGCACCGAGATGGTCAAGACGACCGTCCGCGAGGCGCTGCGCGACGCGATGGCCGAGGAAATGCGCGCCGATCCGCGCATCTTCGTGATGGGCGAGGAAGTCGCCGAATATCAGGGCGCCTATAAGGTCACGCAGGGCCTGCTCGAGGAGTTCGGCGCCAGGCGGGTGATCGACACGCCGATCACCGAATATGGCTTTGCCGGCGTCGGCACCGGCGCGGCGATGGGCGGATTGAAGCCGATCATCGAATTCATGACGTTCAACTTCGCCATGCAGGCGATCGATCACATCATCAATTCGGCCGCCAAGACCAATTACATGTCGGGCGGCCAGATGCGCTGCCCGATCGTGTTCCGCGGGCCCAACGGCGCCGCGAGCCGCGTCGGCGCGCAGCACTCGCAGAATTACGGGCCTTGGTATGCCAGCGTCCCCGGGCTGATCGTTATCGCGCCTTATGACGCAGCCGATGCCAAGGGGTTGCTCAAGGCGGCGATCCGCTCGGAGGATCCGGTCGTGTTCCTCGAGAACGAGCTGCTGTACGGCCGCAGCTTCGAGGTGCCCAAGCTCGACGATCATGTCCTGCCGATCGGCAAGGCGCGGATCGTCCGTGCGGGCAAGGACGTGACGATCGTATCCTATTCGATCGGCGTCGGCGTCGCGCTCGAAGCCGCCGAGACGCTGGCGGGCGAGGGGATCGAGGCGGAAGTCATCGATCTGCGTACGCTGCGCCCGCTCGATACCGCGACGGTGCTCGAGAGCCTCAAGAAGACCAACCGCATGGTCGTGGTCGAGGAAGGCTGGCCGGTCTGCTCGATCGCGTCCGAGATCATCGCGGTGGCGATGGAGCAGGGCTTCGACGACCTCGACGCGCCGGTGCTGCGCGTCACCAACGAGGACGTGCCGCTGCCTTATGCAGCCAATCTCGAGAAGCTGGCGCTGGTCGATGCGGCGCGCGTCGTCGCGGCGGTGAAGAAGGTCACGTATCGCGGCTGAGAGTTGGAGCGGGCGCTTCGCGGCGCCCGCTCGTCAACAGGTGGAGGCAGCGACGCCGTCCTCCAGATAGACCCCGTTGGGATGCCTCTTGTTGGGGTTGTTCTGCTTGACGCCGTTGACCGTGATGAAGCTGTCGTCGCTGGTGTCG